>Ga0307373_10006152_pt1 | contig 19240 bp, 12 predicted proteins | sample OX2MG_FD_202534 | JGI IMG/M metagenome (GOLD analysis project Ga0307373, IMG submission 202534) | Soil microbial communities from Risofladan, Vaasa, Finland - OX-2 | ecosystem: Environmental > Terrestrial > Soil > Coastal area > Acid sulfate soil | place: Finland: Risofladan, Vaasa | collected...
CGGTGAGCGCCCGAGGGGTTGCCGAAGCGGCCCTCGAGCCACGGGCGCATGGCCTGCGCGGCTTCGCAACGCATCGGCCCTCCGGCGGCGTGATCCAGGTACGCCGGCACGCATTGATGCTACTTGGCCAGTCTTCTGCGGCGATTCGGACAGTCTTCTGCGGCGATTCGGACAGTCTTCTGCGGCGATTCGGACAGTCTTCTGCGGCGATTTCAGGCTTCTGCGCCGGTCGGTGATCAACATTCAATCAAGCGCAGCACTACGGTCAGGAGTAGTGGTCCTTCCCAGCTACCCTGCTAATCGATGAGCGAGCTCAGGCTCGACCCTATGACGGGCCGTTGGGTGGTGATTGCCGGCGAAAGGTATCAGCGACCTTCCGACTTCCTGCCGCGCCGCCTCCCTGTCGAGGACGAGCCGATCCGCCCCTGCCCGTTCTGCCCCGGACGCGACGACGACGTCGTTGCGAGCTACGGCCCCCCGGGGAGCTGGGTGGTGCGGGTGGTTCCGAACCGCTACCCCGCGTTCAGCGGCTCGGAGCCCATGGTCGTGTCGCACCTTGGGCCCGTGTTCACGCAGGCGCCGGCAAGCGGGTTGCACGAGGTACTGGTGCTCAGCCCCGAGCACAACTCGAGCTGGGCCGACCTATCCGAAACCCACGCAGGGTTCGTGATGGAGGCGCTGCGAGACCGGATGGCGGCGCACGCTGCGACCCCCGGCCTGCGATACAGCCAGGCCGTGGTGAACTGCGGCCGCGAAGCCGGTGCGTCCATCGAGCACCCGCACGGGCAGCTGCTGTCGATGCCCTTCATCCCAGGTGAGGCGGCCAATGAGCTCGCAGGTTTCGCCCGCTTCCGGGGCAACTGCCTCATGTGCGCGACGATCGACGCCGAGGAGGAAGCGGCGCACCGGATCATCTTCGCCGACGACCGGGTCGCGACGATCAGCCCGTTCTGGGGTGGAACCCCCTACGAGCTGCTCATCCTCCCCCGCCGCCACAACGGCAACCTGCACGAATCCGATTCCCGTGACCTGGCGGCGATGGGCAGCGCGGTGCAGCGTGCGCTAGCCGCCCTGCGCGGCCGCCTGGGCGACATCGCCTACAACGTGATGTTCCACTCGGCACCGTTCCGGCTGACGGGCGATTTCCACTGGCACGTGCACGTGATGCCGAAGATCTCCACCCGCGGCGGGTTCGAGATGGGTTCCGGCGTGCTCATCAACGTGGTGCCTCCCGAGCGCGCCGCGGAGGAGTTGCGCGCCGAGGTCGCCGCCGCCGCCTGAGCGGCCGCCTCAGGTTGCTGCGCCGGCAGCGGTCGTCGAGGTCGTGGAGGCTGTCGACGGGGGCGTGGTCGTCGTGGACGCGGGCGGCGCGCCCGGAGCGGCCTGCACCGTCGCCGGAGTCCACTGGCTCCAGTCGGTGGACCAGTCCATCACGCCGTGGTCGCCGGACGCCGGCGGGCGTGGGCTGCCCACCACCTGGACGATGTCGCCGATCTGGCTGAAGTCGTAGAAGGCGAGAGAGTTGGTCGGGCTCAGGTTGATGCACCCGTGCGAGACGTTGACAGACCCCTGCGAACCGACCGACCAGGGGGCGTCGTGCACGTACTCGCCGCTGTCGGAGATGTGCACGTCGTTGTACACGTACTCGTCGTATCCGCCAGGTGAGTTGACGGGAATGCCCACCGTAGAGGACACCATGTGCACGACGTGCTCCTTGTCCATCACGATGTGTGTGCCGCCCATGGTGGGCCACACCGAGCTGCCGCCACTGAGGGGATAGGTGGAGATCACGGTGCCGTTGAGATACACGGTCATGTGCTCGGTCGCGAGATTTGCGACCGAGACATGGGAGTCGCCGATGACGAAGCTGGCGGTCACCTGACCTGTTCCCCATCGGCCGTCGCCGGCGTCCCATCCGTCGAGGTTGCTGGTGACGGTGACCTTCTCGCCGGTGGGCCAATAGGACTGCGGGCGGAAGTGCAGCTCGTAGGGGCTGAACCAGTGCCAGCCACCGGGGACCGGGTCCGATTCGGTGATCGTGAAATGCGACAGCACCGACTGCTGGGCCGCGGCGGTCGAGATCGGGTGGTTGAACTTAACGATGACCGGCTCGCCGACACCCACCGTCGCGCCGCCGTACGGGAAGAGCGTGTTGCTCACCGTTTGCACCGGCTTCATGGTGGTAAAAGAGGCGATCTGCTGCGCTTCGACGCCGTCTGGTCCCGTCACCGTCGCCGTCACGGAGTAGGCGGTTCCCGGTTCGAGGCCACTCGAGGAGGTCCACTTGAAGTGGTCGGGTGCCAGCACGCCTGAGACCGGGCTCTTGCCGCCGGATACCTGGACTGATGCCAGGGCCCCGTAGGTGCTGACCACCGTCACCGGAGTCGACGGGAGCACCGCGGACGAGCCCGAGGCCGGCGTGATCGAAAGCGCCGAGACGAGCTTGGCGATCTCCGCCTGCCTGGCTGCTTGTGCAGCGCGGGCCTGCGCTGCCTCGAGGCGGGCCTTGGCAGCGCGAACCTCAGCGGGCGAGGGACCGCTCGTAACGGCCGCTACCGCGACGCCGCCGGCGCCGAGCACGACGACCGCAGATGCTGCAATTGCCCACCAGCGGGTCCACCAGACCCCCCTGGAATGTTGACCATGAGAACCTACCCGCACACCGTAAGGATACGGGGAGGAACGTCAGAACACACGTCGTCCTGCCAGACCACCCGAGCTGACGAGACTAGAGAGGTTCGCAGGACTGCCTGAGCCAATGGCGCGAACCTCTTTAGCCATCAGTCGACGGCGCCGAGAGCCACAGCACCGACAGAGGCGGCAGGGTCATTGTCGCCGACCACTGCTGGCCGTGCCACGGCAACGGTTCGGCTACCACGGATCCGTAGTTGCCCTGGCCGCTGCCTCCCCATTCGAGGGCGTCGGTGTTGAGCAGTTCCCCCCAGCTCCCCGGTGCTGGAAGGCCGACCCGGTACCCGTGGCGAGGAACGGGCGTGAAGTTGCCTACGCATGCGATCTCGCCGCCTGGTTCCCCCCCACGCCGGCGCCGGAAGAAGGACACCACGCTCTGCTCCGCATCGTTGGCGTCGATCCACGCGAAGCCGTCTGCGCTGAAGTCCTCCTCGTAGAACGCGGGGCTGTCGCGGTAGATCCGGTTGAGCTCTTGGACCATCGATTGGAGCCGCCGGTGATCACCCCAGCTGTCGGGGATCCACCAGTCGATCTCCGATTCGAAGTCCCATTCGCGTTCCTGCGCGAACTCGCCGCCCATGAACAGGAGCTGCTTGCCGGGGTGAGCCCACATCCACCCGAAGAGCGCACGCAGGTTGGCAAGCTGCTGCCATCGATCGCCGGGCATCTTCGAGAGGAGCGAGCCCTTCCCGTGCACCACCTCGTCGTGCGACAGCGGCAGGACGAAGTTCTCGCTCCACGCGTAGATGAGCCCGAAGGTCAGCTCACCGTGGTGGTAGCGGCGGTGCACCCCCTGGTGGTGAAAGTAATCGAGGGTGTCGTGCATCCAGCCCATGTTCCACTTGAACCCGAATCCGAGCCCCCCGAGATACGTGGGCCGCGAGACGCTCGGCCAGGCCGTGGACTCCTCCGCGATCACCGTCGCTCCCGGGTGGAGCCCGAACACCGTCTCGTTGAGCTCCTTTACAAACGAGACCGCCTCCAGGTTCTCTCGCCCCCCAAAGCGGTTGGGCACCCACTGGCCGGGCTCGCGGGAGTAATCGAGGTAGAGCAGCGAGGCCACCGCATCGACCCGCAAGGCGTCGATGTGGAACTGCTCGATCCAGTAGAGCGCGTTGGCGATGAGGAAGTTGCGCACCTCGTTGCGGCCGAAGTTGAAGACGAGCGTGCCCCAATCCGGATGCTCGCCCTGGCGTGGATCGGCGTGCTCGTACAGTGCGGTGCCGTCGAAGTGTGCAAGGGCGAAAGCGTCCTTCGGGAAGTGCGCCGGCACCCAGTCGAGCATGACTCCGATGCCATGCTGATGCAGCGCGTCGACGAGGCAACGGAAGTCGTCAGGGCCGCCGAAGCGCGACGTCGGGGCGTAGTAGCCCGAAACCTGGTATCCCCAGGAGCCGCTGAACGGGTGCTCGGCCACCGGCATGAGCTCCACGTGGGTGAAGCCCATCCTCTCGACGTACTCGGGCAGCCGCTCGGCGAGCTCCCTGTAGGTGAGCGGCCTCTTGGGCCCCTCACCGGTGTCGGCGTGCATCCAGGACCCGAGATGCAGCTCGTACACGGACATGGGTGACCGCAAGAGGTCTCGCGACCCCCGATCGGTAAGCCATTGCCCGTCTCCCCATTCGAACTCGCTCGGTCCCACCACCACGCTGGCGGTCGCCGGCGGCACCTCCATCAAGAAGGCCATCGGATCCGTCTTGAGAATCAGCCGTCCGTCACTCGTGACGATTTCGTACTTGTAGCGGGCACCGGGATCGACACCGGGAATGAACAGCTCCCACACGCCCGACGAGCCGAGCGACCGCATCGGGTGGACCCTGCCGTCCCAGAAGTTCCAGTCGCCCACCACTCGCACCGCCCGCGCGTTCGGCGCCCACACAGCGAAGGAAACCCCGCTCATGCCGTCGTGCTCACGGGGGTGCGCTCCGAGGACCTCCCAGAGCCGGTGGTGCCTGCCCTCACCGAACAGATGCAGGTCGAGCTCGCCGATGGTCGGCCACGCCCGGTACGGGTCGGCGAACCGGTAGGTCGAAAGACCGTCCCCGTTGGGGTAGTCGGCCTCCAGCTCGTAGGTCTTCACGGTCTTGCCGATCGGGCCCTCGAAGACGCCGCTTCCGCCAAGGCACTCCATCTCCGTGGCCTTGGGCCGGCCCGAGACCCCTGTTACCAGCCTCATGGCGACGGCACCGGGGCGGTAGGCGCGCACCACCGTGCCGTGACGGCCCAGGTAGCGGTGGGGGTCGCCGTGGTGCCCCGCCGTGATGAGCTCGAGCTCCTTGTCAGCCAACCTGATCTCCTCCATGCAAGAGGCGGTCGAGTGCGTCGAGAGGGATAGATACCCACTCCGGGCGGTGGGCTCGCTCGTAGTCGAGCTCGTACAGCGCCTTGTCCAGCTCGTACCCGATGAGGACCGCAGGGGATTCCTCGGGTGGCGGCAGCAGGTCGTCGATTCCGGGCGTCCGGCGGTAGCCATCCAAGAAGGCCTGCCTGTTGTGGGTGTCCCAAGCCAGCGCGAGAGGTTCGAGCTGCTCGGCGTCCGCCGCGGGTTGCTCGCCGAGCGCGTGCCTCGTGGCGTAGTGGAAGGAACGAAGCATCGAGCTCACGTCTTTGAACGGCGACGAGTACCCGGTGCGCTCGGAGAGGTCCCTGGCCGGCTCGCCCTCGAAGTCGAGGACGTACCAACCCGTGTCTGTGCGCATCACCTGGCCGAGGTGGTAGTCACCGTGCACTCTGAGGAACGGCCCGGCGTCCGATACCGAAGAAAGTCGGTCGAGCATGGGTGCGGCCGCGCCGGCCAGGTCCCGACCGGCGACGTCTCCCGCCGCCTCGATGCGCCGCTCCATCCCGCTGACGAGAGCGTGCCAGCTGTCGGTTGCCCGTTCCCCCGTGGTGACCCCGAAGCCCGTGGCGAGGGCGAGATGCATCTCGGCTGTCATGCGACCGAGGCGCTCTGCTTCCGCGCTGAAGTCGCCACCCGCCTCGCCGGGCCCTTGGGCAGGGGACTTGTACAGGTCGCGCAACGAGGTGAGTGCGAGCGCCCAGCCCTCCGACCCCCCAACCAGGTACTGCTGGCCGAACGCGAGGTCGAAGTCCTGCTCCCGCCAGGTCACCAGCGGGGCCGCGACGTGGGTGAACCCGGCGGCAGCCAGCGCTGTGGTCACCTCCACGTCGGGGTTGTGCCCCCGGTGCAAGCGGCGGAACAGCTTGAGGATGAGCCGGTCGTCGAACACGAGCGACGTGTTGGACTGTTCCGCCTGTACCGGCCGCGCCAGCTCGGCCGACTCCTTGCCGTCGCTGGCCACGCGGAGCAGCACCTTGTCCATGTCGGCGTCGAGCGTGGCGTCGTAGAAGTACGACTGCCCGAGCGTCGCGATCGTCGCGCCTTCCCGGCCGTGAAGGAAGTCGGCGGGCTCGCCGGCAGGCCGCTCTCCGACCACGAGCTGGTAGAGGTCGCCGCCGGCCTCGACGATGGCGTGCCAGAGGGAGTGCCCGGTTCCGTCGCTCCACAGGAGCCGGCCCGATTCGACGTCGACGTGCTCGAGCGGCGGGCCCGAGTGGCCGGCGTACCAGCGCTGCGCCATCAAGTGGGCGGGGAGCAATTCCTGGAGCCCGGCAGGTAGCTCGACTGTCAAGGCGCACCTCCCGGGGAGTCGACCAGTTCGAACCAGTAGAAGCCGTACGGTGCAAGGGTCACGAAGTACGGCAGCTCGCCGATCCGCGGGAAAGGGACCCGGCCGAGCAACTCGATCGGCGTCTTACCCTCGAAGCGTATGAGCGGAAGCTCCGCGGGTTGGGCGAACCTCGACAGGTTGCAGACGCACAGGACTATGTCCTGCTGGCCGCTCACGGGGCTGTCCGGGTCCAGGGTTGCGTCTTCCGGTGTGCAGCGGACGTAGGCGAGGACCGACGGGTTGTCCACCGAGACCACCTCGAAGGTGCCCGTACCGAAGACCGGGTGCTGTTTGCGGACCTCGAGCATCCGCTTCATCCAGTGCAGTTGTGAGCTGGGATCACGCACGTTGGCTTCGACGTTGACCGCCTGGTACCCGTACACGGGGTCCATCAACGGCGGCAGGTACAGCCGCGCGAAGTCACCCTGGCTGAAGCCGGCGTTGCGGTCCGGGGACCACTGCATGGGGGTACGGACCCCGTCTCTGTCTCCGAGGTAGATGTTGTCCCCCATGCCGATCTCGTCCCCGTAATAGAGGACCGGCGAGCCGGGGAAGCTGAATAGGAGAGAGTGGAGTAGCTCGGCGACCCGCCGGTCGTTGTCGACCAGGGGAGCCAGCCGGCGACCGATGCCGATGTTGCGCTTCATGCGCGGGTCCTTGGCGTACTCCGCCCACATGTAGTCGCGCTCTTCATCGGTGACCATCTCGAGCGTGAGCTCGTCGTGGTTGCGGAGGAAGATGCCCCACTGCGCTCCGGGCGGTATCTCTGGGGTACGGGCGAGGATCTCGGTGATCGGATGGCGCTGCTCGCGGCGCACGGCCATGAACATGCGCGGCATCAGGGGGAAGTGGAAACACATGTGGCACTCGTCGCTGCTCCCGAAGTACTCGACGACGTCCTCAGGCCATTGGTTCGCCTCCGCCAACAGGACGCGGCCGGGAAACAGCGAGTCCACTTCCTTGCGCACCCGCCGGAGGTACTCGTGAGTCTCGGGCAGGTTCTCACAGTTGGTGCCCTCGCGTTCGAACAGGTAGGGGACAGCGTCGAGCCTGAAGCCGTCGAGTCCTATGTCCAACCAGTACCGGCAGACGTCGATCATCGCTTCGGCGACCTCGGGGTTGTCGTAGTTGAGGTCCGGCTGGTGGGCGAAGAAGCGGTGCCAGTAGTACTGACCGCGCTGCGCATCGTGAGTCCAATTCGATTTCTCGGTGTCGACGAAGATGACCCGTGCGTCGCGGTACGCAGAGTCGTCGTCGCGCCAGACATACCAGTCCGCCTTTGGGTTGGTCCGGCTTTCGCGGGACTCGACGAACCACGGGTGCTGGTCGGAGGTGTGGTTCATGACGAGGTCGGCTATGACCCGGATGCCCCGCTTGTGGGATTCCTCCACCAGCTCCACCGCGTCGGCAAGGTCTCCGTACTCCGGAAGGATCGTCCAGAAGTCGCTGATGTCGTATCCGCCGTCGCGCAGGGGCGACTGGTAGAAGGGCAGCAACCACAGGCAATCGACTCCCAGCCACTGGAGATAGTCCAGCTTCGCGGTGATCCCGGCGAGGTCGCCGGTGCCGTCACCATTGCTGTCGTAGAAGCCCCGTACGAGTATCTCGTAGAAGACGGCGTGCTGGTACCAGCGCTGCTGCGGCGCAGCAAAGGGGCTGATCATCCCGCTGCTGCAGTGCCGCCGCTATCGAGCGCTTCCGCCGCGCCGGTCGCCGGGCTCAGGTCGAACACGTGGGCGACGCGGTACATCGGGTCGAGCCTGATGTACGGCTTCGTCCCCGACCACTGGTACCTGTCGCCCGAGAGTACGTCTGTCACTTGGTAGGGCTCCCCATTCGGCAGGTCCAGTTGCCATAGGTCGAGCGTGGCCTCCTGCGCCCAGTACGGGTCGAGGTTCACAACCGTCAGCACGATGTCGTCGCCGTCGTCGGACACCTTGGAGTAGGCGATGATGTTCGCGTCGGTGCTGTCGTGGAACCGGATCGAGCGCAGGCGTTGCAGCGCCGGGTGCTCGCGGCGTATGTGGTTGAGGGACTTCATCAACGGAGCCAGCGTCCCCGGGTGGCCGAAATCCCTGTGCTTGATCTCGTACTTCTCCGAGTTCAGGTACTCCTCGTTGGTGTCCGAGGCCGGCGCGTTCTCGTAGACCTCGTAGCCGCTGTACACCCCGTACGACGGCGACATCGTCGCTGCCAGCACCAGGCGAAGCGCGAACGCGGCGGGAGGCCCGTTGCGGAGCGGGCCCGACAGGATGTCCGGCGTGTTCGGCCAGAAGTTCGGTCGCATGTAATCGGCCACGGGTCCGTGGGCTATCTCCTCGAGGTACGCCCAGAGCCCTTCGGGGCCGTGCTGCTGGGTTCGCCACGTGAAGTACGTGTAACTCTGGCTGAAGCCGACCTCGGCCAGCTTGGCCATGACCTTCGGCCGTGTGAACGCCTCCGAGAGGAAGATGATGTCGGGATTCACGGCCCTTATCTCGGAGATGACCCATTCCCAGAACGCGACCGGCTTGGTGTGGGGGTTGTCGACACGAAAGGTGCGCACTCCGCGGGCGATCCAGTGTTCGAGGATGCCCTTGCACGCGTTCCACATCGCCACCCGGTCGGTCTCCTTCTCGGGCCAGAAGTTGAGCGGGTAGATGTCCTGGTAGATCTTCGGAGGGTTCTCCGCGCACGCAATCGTTCCGTCCGGCCGGTGGTGAAACCATTCAGGATGCTCCTCGACCCAGGGATGGTCGGGCGAGCACTGAAGGGCGTAGTCGAGGGCTATCTCCATTCCGCATCTGCAGGCGGCCTCCACCAGATGGGCGAAGTCGTCCTCCGTCCCGAGGTCCGGGTCGATAGAGGTGTGGCCGCCTTCTGGCCCGCCGATGGCCCACGGGCTGCCCGGGTCTCCGGAGCCGGCGGTAAGGGTGTTGTTGGGTCCCTTGCGCGCGGTCCTGCCGATCGGGTGGATCGGGGGCAGGTACAGAATGTCGAATCCCATCTCCGCGATGGCCGGGAGCCGGTTCGCCGTGCCGGCGAAACCGCCGAACGAGCGCGGGAACAGCTCGTACCACGCCCCCACGAGGGCGCGCTCGCGGTCGACCCAGATCGGGCAAGGGTCGGAGGACGTGAGATCCACGGCATCCTCGGGGTCCACCGGGCCGCCGCGCTCCGACCAGCCCTGCACCACCACGTGGTGCAACCCTACGCGGTCGGGTGTGACGTACGCCTCCCACTCGTCGTTGCCGATGCTGCGCATCTCCGCTTCGGCTTGCGGCTTCGGCTCGCCGTCGGCGGTCAGCAGGACCCTCGCGGCGAGAGGATCGTGCCCGTCCTTGAAGATGGTGGCGGTCACCCGGACCCTTTCCCCGACGACCGCCTTCGCGGGACGGGAATTGGGGGCCCTGGGCCGGATGTCGTCGACGACGAGACGTCGCAGCACGGGCATCAACCTATGTTGCGGCACAGGGCACGCGTTACCCAATTGGCGCGGTCCTTGACATCGGAGGCCGAAACCCGTCGCTGTGCGGGGGCCGCCGGGAGATTCGGTACCGTTGCCTGTCATGAGGGCTCTTCGAAGCTTCACAGTCCGGGCCCGCCTCCCTGAGGCCCTTGCGCCGCTTCAGGAGCTTGCTTTCAACCTCCGCTGGTCCTGGGACGACCGCACCCGTGACCTGTTCCGCTGGGTCGACCCCCAGATCTGGGAGCTGACGTTCCACGACCCGGTCCGGCTCTTGAGCCTCGTCGGCCGTTCACGCCTCGACCAGCTGGCAGCTGACCCCGGGTTCATGGGGCTGCTCGGCGAGATGCACGCTGATCTGCGTCGATATCTCGAAGCTCCGAGGTGGTTCCAGAACCGCTCGGTCAGCCCGTTGCGGAGCGTCGCCTACTTCTCGCCGGAGTTCGGCATCGCGGAGGCGTTGCCGCAGTACTCCGGCGGCCTGGGGGTGCTGGCCGGCGACCACCTCAAAGCTGCGAGCAGCCTCGGCCTTCCTCTAACCGGCGTCGGCATCATGTACCGGTTGGGCTACTTCCGCCAGCATCTCAACAGCGACGGCTGGCAGGAGGAGCGATACCCGGTCCTCGACCCGCACAGCATGGCGCTGGAGCTGGTGGACGGCGTGAGTGTGGAGGTGGACCTCGCGGGCTCGGTCCTGGCCGCGCAGGTTTGGCTGGCGAAGGTCGGCAGGGTGAAGCTCTACCTCCTCGACGCGGACGTCGAGTCCAACGACGACGAGCTGCGCGCGGTGACCGACCGCCTCTACGGAGGCGGGTCTGAGCACCGGGTGCGGCAGGAGATCCTCCTCGGTATCGGTGGTGTCAGAGCCCTCGAAGCCCTCGGGGTCGAGCCGCAGGTGTTCCACACCAACGAGGGTCACGCCGGCTTCCTCGGCCTCGAGCGGATCCGCAAGCTCATCACCGAGCACGGGCTCAAATGGCACGAGGCAATCGAGGCTGTCCGCGCCGGCACGGTCTTCACGACGCACACCCCAGTGTCGGCCGGGATCGACCGCTTCCCTCGGGAGCTGATGGAGCGTTACTTCTCGTCGTGGGCGGAGGAATGCGGGGTCACCATCGACACGCTCATGGCGCTCGGCCACTTCCCGGGCGAGCTGCCGACGGAGCCGTTCAACATGGCGGTCATGGGCCTGCGCCTAGCGGGCAGGTCCAACGGTGTCGCCAAGCTTCACGGCCGGACGAGCCGGGAGATGTTCCAGGGCCTGTGGCCCCCCGTTCCGGTGGAGGAGACACCCATCGGGTCGGTGACCAACGGTGTCCACGGCCGCACCTGGGTGTCGTCGCAGATGGGCGACCTGTACTCGAAGTACGTCTCCCCTGCATGGGACGACGCCGGGCCCGACGAGTGGGACCGGATCGACGACGCCCGAGACGACGAGCTGTGGAGGGTTCGCGAGCAGGGCCGTGAGGCGCTGGTCAGTTTCGTGAGGGACCGTTTGCGCAAGTCGCTGTACGACCGCGGTGTGTCGGTGACCGACGCCGAGTGGGTCGACGAGGTGCTCGATCCCCGCTACCTGATCGTCGGGTTCTCCCGGCGCTTTGCGACCTACAAGCGCGCGACCCTGCTGCTGTCGCAGCCCGAACGCCTCCGCCGGCTACTGCTCGATGAGCACCGGCCTCTGCAGCTCGTCTTCGCCGGCAAGGCGCACCCGGCGGACGACCTCGGCAAGGACATGATTGCCCAGATCGTGAGGTTCTCCCGCGACCCCGCTGTGCGCCATCGCATCACGTTCATCGAGGATTACGACATAGCGGTCGCCCGCATGCTCTACCAAGGAAGCGATGTCTGGCTCAACACACCCCGGCGACCCATGGAGGCCAGCGGCACGAGCGGCGAGAAGGCAGCCCTCAACGGGGCGCTGAACTGCTCGATCCTCGACGGCTGGTGGGACGAGATGTTCGACGGGACGAACGGGTGGGCGATCTCATCCGCCGAGAGCATCACCGACCTGGCGCACCGCGACGAGACCGAGGCCAACAGCCTCTTCGAGATCCTCGAACGCCAGATCATTTCGCTCTTCTACGACAGGGCGGGCGCCCGCTTCCCACGTGGGTGGGTGACCCGCGTGAAGGCTTCAATCCGCTCCCTCGGCCCGAAGGTGATGGCATCGAGGATGGTGCGGGATTACCTGACCGATCTTTACGAGCCGACGGCGCGACAGAGCGACCTCTTGGCCGACGACGGTTACGCCCGGGCCAGGTCGCTCGCCGACTGGAAGAAGCACGTGCTGGCAGCTTGGCAAGAGGTGAAGGTCGTCGATGTCGACGCGGACGTAGCGGGCACCGCCGTCGACCTCGGCGGCGAACGCCAGGTGACCGTCGAGGTGAGTCTCGGATCCTTGAGCACCGGCGATGTGGCAGTCGAGCTCCTTCACGGCCCGGTCGCTCCGGGAGACGAGATCAGCGAACCGCAGGTGGTCCGATTGCAGCAGGAGGACCTGTCCGGCGCGGGCAGTCCGCGATCTGGGCTGGTGCGCTACCGCGGCGGTTTCCGCTGCGACACGGCAGGACGTCACGGCTACACCGTCCGCATCGTTCCCCATCACCCCGACCTGGTCGCGCCGGTCGAGCTCGGCTGCGTCGCGTGGGCCTGAAGCGACCCGGAGGCGACGACCCTTTCGGCTAGAGCCCCGCCAGGCCCATCAGCTGCTCGGCCGCCTCGTAGGGATCGACCTGCCGGCGGAGGAGCGCCTCACGCACCGGTTCCGCACGCCCGGCATATGCCAGGTCGTGCACCCGGATGCTGAGGTTCGACCTGATGACCCGTTCGAGCTCTGCGAGCAGGCGGCGCTCGCGGCGACGCAGTAGCTCGCCGCTCTCGTCCAGAAACCGTTTGTGATCGAGCACCGCCGACCACAGCGTGCGCAAACCCTGCTCCGAGTCCTCGCCGGCGGATGACGCGGCAGTCAGGATCACGGGGGGACGCCACTCGCCCATCACCGTGTTCATGTCGAGCATGTTCTCGAGATCGCGCCGTGTCTCCGCGGCCCCCGGGCGGTCGGCCTTGTTGACCACGAACACGTCGGCGACCTCGAGCAGGCCCGCCTTGCTTGCCTGAACAGCGTCGCCCCAACCGGGGTTCACCACGACCAGCGTCGTGTCCGCCTCGCCGGCGATCTCGACTTCCACCTGTCCGACGCCGACGGTCTCGACGATGACGGTCTGCATCCCGATCGCGGAGAGGACCCGGATCGCCTCGGGGGCCGCCAGGGCCAGACCTCCCTGGTGGCCCCTCGACGCCATCGAACGGATGAACACACCTTCGTCGAGCGCGTGGCTCTGCATCCGTATGCGATCGCCGAGGATGGCACCTCCCGAAAAGGGCGACGACGGGTCCACGGCGAGGACACCCACCTTCGCTCCTCCTTCGCGCGCCAGCGTGATGAGACGGTCGGTGATGGTCGACTTGCCGGCTCCCGGAGCTCCAGTGATGCCCACGACATGCCCAGGATCTGACCCGGAAGGGAACGTGATCCGCCCCACCTCCCGCGCGACCGGCCCTCCGCGCTCGACGAGCGAGAGCAGGCGACCGGTCGCCACCCTGTCGCCGCGTCGCGCGGCGTCGAAGAGCGCAGCCGGGTCTCGCAGCCGGGAATCATGTTGCGCGCCGGCTCTCGCCGGGGTCGTGTCCATGGAGCCTCAAGTATTGCCGCCGCGCGCCTTCCTGCCCGTGCCCGTTCCGCGGCGGCGCACGAGACCGTAGGCTTCATACGGTGAGAGCCCACGTGGACCGCGATCGGGTGGTCGAGTTGACCAGGCTCCTCGTATCGGTCGACACGCGCAACCCGCCCGGCCACGAAGGGCCCATCGAGGACACGGTCCGCGAAGCGCTCGAGCGGTGGCACCCCGAGTGGACCCGACTCGAGCCGACGTCAGGCCGCCTGTCGCTGGTCGCCCGCATCCCGCACAAGCGGGGACCCGGCGGCGACCGCCCCTGCCTCATCGTCAACGGGCATCTCGATGTGGTACCTGTCAACGAATCCGCCTGGTCCACCGACCCGTTCGACCCGCAGGTGAGTGACGGCCGCCTGTACGGCCGTGGCACTGCCGACATGAAAGGCGGTATCGCCGCGGCGATCTGCGCTCTGGAGACCCTGGACGTCGCCGGCGTCGAGCCCGCCTGCGACATCATCTTCCACCTCGTCGCCGACGAGGAGCGCGGTGGCGCCTTGGGAACCAAGATCCTCTTGGATGAAGGCCTCATCAGCGCCGACGCGTGCCTGATCCCCGAGCCCACCGACATGCAGTTGTGCATCGCCGAGCGCGGCCTGCTGCAAGCGCTCATCTCGGTCGAAGGCCGCCCAGGCCACGGCAGCCGGCCGCGTGAGGGGATCTCGGCGATAGAGAACGCCGCGCGCCTGGTTCTGGCGCTGCACGCCGCCGACTACGGCGACGAGGAGCACCCGCTGCTCGGGCGGCCGACCGCCAACGTGGGCACGATCTCCGGCGGGACCACCTTCAACACCGTCGCCGAAGCATGCGTGATCGGCCTCGACAGGCGGATACTTCCCGGCGCCACGCAGGAGAGCACCGAGAAGGAGATCCGGCGCCTGATCGACACCGCCGGCGTCGAGGGTCTTCGCTACCGCCTCGATGTGGACACCTTCGGCGAGGCGAGCGAGATGCCCCACGACGATCCGTGGGTGCGCGTCGTTGGCGATTCGGTCGCTCGCGCGATCGGGTCCAGGCCCGAAACGATCGGGATGAGCTTCACCACCGACGCGAGGTTCGTGAGGAACCAGGCAGGGATCCCGGTGGTCGTCTGCGGGCCCGGCGCCGTCGAGCAGGCGCACGGCAACGACGAGTACGTCACCGTCGACCGCCTCGTCGACGCCACGGCCGCCTTCGCGGAGCTGTACGCCGCCTTCCGTCACAAGGCCTGATCGCCGCTGGGCGGACTATCTGGATTCGCCGGCGGTGCTCACAGCAGTCTCTGGCGGCGCAACCAGGCAACGACGATGTCCGCCACCGCGGAGTCGGTACCGCGCATCGCGTGGTCTTTTCCCTCGATCCATTCGAAGGTGACAGGCCCGGGGATGGCCGAGGCGGCGTCCTCGAGCTCGGAGACTGTTCCAAAGGCGTCCCGGGTTCCCGAAAGGAACAGGCAGGGCACCTTCAAGGCCGGAAAATGCTCGATCCTCGGCCTGTCCGGACGCCCCGGAGGATGCAGCGGGTAGCTGAGCAGCACCAGCCCTTCGGCCTCCAAGCCATCCGCGGCCGCCATGGAGCACATTCGTCCACCCATGGAACGCCCTCCGAGCACCAGCCGTGTCGTGCGTTGCCGGAGCGCGGCTGCCTCCTCGTTGACCGCCCGCACGAGCACCGGGGCCTTGTCCGGCGCGCGCCTGCCGGCCTTGCGGTAAGGAAAGTCCATGCGGACCACATCGCCGCCGGCGGCGGTGACAGCACTGTCGATGGACACGAGGGCACTCTGGTTGCGGTCGGCTCCAGCGCCCGGAGCGAGCAGCAGCCCCGTCCTGGCTATGGCCTTCTCCGCCATCGCGTCACACGACGGTACGCAACAGGGCGTGCAGGTCCGACGCCATCCCTGCGATCGCGTCTGGATCCTCTCCTGATCGGATCGCCTCGCACAGGGAACGGGACTTGTTGATGATCCGAAGCCAGTGCACTTCGTCCATCCCGACCGGTGCCGGCCCGTCCACTTCCGAAGCCCAGCCCTCCAGGTCGTCCTGGCGCTGCTCGTCCTCGGGCTCCGACGCGAGCCTTCCGGACGCGTTGAAGAGCTCCTCGATGGCCCGATAGCGAACCTCGTCGTCTTCTTCGTCGTCGTCGTAGCCGACGACCGCCGAAGAGTGCGTCGTTCCCACGAGATCGAACAACGCCTCTGCCTGGTCTTCGTGCGCCGACGAGACGACGAGATCGTCACCGTCCCATTCGTGGGGTATCCGGTGATCGTCGAGCAGCATGCTCAGATGGCTCCGCTGTTCGGGGAGCCACTCGGGCAGCTCGTACACCGTCCCCACCCCGACCGGCCCGTGCGGCTCCGCACCGGAAGCAGTGCCAGTGGTCGCTCCCGGTACGTCGGCCAGGAGCTTCGAGAGGATCGAGGCCTGGAGGCGGATCTCGTCCTCCATCGCCTCCTCCGCGCCGAGCGCCGCCAGCAGCCGGCGTGTGACCCTGCCCACCGCCGCCCAGGTCTCGGCGTCGGTGCCGTAGAACTCGTCCTCCATGAACACACCCGCGGACGCCTCCGCCACGTCGGCGTCCGCGTGCATGTCGGTCGGATCAGCTGTCAGCCGGCGTGCCGCGTCAGCGAGGAGGCGTACCGGTTCTGTGTCCGGCAATCCGGAGGGCGTGATTCCCCCAGCGGCTGAGTCAAGGCCGTCGGAGTCATCGTCGAACATCGCTTCGGCGCCAGCGTCGTGATCTGAGGCGTCCGTGTCCCGGGACGAGGGCTCACCCTCGGCCCCGCCCGCCGCGGCGGTCAGCGACAGTTCTTCGAGGAGATCGTCGACGCGCTCCTCATCGTCCGCGGCCACGACAAGTTCCTCTTCTTCGAACCGGTGCGAGATCTGCAGGGTGTTGAGGTAATCGATGAGGCGGCCGCGATCACGATCTGCCCACCAGCCGATCCGGTAGCCGACCTCTTCGTCCTCGTCGCCGGGTTCGAGCTCGGGAAGGTCGGACGGGATCAGTCTCTCCCGGCACGAGTGGCAGCGCCCCCGGCTGCCCACCTCGTAACCGCAGTTGACGCAGTACCAGACCTTGCCCACGCCAGCTGATCAGCCGGTCGGCTGCTTCTTGGGGAGGATCGGCGCGTCCCTGCCGGTGCCGTGTCGTCCGGGGGACAACGACGGTGCTGATCGCGTGTTGATCTCGTGGTACTCGTCCTCGACGTTCACAGACCAGACGTCGTTGTCGGCGCCCAAGAGGTTCTCGACGGTCAACATAGCGGTGTACATCGAGTGGTCCTGGTTGTTGTAGCGGTGCATGCCGTTGCGCCCTACAGGGAACACGTTGCTTGCGTTCGCTCCAATCCAGTCGCGGATGATCTGGACGTTGTCGGCGTAGTCGGTGTCGTAATACGGGTACGCCTTCGGCATACGCACCACGTAACCGGCTTCGACCTGCGACGGATCGAGCAGCCCGAGCCGTCCCAGTTCCTCGGCTCCCTGCTCGATCAACTTCTCGTCAGGAGCGCCCCACGACTCGTCGCCCTCCTCGACGGTGTACTCGAGCCCCAGAACGTTGCGGCCCTCCTTGACAAGGAACGGGGACCACGAGCCGAAATTCTGAATGCGCATCGTCTTAACGCTCGGGTCGTGGATGTAGATCCAGTTGTCGTCCCATGGGACCGCGTCTTCAGGCACGACCAGCGCGACCGTGAGGAAATCCCGGTAATAGAGGTCGTCGGCGGCTCGGCGCACCTTCTCGGGCACCGGTGGGTCGAAGACGTGGACGAGCGACGCGATCGGCATCGACGAGATCACCGCGGTCGCCGGGTACTCGGTGACGGCGCCGCCGTGATCAGCCACAACCGAGGTGGCCACACCACCATGATGGTTGATGCGTTCCACACGAGCGCCCATGATGACCTTGGTACCCGCGTCCTCGACGAGGTCACGGCAGCGTTCCCACATCATCCCCGGACCGAGGCGCGGATACTGGAACTCTTCGATGAGGGAGGTGATGTCCTTCTGGTTGCTCCTGGGAAGGAGCGCGTTGATCACCGCTGAGGCGAGGGAGAGGTTCTTTACTCGTTGCGCCGCCCAGTCGGCGGGCATCTCCGATGGCGGGTGCCCCCATACCTTCTGCGTGTACGTCTTGAAGAAGTGGTTGTAGAGCCTCCAGCCGAATCGGGCGGCCAACCATCCCTCGTACATGTGCTGATTCTTCGGGGGTCGGATCCTCGCCCACGCATACGACAGGACGCAGCGGACGGCCTCGATGATGCCGAGGTTGCCCAGCGCGTTCGACGCCCGAAGCGGGTAGTCGTAGAACTTCCCGCGGTAGTAGATGCGGCTCTTGCGCGGCCGGAGCATGAACTCCTCGTCGGGGAGGATCTCGTGCCACAACTCCTCGACCGGCCGGACCTTGGTGAAGAACCTGTGGCCACCGATGTCGAAGCGCCAGCCGTCGCGTTCCACCGTGCGGCTGATGCCCCCAACCACATCGTCGGACTCCAGCACAGTCGACCGCCGTCCCGCCTTGGCGAGCTGGTAGGCGGCTGTCAACCCCGCGGGGCCGGCACCGATGATCACGACCTCGTCGGCCAGGCCGCCGGCATCGGGCGTAGCGGCCGTTGTATCACTCACGCGTTGAATCCCTCCGGGGCATCAGGAGTGGGGCGCGGCCAGGTATTGAATAGACCCGGACCGGGACAAAAACGCCACCACCCATTATGGCCGACCCCCTCCGCGGCTTACCAGGCGGCAGCATGTCAGCCGCCGTAGCGGACCAGGTTCTCGTACTCGTAGTAGACAGAGCCGTTCTGGTGCACCACCGTCGGGCCGGGGGTGTGCAGCAGGTCGAGCCAGCTCTTGAGGTAGCCGCAGGCCCCACCGAGACCGGGGTAGCCGTCCCGCCACACCAGCCACAGAGTGTGCCCGGCGCCGACACGGGCCAGCACCTCTTGGGCGAAGGTCTCGACATCGGTGTGGGCGATCACCTTCCGGTAGTCGACCCAGTTGACCCTCTGGGGACCGATCGCCCGCGGGAACGTCAGTTCGACGACGCCGCGGACGGTGAGCAACCGATCGACCGCAGGACCCAGCTGATCCGGGCAATACGCCACGACGTCCCCACTTTGTGCCTGCGCGTTGAGGACCGCGGCGACCTTGACCGCCTGGGTGCGTTGCTGCTTGTTCTCCCCGTAACCGGTGAGCAACCCCGCGAGGCACAGCACGGCGATGCACCCGGCCCGGAAACGACGCCCCGGGATGACCGCTATCCCCGCCGCCACCACCATCAGGAACAGCGGCAGCACCACGGCCGTGTACCGCGCCACGAAAGCGGCATTGGCTACAGCCCCCAGCACGACCGCCACCACGAGTGTCCCGAGTGCCACGACGACCAATGGCGCCATCCCCGGACGGGGGCGCAGCTCGATCACGACCGCTGGCCCGCACTCGGTCTCGTGGGTGGAACCGTCGGGTTCTGTGGTCCGCACCACCGTGCCCGGAACCGCCGTGCGCCCGAAGACGCCGACCATGAACAGGGTGAAGCTGGCGAACATCAGCAGCATGCCCCACGAACCCGGACCGGAGTAGTCGCCGAAGAGGGCCAGGAGGTCACCGGGGCTGGCCGCGGACGTCCACGGAGTGCCGGTGTGCAGGGCCTGGTAGGCGAAGACGGGGAACCACGGCAACCACAACAGCGTGCCGAATCCCATGGCACGCAGGATGGGCCGGCCG
>Ga0307373_10006153_pt1 | contig 19238 bp, 15 predicted proteins | sample OX2MG_FD_202534 | JGI IMG/M metagenome (GOLD analysis project Ga0307373, IMG submission 202534) | Soil microbial communities from Risofladan, Vaasa, Finland - OX-2 | ecosystem: Environmental > Terrestrial > Soil > Coastal area > Acid sulfate soil | place: Finland: Risofladan, Vaasa | collected...
GCTCGACAAATTGGAGCGTCGCATTATACCCATTTTGGTGAAAATTATTTTGCTCGAATTCAACGGGCTTTGTTCCGGTGGAATCAGGAATCGTCGGATGCTCCGAGTGGACGTAATCCGTTATATTTCCATTGAAGCGAATCTGGTCGATGAACGACCCGCCTATATTGAAGAGTCCGCGCAGTTCCACAGTGTATTTATCCATCTGGATGCGGGAAATGGTTGGGCCGGGATCGAGCTGATTTGGATCCCACGGGTCTCCCGGAATTCCCCAATTCATCGCATAATGCTTGGCGCCCGCGCCGATCATTCCGAAACCACCGGTGTATGAATAGCCCAGTCCCTCCTCGGATGTCCGGTCAAAGGATTGTGGTATCGCGCTCAGATGATAGGTTTGATTCGTCGCCGGATCGGTGTACGTTCCCGATGGAATCTTTACGTCCTGCGAGTGAAGCCCGCCGGCAGAAATGCCAAACGCGGCAGAACCGTCGCTTAGTGTAGTATTGAAATATCCGGAATAAAGATCGCTCACGGAATTTCCCATAATAGATGCGCGCCCCGACACCATTTTATCCGAGGCTTCCGGAACCGTGGACGTGATAACGTTCACCAATCCCCCAACCGCGTTCGGCCCAAACATCACACTTGCCGGGCCGCGGACGACATCAACTTCCTCCACTTCTGCGGCTTCGATGGGCACGGCATGCGCTGGATCGAACGCGGAAATATCGCCTGTTCGCAAACCATTTTCCAGGATAAGAACGTCATTATCCGTGAGGCCTCGCAAGATCGGGCGTGCCGGAGCGGAGCCATTCCATCGAACGGAAACGCCGGGGATATCTTCGATCTCTTCGGCTACGCTCGCGCCGGGACTCTCATGCGCTTCCACCTGCGACTTCGATGCGACCGCCTGATATTGCTCGCTCGTCGGCCGCGCATAGGGCGTAGCGGAAACGACGACGTCTTCGCCCGGTATCGCGGAAGCGGTAAGCGAAAACGAAAGCTCCGCCGGGCTATCCGTTACTTCCACCGCTTCCGTCACCGAGGCATATCCCATCGTGCGAACAAAGACATGATACTTCCCCGGCGGTACTTGCTCGAACGAATATTCTCCATTTGCGCCGGAATGCGTTTCGCGGTCGAGTTCGAGCAGACGCACCGTCGCGCCGGTTATGGGCGTGCCGCCGCTCGTAATAGTTCCGCGGATGGATACCGCCCCTGCAAGCGCCGGGCACAAGACGCTCAGAAATAGAAAGAGGATGGCGCGAGATATACTATGGTTATAGAACATCATCCTGATGGCATCGGCATGATCTCGAACGAAATATCGAGCGCGCGAACCGAGTGGGTAAGCGCGCCAACGGAAATGAAGTTCACGCCAGTCTCCGCGACCGCCCGAATGGTTTCCAGCGTGATGCCACCCGAGGCTTCCGTCTCGAATGCGCCATGATTCATCGTAACCGCCTCCCGGAGCAATTCGATTTCAAAATTATCGAACATCACCCGGTCGATAATTCCAGTTCCAAAACGGAGTACTCGTTCGAATTCGCTCAGCGAGGTAACTTCGATTTCAATCGGCACGCGCGCGCGTTCCGGATCTGCAAAAAAATCTTTCACTTTCAAGATCACGTTCTCAATATCGCCATCATTTGCCGCGATATGATTGTCTTTTATGAGGACCATATCGCCCAGTCCGTACCGATGATTCGTGCCGCCGCCCGCGCGCACGGCCTGGCGGTCGAAGGGGCGCAGGAGCGGCGCCGTCTTGCGCGTATCGAGAATGACCGCGTCAGTCCCCGCGACAGCATCGACGAAGGCGCGCGTCATCGTGGCAATGCCGGACATGCGCTGGAGGAAATTCAGCGTGACGCGTTCTGCCGCGAGGAGTGTGCGCAGCCGGGCGCGAAGTGTTCCAAGTGAGTCGCCCGCTTGTACACGGTCGCCATCGGACATCATCGCTTTGCACTCGAAGATCGGCGAAGGAATGCCATGCAGGACTTCGTAAAGCGAAAACGTATGGCGCGCGATGTCGAGGCCGGCCACGATGCCATTCCCCTTTGCGATGAAGGTTCCCAAGCCCTCGGCAGTTTCTTGGATGGTGGCGAGCGAAGTAACATCTTCGCGCCCTCCGTCTTCGACGAGGGCGATGCGAATGCGTTGGCGTTCGATGTCACTAATGGGTTGTATTGCGTTCGATGGCATCTCGATAAATTTGTGGTGGCCGCGTCGGTTTGCCCGTCGCGCTGGATACAAAAACGAGCGTTGTCGCGCCCGTGGCGATAAGTTCTTCCGTGGCATCGAGCCGCGCTTCGTAGGAAATTTCGAGCCGAGGAGAAACCACGTGCGGCATCCGCGCGGTCACGCGGAGGAGATCGTCATATTTCGCGGCGTGGTAATATTTGGCACTTGCTTCGGAAACCGGCAGCCAGAAACCAGCCGCTTCGATCTCGGCATACGGCAATCCGCAGGCGCGAAGCATCTCCGTTCGTGCTACTTCGAAATATTCGAAATATTTTCCGTAATAGACCATGCCCATTTGGTCCGTGTCGGCATAGCGGACGCGGATGTGGGTGACGTGCTCGATGTATCCGTTACTCGGGTGGTCCTTCATACTGATCAACATCGGTGACGTTTTCTGTTGGCTTCCCCCATCGTTCGATCTCTTCCTCCAAATGAACCTGCTCGGGATCGCGCAGCTTCCGTTCGATCAGATCGAATGGAAACGCCGACACACTGTGCTCCTGAAAAAAGAGAACCGTTTTGCCGTTCTCGATTCGCCAACGAGCACCTGTGTGCTCAGAAATTGCGGTGCCGAGATACGAAGCGAGAACAAACGTCAGGTCATTCGGCTTCCCATTGGATTCCGTCTGTTCGGCAGGAGAATCGGACCATCCTTGGGAAATCAGTATGTCGAGCGTATGGATACTATCGAGCGAGTGATCCAGTTCTACACCGAATGCTTCTCTCGTGGCTGCGATGCAAATGGATGCACCAAGCGCCATGCGGTCATCGAGTTCCGACTGCTGGCGCAATGCGGTACGGGCACGGCTATTCCGTAGCGCCAGCGGAAGGAAAGCGAGCGCGATGAAGAAGAAAAGAAGGCTTGTGAAAATTGGCATGTCAACCTGGTGGATGCGCCACAGTGGGCGCACACCACGTGGAATTACATCTGCGGCGCCAACTCCGCTTCATTTTGCAGAACGGGTGAACTGGAGGCGCCTGTTGCCGGCGGGCCTTCCTGCCACATTCCCATCCGCGAGAATTTTCCCGAGCGGCGTTCGAGCGCGGAAGTGGATTCGAGCGCCCATTGATTCCCAAGCATTTTAAGTTCTTGCACTAAAACCTCTTTCAGCGTTTCGAACATCACTTCCGCTGCGCGATGCGCGCCGCCGAGCGGTTCGGGAAGAATGCGGTCGATGACGCCAACGGAAAGCAAATCCGGTGCGGTCAGCTTGAGCGCTTCGGCGGCCTGCTCCTTGAAATTCCAGCTGCGCCATAGAATCGAGGAGCAGCTTTCGGGGGAGATTACGCTGTACCATGCGTTCTCCAGCATAAGGATCCGGTCTCCCAAACCAATACCGAGCGCGCCACCCGAAGCGCCTTCGCCAATAACAACAACGACGATGGGAACTTCGAGCTTCGCCATTTCGAATAAATTCCGCGCGATGGCTTCCGCCTGTCCGCGCTCCTCGGCCTCGATGCCGGGATATGCGCCGGGCGTATCGAGCAGCGTGACGACCGGCTTGCCAAACTTCTCCGCGAGCTTCATCAGGCGCAATGCCTTCCGATAACCTTCTGGATTCGGCATCCCAAAATTTCGAAATACATTTTGCTTGGTATCGCGTCCTTTTTGGTGACCGATCCACATCACGCTGCCAATCTCCGCGAGCGTTCCGAACCCTCCGACAATGGCGGGATCATCCCGCACGCCGCGATCGCCATGAAGTTCGACGAAATCGGGAGCGAGCGCCTGGATGTAATCGAGCGTATAGGGCCGGTCGGGATGCCGCGCCACCTGAACGCGCTGCCACCGGGTGAGATGCTGGTAAGTTTCGCGCGTGAGCGTTTCGATTTGCTCGCGCAATGCAGCAAGTTCTTTCGTCATTTCGACGGTCTCGGAGAGCGCGAGCATCTCCTGGTACTTTTGTTCGAGATCGTCCAGCGGCTTTTCAAAATCCAAAATGGTTCGTGCCATAGTTGCTCCTTAGGAAGGAATTCGCTCGGAGTGAGACGAGCGATCGTGCGTGAACATTGCTTTTAACAAGATTTCGCAGTCCATACCGATCGTGTGATTGCGCGCGTAGTATTGATCGAACTGCCGCGTGTCTTCCTCTCGCGGCTCCTTGCGCGTTGCGACGGCCGCAAGGCTGGTGAGCCCGGGTTTTGGATAATACGCCTCGCGTTCGAGATGGCCCTCAACTCCAACGAGCGTTCGCCGGCCGCGAAAGATTTCGAGCCATTCGAACATGCGCGCTCGCCGCGCGTTCGTCGGGTTGAGAAGGGAAGCGCATGTGAGCGCCGGCAGCGCCACGACACTCACCGCAACATCGAGCAGGCGTTTCGCGAATCGGTGCGAAAGGCGCTCCAAATTATAGGCAACGGGCAGCAGTGTGACGGATTCGCCTGAGGTTCCCGTGAGTAGTTCGATATTCTGTTTTCCAAGCAGCACCTCGCTTGCGGCAGGCACCATGGAAAAGTTCACGCGCATGGAGGGATTCTCCTCGGACGTGCGCTGCATGATCGCGAGGACCTCCGTATATGGTACCGCGTCGCTCGGGAACACCACGTCCGCGACGCGGTAATCGCGCACGACTTTCGCGACCATGTTCGTATCGCCCAAAATCCTGAGTCCGCCTTCCACTTCGGCGTTCAGGCGTTCGAGCGAGCGATCAATCAAGCCGACCACTTCGCAGCGGCGGAGAAATTCCATTCGCTGCAGGAGCCGTGCTATGCGTAAAGCTTCCTCGTTCGTGCCGATAATAATCGCGCGTCGAAGCTGCGGGTTGGCGGAGGTTCCCAACCCCAGGCGAAGCCGCCGCGCCGCGCCAAGTGCCACGCGGTCGAGGAGTAGCAAAATGCCCGCCATCACCGTTACCACCACAACGAACGAACGGCTCGCTGGAAATTCCTTGAAGAAATACGTGAGCGAAGAAAGCCCGATGAGCATTGCGGGCACGGCGATGACGACAGGCCGGACGCGCGCGGGCCAGCCCGGCTGATAGGCTCTCAGAATTGCGAGCAAAAGAATCCCGATCACCGGCGGAATGAGTAGCGCGGATGGATAATCCCAATGCGCGAGACCAAACCAGGTATGCAGGAGCAGCTTCGAAGTGAAGAGCACGCTCAAGGCGATCATCAGGTAATCGAGCAGGACCAGCGCGAGCGACCCGCGATATTTACGGGTGAGCGCGATAACGGTGCGAATAAAAATACCGAATCGCAGCAGCAGACTGAAAACAAACGATGCGCGATAATGCTTTTTCACAAACACATGCATCGCTTCGTAAAATACTTTTACTTCATTGAGCGCGCTCCTTCGAGTCGATTCCCCTTTGAAGTGAACCGTAGCGGTCGAATGCACATAGAAAATTTTGAATCCCGCTTGCTTTGCGCGGTAGCATAAATCCAAATCTTCGCCATACATAAAGAAGGATTCATCGAATGCGCCGGTCGCTTCATACGCTTTGCGCGAGAGCATCATAAACGCGCCGCCCAGAGCATCGACTTCGTAGGTCGCATCGACCGAAAGATAGGTGAGATTATAGCGCGCGAAGAGTTTGGAATTCGGGAAGAGACCGGCCAACCCGAACAGCTTTGTGAAGCTTGCCCACGGTGTCGGGAACCCACGGCGGCAACTGAGTTGAAATGTACCGTCGCCATTTAGCAGCTTGCATCCAGCAAGCCCCGCTTCGGGATGTGCGCGCATGAAATCGACCATCGTCCGAAGTGTATCCTCGCCAACGATGGTATCGGGATTAAGAAGCAGTAGATACTCACCCTTCGCCGATCGAAGTGCGCGGTTGTTCGCGCGGCCAAAGCCCAGGTTCTCATTCAGTGCGTGTAAACAGACTTCGGGAAATTCCGCGCGAAGCATCGCGGCGCTTCCATCGGTCGAATCGTTATCGACAACGATGATCTCTCCTTCCAGCGCGCCAGCCACGAGCGAGCGGCGAACGCTCGCAATCGCGCCGCGAAGGAAATCCTTCACGTTATAGCTGACGATGATGATGGAAAGGTCCATATTGCTTATAGTTCACCAGCGATGGCGCGTGCTTTCAACTTCCAGACCATGCCGGCCGCCTCGCGGACGATGGCCTTGCTCATCTTGCTCGTCCCGGCATCGCGATCGACGAAAGTGATCGGAATTTCCTTGATTCGAAATCCTTTTCGCCACGCCCGGAAGTGCATTTCGATTTGGAACGCATATCCATTAGAGCGAATGTCATCTAAATTAATTGATTCGAGCACCTTGCGCCGAAAGCATTTGAACCCGGCTGTCGCATCTCGCACTGGAATGCCAGTAATCATACGGGCATACACATTCGCATTATACGAAAGCAAAAGGCGCCGCCGTGGCCAGTTGCCGATATGCGCGCCCGGAATATACCGGGAGCCGATTACGAGATCGTAGTTTTGGATTTCGCGCAAAAAATTTGGGATCTCTTTCGGGTCGTGCGAGAAATCGGCATCCATCTCGAAGAGGTAATCGTAGCCCTCGCCAAGCCCATACTTGAACCCCGTCACATAAGCAGTTCCCAAGCCCATTTTTCCTGGCCGCGTGAGCAAGTGGATGTGCTTGAATTGTGGGTCCTCGCGATTTTGCATTTCGCGCACGATCTCGGACGTCCCATCCGGCGAGTTATCATCGACGATGAGGATATTTAGTTCGACGTCCCCGCACAGCGGCTGCTGCGCGAAAACTTCATGCACAATGCGCACGATGTTCTCATGCTCGTTATAGGTGGGTATGATGATAAGTGCGCGTGGCATGGGTAAGTGAGGTACGTTAAATTCCAATTGCCTCCAACACGTGAGCCGCGATATACTCCACGTCGCTATCCGTAAGTTCGGAGTGCATGGGGAGCGAAAGAATATGATCGGCCGCGAATTCCGTATGCGGAAAATCGCCGCGCGTGCCTGCGGTATACGCTTTTTGGAGGTGGAGTGGAACGGGATAATAAATATTATGCGGAATCCCAGCTTTCTTCAGATGATTCACAACGTTCTCTCGTCCTTGAGGAAGAACGATCGAATACTGATGCCAGACTGGCGTCGCGTGCGGATCGACTTTGGGCGTTTGAATGAGGTCCGGATGCGCCGAAAAAATTTCCGTGTAAACTGCCGCGGCATTCGAGCGGGTCGCGTTCCACTCATCCAGATAGGTCAGCTTCGTATTCAGGATTGCGGCCTGAATCGCATCGAGCCTGGAATTCACACCGAGGCGATCGTGATAATACGTTCGTTCGGAACCATGATTGGCGATCGTGCGAATGATGTGAGCAAGCGCGGCATCGTTGGTCGTCACCATGCCGCCATCGCCAAAGGCACCGAGATTTTTCGAAGGATAAAATGAGATGGCAGCCATTTCCCCGATGCCGCAGATTTTCTTTCCATTCCATTCCGCGCCCACGGCCTGGGCCGCATCTTCGATGACCATGAGATGATGCCTTCGAGCAATACCGTTGATCCGGGTCATATCCACCGGTTGGCCAAAGAGATGCACCGGCAGAATGGCCCGTGTCCGAGGAGTGATTTTTGATTCGATTTGATCCGGATCGATATTGAACGTGCCGGGAATGATGTCGGCATAGACCGCTTTGCCACCTAAAAGTGCAATCGTTTCCGTCGTTGCGGCGAAGGTAAACGGGGTGGTGATGACTTCATCTCCCGGCTTGAGATCCATTGCCATGAGCGTGAGCTGCAACGCATCGGTTCCGGAGGCGCAGGCGATTGCGTGTTCAACGCCGAGATACGCTTCCATCGCGCGCTCGAAACGCTGGACGTAAGGCCCGTTGATATACTTCCCGCTGCGAATAACTTCGAGCACGGCGGAATCGATTTCCTCCTGATAGCGGTGATATTGGCCGATAACATCGACCATCTGAATCGGTTTTGTGAGAGTGTCTAATGCCATTCTTTTTTCTGTTTCCTAAATTGAAATTTCTGCGAAACGATGGTAAAATGTCATTCCCGCGAAAGCGGGAATCCAGGTTTGTATGCCTGCACTGCTGACTTTAGCATCTCGGGTCTGGATTCCCGCATTCGCGGGAATGACAGGAAGGCATCGCCTAAGGCGCTACGCGCTTGGTCCATCATTCTTAATTCTTAATTATTCATTCTTAATTGTTCAAGCTTGTCCTTTTCCGCGAAACATCATGTAGCCCGTTCGGAAAAGGATTTTCAGATCGAGCCGAAACGACATGGACTCGATGTACATTAAATCATACTTCACGCGCTGCTTCACGTCGTCGATGTTCTCATCATATTTATCGACCATCGCCTGATAGAGTCCCGTGACGCCCGGGCGAACGCGGTGGCGGCGATTGTAGTATGGAATTTCCTGAACGAGTTGTTGTACGAAGAAATCACGCTCCGGGCGCGGCCCGACGAGCGACATATCGCCCCGAAGCACGTTCCAAAGCTGCGGCAGCTCATCGAGATGCGACTTCCGAATGAAGCGACCCACGGGCGTTACGCGCGGATCGTTTTTCGAGGCCCATTGCGGCCCGCTTGGCTCGGCGCCCACGAGCATCGAGCGGAATTTATAAATGCGAAATCGTTTGCCTTCGCGCCCGATACGCTCCTGCGAATAAATAACCGGACCTTTGGAACTAAGTTTCACGGCGAGCGCTGTCCCCAAAATAATGGGACTGCCCAGCACGATGAGCAAAAGGCTGATCGACAAGTCGATCGTTCGCTTCGCCGCCTCTTCCCATGGGCGCAGCAAGACGGGGTTGACATCGATGAGCGGAAAACCATAGATTTCCCGCGCGCGCGCCTGGCCGGAAACAATATCGTATAAATCCGGCACGATCTTTAGTCCCGCATTCGATTTCGATGCGCGTGCAATAACATCGATCAGCCGCTCGTGCTCATTCGAGCCAAGCGCAATCAATACTTCCTTCACGCCGTGCCGGTCGATGACGGATTCGAGGTCTTCGGTCGTTCCCAGCCTGGGAATTTCGCGTGTTTTTGGTGTGTGACCGCGCTTGCCATTGCGCTGCTCGATCGTGAACGAGGCCGGACTGACGCTGCCATTGGAGGATGGGTTGACGTAGCCAATTACTTCATATCCCAGCCGCGGATAATGCGCGACGCGCGCGGCAAGGTCCCTCGCATTTTCCGGACTGCCGATAACGATAGAAGGCCGGGTTCCCACGCCGTTTTCAAGCAGCCGCCGCTGGCCATACCGGGTCAACGAACGAATACCGATACAAAATATCGCGGTAATAAGAAAATAGGTGATTCCCAGCACGCGAGGATCGTTCGCCGATGGACTGAGTGTATTCCAGGGATCCCACCAGACAAGCACGGAAATCAGAATCGTCCCCACGCCCAGCGTTTTTAAAATTGTGATAATCTCATCGAAGGGAGCCCGGACATACCACGGGCGGTACAGCCCAAAAAAAGTGAAGAGGACCATCCAAAAAACATAAACCAAAAGCGCCGACTGCGGGAGGAGCGCCGGCGAAAGATCGCTCGGCCCGCGATGGAAGATAAACCATCCGGAATCGACGCGGAGCCAATAGAATGCAAACCACGCGGCATTCAAGGCGATAAGATCTCCCACCCACAGCAGGAGCAGCTCTTTGCGCTGCGTCACGAGTGTATGGCCTCCTCGACCTTCGTGAGTGTCAAGACCTGGGAAGTCTGGGACCAGGTAGGCGTGTTCTGGCGAAAAACGTATTGAAGCGTACCCCAAAGAAATGCCAGATTCATTTCAAAAAACCAGTAGATCTCGCTTATGACCGGAATGGACTTTCGCGATATCCGGAGCAGCCATCCAAACGCAATCAGGAGAAATATAACACCTTCCGCGGCAACGATCGGGCGAAGCCATTCGGTACCCTGAATATAAAGCAAGATCGTGGAGCTTAGAAAAGCGATTGCCAGATAGCCCGTCAAAAACCGGAGGACTTTGTGGGGCCAAATCATCCATGCCACCGGTCCGCGGAACAGAAGCCGGGGAAATGCCGCTAACGTTTGAAATCCCCGTGCGGAACCTCGAGATTTGCGAAGAAACTCGTCGCGATACGTTCGTCCATAGTTTTCGATCGCGACCGCATGTTCTTCGTACAGTACGCGCTTTCCTTGCTCGATCACCTGGAGAACGCCGAACAAGTCATCATGGACGTGTTGATTCGAAATCGGAGTCCAAAGGCTTCGGCGCATGGCATAGTTTGCCCCGTTAAGCCCAACGGTGGAATGAACGAGCGCCTCATTCCGCCTCAAATTGCTCTCGAAGGAGAGAAACGCGGATTCGGACTTAAAGAGGCCATCCCTGCGAGGACTGAGCAAGACATAGCGGCCTGCGACCGCGCCAATCGAGGAGTCCGCGAAATGCTTCGTAAATGCGAGCAGAGAGTTCGGATCGAGTGTAATGTCCGCATCGACGAAGAGCAAAATCTCGTTCCGGGCCTGCGCGACAAGATCGTTCAGCACAAGCATCTTCCCACGCCGCCGTGAAAATAGAAAGGGACGAATAATGGGATGCTCCTCCGCCATCGCACTCAGGATAGAATTAGTGCTATCGGACGAGCCATCCGATCCGCAAAGAATTTCAATCTTCTCCTCGGGATAATTCAAGCCGAGGAGAGAACGGGTGCAGCGGCCCACGACCATTTCCTCGTTGTAGGCACTGAGAATGATTGAGACAGACGGGCGGTAGGCATCATCCATCGCCCACTTGCGTGGCGCAAGCTTCGCCCAAAGGCGAACGAGCAGCGGATAACCGGCATACGTGTATGCCAGCAATACGAAAGATATAATTGCAACGAATAACATTAAAATCAACTGGAGGCTCGTGTCAAGCAACGACTGCGCGATCTCGAAGCACGCGGCCATAGAGTTCTACAAACTCGCTGACAATATGACTCCACCCATACTGCGAAACAGCAAGTTCGCGAGCATTCGCTCCGATCGAATGCCTTAATTCCGCGTCACCAAGTAATTTCAGCACTCCGCTGCTAAACTCCTCTGCTCCGTCCCGGATAAGAAGATGAATTTCATCCTGTGCAAGATTACCCTCCGCGCCAATAGAAGTGGATACGATTGCCTTTCCGGCGGCAAATGCTTCGAGAAGTTTTAGTCTCATTCCACCACCAATTCGGAGCGGCACAACCAGAACGGCGGCTCGGCCTAAATAGTCGCGCATATCCTTCACTTTACCATGAATTTGAATGGACTTCCCAAAGGGCGCAGCAAACGGCAGAATTCGCTCTTCGGATGCGCCAATGATGTGTAGAACGGTCTCTGGCCGCGATTGGAGAATCAATGGAAAGATTGCATTGAGGAAATAGCGCGTGGCATCGTAATTCGGGTCCCACGCAAGGCTGCCAATCGAAAGAATCGAATTAGGATCGACTTCCGTCTGGGTCGGTCGAAAATATTCGGTATCGACGCCGGCGGGAATAATGGAATAGTGGCCTTTTGGCGCCACGAGCTTCATGGCAGCAACGTCCTCTTTGCTTATGGCGGCAACCGCATCGAAGTTGGTAAGGAATCGCGCTTCCTCCCATTTCAGGCGACGGCCATGCGTGCGGGCGAGGAAACTTTTAACCGGATTCCGTTCCGTCCGAGCGAATCGCTCATAAATCATCGCCTCGAAATTATTCTCACGAAGAATAATGGGTAATCCGTAGTGTTCCTTTATCCATAGACCATAAGGACCCATGTGGGCATGATCGATATGAACGATATCGAATGAATTATCACGAATGATGCTGGCGCATAGATCATACATTTCCGGCATGTTCCGGCGATCAACAGGATAGGCGCCGGAAAACATGGTACGGAGAAGAACCCGCCATCGAGGCGGCAACGGTTTGGAGACCAGATGGACCGTGGCATAGCGCGAAAGTTCCCGAACCGCCTCCTCGGTCTCGCGCGGAGAATCCAGTGGGAAGGTCAGGAGTGTAACCTGATGGCCTAAGATCGCAAGCCATTTCGTGATATTGAAAACTGCAATGGCCCCGCCATCGGTAAGCGGCCAGGGCATGCGCGGGGTAAGTTGGAGGATATTCATTCCGGCGCGGCCAAAAAGTGCTATACCCACGATTACGTTCCAAAGAAATATCAAATATTCGAAACGATTCTGGAGTAATTAAACTTTTTGCTTGGCAAAATCTGAATTACCAGAACCATCCGTCGATGCAACCATTCAATCGCGCGTACCGTATTATTTTTGCCTCCGGGCAACGATCGTTTCTCGTCGCCATTACTTTTCTATCCCTATTTATTCGGATTGGATTCATCATTTTCGCATCGCATCCACAGGCTATTCTATCGGATCCCAAACAGACCCTTCTCTGGGAACATGGCGTTATTGCAAATAATCTTTATACGGGTCATGGATTCTCCATGCACTGGCCATATCATTCGCTCGATACGGCGCGCGAGGCCGCTATGCACAAGCCACCAAAGTGGGAAGGATCGTTTGTGGCACCTCTGAATCCCTATTTGCTTTATTGGTGCTATGTGGTTTTTGGCGAGAGTGCCGCCGCACTCTATGCGCTCCTGATATTATATGCGCTTGTGAGCGCCTTTATTCCCTTGACGGTATTCAAGCTTTCCTTGCTTCTGGGTGGGGAACGAAGCGCGCGAATAAGTACGCTTATTGCATTGCTATTTTTGCCGGGAGCGTATGCCGTTGTGACCTTCTCGGGATCTGCCCTTTTTCAATTTATGGGAGTGGTCATTCTTTTCTTTGCAACGCTCTCCGCCGTTGAACCTTCCTGGAAATCATTTCTGTGGTTAGGGTTGTGCTGTGGAATCATGATTGGTCTTCGTAGTGAATTTTTCTTCCTCGGTCCGATTTTGATTGTCGCAGCCCTCCTACTATCCGCACGACGCAATTTCCACCCATCCCTGCTTCTGCAAGGAGTTGCATCCATTGCCATTTGTCTCGCCGTCACCGTTCCCTGGACGGTTAGGAATTATGAGCTATACCACAGATTCGTTCCGGTCGTTAGCCATCCCTGGTGGGAACTCTGGAGAGGAAATAACAAACTGACCGCGGGGACGGACCGGCTGCCGAATGGTCAGCCAAACTGGGTTAACCCGGTTGAATATCCACGGATCATTCGCCGTATGGACTCTATCCCGTATGACCGGAATTTCGAGGGAAAAGTCGATCTGGTATTCCGGTCCGAGGTGATTAATTTCATCGAAACGCATCCCACACACTTCCTCTTACTCGCTGGGAAAAAACTGTTTTACTTTTTCACGGTCGACCCGAACGATTTACGCTCAGGGAACCTGTTTTATTGGTTACCCACGCTGGTCATGTCCTTCCTAATCGTTCTGGGGCTATGGTGCCTGCTTCGTGATCGGACGAAAAGAGAGGCCGCCATTCCTCTTCTTATTTTCCTCGCGTATTATCTGTTTATGACCGCCATGACCCTTATGCAAGTGCGCTACCAAATGTACGTGTTTACCTGCATGTTGCCGGTGACGGGACTGATAACAGAGCGAACCAAGCGCCGGGGCGGCGTTGCCATCGAAGTGATCGAGCTAAAAAAAATCCCAATCATGCCCACCATCGGTGAGAGGCCAAGGCATGCGAGGGGTGAACTGGAGGATGGTCATGGGGCGAGCCAGAATTAGAGTTTGTCCTTAATAGAAAATTTCATAATAGTTTTACTTCGAACTCTTTTAATCATTTCGCTTCGCCAGATAATTAGTGCAGTAAAATGATTCGTAAATAAGATTGTACTTCGGAATAGAAGAAAGACCATCAACCAAGATACGATAAATTGAATATTGGTCGGAAAGCAAGTGAAAGAAATCTTTGAAAAAAGTCCTGGAATTGATATTTGGCTCCCCAAACTCGAATTGGATAAATTGAATAGCTCCTTGACGAAGCATCTCCGTTGCTCCTTGAAGAACGTGTAGCTCGTGACCTTCCACGTCAAGTTTCAGAAAGTGAATCTCTTTAATGTGGGACTGCCGACAAAAACTATCCAGTGAGCGAAATACGGCTCGCTCAACACGAACAAAATTGTGGGTATTGGCTGTACTCTCGGATGGATACACAGAAGCATGTCCGGTGTTCGTGTCTGGAAAAAACAGTTCTGTTTCCTGGTCCAAATCGCTCAGGCCAAAATTGTGGAGCGAAGAATGCCGCTGGAGCAGAGGATCGCTCGAAAGGGCTTCGAACGTGATCTTAGAGGGTTCGAACGCGTGGAGTTGAATTTTGGGACCAAATGTCGAGAGTACCTCCCTCGAAAAATCTCCTTTATTAGCACCAACATCGAAGATGCAAGCGTGCGGATTGTTCAATTGTGCCCGGATATAGCGTAAGACCCATCGCTCACCGCTTGATGCGATTTCTGCCCCTCCACTTACGTTTAATCCAATCATTGAGAGCTTGTGAAGCGGCATCCACAAGGATTGAAAAATGCGCCGCGCAAATAAGCGGCGAAAAATAAAAATAAGTTTTTCCTTCAAGGTTTTGTTCATTTTTCACGTAACCACAGTTAGTCAATATTGTCATAAGGAATCACTGGCACGAACCTCTGAGTTAGGCCCATAATGAGACCCCTCGCAAAGTATTTAAAGCAGTTCTTCCGTTGTTTGATCGAGAGATATAAGCCCCCGGCGATGTAATATGGAATCAGGAGAAAAATTCTCGTTGGCTGATACATTCTCGCAAGCACAATGAGGTTGTGTACAACCCCTATTGTGTATTCATTGCAGTTCTTTTTTGGCGGCTGTTTTTCGCTGCGTTCGAGGCAGCCGCCGGCAAGGGCGCCTAAGTGTTCAATGACACAGGATGGTTCAAAAAGAACCCGAAATCCAGCTTTCGATGCTCGCAAATAGAAGGATCCCGATTCACCGAGATGGTGAAACATCAAATTTCGATCGTCAAGCGGAACTTTTGTCAATACGTCACGAGCGACGAAGCAGCCGAATTCATGGCAAATATTAATATATTGCCGCCTGTATCCCCCATAGAGTAATGCAACGGGCATCATATCGAATCGAAAACCGGTCCGAAATGTTTTTTTATTTGTCTCATCACGGCATTCTTTTTGGCCAAGGTCTGTCCAGATGATTTTTGCTTGAACGATCTTTTCGCCCTTTCGGAGTGACTCCCGGACGTGCGAAAGCCATCCCGCTTTCGGCATGGAATCATCATCAAGGCAAACTATGTAGTCGCCAACGCTTACTTCTACCGCCGCCCGTTTCGCGATCTCTGCATTTTTACCCTGGCCCTGAATAAGCTTTACCCCAGGAAATTCACTGGACACCATATCCCATGTGCCGTCCGTGCTTCGATCGTCCACCACGATAATTTCATAGTCGATGGCGGCTTTCGACTCTTCATCGTCATGTAACATGCGTAAGAGCCTCGTAAGAATCTCGCGCCTGTTAAAAGTGGGAATGATAATGGATAATGTCATAAATTATTATGTGAAAATAGTGTTCAGGCCCATCGAAATAATCCAATATAAAAGCGCTTTAGACGATAAACTTGTTTCCATGTCAATTTCGGCCGATATTCGAGAAATGGCCGGATTCCCCGAAAGCCATCGAGCAACCCGTGAAAGTTCTCTTTGAGTGTATCGGAATGCATGGCCATTGCAATGAAGCGGCGAAAAATCGAACACCCCAGCAAGGGAATGGCAGCTACAATTGGCCAATGCTTGGAAATTATCCAGATCGAATGGCGGGAGTTAGCATACGCTCGAAACCCGGTTTTGCGGCGTGAGGAAACGAAATGCAGCGTTAAGAACCCGGGGCAGAGAAAAATCCCACGTCCCTGCTTAAAAAGCTGTAGCGCAAGCTCCGCTCCTTCACCATAGCAGAGAAAAGCAGGTTCGTATCCCGCAATCTTTTTTAGTGAATCCATTCGAAAGCAAGCGCCGCCCTCCACAAGGGATATACTTGGAATTCCGCGTTCATCAATTTTTCCAACTCTAAAGTGACCCCACCCATCGGTTTCCGTAATCCCGGTAAGTGGCTGATAATAGGCAGTGCTAAGCACGTCAATCTCCGGGTGAGCTTCGAGGTGCTGGACAATTCGCAGCACCATTCCGGGGGTTCCAGGACAGGTGTCATCATCGAAACTAAAAAGATACTTACCGCGCGCGAGTTGTGTTTGAAAATTACGGGAAGAAACCCCGAGATTTTCTCCGACCTCATGCAACCGCACCCGCGGATATTCCGAACGTATCATTTCGATGCTCCCATCCGTCGAGCCGTTATCAATGACAATGATTTCGTAATCTGGATACTGGACGGCGTAGGTAAGCACGTCGAGCGTCTGACGCAATTCGGTGCGGCGGTTATAATTCAGCACTCCCAGCGTGACCATCGGCAGCGCGGGGTCGTTCCATTCCGCTTCCGGAACGGACCACATTTCTGGCGCCCAAGGGTCCCATTGGAATTTCATAGGTTCGTATTACCAACCGGACGCCGAATTCGTTTCAGCAACGCAGTAACTTCCTTAATCGGGAGCACGTGGGTAAAGTGAACGATTAAATAATAAATCGCAAGTGCTACCACCAGGGCAAACAACTTCCCGGAAGCATTGTTTGGCATCATCCAAAACGCTCCAAGTGCGGTACCGGCCGCCAGTCCCGTTCGAGCAAATGCCGAAGTAAAACGACCTGCATCGAGGTGGCCGGAATTGCGAGAGAGCCAAACAATGAGCGCCGCGCCGAGTGTCACTGCGATGAGTTTGGAAGCCATCGCCCCGATGGCTCCATGCGACGGAATAAGAAGCAAATCTCCCACGATCACCGCACCCATGCTCACTCCGGCGAAGGCCGTCATAAACCAGGCGCGATTTGCCGCAATACTGACTTCCATCAGCAGCGTGCCAATAAAAATCGGGAGCAGCATCCATCCAGTCCAAATGAAGAGCGGACTTGCCACGGCATACTTGGCCCCGAGCAACAATGGCACGATCATGTTTGCCAGCGCGGTCACGACAAGGGCGATGGCAGCTCCACTGACAAGGAGCAGCCGAAGTGTAATGTCCGTTAATTGGCGAGCGCGTGCCTCGTCCCCCCGATGAAGCAGGCGCGTAAGTTCCGGCGCGGTAACTGCCGCAAGCACAAGAGGGAAGGGAGACATCGCCGCGCTCAACCGGATGGTAGCGCCATAATTCGATACTTCTAATGGTGTGCTCAGGTGATACAGAAGGATATTGTCGATCTGAGTATGGATGGTAAGGAAGGCGGTCCCAAGCGCAAGTGGGACCGACAATTTTAACATTCCCCGCATCGAATGCCACTCCATGCGCAACACAATATGCTCGCGCCGCGTCCATTGGGCAATCGAACGAGCGAGCATGATGAAACCCGGTATGTTGCAGAGGACATAAATCCAGATGACCTGATCGAGCGTAAAATGCCGGTACGTGGCAACGATCATCAGCACCGCAAAGACCACGGCATCGATTAGTCCAAATACTGCGGATAAATAATACTTTCCGCGGCCGCGCAGAACCGCATCGCCAACAGAACGGACGATGACGAGCCGGGAAGAGATGAGAAGAGCGAGAAGAAGAATCGCCATATAATGAATCATCGATGCGGGATAGAGCAGGGGCGCGATCAGCAGGACAAGCGCCGCGACGATCACGGAAAGCGCAACGCGAAGGGCCAGCGTGCTGCCCAAAAGAGTTCCACGGCGGTCTTCGCCCTTCGCAAGAACATGCTCCTCCGCTTCCGCAAAAAGACGGGTGAACAGCGGAGTCATACCGAGATCGGCCACCAGCGCCATAATCGCAACGAAACTGATCGAAACGGTAAATTCGGCATATTCCACACGGGTAAGCAAGCGCGCGATAAGGATTTGCCCAAGGAAGAGACATCCGTAACCGAGCACATTCAGCACAAAAGCAGAAATAGCTCCACGGACGATCCGTGCGCCAACCGAGGGCTGGAATTCGGAGATCGTCGCGAAGCTGTCAGTCATTTAGATTTGTCCGTAAGGTCGAATCGGGAGAAGGAAGTTTCTTCGATCTGTGCTTTTTTTTGGAACGAAGCCAATCCATAATGTGTAAATCATGCCCATACTCCATGTTGCAATCACGACGTATTTCTCGCCTCACCGACGATAAACCGCTCTTTGTATCTCTTGCGATTTCGCTTGGTATATTTCTCATTATTATCCTCGAGCCCCTGGGTTCGGCTAATGCGGTAATCCATTCGATGGCGCTCGATTGGGTGCGCTATGGGAGAGTCCCGTATATTGGTTCATGGGACAACAATTTTCCAGGGATTGTATTCGTTCATGCGATCGGCATCGTACTGTTAGGCGAATCGGGAGTCTCGTTTCGGATATTCGATATTTTAATCGAGTTCTTTTTCGTTTTTTTCTTCTTCAAGTTTCTTTCGCGATGGCTTCAACCTCACGCCGCGGCTCTTGCGGTTGTGTTTTATTCGGCATATTACGTCGCCACCTCGAGTATTTATGGCTCGCAAGACCCCTATGGTATGATGCTGGTGTTCGTGGGAACCGCGATGATACTTCCTCGAAAAAATGAAACGGGCGCGAGTCTCGTTCGAATAGCCGCCGGAGGATTGATAGCCGGACTCTCGTTTTTGATGCGCCCCACCTTTCTATTATTCATAGGGATACTCGGATTGTATATTTTACTTCAAACGGATTTCCCCTCTATCCTTTCCCGTATTTCAAGAGTTCTACTTTTCGCGGTCTTTGCCATGATTCCGACCGCCGTATTACTATTATTCTATAACACGATTCCGGGTGGGGTTGATACGCTTTATAATTCCATTATCCGTTTTAATCTCGATCTCTATACAAAGCTTGGGGGCATAAGCTACTTGATTGAAATTCTTCGGTCCGGTCTAATGATACCATTGGCAATCGCGGCGATTGTTTTCAAAGCGATAAAACAATCGGAAATTTTTAAGACGCCGCCCTCTAAAAAGGAAATAGGACTTTTTATAGCGTTTGTCGTCGCGGGCCTTTTCATCGTTATCTACATGGGAAAGTTCTGGCGCTCACATTTCGCGCCGTTTTACATGGCGCTGATCCCATTT
>Ga0307373_10006155_pt1 | contig 19235 bp, 19 predicted proteins | sample OX2MG_FD_202534 | JGI IMG/M metagenome (GOLD analysis project Ga0307373, IMG submission 202534) | Soil microbial communities from Risofladan, Vaasa, Finland - OX-2 | ecosystem: Environmental > Terrestrial > Soil > Coastal area > Acid sulfate soil | place: Finland: Risofladan, Vaasa | collected...
CGCGCTCTTCTGTGCGGCCACGAGCGGAACCAGGGCGAAGGACGCCAGGGGACCTAGAAGTCCGTCGCCGAGGAGCCAGCAGCATCCTAAGAGGGCGCCGGCGACGAACGCACCAAGCCCGTGTTGCACGCCGATGCGAGCCATCAGCGCCGGTGCGGTGTCGTCAATCGATCGAGCAGTTGCTGCAGACGGTGCAGCTCCGCGGCCTGTTGCGCCATCAGTGGCGCCTGGTCGGCGCGCTCGTGCAGCTCGCTGTAGTGCCACCCGGCGTATCCGGCCAAGCCGATGCAGGCGGCGGCGAGCGATACCCAGATCAGCGATAGCGACTCGCGCAGCGCCATCTTAAAGACGGCGGCATCGATGCGATTGTGCACGACGAAGGGCGGCATCGCTTGGGCGATTCCCGCGGCAATCGCTCGATGATCGATCGTCGCCGGCAACCCTCTGGCGACGGCTTCGAGCCTCTCGATCCCCTGTTGGCTATGCGCGGCGATTGTTTGACCCGCAGCGGTGAGGGCGGCGTGGCTGTCCGCCGGTTGCGGCAGCCGCGCCCAGATCCACGCCCACGGCACGATAAAGGGTGCGTTGCTGGGATCCTCCACGGCAAATCCTGCCCGGGTGAGCATCCACACCATGAGCTGGATGTCGCGTAAGTCATCGGCGGTCGGCTCGCGTCCCAGCGCATCGACAAAGATTTGCTCGGCATGCATCGGCACGCCTTTAGTCCGGTGTCGCCGGTGTCGCGAGTGTTGCGGTGCCTTGGACTGGTTCCACGTGAATCGCCTCGATCTTGGATAGCGCGACGAGCGCGCGGCGAAGCCACGTTTGCAGCGCCAAGCGGTAGCCGAGGGACAAGGGTTTATGGTCGATGCCGACGCGGACGACCTCATGGAGTGGCCGCCGGCCCATCATCACGAGGAGCTGGTCGTTGAGTTCCGGTAGCTCGGTCTCGAGCCAACCGCTGCGAAGCAGCCGGTGGCGGACCTGGCTTGCCTCCCAGAGCACGAACTGGTCGGCGTCACCGAAAAAGAGATTGCGCACAGCAAGACCCGTCGCGTACTGGTCGGACAGGTGGGATACGCGATGCTCGAGCGCCCTGATACTCTCCTGAGTCCGGGACAGCACCCAAACGGGCACCGCATGGGCTTCACGCAGCACGTCCCCGACCATTGCCACGCTGCCGTCAAAGACGTTGCCGATTTGCGCCGGCATATTGACGATGACCCGACAGTCGAGGTCGCGCACGGCTTCCAAGCGGCCGGCGAAGTCGATCCAGCCGGCCTCGGTGGCAAGATCGACAAGGCCGGTACTCAAGATGCCATCTCCCGCGGTCAATCCGTCTTTGCCACAGACATCGGGGTTCGAGTGGTCGGCGTCGAAGACCACGAGGCGCGGCCGACTTTCGGCGGGCTGCTCAAGGTAGAACTGCACCAACGCACGGGTCGTGAGGCTCTTGCCCACTCCGCCTTTGTCACCGTCGACCAGGATGGTTTTGAACATGGCAGTGATTCCCTTTCCGATCCTGTGCCGGCGTGTCAGTGCTCACCGATGAACTGCCGGCGGTCGTCCGATCCCTCGAGCGCCTTGCGCAGCCGATAATCCTCATCGGACTCGTCCGGGCGTTGATCGCTGAAATGCCGACCATCGTTTGCCGGTCGGGGTGCTGCGGTGGCATCACTGGGTGCGGAAGGCGGGGTCAGCCCGCGAGCTTGTCCGGAAGTAGGCGTGCTTGTGCCCGTCTGCTTGCGGCGCCGGTCGCGCAGCTGCGCAATCGCGTGGCTCAGATCGGCTTTCGGAATCGACGGAAAACTCATCGCGAGATCGCTGAGTATCTCGTCAGTTCCGACGCCGGCGCCGAGCAATCGCAGGATCACCGGTTCTTGTTCCCGGATGTACCGACTCGCATAGGCGCGCGGCGTCTGCGCATCCTGCGTCGCATCGATGGCTTTGAGTCGAGCCAACAGCCGCTCCGTCGCCACGCGGCGCTCGGCCTGAATTTTCGAATGATCGAGTGGCAGCGCGGGAGCTTTGGCGCGAGTTCCGCTCGCCTCATCGTGTGTATTTTCCTCGGCCACGTTGCCTCCTGGATTCACGCCTGTCGTCCAATCCTCATCCGGGAAACGAGCGACAAGCGCAGCGCGGAGCCAGTGACGACCCCGCGGAGACCGCGTGCCTTTCGGGGGGTGTCGGGGCGCAGCCCTGATCAAGGTGGGTTCGTGACAATTCCGGACTTGTTCCGGAATTGTTTAACGAACCCCTACCTTGTACAGACTCCCTGCCAGGCTTCGCGTCGGAGTCCTCTCGGACGCATCGCTGTTGCTGGCCGGGGGATTGAGGATATGACCCGGAAGCAACCCAAGACTGAGTTCGTCGGTATCCGGATGTCGCTGGTCGATGTGGACGCGCTTCGCGCCGAGGCTACCCGATGCGGAATGACGATGTCGGAACTCGTCCGTCGTCGGATCACGGGACAGGCTGTGACTAGCCGTACCGATCAGGAAACCGCGAGCAGCATCGATCGGCTGGGGCGCATGTTGAAGTACCTTTATCCTAAGGACAAAGGCTGGGCGACCCCTGAAGATCGTAAACGGTGGTGGTCGATCGTGACGGAGCTCGAGCGCACGGCGAAGGCGCTGTATCGATAGATCCTGAAGCACGGATTGACATGCTGGCGAAGGTCATTACATTGACCCACAGCACCCGAGGCAAAGGATTTGGTCCGGTCCTTCGCTACATCCTTCGGTGCGACGCCGAAGCGGCTTCGCAGGATCCGGTTCTCGAGTCCGGCGATATCAACCCGCCAGGGGAGCCGCTCTGGTCTGCCGCCGAGGATCCGAGGGCGTATGCCGAGGACGTCGCTGCGATCTTCGATGGCACCGTCCGCCGATGCCATCGTCGTGGTCGGTTCCACGGCAATCCGGTTTATCACGTGGCGGTCAACTGGAAGGAAGGCGAGCACCCGACGGCGGCGCAGGCTGAGCGCGTCGCCAAGCACGTGATGCAGGTGCTGGGGTTCAAGGAGTGTCAGGCCCTCTGGTCGATCCATCGCGATACCGACAACGACCATGTGCATCTGGTCGTCAATCGCGTGCATCCGACGAAGTTCACCGCGATCGGTGTACCGCGGCGCGATTACTTCATCCTGGACCGGTGCATGCGGGAACTCGAGCTGGAGTTCGGTTGTAGCCGCGCCCAGGGTCCATACGTCACCGTCGACACGGCGGAGGGACCGAAGATTGTGCGCATGAGCCGCCGGGAGCGACAGACTCGAGGACTGCTGCAGGATCCGGAAGGCCCGAGACTCACCGCACGAGCGCAGCGCGCCGAATGGAATCTCAGTGGGGACTCGTTCCAGAGATGGATCAGCGGAGCGCCGGCCGCGGCGCTACGTCAAGCGATCGAGCGACCGGGCGTCACTTGGCAATCGGCACACGACATCTTGGCCGGAGTCGGCTGCGCCATACAGCCGAAGGGCAGCGGCATGGTCGTGACCACGACACTCTCGAACGGCCGGGTCCTCAGCGCCAAAGCGTCCGCGATGGGCCGTTGGGCGAGTAAGGCATCGCTTGAGCGGACGCTGGGACCCTACGTGGCAGCGAATCGGGATGCCCAGACGCGTTCCAATCCCCGGAGGGAGAACTACGAGAAATGGATCGAGCGCGAGCGGCTCAAGGAGACTGGGCCACGCGTGGCGCACGATGATCCGGAGCGGCTCGCGCGGCGTGCAGCAAGAGCCGCTGCACGCGAGGCTCTGGCCGAGCGGTTTACACGGGTGCAGGCACAGCACCGTACCGACCGGGCGCGACAGCATGGGGAACTGCGCAAGCGACAGGAGGAGGAGCGTCGCGCGTTCATCGCATCTCATCGGGAGCAGCGCGGACAGCTGCGCGCGGCGGCGAGGATACAACGCCGAGACGGGCGGATCGCATTATCACTCTGGGCCTTCAAGGCGGCCGCGAAGCGCGAAGCCCTGCAGCGCCGCCAGGCGGCGGAGCGCGGAAAGCTCATGGAACGCTTGCCTCGCAGTGAAGTTTGGCGGCTGTGGCTGGAGAGCCGGGCAGCTGCAGGCGATGAGGCCGCCAAAGCCGCTTTGCGCGGTATCCGATATCGTGAGCAGCGCAAGCGTCATCGTGAGGATGGAATTGAAGGGGAGGAGAGCAGTCGGCAACGGCCCCTGACCGTCGGGACCCTGCGGGCCGACATCGATGCCGCGCGCCAGGTCGTCATTTACCGCCGAGCCGATGGCGCGGAAGTATTCCGGGACACGGGACCGCGGATCGTGATGCGCGATAAGGGTGACGAAAGTCTCGAGGCCGCGCTTCGCGTCGCGGCGCAGAAGTACGGCGGTCGCATTCAGATCACGGGCAGCGATACATTTCGCGAGCGCGCCGCCCGCATGGCGAGCCGCCAGAGTATTGCCGTCGACAACACCGATCTGCAAGGAATCGTCGCCGAGGAGCGGCGCCGGATGGTGGAGCGTTGGGCTGAACCGCAGGCGTCACCGGAATCGCAACGGCCGAACGATCGCGGACTCGCACGGCCCCGGTCACGCGGCCCAGAACGCTGACCTGGAAATGCGGATGCAGGTAGACGATCACGCGTTGCTACCGGAAGGATTGGTACCTCGTGACCGCCACGCCCAGGATCGGCATGCGATCGGAGATCAAGAATATCTCTGCCGTGGCGATTGCTCACGAGCGTCAACTCGAAGCCCTACGCCGAGCGATGGGGTCGGAACTCTTGCGGCCGCTGAGCGACCCGCAGATCGTCGAGATCATGCTCAATCCCGACGGCTCCCTGTGGGTCGATCGCCTGGGCGCTGGCATGGAGCGAGTCGGTGACATTGAGCCGGTGCGCGCCCTCACGATCATCTCCACGGTCGCGGCCGTGCTCGATACCGTTATTACGCAGGATCGACCGATCCTCGAATGCGAATTACCGCTCGATGGGAGCCGCTTCGAGGCTCTCATCCCGCCGCTGGTCGAGCGGCCGACCTTCGCACTGCGCAAGAAGGCATTGCTCATCTTCACGCTCGACCATTACGTCGAGCGCGGGATCATGAACGCCGCCCAGAGACAGGCCATCGAGGAGGCGGTCGCGCAGCGCCGCAACATCCTGGTCTGCGGTGGCACGGGGACCGGCAAGACGACGCTTGCAAATGCGATCCTCGATGGTGTCGCACGGCTCGATGCCGAGCATCGCATCGTGGTGATCGAAGATACGCGGGAGCTCCAGGTCAGCGCCCGGAATGTCGTCTTCCTGCGTACCTCGGATACGATCGACATGACTAGATTATTGCGAGCGACGATGCGCCTGCGGCCCGATCGCATCGTCGTCGGAGAAGTGCGCGATGCGAGCGCCTTGACACTGCTCAAGGCATGGAACACAGGCCATCCGGGCGGAGTCGGCACGGTCCATGCCTTTGATGCCGGCGGCGCGCTGATCCGTGTGGGACAGTTGATTCAAGAGGCCGGCGTGCCGCCGAATCCGGAGCTCATCGCCGAGGCGGTCAATGTCATCGTATCCATCCGTCGCACGGAAACCGGGCGGCGGGTGGAAGAGGTGGCTGCCGTGCGAGGCTGGACGGCCGGGGGTGGTTTTCACATCGCGCAACTGGCGTGAGTGCTAAAATGCCGGTTATGGTTGCTCCGTCCACAAGACCCCGATTGAAGGGAGTCGATCCGGCGATCGCGCCGGCCGTTCGCCAGTTTCTGGAGAAGATCTCGCGCTCGTTCAACGTGACCGGCGCCTTGCTGTACGGTAGTTACGCCCGCGGCGACTTTCATGATGAGAGCGATGTTGATGTGGCGGTCTTTCTGGACCGCGAGTCGCGAGGTCAGGGTCTCCTGCGTACCGCCTGGGCCATGGGTGACGCGGCGATCGACGTCTTGCTGGAGACGGGGGTCTATATCTCGCCGCTACCCATTTGGGAAGACCAGTGGGAGCACCCGGAAAACTATTCCAATCCCACTTTGCTGCGCAACATCGCAGCGCAAGGTATTCGGCTGTGAGCAGCGCACTGGCGCCGAAGGCGCTCTTGGAAAGGGCAGATCAGGCCGCGAAGTCTGCTCGCTTGCTTCTGGAGCATGGCGATACGGGCGGCGCTACGAGCCGCGCGTATTACGCGATGTTCGATGCTGCCCGCGCCGCGTTGGTGGCGACCGGACATGAGCTTCCGAAGACACACCGCGGGTTAATCTCGGCGTTCAGTCTGCACTTGGTGAAAGGCGGGCTAATATCGATTGAGTACAGTCGCGATCTCAATCAAGCCGAGCAGCTCCGTTTGATCGCCGATTACATCGGCGATCCGATCGACCGCCCGACGGTGTCCGATATCATCGCTAGGGCCGATCGGTTCGTGGCCCACATCCGTGAGCGACTCGTGCCCGAGCCGGAACCGCACAAGGCGCGGGCTCCGGAGCAGCCTGCTCGCCGGCGCGATCGAGGCCCCGAGCGCTAGGGATCGCGCGATAGCGACTTGCGCTATCGCCGCGGCTCCGCGGAATTAGAATTCGATAGATCGCCGCTACGCGGTGTGAGAGCGCTTCTATTGGGCGAGGGGGTGATCGCGGGGCTCGAACTGCCTGCGCTCGTATGCCGTGGGCGAAGGATCCATGTGGCAAGTGTTCCCCCTGGGATGGCGGGCACCACGACGCCCGCTCGGGCGTAGACCCTAGCGGTGTATTGAGCGCCGGTCGATCGCTTCGATGGCGAGCACTGATCCGCACAGCCCGAATGGTAGAGCGCAAGCGTTGCGCGCAGGTTCCCTCGGGAGGCACGCCAATTCTCGAGCAGCAGGGCTTGCGCGGCGTGCAGATTCGTGCACGGGTCAAAGGCGCTGTTGATATCGAGTCCGAGTCTCGTGAGATTCGCGCTGTTGATCTGGGCGGCTCCTAAGTCGATGGAATGTCCCTCCGCGATGAGCTGTCGCGCAAGGATCACGGCGTGCTCGACGGTCGTCGGCCGCAAGGTCCTGCCCACCGTGTTGTCATGGATCGCGAACCAGTCGCCACCGCTTTCCTGTTGCACGATCGCCGCCAACGTGACCGGTGCGACCTGAGGCGCGCAAACCGCCAGTAGTACGCGCGGCGGTAGTTCCGGGATCGGCATGCCGATCAATCCCCAGGGACGCAATGCGGACCGCAATCGCATAGCCGACCGTATCACGCCGTTGCCCATCGGAGGATTGACCGATGGGACCGCCCAAAAGATGACGGGCAGTAGGGAGGTTCCACGCCAGGCAGTCTGCTCGTTGTCGCCGGACCGGCATCCAGCGACCAACCGGGAGACTTCTGATCTGAGCGGACGGAGCGATCGCCGGGAATTCGATTTCCACAACGTGAGTTGATCGTCATTCAAGGCTTCGGGAGAGATGTCGATGAACACTGCCAACGGACCATCGCTCGCGCTGCGGGTAAACCTGATCATCGAGGCCGCTGAGCTGGACGAATTCACGGTCCTTGTAACGGAGAATCGCGCGGTTGCGCGCGGTGAGCTCGGGGCGGCGTTCGATGAAGACGACCCATGAATTCTCACACCGACCACCACCGCAGCCGACGCTCTTCGAGTCCACTCTGCCTACCGACTGCGATCGACTGGGCCGACTTGTCCGAGGGAAACGACGTGATGCCGGCGAGCGCGTCAATCATTGAGGTGCTGATTCGTACGCGCCCAAACCGTCCATGTGCCGCTGCCATTGGCAGCTGCTTCGGAAGAGAGGTGTTTGCCGATGCCTGAAGAACACCAATTGACACCGGTATCCGATGTTGCGAGCCGTATTGACGCCGCGCTCGACCAGCGGGGCGATTCGGAAATTAATCCGGCGACAATCGCCGGTACCACCGGTCCCACGGAGCGGAAGCTCCCGCGCGACCTACGACAGGAACTTACCGATCGGATGGCCGCTGCCCTGGAAGAAGGCACCATCCCGTGGGAGCGACCCTGGGAGGAGGTGAAGGCCGGTCGGCCGCGGAACCTCGCGAGCGCTCGCGACTACCAAGGCGGCAACCGCTTCATGCTCATGATGGTGCAGATCGACAAGGGATACGCCGATCCGCGTTTCGGCACGATCCGGCAAGTGAACCACCTGGGCGGAACCGTCAAGGCGGGTGAGAAAGGCTATCCGATCGAATACTGGGGCGATCAACCGTTCTACGAGCGACGCGATGTGCAGATCGCGCACGGCGCCGAGCGCGTGAGCGTGCTCGGCGAAGATCGCCAAGGCGTGGTCATCCGAGGGTTGGGCTCGTTGGCGCCTCCACGGACGGTCGCCGGAGAGGATCTCTCGGTATGGCACCACGAGCAATCATTGACCTGGCGCGAAGCGCACCAGAAGCTCGATCGCGTGGTGGCAAAAGTCAGTACGGTGTTCAACGTCGAACAGACCCACGGGCTCCCGCTGGGTCCGGTCGAATCCGTGGTTAAGACCCCGATTCCGCCGATCGAGCGAGCGGAGCGGCTGCTTACGAGCATGCGCGGCGATGGGCTTCGGTTCGCAACCGACAACCGCGGTGCCTATTACGCGCCCCCGCGCGACACGGTGTATTTGCCGGAGCGCGAGCACTTTGGCTCGAGCGAAGGCTATTACGGCACGGCACTTCATGAGATCGGTCACGCCACCGGGGCGGCGAAGCGACTGAACCGCGAGGGAATCACGGGAGAGCATCGCTATGGGAGCGAGACTTATGCGCGCGAGGAACTGCGGGCCGAGCTCTTCAGTGTGTTCATGGCTGCCGATACCGGCATTCCCCATGACGAGACTCAGCACCGGGCCTATATCCAGTCCTGGGGCAAGATTCTGCGCGCGGATAAGCACGAGATTTTCCGGGCCGCGGCGCAGGCCGGCAATGCCGTCGAGTACGTGCTGCAAAAGGAGCAGGAGCTGACCAAAACCCTCGAGCAAACGGTAGAGCGACAGCCCGAGTCAGGGTTGCAAAGGGATATCCGCCCGGAACCCGCGAGCGTCAGCGCACCCGAGACTCCGCTAAACGAATCGCAGCACAAAGAGGACCGGCGCAAATCTTATGCCCGGCGCCGAGGCCTCGAGCGCTGACGGCGTCGGTAGAAATCACGGTCGCAAGGGGCCGCGAAGAGCTGCCCTCGAATCGTGTGACGTCTGCGTCTCGAGGCTTGGAGCGTCCTTGACGCCTGCGCCGGCGCGACGCGAGACGCACTGGCTTCGATGGAAATCTCGTCGGCGACGATCGGATTGAGTAGTTCGCCTCGATAGCGTCACTGGAGTACCAAAATGCAGGCAGAGACTCTTTATCACATCCCGAGAGCGGCGAAGGATATTACCCGCGTCGTCTGGGTTGGGCTCGGCGCGTTTGTGCTCATTTTGATGGTCTCCTCGTGGCTCGCGACGGAATACGTCGCGTGGGTCTTCGGCTGGCCATCGCTGCTGGGTCCCCCCATGGTCGGCCCACATATCTACTTCCCGTTCGACATCCTGGTCTGGACCTGGAAATATGATTCTCCCAGCATCGGCTGGCCGGCCATGCAGGTGTTCGAGCGGGCGCATCTCGTGATGGGCATCGGCGGGTTCATGGCCATTGTGGTGCCGATCGCCATCGCCTGGCGTCGCACCCGCAAGATCGACGCCGAGCCCAACGATCTGCACGGCTCAGCGCATTTGGCCGTCGCCGAGGAGGTCGCCGCCACCGGCCTGCTGCCGAGCGCGGCCAATCGGGGCGGAGTGCTGTTGGGCGCCTGGGTACATCAGGCCCAAGTGCAGTATCTGCGGCACAAGGGTCCGGAGCACGTCCTGGTGTTCGCGCCCACGCGCTCAGGCAAGGGTGTGGGAATCGTAATTCCGACTCTTCTCTCCTGGGATCAATCGGTTCTGGTGCACGACATCAAGGGCGAGAACTGGGCACTGACCAGCGGTTTTCGCGAACGGGTCCTGAAGCAACGGGTCATCCGGTTCGATCCCACGAGCCCGGACTCGGCACGGTTCAATCCACTGCAGGAAATTCGTCTGGACGGCAACCTCGTCAAGGACGTCCAGAACATCGCCACCATGATCGTCGATCCGGACGGCAAGGGCCTGAACGATCATTGGGCCAAAACCGGCTTTGATCTCATGACCGGTGTGGTGCTCTTCGTCCTGCTCTTTGACTGGCAGACGGTGGGTAAAGGCGACGGTGAGCGGTGTCTTGCGACCGTGCAGGGGATCCTGTCCGATGGGGGACCGATCCGCGATATCGCAGTACAAGATGCCAAGCGCCGGCCGCGCGCACAAGGCGAGCCGGAGATCGAAGGCTCGCAGGCCGTGATGCTGTTCATTCGCGATCGGGCACTCGCTGAAGTGGCCAAGCTCGAGAGTTCGGGCTCTGCCGATGCACCGCATCGACGGACCGGGTGGATGGCGGTTGCGCAGGCGAGTCAGAGTTATCTCAACAAGGCGCCGAATGAGGCCTCCGGTGTCCTCTCCACCGCGCTGTCATTTTTATCGCTCTACCGCGATCCGATCGTCGCCGACAATACCCGGGTGTCGGATTTCAGTCTCGAGAGCTTGATGGGCGGCGAGGACTCGGACGGCAAGGTCGTGCAGACTCCCACCTCGTTGTATTTGGTGGTGCCGCCGTCGGATAAGGATCGCCTCAAGCCGCTCCTGCGGCTCATAATCAACCAGGTCGTCCGCAGGCTTACCGAGCGCATGGAATTTAAGCCTGGGGAGGAGGGTCGCAGTCGCTTCCCGCACCGGCTGCTGCTGTTGCTCGATGAATTCCCGAGCTTGGGACGGCTCGATATCTTTCAGGAATCGCTCGCTTTCATCGCGGGCTACGGCTTGAACGCGCTGCTGATTGCGCAGGACTTGAGTCAATTGTCCGCAGCCTACGGTCGGGACGAGTCGATTATCTCCAATTGCCACATCCGCATTGCCTTCGCGCCGAACCGGATTGAGACCGCTGAGCTGCTCTCGAAGATGGCCGGCCAGGGCACGGTGACGCATACACAGCGACAGTACAGTGGCAATCGGCTCGCGGTCGCCTTGATGCACGTCAATACCAACGAGCAGATCGTGCAGCGGCCGCTGCTCACGGCGGATGAGTGCATGCGGTTGCCTGTCGATGACGAACTGGTGTTCGTCGCCGGCCACTCGCCCATCTATGCTCGGAAGGTTCGATACTATGAGGACTCGATCCTCGCCGAGCGAGTCAAGCTGGGCGCGGCTCGATCCACTGGGCGCCGGACGCCGTGATTGCGGTACGCCGGCGCGTTCCACTGGCCGCCGCCGTCGTACTGGTGCTGATTGGCGTGAGCACCGAAGTTGCTCGCGATGCGGGGTGGCGCCTGAACCTGACAGCGAGCGAACCACTGGGTCTCTATCGCCTTGAGCCGGTCACGATGACTCAGATCCCTCGAGGCGCGCTGGTCGAACTCTGCCCGCCCGCATGGGTGACGCCAGCGGCGTTTCCGTTTTATATGCAGGGCAACTGCCCCGGTGGCGGCAAAGAGATGCTCAAGGTGATCGTGGGCATCCCCGGCGACAGGATTTGGGTCTCAGCGGACGGCGTCACGATCAACGGTGTGACGCTACCGGGCAGCGCGCCAAGGCTCCGGTCAAACCAATATCCCAAGATTATACTGCCGCGCCTCCGCGGCGAAGTCAGGCTTAGTCGACAGCAATATTGGGTCTACGGCGGTGGGGCGCGGCCCGCGCGGGCGGCGTTAAGCTTCGACAGTCGATATTTCGGGCCGATCGCGATTGGCCAGATCCGAGGGTTGGCAATCCCACCGCGTGCGCCCGGACCTGGTTTACCGAGTCTGCGGTGAAGTTGGTGGTTTGTTGAGGTTGGTAGATGCTGGCGATTTGTGGAATGCCGCCGAATTAGATTCGTAAACTGCCGTATCGCCTTGCGGCAGGCGGCTTTTGGCCGAAGCGGTCATTGGCCCTATGCATCAGGTATCCTTCCTAGACCAGAAAAGAGCCGCATTGGGGGCATGAGATGCGCCTTACTCAGTTTCGCGTGCAAAACTTCCGCAGCGTCAGGTCGACAGACTGGATTGACGTCACGTCCATCACCGCATTTGTCGGTCAGAACGAAGCCGGAAAAAGTAACCTTTGTGAGGCCTTGTACCGCGTGAACCCCGCCTTGCCAGACCGATTTAACGTCGATGAAGACTGGCCCGTCGATGATTGGGGAAACAAGGACGGCAATGCGCTCGTGTGCGAAGCGCGATACGCTCTCGATGACTCCGACGAAATAAAGGTCCTTATCACGGCAGCTGGCCTGCTATGGACGCCGCCGGCGTCTATTCCCGCACCAGAAGGGCAGCCCGAGTCTCCGCAGCCGGCGCAGCCGGACGGCACGTACACAGTAGCGCAACTGCCGGTGAAGATGGTGCTGCGCGTGGGAAAGTACTACGACAACCGCCGCGCGCTCTCCATTGAATTGGGCGAGGCCACTGCTCGGACATTGGATAGTACGAAATTGGAAGCGTGGGCCGGCACCAACTTGCTGAAGCACGTGTACATCCGCGAGTACGATTTTCCCTCGTCGCGCGCGGAGCTCAACGAGTTGGTTAAGAAGCGAAATGAGCAGGGCTGGGACAAGCTCAACCCCGGCGAGCAAACCATATTAATCGTACTAGATCTCGCTCGGATCTCGGTAGATGACTTCATTTTGAAAGGTACGAGTCCAGACGGCCGGACGCTGCGATCGTTCGACAAGCGGCAGGCGTCGGCGTACCTCACGCAGCAGTTCGCGAAGTTGTGGAAACAGAAAGAGGTGCGTTTCGACATAGATGTTGATGCGACCACCCTGAACATTTTCGTGGAAGACGTCGGGATGGGAATGCCTGTTCGGCTGGACAAGCGATCAACCGGGTTTCGCTGGTATGTGGCCTTCGCTTGGAAGTTCACGCACGCCACTAAGGGCGCGTACAGGAACACGGTACTGATTCTTGAAGAGCCTGGAATCCACCTTCACTATGACGGCCACAAGGACCTCCTCGGTGTACTTGGGGATTTGGCCGAATCGAACACGATTCTATACACGACACACGTTGCCACAATGCTGGACGAAGCCTACCCAGAGCGGGTGCGGATTGTGGAGCTGCACGAGCACCACACTCGTGTCATCGCTGGCGTGGTGAGCTCCCAGCGTGTACCCATGATGCTGATTGAATCCCGGTTGGGGTTAAGCGCGAGCATGCAAGGGCTCCTCGGTAACAGACAAACGGTCATCCTCGAGGGCGGCGACGATGCCCTAATTTTGCAAAAGCTGTCTGGTCTGCTTGCAAAGGACAGTAAATCGAGCTTGTCGGACCGCATTTACCTATGGCCAGCACATGGTGCGTCGAAGACGCCGATGTACGCCGGTTTTCTCGTTGGCCACAAGTTCGATGCAGCGGTGCTGCTGGACAGCGACCGGGAAGGCCGGGAAGCGAAGGCCAAGATTCAAGATCTGTACTTGAAGGAACAGGCTGGCAACACGGTAAAGTTCCGCGTGCTAATGCTGAAGGAATCAGCGGGCATTCCCAAGAACGAACCGGCAATCGAGGATATTTTCCCCGACGAGTTCTACCTCGAATGTGTCAACGCGGCGTATCGCTATACGATCAAGCTGGAAGATTTGCCGATGGACGGTAGTGACCAAATCACAAAGCGCGTCGAGGCAGTCCTGCAAAGCCGATACGGGCACGCGGAGTTGGATAAGCGGCGTGTAATGTCGGAGATGTTGAAACGGTTCGACCAGTGGAAGAAGCTCGAGGATCTTCCTGGCGATAGCGCTAAACACGCGGAAAAGCTAATAGCCAACCTCAATCGGGCGTTCGACTGAGTTGCCGAGGCACGAGCGGCCGCTCTTCGCCGAACTGAACCGTCTGCGCCCCGACCCGAAGCGGCGGTATCTCGCGATCCGCCGGACGTTACGGTGCAGTTCTCCGGACACCCAACGGATGGCGATTCAACGAGGGCAAAGTTGTCAGGAGTTGCCCCCGGATCGTAAGCGCCCGATTCGGACGCATCGATTGTCAATCGGAGATTGGGCAATCCTCGCGTATTGCAATGTTGTCGTTGCACAGAGATTCCAAGGGAACGGTGAGGCGGATCGAATGCCGCACGGAGCGGCCACATAGCTCACTCAGCGATCTGACGCCGCAGTAATTGGCATTAGACATTTTGCACGAGACGAAGACCGTACCCTTCGAGCTATGCGAGAGCGTTTTCCGCCGCGGCCCCGTGAAAGGAGTTCAGGGGCGATCGATGTACGGGGGCAGGATGATGGTTCGATTGACGAGCACATCGAATGCGTAGCCGGGCCGAATCGTGATGGTCGACTGGACGGCCAGGTTCTTGTTGAGTAGCGTGGTTCCGACCTGATTGAGTTCGTTGGCGACCGCAGCGGCCGACTGCTGGCTCGCCGAGGGGGAAGTGAGCGCGCTGCTATTTTGCGGTTGACTCAACTCGGCGCTGACGCCGAGCAGGCTCATCAGGATCGCGGAGCCAAAGATGCGCACCGTGTGATTGTTCACTTGATCGGCAAAGCCCGCTTCCCCGATGCGGTCGGTCCCTTCCATCCCGCCGAGCTCGAGGGTCTCGCCGTTGGGGAAGATCAGGCGATTCCAGGCGACGAGCACGCGCCGCTGACCGTAGGCGATCTCGCTCGTATAAAGGCCCATCAGTCGCGTTCCTTGGGGAATGAGCACGACATCGGGATGGCGACTGTCGTAGATCGTCTGGCGCACGAGCGCCGTGATGCTGCCGGGTAGATCGCTCTGGATGCCGGTGACGAGTACGGCCGGGATGACGGAGCCGGCAAAGAGCTCATATCGGGATGCCGGCGGCTGCTCGGTCACCGCGAGATTGCCGCTTCCGCTGGTCTGCGACTCGCCGTCGAGGAATGATCGGTTGGTTGCCTGCGATGTGGCCGTCGACGGGATGCCGCTCTCGGCAGCGTGCGCGCCTCCCGTGGCGCCGGCGGCCAGCGCGGAGAGAGCACTCTGCAGGCTCGCGGGTTGCCCCAATGTGGACTGCCCCGAAGACCCTTGCAACGCCTGCGCGGTTTGCAGGAGCTGTGACGCGGGATTGTCCGCGGCCGTGACGGGTGCAGCGCCGGTGGGTGCGCGATCGCTGCCCTCAGGCGAGATTTTCGCCGAAATCGCGGACTCTGCAGCGAGTCCCTGCGCCTCAAGGACTTTGTACTGCTCTTCATCGAGCCATTGCCGATATTTCTGCTGCGGGTTCGCGGCTCGCTGTGCGGTGGAGAGGGCTAGCCGATCCGCGGAAGCGTTTCCCAGGGTCGCGGTGCTCGCGCTGGTTCCTCCCGGTTTGCCACTTTTGGCGGCCGTCGCCTTGGCTGCGGCGCTCGCTGCGTTGTGCTGCTGCGCGCGCTTGCGTGCGCTGCGCTCCATCGCATCCAGATCCGGCGGCGTTTGGCCGACCAGGGCGTTGTTCGCGCCCGCACGGCCGTGCGCACCGTTCTCGCCGATGGCGTGGTGGCGATTGCCGGCGGTGAAAATGCCGACCAGTATGCCGACCGACACGAGGCCGAGTGCCGCGGCTGCGACCTTCTTGAAGTTTTTACTGAGACGCGCGCCGGTCTGGCGCGGTGTTCCTTGAATCTGTAGCCCCGCGCCGTCCACATCCCGCCTCAGCAGGTCCGCATCGAGCTCAGTCATGCGCACACGTGACGGTGCGGGCGGCGTTGCCGGCACCGACGAGGAGCTCAAAGCGCGTCGGCAGTCCGTCGATCACGTAGTAGCCGTGCAATAAACGGCTGTTGATGAGCTCGGTCTGCGTCCGGCGTCCGACGGTGATGAGATCAAAGATCGCGGGGGCATCGCCATCGGCGAGTGTTTTGGGCATCTGCAGGTACGTGTGTCCGGAACCTGCGAACACGCGCAGCGGCAACCACTGTTTGGCGGTTCGGTTCTCGGCCTTGCAGGTGAAGTCAAAATCAAGCGAGGCCGGATCCACGGAGCCCAAGCTGTCGATGACCGTTTCTTGGTTGGCGGTCGCCTTTGCAACCTCCGCGGCGTGCCGCTGGTTCAGCCGCATGATGATCGCTTGCGGATCATAAAAGCCGATCTGCGGGACATACTTTCGCCGATCGCTATGCAGTGTCAGGTAGTACACCCGGCCGGCATCGGTCGTGATCGCAAGGTTGGTGACGAGACCGGCCGCGGTGGGCTTGGTGATGACGACCGGCGTCGCATCATTTCCGGCGCCGGCGTCCGCCGCTTGAACGAGCCACCGTACCGAGTCGCCGATCGACATGTTGGTAATGTGCTCGTGGGCCATGAGGTTGATGAGGCAGATCCGAAGCGGTGCGCAGGTGACGGTCGGGTGACTCTCACCGTAGGCGTACATGACGGCGCCGTTCGTGCCGACGAGCACCGGGGCATCGCCCGTCTCGGACCACCGTTCTGCCGCCGCCTCGAAGGCGTGACCAGAAAGCGGCTCCGGTGCTCGAATTCGGAAATACGTCGCGGAATCGAGATTCACCGGCCGTGCATAGACCGATGTCTCCATCGGCGGCGACCTTCCCGCGAGCGCAATGGCCGTGCGGCTGACGCGAGAGCCGACTGATTTATCCGACACCTTGGTTACCCAAACGGCGGGAGCCACGGAGAGCCGGCCTACCCGATCGGTACTGCCGTCGGACGGAGCGGCCGTCGCCAGTGCGGCGTTCGGCGCACTGCTACCCGCGGTGCCCGAGTCCGCCCAGACGGGCCCGATGGCCGCACAGAGCAGGGCGATTGATGTGAGGAGTCGGGTGTGCATAGACGAGATCCTTTGGTGTTTTAAGCGCCGCCCACGACGCGCGTCCACGCGAGGCCGCGCACGAAGATGCCGAGCGGGTTATCCAGGAGTACGCGCGGGTTTTGCGCGAGCTTGGCATCGATGCCGGTCGTGACCTGCGCCTTCCAATGCTCCGCCGGCTGCGGTTGGCCGTTCTCGCTCTTCTGTTCGTCCCAACTGACCTGCCAGGTATCGTGGCTCGTTGGCAGGACGCTTGTGATCGTGACGGCAACGGAGAAATCGCCAAAGGGCGAATGCTGCGCGTAATAGCGATTAAGGTAGCCCGCGACATCGGCACCGGTCATCGCGTAAACCTTGCGCAGAAGCGTCTTCTGGGCGGACGCATCGGGCAGCACCGTGCGTGCATTCCAGACCCAGTTGGCGACTTGGGCTTCGAGAATGCGCTCCTCGATGGGGCGCCCGGCCGCCGGTTGCGCAAACGCCACGGGATCGCCGAGCTTGTCGAGTGCGATGACGTAGGGCTTGATCTTCGGCTGCGCGCCGATGTAGACGGCGCCGAGCACGGCGATCGCCGCGACGATAAGGCTCCCGAAGGCGGCGAGGCGCCAGGAATGTGCGCGTGCCAGCGCATCCCCATAGCGCTCGTCCCATTCGCGGCGGGCGGCAAGATACGGGTGAGCGCTGCTCGGGGTGGATCGCTCGGCGGCCATCGTCACGCACCCTGCGCGAACGGGGTCTGATCCGATTGACCCCCGGCAGGGATGCCCGGTCTTGGCTCACGTACCTTATTGACGGCGCGCCGCGAGGCGGTACAGCCCCTGAGCGTGACCGGCGCACGCCGTATCGGGATCGGCATAAGAAAAAAGCCTCCGGGTCGTGTCCCGGATGACCCGGGTCATCGATCAATCCCCGGAATGGCAACGCGGAGGATATGCGCGTGTTGCGATCGCACGCGCTGCGAGGGGTGTCCGGCGGTCAGCCGGTCTTACGTTCTTAGGAGAGGATAAAAACCTCGCCGCAGCGGCCGCAGCGGAACGAGCGTTGCCACTGGTCCAGGCGCTTGCGCCACGTGGTCTGGTTGTACCAGTAAGCTCGAGAGACCCAAACGATGAGGGGCGTGAATAAAAACGCTGCCTGAAGCGCGTTGCCGAGTGAACTGTGCGCCAACCAGGAGTCCGGCGGTAGTCGTGCGACGGCGATGTCGCCCATGATCAGAAAAATCAGAAAGAGCGCGATGAGGGGTCCGGCGTACGTCATCGGTCTCGGTGGCGCTGCCAAGAACGATGCGGTTGTCTGCATCGAACGGCGGCCTTTGATGAGGGTGCCATCCGCATAGAGTACGGGTAGACGTTGTGTTTGGCCGCTCGCGCAGCGGGGGCAGGTGCAGTCCATACAGCACTCCTTTAACGAATCTTTCCGCTTATTTTACTCCTCCGGATGCCGAATGCGTATCGAGAATCCGCTGTAACTCTGCGGCATATTTTGCGAATGCTGAGCAAGTGCGCTCGCATGCTGCTGGAAGCGACGGCCCGCCTCTTCCGCCGCCTTCCACAACGCTCGGGCCGTCGCGCCTTTTTTGCTGGGGTCTCGATCGGCGTTCGCCGAGTCGCCGAGCAGAGAGGTGCCTGGTGCGCCCAACGCATCGACCGGGGCGGTCCCCGACGCCGCCGATGCAGGATTGGCCGATGCGTTGACGGCAGGATTGTCGGCGGCTGGCTGGGTAGTGTTCTCTGCGTTCTTTGCAGTCGCAGCGCCTGCGGCGGTGTTCGCCGGATGGCTCTGTCCATGGTCGGGCGAGGCCGCGCTCGAAGAGACACCCGAAGACGATTTTGCTAATTGCGCCATGGTGTCGAGTCCCGCAGAGCCGCTCGTCGCGGCGCCGGCGCTTTGTGTTTGCGTGTTCAACGTTGCGAGCGTCTCGGCGCCATTCACGGCACCACCAACGCCCGGCATCCCCTCGGGCGTTGCGAGGCTCGAAAGCCGCTCGAGCGCCTGGGCGCCGCGCGCCGCCGTTGCCTGCAGGATCGCAGAACCCGCCGCACTCGCCGCGAATGTCCCCGCGGCGGTCGTCGCAATCGGCGCCATCAAGCTTCCGATCCCCAATGCCGGCGCGCCGCTCATCATGGCGCCTGCAATGCTCGGCACGCTCCAGGCGACCCCCGCGTACAGGAACGCCGCAAGGGCATATTGGTACATATCCGAGAAGGTCGGCGGTCCCGTGCCGCCGGAGAAGAAGTTCTGCTCATCCAGGAAGATCTGGTCCCCTAAACCGATGACGAGGTAGAGCACCATCAGCTTCACGCCGACCGAGACCGCATAGCCGAAATACTTCTCGCCCCAGGGCGCCGTCCAGCGGGACCCCAAAAACCCCAGCATCGGCAGGGCGCCGGCGAGCACGATATCGGCCTCGGCGAGCGTGATCAGGAGCTTGAGGGCGACGAAGGCGAAGGAGAACATCAGGATCAGCATCGCGGGCAGGGATATGAGTACGCCGGTGACTTCGGTGATGAAACTGCCCTGGCTT
>Ga0307373_10006156_pt1 | contig 19235 bp, 23 predicted proteins | sample OX2MG_FD_202534 | JGI IMG/M metagenome (GOLD analysis project Ga0307373, IMG submission 202534) | Soil microbial communities from Risofladan, Vaasa, Finland - OX-2 | ecosystem: Environmental > Terrestrial > Soil > Coastal area > Acid sulfate soil | place: Finland: Risofladan, Vaasa | collected...
AAAATTAGAGATACGTCTACGGCAGGCGCGGGATCGCCGCTGACCGACACTAAAGTCAGGCCTATGCGCGAGGCATAGCGTCCGCACGGGGCCCGGCCGACGATGCTCACCGGACGGTACCCAGCGGCTCCAATGCGTGCGTGTGCGTGACCAACGGGTGTGCCATCCGCGCGCCATGGCCGGGTCCGGCGGGGTTGCCGGGCTCAGGGAGTTCATCATCACCCCACAGACGACGATCCGCGCATCTGAGCCCCTTGAGCCGGCGGCCCCGGTGCCCGAACAGCTGCTCACCCACGACGAAGCGCGGCAGCTGATCCGCGGGGCATCCAATCGCGCCCCCACGGGCATTCGCAATCGTGCGCTGATCGCCATGATGTACCGCGTCGGGCTGCGTCCGGGCGAGGCGCTCGCATTGCGCGTGGACGACATCGACCTCGTCCAGGGCCTTGTCCGTATCCCGGCGCGCAAGGGGGGAGCGGGGCGCGTGACGGGTATCGACGGGCAGACGCTTGAGCTCGTCCAGCGATGGCTCGCCCGTCGTGAGCGCCTGGGCGTGGCCAACGGTGATTACCTGCTTTGCACGCTGGCCGGCGAGGAGCTCAAAGCGGCGTACGTCCGCGAATTGCTGCCGCGCCTGGCCCGCCGCGCAGGGATCGCCAAGCGCGTGCACCCACTGGGCCTGCGCTATGCGTGCGCCGCCGAGATGTCAGCCGAGGGCCTATCCACGGCCCTGATCGAGACGCACCTCGGTGTCGCCGTCAGCGGCAGCGCCCGGCGCTATCTGGTGCAGTACACGCCTGAGGAAGTGATCGCCGCCGTGCGGGCGCGCGAGTGGCGCCTGTAGTCGACGGTCGCCGGACGGGGTGTGACTCGGGCTCGGTCGGGGCGCGGTATCAGGGCGCCGGCGGCGGTGCTGCGCCCGACCCGGATTGGCCGGGGACGAGGCTCGGGGTCGACTTGGGTGGGGAGGCGGGGGTCGTCGTGACGACGGCGACCGTCGTGCCGACCCGCATCGTGGCGGGACGTCGCGCCCAGGCCACGGCGGAATCCCAGTAGCCGGCAAGATGCGTGACGGTCACGCCGCCGCGGGATCCGGTGGACTGGACAATCCAGCCGTTACCGAGCGAGATCGCCACGTGGGAGATCGACCCGCGGCGACTGTGGCGCCCGGCCGGCCCGAAGAAGACGAGGTCACCGACTTTGACCCGGGACAGCGGCACCTTCTCTGCGGCATTTTCCCATGCCATGGCGTCGGCTGTGCGTCCCCTGATATCGCGGCCGAGCCCCTTTGCCGCCGACACGCCACTCAGCTTGTACGCCCACCACACCAGCCCTGAGCAATCGAAGCCACCGGCAACCCGGGCGCCAAAGAGTGTCTGCGGGTTCGGCGACGTGCCGCCCCAGACGTAGGGCATGCCCACTGCCGCAAGTGCAGACTCGACGACCGTCATCTGGTTGGCGGTCATGATCGGCAGCACGATGGTCGTGAACTCGTTGACCGACCCAAGGCGCCACGACGGCATGGTAACCGCGGCGTTGACCATCCCGGCAAGGTTCGCTAGCGGCATCGGGGCCGCCGGGCCGGACTCGAGGTTGTCGTACCGCGACGGGTAGTTGTATCTCAGGCCGAGTTCGGCGGTGAGGACCTCTTGGCCGAAGGCGGGTGGAACCACGAGGCGGGTCCCGTTTGCCGTATGGAGCGTGTCCAGCGCATGCACCTCTGCGCCGAGGCCGAAGACTCGGACGATCGCGACCTCGGCGGTGCGGGTCGACACCGGTCCAGCGGGGTTGAAGCCCGCGCCCGGACTGCCGAGCAACCGTGTCGTCGACACCCACGAGATGGCGGTCGCGTCGGGGTCGTTCGCTGAGATGTCTGGTGGCCTGACGAGGCTTGCCGGCGGCGTCTGACCCCGTGCGTTCATCAGCTCGGCGAGGCCGCGAGCCAACTCGCGACGCGTGGCGCGGCGACCGAGGTTGGCCGTGTCGCGCGCGGGCCAGCCGAAGTGGGCGACCAGGTTCTTGATCGGTCCGGCGGCCCATCGATAGCCCGGGTTGTTGGGCGCCGGTGCCAGCGACTGGGCAACCGCCGGCGTGGCGATGGCCGCCGCCGCGGCCAGGCCGACGAATGTTGCGCGAATGCGTCTCACACGGTGTCTATCGGAGACTTGGGTATGGGCCTTGACCGCGGACGGCCCCGCGCGGTGCCGCCGTTGCATGTGCCGCATGCCTCGCGGACGGCCTGCCGTGTGGAATCATGGGCCATGTGAGCACCCATCCATCGCGCGTGCGGGTCGATCGCTGGTTGTGGGCCGCGCGCTTTTTTAAGACGCGGTCGCTGGCCGCCGAGGCGATCCAGGCCGGGCATGTCGAGATCAACCAGGCCCGCGCCAAGGCCGCGAAGGACGTCGGCCCGGGCGATGTCATCGACCTGACCGCCGGCGAGCAGCGCTGGACGGTCGTCGTCCGCGACGTCGAGGAGCGCCGGGGCCCTGCGAGTCGTGCCCGTGAGCTGTACGAGGAGACGCCGGACAGCCGTGCCCGACGGGAACGCCAGCGGGCCGAACACCGGCTCGCGCCCGTGCCCGGTTCCGACCTGGGTGGCCGGCCGACCAAGCGCGACCGGCGCCGCATCGATCGTGTGCGGCGCGGAGGTCCCTCGCCAGACGACCGGTCATGAGTCGCGTGTATTGCCCCACGCGTCGTCGTGGACCAGCGACCGCCAGGGTCGGCGGATCCGCTTGATGGCGGGCGGCAGGCCCTCGGGGAAGGCCGGCGGCACGCCGACGGGCGTGATGATCAGCGGGTCGACCTCGTCCGGGAGGCCGACGATGGCCCGGAGCTGGATCTTCTCGAAGTGTTGGAACGCCGTCGTCGGGACCGTGCCCAGCCCGAGCGATCGGGCGGCGACGAACAGATTCTCCATGGCGAATGCCAGCGAGACCGTCTCGTCGATCTGCTCGAGGTCCCGCATCGATGCCGGGTATCGGTGGCGCGGCACCACGAGGCCGAGGATCCATACCGGGACCACCCGGTAGCTGCCGAGGGTTGTCTCGGCGTACTCGCCCGCCCAGCGCGCATGCTCTGTGGGCGTCGCGCCTTCGGCGGGAGGACGCATCAGGGTGAAGTAGCGGGCCGCGCCGGCGATGACCAGCTCGGCGATCGCCCGACGTCGCTTAGGATCGCGAACGACCAGCAGGCTCCACGCCTGCGCACCGGAGCCCGTCGGCGCGGCGAGCGCCACACGCAGGAGTTCATCGAGGGTCGCGTCATCGACCGGTTGATCCGTGTACGTACGCACGGCCCGTCGTTTGGTGATGGCGTCGAGGGTCTCCATCGGGTCCTCCGGAAGTCGCGGGGGTGGATTGCGGCCAACGCACGTGCCGGGGCACGCCGCCGCGTGGCCGCCACGGTCCAGCCTACGACAGCCGTTGGCGGGCGCACCAGCGCCGCCGCGCCGCCCGTGCGCCCACCCGCTGGTCCTAGGCCGGCCCCGGCCCGTCGGCACCGATGACCGCGGGCAGCGGGAGTTGGTGCGCGTCGATGAGCCAGCGGTTGCCGAATTTGATCGCCGCGATCTGGTGTGTGGCGATCATCTTGCGGACGGTCTCGTGATGGCAGCGGAAGATCGCGGCGACTTCGCCAACCGTGAGTAGTTCTGGGGACATCGTCAACGCTCCTAATGGGTGTGCGGATGGCGCCGGTCATGCCGGACCGGCGCGGGGAGATCCTTGCTCCCTGGAACGATGATGGGTTGACCGCGTCAGGTGAGGGGGCGCATGGGCCGTCGCCGCTGCCAGGGGGCGCACACGATCCGGTGCGTCGACGTATTGTCGGGCCGGACCGCGCCGGTTAGGCTCGCGCCCGCGGCGCGCGGACCGCCGGCGTGCGCGATGTGCGGGCAACGTACCGAAGCGATCGGAGTGCAGATGGCGGCAACATCGAAGGGTCATTCACGTTTGCGCCGGATCGGGGCGACGACCGCAGGGGTCGCGCTGCTGGTGAGCGGAGCGCTGGTGGCCGGCGGATTGCCCGGAGCTGCGGCCAGCGCGCCACAGCAGGTCGTCGCCGGGGTCGCCCGAGTTGGCAGCTCGCCGCTGCCTGCCTCGCGCGTGGTGCTCTACGTCGGCGGCAGCGCCGGGACGGTGCGCCTGGGCGCGGCGTGGACCGGCCCCGACGGCAGATTCCGCATCCGGTACCCGCGCCCTCGGGGGATCGGGATCCTCTATGTGACCGCGTCGGGTACGAGCCACCCGGCGGGCGCCGCGGTCCAGTTGCTCGGGGTGGCCGGGACGGTGCAGCGGCCCGCGCGCGCGGTGACGCTCAACGAGCTGACGACCGTCGGTGCGGCGTATGCGCTGGACCGGTTCGCGGCCGGTGCGCGGATCGGCGGGAAGTCGCCGGGCCTGGAGAATGCCGCGGCCACGGCCGCGAACCTCGTCAACCCACGAACGGGTACATTTGGTGCCGTCGTCGCGAGCGCTCCGAACGGCAGCGCGACGCGCACCTTGAGGACGTTCGCGGACCTTGCGGACATCGTTGGAGGCTGTACACGGGGCGGTCCGGGCACGTGCGCGCGTCTGTTTGCGGCGGCGCGACCGCCGGAAGGTCGGCCACCGGCCACGACGCTCGAGGCGGTCCTCGATATCGCACGCAATCCCGTGCACAACGCCGCGCGGATCTTCGGTCTGCCGAAGGCCTCCGACTATGGGCCGCGACTGTCCGTGGCGCCGACGGCCTGGGTGCTGTCATTGATCTACACCGCCGGCGGCTTCAACGGGCCCGGTCGGATGGCGTTTGATTCGCGCGGCAACGTGTGGGTGACCAACAACTTCCAACCGCCGTACCCCAGCACGATCGCCGGGCTCGGTCTGATCTCGCTCGGTCCCACGGGAGTGCCGATCAACGGGAGCCCGGTCACCGGCGGTGGCCTCCAGGGCGCCTGGTGGGGCATCGCGATCGACCAGCACAACCGGATCTGGACGGCGAACTATACCGGTGCCGATCCGGCCGACTTCACGAGCCCGAGCTTCATTGGCGGCGACACGGTGTCCGAGTTCAACGATGCCGGCATCCCCGTGTCGCCGACGGGCTCGACGAATGGCGGTCTCCGCGCCCCGCAAGGGGTGGCAGTCGACCGGCAGGGCAACGTGTGGATCGCCAACCACGTCGGCAATTCGGTCACCGAGTATCCCCACGGCAACCCGGCAGCCGCGACGGTCTTTACCAGCCCGACGGTCAAGTTGCCGTTCGCGATCGCGATCGACGCCCGCGGCAACAAGTGGATCGACGACAATGCGATCTCCGCGAGCGTCGGTGGTGTCACCCGCATCGACGCAAGCGGCCACGTCCACCCGGCCATCCACGGCCGCGGGCTGATCTCGCCGCAGGGCATGGCGGTCGACCAGCGGGGCAACGTGTGGGTGGCCAATCTCGGCAGCAACAGCGTCACCGAGATCAACGCGAACGGCACGATCAATGCGCGCTCCCCGATTCGAGCCAGGAGCCTTATTGGGCCGTGGAGCGTCGCGGTAGACGGCAATGGGAACATCTGGGTCGCGAGCTTCCTCGGTGAGACAGTGACCGAGCTCTGCGGAGCGAACCGAACCTACTGCCCGCCCGGCGTGCGCACCGGCGCCGTCATGTCCCCAACCGCGCGCGGGTTCAACGACGGTGGGCTGGAGCACCTGACCGCGGTCCAGATCGATGAGTCGGGCAACGTATGGGTCGCAAACAACTGGACGACGCTGTCCCCGCCATCGGGGGGAAACGGACTGGTGGAGTTCATCGGGATGGCTGCGCCGGTTCGGACGCCGCTGATCGGCCCGCCGCAACGCCCGTAAGGGGCGGCGATGCGACGAGCCCCGCGTCAGCGGGGCTCGTCGCCACATAGCGGAGGAGGGACTCGAACCCCCGACACGCGGATTATGATTCCGCTGCTCTCACCCTCGGAGAACCGCTATGCCAAGGGGTTTTCGCGCTCGCGGTCCGTCTCCCGCACCGTCTCCCGCACCGTCCGTGTCGTCTGAAGGGCGTCGAACACGCTTGCGGCGGCGTGCTGGCGGTCCTCCCCGAGGCTGTGGCTGTAGACCCTCGCCGTGATGCCCGGGTCGGCGTGGCGCAGCTGCGCGGCGACGTCCGGCAGGGGCACGCCATCCGCCAGCATCAGGCTCGCGGCCGTGTGGCGCAGGGAGTGCCAGCTCACCAGCGGCGTACCGTCCCCGTCGACCAGCCCCGCGCGGACACAGGCGCGCGCGAGCATCCGGCTCGGGGTGCTGGCGTCCATCACCCCCCCGCCTGCGCCCGGGAATACATAGCCGGCCGCGTCCGCCCCGGCCTCGATGACCGAGGTCGCGTAGAGGTCCCCCAGCCGCTCGGCGAGCCCCAGGCTGATGGCGACGACCTTCACTCTCCCGGACTTCGGGGGCTTGACGTGGCGCACAGGCGGCGCGCCGTCGCGCCCGGCCTCCTGCCACACGCTGCGGGCGACCGTGAGCCTGCGCCCCGGCAGGTCGAGGTCCCCCCAGCGCAGGCCCACCACCTCGCCACGGCGCAGGCCGGCCTCGGCCGAGACCCGCACCATGCACTCGGTGCGCACCGCTGTGCATGCCGCAAGCAGGCGGTCCAGCTCGGCCATCGCCAGGACGCGGCGCGGTCCGGTGCGCGACGGCGACCCGTCGCGCGAGCCTGGCAGCCGCAGCCCCGCGGCCGCATTCTCGGCGATGATGCCCCACGCGACCCCTGCGTTCAGGAACGTGCGCAGCGCGGTCAGCGCCTTCCAGCACCCGTGGGCCGAGTGTGTCCCGGTGAGCTCGGCCAGCCACGCGACCACCCGCTGGCGCGTGACGCCGGCCAGCGGCAGGCCGCCGAGGGTTGGGGCGATTGAGCGCCGGTACGCCTCGCCGTGTCCTTTGATGGTCGCGGGCGCGAGCACGCCATCGTGGGCGCGCATGTACGCCGTCGCGAGGTCGTGCAGGCTGACGATGTCGGGGTGCGTGGTTACGCGGCTCTCGGGCCGGCCTGCGGCCAACAGGCGCCACCGCTCGGCGCGGGCGTCGCGCAACGGGCCCGGGTGGGTCACGTTGCGCGTCTTGCCGGGTGCCCTACCGGGCGCCTTAACGGCGTATGGGCAGCCGCAGCGACCGCCTGACCGGTGGTCGGCTGAGCGCGGGCAGCCCACGCGATGGACGCGGTAGATCCCGGGCTCCACGGTCTCGCGCCAGCCGCGCCGCGGGCGGGTACTCTCAGGTTGCATCAGGGTTCCCTCCTGGCGCCGGGGGCCGGGTGTCGCCAGCATCGCGGCCCCGCTTCGTATTGCTTCATCCTGCTAGTCGCAGTGAGACTCGCGCCACCAGTCGGGCTTAAGGTCGGTCGGCGTTTGGTGCGCACGATGCGCACGTTGCGTGCGCCCAGCCGCGCGCGGCGCGGGTGCCACGGCGCTGCGGCCGGCTTCGGCCTGGGCGCGCTCGTAGGCGTCGAGATGATCGGCCCGGACGACCATGCGGCCGGCGGCAAGAAAGCCGCCTGCGGCGCGCATGAGCTTGCGGGTCGCCGGCAGGTCCTTGAGGTGGTAGCGCGCTGCGACCTCAGGGGTGCCGAGAAGCGCGGGCAGCTCAGCGCGCCGCGTCGTCGCGTCGCTCATGGTGCGCCCTGTTAGGCATGCCTCGCGGCCCCCGCGCAGGCCACCCCGCGGCGGGCGTCAGCGCCGCGCCCGGGGTGATGGCACGCCCGAGGGGATCTGCCGACCAGGTGCCGGGGTAATGACCGCCTCATCCGAGCCCACCGGCGGCGGAGAACGGAACTCGCCAGCGCTTGCGGGGCGCGGGCGCGCGCTCGATCAGACCGAGCAGGCGCAGGACGGCGAGGCCCTCGCCGACGAGCCCCGGGTCGTCGATCGCCGCGGCGGCACCCAGCTCGTGCCGGCCGAGCGGTGCATCGGCACCGCGGATCACCGCGAGCAGGGCGACCGCCGCCCGCTCGTGATCGACGACAGCGGGTGAGATCCGGTGCGGGAACCAGCGCCAGCGCACGTCCGCGGGGTCGCGTTTCATCGCGATGAGCTGCCAGCGATCGACCCGGTGCCGGAACCGGTAGATGGCCCCGGAGTCGCCGACCGCCACGGCCTCGACGGCGACCGGATTCAGCGGATCGATGCGCCGGACCGAGACCAGGTGGACCCCCGGCCAGAGCTCCGGCGGCTCGATGCCGTCCCGCGGGCCGGCGCAGGCGCTGCACAGATCGCCCATCTCGGCGTCCGGGACCCACCAGCAACCACCGGGGCACTGGGTGTGCTCGGTGCAGCCGCAGATGCGGCACGCCGCCTCCTGTAGCGCCGCAAGCTCCTGTGAGGGTGATGCCGTGGCCATGAGAGCCTCCTTGGTCGGGTTGATCTAGGGCGCGAGCCCGAGGGTGAGCTGGTCGGGATTCGGCGTGCGTCGACGTCGCAGGGGTGGGCGACTAGGGGCCCACCGGAATCGCGCCTCGTCGACGGGCTCGGTCTCCGCCACAGACAGCCAGCGCGTGACCTGGTGCGGCCCCGAGCCGTGGACGACGCGCACGCCTGGTCCCCGCCGCTCGAGCACGCGGCCATAGGTCCAGGCGCCCGACGTGCCCCGCCAGCGCACCATCGGGGCGCGGCCGGCGCCGGTCATTGCCCGCCGCCGGGCACCGAGATCGCCAGCTGCCATGCGCGGCACTCCCGGCAGCAGCTGTAGATGAAATGCACCGCGAGGAACCCCAGCGATGCCGGGAAGAAGTAGTTGTCAGCCGGGATGCTCCCGCAGACCTCGCAGCGGCCGTCGTCCTCGGTCAGCGCTGCGCGGCCGGCCGCGTCGAGAAGTCCCGGCAGGCAGTCCCGGCAGCCGGCGATGCCAGCTCCCAGGATGACGGTGATCGGGCGTGGGCCAACCCGCGCGGCGTTGCGTCGGCGCGCGCGCTGGACCTGGCGGGACTCGCCGTCATGGTCCTCGGCGCCCGGAAGCGGCGCATGCGGGCACGAGCGCCCGGGCCGCACGCGTTGGCTCGCCTGGAGCGACAGCGCGAACGCGAACGCGAGTGCCCTCGGGTCATCGGACCAGGCCGCACTGGACGTTCCCCCGGGGATCAACGGGCGCATACGGCCGTGCAGGTCGGCGACCTCGCGGCGTGTCTCGACCACGGCCGCTTTGTGCTGGGCGAGCCACGCGACACCGGGATCAGGCGAATCGGGCACGCCGGCCAGACGGTCGGTGGCCAGATCCACCAGGTCCGCCGGACGCCACACGATCCATTCATGAGCGCTCATGCACGTCACCTCTCGCGATAGATGCCGGCGTCGACGCGGCCGGAGGCGCCGAGCTTGCGAGCGGCACGGAGCGCGGCCGTGCTGACGGCCGGGCAGCCATCCTCATGGCGCATCGTGGTCTCGGTGTAGGTGCCGGGGCTCGGGTGCGCCGGCATGCCCTCGACCGTGGCGCCGCACGCGCAGCGCCCGGTGGCCGTGGCCGCGTTGCGGACGGTGAGCGCCATCCGCTCGGCGCGCGTCAGGCGCGGGTCGGAGGAGTCCGGGACGACCGCCAGGACCCGCAAGCCAGGCTTGAGCCTCTGGCGCTTCATCGCGCACCGCCAGGCGACCGGTGAGTGGTGCTTCTACTAATCGGGGTGCTCAGGAGAGCAAGGCCAACAGGCTCGGTTTTTGGGGTCGCGCGAGGGCTCTTGGCGCCCCCTGGACCCGTTCCCCATGGGGTTTTTGGGGTCATCGTGGACCGAGCTTGTAACACAGACGCATACCCCAGGAGAGCACAGGAGAGCAAGTTCGTCTGGGGTCCCCGCGCTCGACCCCAGAAGAGCTTGCTCCTCTGCTCTCCTGCCCGACATCGGCCTCCGCACGGGCTTTTCGGCGCTCTTGGGTCGTTGGCCGACCTTGCTCTCCTGTGCTCTCCTGCCCGACATCGGCGTCCGCACGGGCTTTTCGGCGGCTGCGCGTCGTTGGCCGGCCTTGCTCTCCTGTGCTCTCCTGAGTCACCCGGCCGACTCCTCTCCGGCCAGCTCCCAGAGCCAGACACCGCTGCTCTGACGGGCCACGATGCGTCCCTTCAGCGCCTGCTTGGCCCGCTTGCAGCTGTCCCAGGAGTGGCCCGCCTGGTCTGCCGAGGCCTTCAGCACCGTCGACGCGCGGGGCCCGTCTTCCAGCTCTCCGAGCAGGAAGTCCGTCGCGTCCTGCACGGCCGGCCCGAGAGTCTCCACCGGCGGGGCCGGGCCGTCGAACAGCCTGTCGGCCGAGAGGTCCAGGTCCCCACCCCACTCGGCGCTCGGATGGTCCTCGCCGTCGTAGCCCTTCAGGCAGATCTTGATGGCCGGCACGTCGTCCGGTCCCAGGTTGAGTTTGTCGAAGACGAGGGCGCGATCCGAGCCGCGCCGGCCCTCACCAGGGATCCGCGTGAACAGCATCGCCGTGCGCGCCACGTTCGGCAGGCCGACCGAGCCCAGGATCTTGTGGAAGGAGGGCTCGCTGGAGGGCCCCACGCCGTTGCCGGCCTTCTTGAGGTGGATGATCCCCAGGATCACGAAGCCGATCTCCGAGGCCAGTTGCAGGATCGGCCGCAGCGCCCGGCGCACGTCGGCATCGCGGTTCATGTCGATTTCCTTGTCAAAAAAGCTCGTGATCGGGTCGAGGATCACGAACGCCGGATGGTGCTCCTCTATCCACCGGCAGACGGCATCGACCCGCGAGGGCAGCGACAATTCGCGCGCGTCCTCCTCGACGCCCCACACGAAGACCTTCGACATTTCGGCGCCGGCCAGGCGCAGGCGCGGCAGGATCGTGTCGGCGCCGCTGTCCTCCATTGAAATGAACGCCACCGTGGCGGGCTCGTGACGGGTGCCCTCCGGCTCGCCCGGGAACGCGCGCCCGCGGGTGACGTCGGCGGTTATCCGCACGGCCAGCAGGCCCTTCCCGACGCCGCCGAAGCCGGCCAGGAGTGTGAGGCTCCCCTTTGCCATCCGCCCTTCCCAGGCCCACTCGATCGCCTTCTCAGTCATCGTGTCGGCCCGGCGCAATCCGTGCCGGGCCAGGGCGTCCTCGGCCATGACGGAGGGAAGCTCCACGAGGAGTGTCATAAGGGCCTGCTGCTTCGTCGGGCGGCTGTCCCTGCGTTTGCGCTCGCGGTCGATCTGATCGTTGATCGCGATCTCGAGGAGCGAGCGGACGTAGCTGGGCGCCGAGGGCAGTACCACGTCGAGTCGTGCGAGATCCAGGATCTTGGTCTGGCCGCCGAAGTCCTCGGGCTCAGGGCCGCTCGCGCATCCGAGCATCGCCTCCTTGTCGACGGCCTCGCCCGCGGTGATCCGGTCACTAATGAGCCCCCATAGGCGACGCGCGGGCCCGCGGGGCATGTGCTCGATCTCGACGGCCTCGGCGATCCGCTCGGCCAACGTATGGGGCGCGCGCATCGTCGTCGCGATCACGCGATCGGCCGCGTCACTCCATTGCTGTCCCGGACTGGGTGTGATCGTTCCTCCTTGATCGTCCTGCGCCGGCTCGAGCCCGTCGAGCGCGCGCCGCTTGTGCTCCTCTGCGCTAAGCGAACGCCCTTTCCCGGCGCTCATCGCGACACCTCCGCTAGCTCGATATGCCGCGCGGCGTGGAAGATCCTGACCAGGGCGTCGTCGTGCTCATCCTGGGCGGAGAGCGGGCGGACGCGCTCGAGCTCATCCGCAGCCCAGGCCGCCGTCTCTGAGGCGTCTACAGGCGCGGCATGCAGGACAACCTCCAACCGTTCCCGCAGCCAGTCGTGCCAAACCGCGGGCCGCATCCGCTCAACCCTGCCGAACAGGGGCGCGAACTCGGCGAGGAGCCGCCCGCGGGCCTCGGGAGAGAGGTCGTACACCCCGCCGATCAGGCTCTCGGGTGTCGTCCCCGGGGCGGTCTGCGGCTCGGGCGCAAATGCGCCGCGGTGAAGCCTGGCGCATTGCTCGGCGCACCACTCGTCGAGCGTTTGCCGGGGGAGATCCCCGTCTCCGCCAGCGCGGATCGCGTGCCAAACGGCCGCGTCGTACTCCGCGCAGCCCGGAGGAACCGCGCGCTGATTCCACGGCCAGTGGGTGGCGGCGCTCGCCATCTCCCGCTCGCCGCCCCTGGCTGTGGTGTTGATGGGATCCGCTGGATCTGCGACAATCCTTCTGGTTGAGGCTGTTGTCGGGATCCCGCTTTCCGCAGCGGGATTTCGCATTTTCGGGCTCCTTACGTCGTGTCGATCGGCGGCGGGGACTCTCCATCGCCCCGCAGGTCGTCGGCACCGGCCCTGCGGAGGGTGTCGCCGATCGCCTCCGAGATGAACTCGGATAGGTAGCGGGCGAGGATGGCCTCGACGACCCGCGAGGGTGTTACATCGCGCCGCAGCGCTTCCATGTCGATGGCCGAGCGCATCCCGACTGGCAGCGACCAAATAACTCGTGTGCGGTGCGGCGTGGGCGTCATTGCGCCGACAACGTAGCTCCCGCCCTTCTCAAAACTGACGCCTGAAACCGGTAGCTCTATAATCCCCGGTATGGCGAAGCGACGGGACCCAAGCGGCGACGTGCGCGACCTCCTGGCGGCGACCGCCCAGCGGGAGGGCGAGCGGGTGTCGGCGCGTCAGCTGGAGAGCTGGCGTCAGGCGGGCCTGGTGCCGCGGCCCACGGTCCAACACCTGGGCCGCGGCCGGGGCTCGAGCTCCCGCTACCCCGCCGACGCGCCCGCCCGGGTGGCAGCAGCCGCGCGCGCCGTTCGAGCGCACCGGCGACTGCACGTCGCCGCCCTGGCCCTCTTCGGCCAGGGCCAGCCGCTTGAGGAGCACGTCGTGCGGGCGGCCTACCGCCGCCACTACGAGCACATCGGGCGCCTCGCGGCACCCGACCCGGTCGCCCCTGGTGGCGGGGACGCCGGGCCTCGCGACCCATGGGACTTTCCCTCCGACCCGGCGGAAGCTGCGGCCATGGCCATCATCGGCGGCGTCCGGCGGACGCGCAAGGGCCGGCGCATACTGCGCCGGGCACGCCAGATACGCGATCCCAACACGGGAGGGCCCGAGGCGCCAGAGAGTCTCCTTCTCTCAACGCTCACTACCCTCGCCCGCGGTGCCCTCACCGGTGAGGCGGACCCATCGGCGCTCCAGGAGATGCTCCTGGTGACCGGCATGTCGGAGGCGATGGGCGAGCGCCTCGGCGACCTGGGTCCGTTGTCATCCCCGCTCGACGCGGACGAGCAGGCGGGACTGTTTGCCGAGGTCGGGCCGGAGGCCCAGCGCCGCGCGGTCGAGGAGGCATCCTTCGCCGAGCTTGCGCGCGTCCGCGACCGGGCCCGCGACGTCCTCTCCTTCGCCCGAGCGTTTACCGCGGTCGTCTCGCGCACGACCGGCCTGGACGGCGCGTTCGGGTTTGGTCCGATCGCCGAGTGGGCCGCCGACGCAGACTCGGACCTGGCCGCGGCGGTGGTGTTCGTGCCGATTCTGCTCGCAGCGCTCTCGCGCGACGGGGCCGGCGTCGAGGACGACCTGGCGCTCTGTGCCTCATACCGGACGACGTTCGAGGCCCTCGAGAGGCTCCTGGACGCGATCCCCGCGTCCTACGCTCACCTGTTCGCGGAGGGTGCCGCGGGCGTCGAGGCGCTGCCGGACCATGAGCGCGAGCGCTTGGTCGCCGTGATCGGCCCCTGGCTGCGGGCCAACCCGTCCGAGGAGGCGGCGATCATGGAGCCCCGGGGTGATGCGGCCGGGAGCGCGGTGGAAGAAGCTCCGGGCGAGGCCGCCTGAGCCGACCCCCGACCCCGGGTCGCCGTCCTCGCTGGCGCTGGCGTGAGAGGACACGCGACGGTCTCGGTATGGGAATCCGGGGACGCGAGGATCTCGCCCCGGTGGGCGGCGAGTACGTCAGCGACGGTGCCTCAACCAACCGGGCGGAAAACTACTTCAGCCAGCTCAAGCGAAGCATCGACGGCACCCACCACCACGTCAGCCGTGAGCATCTGCCGCGGTATCTGTCAGAGTTCGACTACCGGCACTCCACCCACCGGATGAGCGACGACGCAAGGATGCGTGATCTGATGGGACGTGTTGGAGGCCGGAGGCTTGCTTACCGGGTCTCGTGAACGGGGACGTTGAAATGCCTAGCGACGAAAGCCGACCCGAGAGCCGGGATGTCGCACTCACGTTCGACGTCCCCACTCTTACGAGCACACAACTGATCGACACCATCCGGTCCATTGAGGGCGTGGCGAAAGCCGTGGCGGGATCTATCGCTCCCATGCTCAAGATCGACTGGGAAGTTCGATCCATCACCATGGCGAGTCCGCTGAGCATGGTCTTCTCACCGACAGCTCGCGAACTGCCGCCCAACGGCCTGGTCGACGCGACGAGTCGCGGTGTTGTCGAAGGATTAGCCAAGCTGCAACGCGGCGAGGATCCGCCGCCGTACTTCACGACTAAAGCCCTGAAGGATGCGCGACGTTTGGCCCACATTGCGAGTGGCCCGGATCGTCGCATGTCCATTGCCCGAGGCGGCGATCAGACTGAAATCTCCGCGAACCTGCAAAGAAACGTCGACAGAATCCTCGAGTCAGTCCACCAAGAGGGTGGGACGGTTGAAGGACATCTCGACGTCATCAACATCCATGGTCCTAACCACTACTTCGCTGTCTACGACGATCTGACGGGCGATCGGATCGAATGCCGATTTGGCCCGGCCGTTCCGCTCGCGAAGATCGCTAGTGCTGTCGGCAAGCGGGTGAGCGTCGAGGGTGAGATCAGCTATCGGCGCTCCGGAGACATCACTCAGGTTGCCGCCGACAAGCTGATCGTTTTCCCGGACGATTCCGAGTTGCCGACCGCGAGAGATGTCCTTGGGATACTCCGCTAGTGGCCAAGGACAGACGATGCTGGGATTCTGATCCGATTCTCGCGTGGCTCCTCCAGGAAAACGGCAAATGGCAAGAATGCCAAGGGGTTCTGCAGAAGGCGGAGCGAGGCGAGCTAGACATCGTTGTCTCAGCGCTGGCAATCGCCGAGGTACTGGCACTACGTGGGCATGCGCGGATTGCCAGGGACCGCTCGGCGACGGTCCGAGGATTCTTCCAGCGAAGTTTCATCAAGGTGCGCCAACTCGATCGGTCGACGGCCGAACTTGCCCAAGAAGTCGTCTGGGATCACGGCATAGCTCCGAAGGATGCCATTCATCTGGCAACAGCGATCAAGTGGCACGTTCCGAGATTGGACACGTTCGACGAAGCGCTCATCTCCAAGTCCGGTTCGGTTGGCAATCCTGCCGTGATAATTGGCCGCCCCGACGTGCCGTTCGAGATGCAGTTGGGTGACGACGTTGCCTAAAGAGACCCGCAGATTAAGCCTTCAAGGCGAAGACCCGATTGAGGTGCTCAAGCGACTGCTGGCTTCCAAGCCGGAGCCTGACGATGCGCAGGCGAAGGAAGAGGCCACGGACGAAAGCGACCGCGGCGCCGCCGGTCACTGCGCCCGCGCCCAGACCGCCCGGCCCCGCGCGACAAGGACCGAGCGATGGATGACCAGCCCTCCACGGCGCCTGGCGGCTACATCATCGGGCTAGCGGCGACAGCCGCGCGCAAGCAGTACGGCCCCGGCGTCGCGGTCCAGGTGGGCGGTGAGTGGTGCTGGCCGGCGCTGAGCGATGAGGAGATCGACCGGGATCCATGGCTCTGAGCGCGATGCGTCCATCGTGCGGACGCTCTCACCGCTGGCCCCGACGACCGCCCGCCCGGGCGACCGGGCGCCCGCTTTTCGGGGGGTCATGTCCGCGTGTCCACGTGGACATCCCTCTTTCCTCGCGCGCACGAGGAGGGCATGCTTCGGGTGGGACCCAGTCCCACGCCGGCTCCGACCGCCCGCCCTGGAGGAGGTTCCGATGAACGCCGAAACAGAGGACGCCGATTACGTCGACCGTGCGGAGTGGATCATGGACGGCCTGAGGCCCCGATTTGAGCTGCTCGATTATCTCCGCGCGAGGATGGATGAGTGTGGATCGTGGAGGGAGGTCCCGGCGGCGGCCGTTCCTCTGGCGGCGCTGGCCCTCGATATCTCGGACGTTCTTCATGATCTCGTGAGGGTGATCGCCGACTCGAGTCAGTCGCGGCCGGCGGCGGCCTAAGCGGACCGCGGACGCGGTCGGTGCGGTGCCCTGGGCCGAAGGAGGGCTAGCGTCCGTGCAGACGCCGCTGTGCCTGCAGCACATAGTCGGGGACTGTCGGCGCCTGGAATGAGGCGGGAGCCGGTGCGGCCCGCTGCACCGGGGAGGGTCCCTCCTCCGGGATGGCCCGCACCGTGCCGGCCGCGGCGCCCTCGCGCGAACGCAGCCACCACAGCACGGCGCCGAACGTGCCGGCGAGGAACAGCCAACCCCAGCCATCGGACGCGCCCTCCTCCGGGGAGGTCCGCTGCGACGGTTCCGCCGAGGGCGCGGCGCGCACGAGGTCGACGGAGCCGTCCCCAGGGGGCGCCGGTGGCCGCGCCGCGGGTGCCAGCTCGTGCGCGTCGGGGTCCTCCGGAGAGGTCCCGTCGCCAGCCGGCTCCACGGCCGGCGCGTCGCTGACGACCGCGATCGGCGCATCCGCTCGCGCCGCCGGCAGCGGCTCGCGGAGCCCCTGCCGGCGGCGCGCGAGCTCCCAGCCCGCCGCGGTCAGCGAGACCTCGTGAATCGGCCCCTCGATGAGCCCTTCGCGGCGCAGTTGGCCGAGCCCCTCGGCCTGAGCGGTGTGGCCGATGCGCACGATCGCGCCGAGATCTCCTGGGCGCACCGGGCCGCCGCCGGCTTCGGCAAGCAGATCGAGCAACCGGTACGCGCTGGGGCGCAGGGCCGGTGCGGCGATGTGGTCCGGCGGGGATGGGAAAGCGTGGCTCATCGTCGCCAATCGTACCTCTCCGCTCTCCGCGGAGAGCGGAGAGCGCGGAGCGGAGACCGGAGAGTCCCTGCAAATCGCGAAAACCGGCCGCCCGGGCGACCGGGCGACCGCCCACCCCCTAGCTGGAAGCGCGACGAACAAGAGCCAATCCCAGAACGACGCGTCGTCGTCCGGGGAGGACCGCTGCGCCGGCTGCACCGAGGGCACGGTGCTCACGACCTCGACGCGGCCGTCCCCAGGGGGCGCCGGTGGCCGCGCCGCGCCGGGCCGTTCGGCACCACGCCGGCGTCCTGTATGTCCACGCCGGCGTGGTGCTTGAGCACGCCGAGGCCTCGGTGCCTCGGGGGTCCGGGGACCATAGGCATCACGCCGAGGCCTCTCCGCTCTCCGCGGAGGGCGGAGAGTGCCTGCTAATCACGAGGTCTCCGCTCTCCGCGGAGAGCGGAGAGCGGAGACCGGAGAGTCCCTGCAAATCGACAAAAGCGCACGTGGCGACGTCGACACGTGGGGCCGTCGACACGTGGGGCTACGGGGAAGGCCACCGGATCCGCGGTTCCGCGGAACCCCCAGCCGGGATGCCCGGGCGGCCGCCTCGGCGATGCCCGGGGGTCGGGCCCTCGGGCCATAATCGGACCATGGAACAACCTCAGCCGAGGAACACAACGCTCGAGCGCCTCGTCACGGCAGAAGAGATCCGGCAGCTTGTCGCGCGGGGCGGCGAGCAGAGCTTCCTGAGTCTCGAAGAGGTCGCGGCCGCGACCTGCGGCCTCGACATGGACCCCGCTGCGGCGGAGGCGCTCTACCGGCACCTCGAGGAGCTGGGGATCGAGCTGCTCGACGAGACAGACGCGCGCCAGCGCACGGCGCAACTCTCGGAGGAGGCCGATCAGCCCCGACGTCTCAATCTCACGACCGAGACCGGCACCGACGCCCTGGTGCTGTTTCTGAAGGACGCCACCCGCGTCCCGCTGCTGACCGCGGCCCAGGAGGTTGCGCTCGCCAAGCGCATCGAACTCGGCGACCTGGGCGCCAAGGGTGAGATGGTCGAGGCCAACCTGCGCCTGGTGGTGTCGATCGCCAAGCACTACCCCCGTGGTGGGATGGACTTCCTGGACCTGATCCAAGAGGGCACGATCGGCCTCGTGCGGGCCGCCGAGAAGTTCGACTACCGCAAGGGCTTCAAGTTCTCGACCTACGCCACCTGGTGGATCCGCCAGGGCGTCGCCCGCGCGCTCGCCGACCAGGGCCGGACGATCCGGCTGCCCGTGCATGTCGTCGAGAAGCTCAACAAGATCACTAGCGCCGAGCGGGACCTGGTGGGCGAGCTTGGCCGCGAGCCGACGATCGAGGAAATCGCCGCGCTGGTCTACTTGCCTGAGGCGGAGGTCGAGCGGGTCCGACGCAGCGCCCGGATCCCCATCTCACTCGAAGCGCCGGTCGGCGATGAGGACGCGTCGGAACTCGGCGATTTCCTCGCCGATGAAAACGCGGTGGACCCGGAGAGCTCGGCGCACCAGGCGCTGCGCACCGAGGCCCTCGAGGGCATCCTGAGCACCCTGAGCGAGCGCGAGCGCCGCGTCCTCGAGCTGCGCTACGGGCTGGGTGGCGAGCGTCCGCGGACGCTCGACGAGGTCGGCCGCATCTTCGGCGTCACGCGCGAGCGGATCCGGCAGCTCGAGGACCGCGCGCTGCAACAGCTGGCCAGTGCCCCCGAAGCCCAAAAGCTGCGCGACGTCGCCTAGACGCGCCCTGTGCATGCGGTCGCCGCGATGTCTTCTGGCCAGAAGACATCCACCCCGTAAGCAACCCCCTCCGGCGGCAGAGCTCGGCGTCCACATTTCGTGTCGCAGCGAGGGTCCCCCGAGCTACGGCAGCGACACGAAAGGCCGTCGTCGACGGGCCGGCTGTTTCGTAGCGATCGGCGCTCGGTTTGGGCCACAATTCCGCGACGAAACGGCCGTCGGTTCGACGTGCACCAGCCGGCCCGTCGCGGAGGCCCCGGGCGACCGATTGGTGGCGCTTTTGCCCACCGGGCTGAGGGACCTGCAATGTGGTGGCGCTTATAGGCAGTCGCGCCACCATCAGAGGATTGGCCAACAAGATCTGCGGATCGTCGCCCCAGATAGCACGACAAACTCTTACAAGGCGCAGGTTGGCTTCGACCTATCATGTCGTCATTCTCGATGTCGGCATAGCACGACAAACTCTTACACGTAGACAAGGAGCATTACGTCTTGAGACACATCCGTAAGCCTTCGAACGCAACGATGCTAGCATCGGCCGCTTTGACTGTTGCCATCGTTGGCGCAGGAGTCGGAACAGCAGCAGCAGCAGGTGCCATCAACGGATCGTCAAT
>Ga0307373_10006157_pt1 | contig 19235 bp, 18 predicted proteins | sample OX2MG_FD_202534 | JGI IMG/M metagenome (GOLD analysis project Ga0307373, IMG submission 202534) | Soil microbial communities from Risofladan, Vaasa, Finland - OX-2 | ecosystem: Environmental > Terrestrial > Soil > Coastal area > Acid sulfate soil | place: Finland: Risofladan, Vaasa | collected...
TGGGCGTCGATGTCCCCCATGTGCGGCTGCCCATCATTACGGGAAAAAATATCACGGTGATCGCGGAAGTCATCGCGCTCAATTACTTGCTCAAACATTATGGTTATGATGCGAGCAAGGAATTCGCCGCGAAGCTCGAACAAATCCTGCAAAAGAAAGCGGCCGAACAAACCTCCCACGGCGGGGATAGGGTCATTCCCTATTTCGAGCATGATTTCGAATAAAACCGGAAACCCGAATTACGGTGATTTATTTCTGGTTGCGTTGATGGTTTTTTGAATGTCTTCGGTTTTTGCGCGCGAATAACAACTATAGATAGCCAGCAATTTAAAAGAAACCAAATGGTTCAGCCCAAACGTTTATATTGATACCAATATAATTGGCATCAATCTTTTATGGCAGATACCGATCTTTCAGAAATTTTGGATGCGCTGCGAACGCTCGTCCATGCGCTCCAGGCCGGCTCGCGAAGCTCGGAGGAGCGCGTCGGCCTGACAGGAGCCCAGCTCTTCGTGCTCGAAAAATTGCACGCGGTCGATTCGATGACCGTGAACGAACTCGCGGCCGCTACCCACACGCGGCAGAGCACGGTGTCGGTCGTGGTTTCCAAGCTGGTGAAAAAAGGAATGGTATTACGCGTGCGCTCCACGGAGGACGCGCGCATCCAAAAGCTGTCCATTACCAGGCGAGGCAAATCCAAACTCGAACGCGCTCCGGAAACCGTCCAGGACCGATTGGTGCAAACGTTAAAAAAAATGCCGCGCATGAGCCGAATCAAGCTTGCCTGGGGCCTCGAATATTTAATCGTGGAATCCGGGCTCGCTGGCATTAAAGCTGAATTTTTTCTGGAGAATAATAGGAAGTCGGATGAACGCCGCATTAAGTGAAAAATTCACAAAAGTAAAGACGCCGCCCAGCCTGGCAATAGCGGATACACGGCTTCTCTTTATGACAGGCCTTGCCGTGATTATCGGCATTGCTTCGGGAATTATTTCGCAGATCGTGGTCGCCATGATCGGCTTTGTTACGAATCTCTCGTTTTTCGGCACCCTCTCGACGCACTTCTCCTCGCCAGCGAATAATCATCTTGGCTGGTGGGTCGTCGCGGTTCCGGTCCTTGGTGGAATTATCGTCGGTTTCATGGCGCGCTATGGCTCGAAGGCGATTCGCGGCCACGGCATTCCCGAAACGATGGAGCAAGTGCTGCTGAACCAAAGCCGCATCCCGCCGCGCATTACGATCCTGAAGCCTCTTTCGGCGGCGATCTCCATCGGAACCGGCGGGCCATTTGGCGCGGAGGGGCCAATCATCGCGACGGGCGCAGCGATTGGCTCGCTCGTCGGCCAACTGCTAAAAACGACCGCCGACGAACGCAAGGCGCTCCTTGCGGCCGGCGCGGCGGCCGGCATGGCTGCAATCTTCGGCTCGCCGGTATCCGCAGTGCTGCTCGCGATCGAATTGCTCCTCTTTGAATTCCGCGCGCGTTCCTTTATTCCCGCCGCCGTCGCCGCCGTTGCAGCAACAGCAGTCCGAATTTTCTTCGATGGATTAAAGCCGATTTTCGCTATGCCCAATTTGCCCACGCCGACGGAGGGCGCCATAGCGACTTACGTCCTCATCGGAGCCGCCGTCGGACTCGCTTCCGTCTGGGTTACGCGCGGCGTCTATTGGATCGAAGACGCATTCGAGAAATTGGAGCATGGCCGGCTTAAAATTCATTGGATGTGGTGGCCGGCCATTGGCGGTGTGTTCGTTGGAGTGATCGGATATTTCGTTCCGCGAACGATGGGCGTGGGATACGATAATATCGCGGGCTTTCTCAATGGCTCGTTCACTACGGAAGCGCTGATCTTACTGGGCGTATTCAAATTAATTAGCTGGGCTGTGGCCCTTGGAAGTGGAACGTCGGGCGGAACGCTCGCTCCCCTTTTCACCATCGGCGGCGCGCTGGGATATGTGATCGCCGTGGGAATTCATCTTGTGTTCCCTAACATCGCAATCGATCCCCGCATGGCGGCCCTCATCGGAATGGCGGCAATGTTTGCCGGAGCATCGCGCGCGCTGCTCGCTTCCGTTATTTTCGCCTTCGAAACCACGCTGCAATCCTCCGGGCTTCTGCCGCTTCTGGGCGGCTGCGCCGGAGCCTATCTCATTTCGATTACGCTGATGAAGCATACGATCATGACCGAAAAAATCGCGCGGCGCGGGCTGCACGTCCCTTCCGAATATGCCGCCGATCATCTGGCGCGCGTACTCGTCCGCGATGCGGTTTCCCGGCCCGCGATCACGCTTCGGCACGATCAGACAGTGGCCGATGCCCGCCTCTGGCTTCGCTCCGGCACTGCCGGTACACCGCATGGCGGATTTCCGGTGCTCGATGAGCAGGGAGAGCTTGCCGGCGTAGTTTCCCGCAAAGAAATTTTTTCCAGCGACCAAAATCTGGAGGTCACGGTCGCCTCGCTCCTGCACCGCGCGCCTGCGGTGGCATTCGAGGATAACACGCTTCGCGAAGCCGCCGACCTGATGGTCATGGAAAAAGTCGGACGCCTGCCCATCGTGCTTCGCGAAGACCCGCTGCAAGTCATTGGCATGCTCACGCGCAGCGATCTCCTGCACGCGCACCAATCGCGCTTAGAAGAAGAGCACGAAGCATTTCAAACGATTCCCATTTCGCTCTGGCGGAAAACCTGAGCCCCGATTGAACCCGAATTACGCGGATTGGATGGATTTTCAGGATTAGTATTGCCACATAAAAATTTATTATCATTCTTCATGGTTGCTGGCAAGTAGAGATTTTGCCGCAAATTTTTTTTAAAGAGTCCTTCACAATTTAGTTTTTTTAATGGTTCGATTAATGTTTCGCAAAAACTTATTTTCTCCGATAGTAATCCAGAAAATCCATCCAATCCGCGTAATCCAGGTTTGGGTTGGCCTGCGGCTTGCACTAAACTCCATAATGTTATCCCAGGTAAGTATCGAAGAATTGAAGAAATCGCTCGCCGGACCTCGCCCACCGAAGTTAATCGACATTCGCGAGCCGGAGGAATATGCCCGCGGCCACGTGAAAGGCGCGGAATTGATTCCGTTGCCGCAACTCGCAAAAGAAATTCACCGGAAATATCCGAACAAACATGTCCCCGTGGTGCTATATGACGATCTCGGGGTCCGCTCACACCATGCCGCGCGCCTGCTCCGCGCATTAGGATATTATAATGTGAAGGAAGTCATTGGCGGCTATGCGACCGCGCTGGGCAACTGAACCAACCGGGATTACGCCGATTCAAACCTGGATTAGGCTGATCCTTCGGCAAGCTCAGGACAAGCTTATTTCTGATTGGGCTGATGGATGATATTTTCAAGAAAGCGATAAAAAAGCCTCGCAAAATGCGAGGCTTTTTAGAAAAGATAAATAATTGTTCTTACCGATTCACCGTGATTTTGCCATCGGCTTTATAATCGCCGGCGGTAAGCGTATAGATATAGGTTCCATTGGCAAGATGCGAAGCATCGAAGGGCGCGGTGTAATGCCCGGCGCCTTGTTCGCGGCTTACCAGCGTCGCGATCTTCCGGCCCATAACGTCGCGCACGATAAGTGTGACGTACCGGCTATCCGGAAGCGTGTAGCCAATCGTGCCCGCATCCGATAGAAGTGGATTCGGATACGCCGGATTGAGGGAGCAGGCATTCGTGGGCGCCTGATCGTTTACGCCGGCCGTACCGTAGAACCAATTCATGATTGATTGCACGACAGCATCACGCTTGGAAGCGGTGATTCCGCCGAGTGCAAAGGAAGAATAGAAAACTTTGCCGCCATTGCTGGTTGCTCGGGTGGCGATGGTATCGCCAGCGGGATCGATGAATACCCCATGTGAACTATCGTCTACAGAATAGATGGTTTGTGTAACTCCCGTGGATGTCACTGTAATCCTACCGGTTACAGCGCTTCCAATCGGATCCCCCGCAACGCCAGTGACTGATGTATAGCCGCCGTTTGTAGCGCTGAGATTTTCAAAATGAAAGACGTTTTGCATCCATTGGTCCGTACCCTGATATCCATAGCTGGGATAAAGCGAGGAATAGAGATAGGGAAAAGTGGGAGACTCCAGAATGAAATTGCCGCCACCATTCAAAAAGTTAGTTATGAGACTGGTATCGGTAAAATAATTGATCCCGGCATTTTGACCATCATCGTAAATTACGGTTTTAAATTGCGACCAATCGTTGCTGGCTCCGAGCCCAAAAAGTTGCTCGAAACTTTCCGAGCTAATAATTCCCGTCGCTCCATATCCTGTTTTGGCGACCGATGCCTGAAGCTGATTGATCAAGGCAAGATCGGCCGAATTAGGTTCGGTCCATTGATTCACAACGGGGTGTTGAATATTTGCACCGAATGCCGTTTCAGCCCCGCCACCGATGCCAATCGTATCGGCGGTGTGAAAAAGAATGCTGTAATCCGTTACGGTCACAGCCGGCCCATTCGAAGCGACCGAAGCGGTCAATGTTATGGACCCATTAGCCGGAATCGTGACAGAGCTATCGGTTCCCAATGTAACCCCGCTAAGAGCGATGGAGTAAGTTCCCGGTGTCTTTAACCCCGTGGAAATAAATATCTTTTGGGATGAGCTTGAATTATTTGTGAGTGTATAATTGGCCGTGGAATTGGAATTTCCCGCGATAACAGGCATAGGTCCGCTGAAAGCACCATCACCAATAACGGAAATCGCCGGCTCGTCCCAAGCCGATTGATACACCGGTTTCGATGTTGTCCCGGATGCTCCAGCGGATTGAATGAATGCCACGGCATCGAGCATCGAAGCGTTCCATGATGATTTTAGGAGCGTCGCATATCGATAGGTCTGAGTGGTATTCGTCGCCTGGGAAAAGGGATTATTAATGGCTCCGTCAGTTGCTAAAGCCGGAATAGGTGTACGGACTACATCCGTATGGAATTGACGACCATTCGCGCCATGATACGGAATGAATCGTTCTGCAACGACTACTCCGAGATTCAAATCGGTCGCGCTCGGCTGCGTCGCACCGGTTGTTACCGTAACCCACACAACCACGCTGTCACCGATAATGGAATGCTTCACACTCATTTGGTAATAATTCTGCATTGCGGCCAAATAGGTCGAGGCAGAATCGTTGAGCGGCCCCGCGCTCCATAGATATTTGCTGAACAGGTTTTCGTTCCCCTGCATGTAAATAGAAGGGATTCCCTGTACTCCGTAATAATTTGCACGCTCAACCATGGTATTATTTGTGAAAGGATCCTCGCCTGGAATAGGATAATCTTGATGCCATTTCAGGACGCAAATTTTATCCGCGCTTTGTTGCTCGAAGAGTTCGATTTGGGGATCGGTCTCCGCGCATGGCGGACAATTGGAACTATTAAATTCCTCCACAAGCACATGGTTGCCCTGCGCGTAAGCTGCACTCGCATAGGATGCAAAAATAATGGCGGCTAAAAACAGTAGTAATCGTTTCATGACGGTTATTGATGGTTCGTTGAAGAGATCACCCTATCTTTCGAAAAAGATGGCCTCCAGAGTTTGAAAATGAATTTCTCGTTTACAAATATACGAAATTTTGCGAGGGATAGTTTAAAAAGCACTTTTGTCTGTTATACCCTAAACGCAACTCCGCTCCCCGCCGTTATCATAAAAAGCGCGCGACCCCGAAGCGTTAGTACACCCCGCATGATTTTCATCCCCGTAGCGATTCATTTTGCTCGCATTCTTGCAGGCATGCATCTGGTTGCCGCGGGATTTCATCCGCTGGCGTCGTTTTCGGGGACGATCCTACATTTTTTCGATCAGGCCCTCGTCGAGTATGGGTATGCGATCGTCTTCATCGCGATCATGATCGAGAGTATGGGCGTGCCGTTCCCGGGCGAGACGATGCTGCTCGTCGCCTCGGCGTATGCGGCTTCGACCGGGGCGCTGAGTATTTTCGGGGTGATCGGCTCGGCGGCCGGCGGCGCGATGATCGGCGATAGCTTGGGCTACTGGATCGGCCGCGAAGGCGGCAGAAGGCTCATCCGGCGCTATGGAAAATTCGTCGGCCTCACCGACGACCGTTATCAGCGCGCGCAGGATTACTTAAAACGCCACGGCGGCAAAGCCGTGTTTTTCGGCCGTTTCGTTTCCGTTGCTCGGACGTGGATTGCCGTTTTAGTCGGCGCGCACCGGTTGAATTATTTGCAGTTCCTTCTCTATAATGTTTTGGGCGGCCTCGTCTGGGCAACGGTCTATGGCTCGTTAGGCTATGCCTTCGGTTCGAACCTGCCGCTGCTCGAAACGTGGGTAAAGCGCGCGGGCATTACCATTACAATCGCCGCAATTGTGTTGGTGATTTATCTCATCCGTCTTCGCAAGAAGAGGAAGCGCGCGAAGGAACTCTCTGAACCCCTCGAGTGACCGCACTTTGCGTATGGCCCAAAATTCGATTTGGGGTGCGGGGAACCGGCAAATCCGCCACGGCGGGCAGTCCAAAGAATAAAATTATTGCTGATAGGGATTGGTAAGATACTTCACGACCACCATCTCCCCTGCTTTTCGAAAATATTCGATCGGTGTCAGCCCCTCGTCGTCTTTGGTGGTAATACTGGCTCCATGCGAGGTGAGAAGATGAGCGATAAATTGAAAATTTTCGGACGGAAGATAGTAGAGCGCGGTCCGCCCGTTCTTATCCTTGATAGTGGCATCTGCATGCTCTTGAAGCAGCGTATCGACCGGGGCGTCGTAGCCGCCCTCCACGGCGAGCATGAGGGGGGTCTGTCCTTTGGCATTTCTAAGATTCGGATTGGAGCGAATGACATGTGGGCGCTGGTATCCGGTGAGCAGGCCCACGATGAGTTCCAGCCTCCCGGCATGGGCAGCAAGATGCAGCGGCGTATCGCCCGCGCTATCCGGAATATTGGGATTCGCGCCGAGCATCAGGAGAATCCCCGAACGCTGAACGCGATTCTCCCAGGTGGCAAGATGAAGTGGCGTTTGATGATAGTTATTGAGCGCATTGACCGATGCCCCATGCGCGACGAGCAGGTCGATGACGGTTTTGTTGCCATGCCACGTCGCGGCGAGATGAATCGGCTCATTGCCATTGGCCGCTCGTGCGTTGACCTTCGCATGGTGCGCGAGGAGGGTCTTCATCACGGAAGAATCGCCGTTCTCCGCCGCAAAGTGAAGCGGAGTAAAGCCATTGGTCGGGTCGTTCGCCACGCGGATGGCCCGGTTTACTTCCGCTCCGTGCGCGAGGAGGAGCGTTACCACGCTGTCGTATCCGGATTCGCAGGCCGCGTCGAGCGCGGTCCGGTCATCGCTGGCGCGCGGTGTTCGAACGCCAGCGTGTGCCGCCAGGAGTAGTTTCACTATGGCGGTCCGTCCCGCCTGCGCTGCCTCGTAGAGCGGTGTCTCGCCTAATGCATTCGGCGTGTTCGGATTGGCGCCGTGCGCGAGCAGCATTTCCACGATCGGCACGTAGCCATTGGCGGCAGCGAGGCTCAGCGGCCGCTCGCCATCGGGATCGCGGAGATCGACCTTCGCGCCATGCTCGAGCAGCACTCGAACGGCTTTCGCCTTGTTGCCGAAGGCGGCGGAATGCAGCGGGGTCCAGCCATCTTCATTCGGAGTATTGATGGCATCCGGATTGGATTTCAGCGCGGCGAGGATGGCATTCGTATCGTCCCAGCTTACGGCCTGCTGCAACGAAGAGGAGATTCCGGGTACATGTTCGCTTTGGCCTAACAGCACCTCGGGCGATGCCATGAGTGCCGCGAACAGTGGCAAAAGAAGAAAAACGACGAGGATTCGATTTGATTTCATCGGCAAAGCTAACACACGCCAAAGGAAAATTGAGCCGCAATAAGCATTCGAATCTTATACGAGAAATAAAATGTTTAAAGATCGATCCGTCCGATACGTCCTATGGGACGCATAACCTCCTGAATTTATCAGAGAATTTTATGGACCGAAGAAAATTTTTAGAAAGCGTCTGCGTGACGGTTGCCGGGACAGCTATCGTCGGACCGCTCCTAAACCTTAGAAGCGCGGGCGCAAATGCGCGCCCGCTGGGCCACGCGAACGATGTCCGCGAAATCCCGATCGACCTGACGGATGCACCCGACCTGAAGCCCGTCGGCGGCACGTATAATCTCGAATTCGATGACCTGAACCGAAATATTCTGGTCGTCCATGTCAAGCCGAATATGTTCACGGCGGTCGATATTAAATGCACCCACAGCAACTGCGAAGTAAACTACGATGTGGACCATACGAGATTCTATTGCCCCTGCCACGGCTCGGAATTCGATTTGTACGGTCACGTCCTGAAAGGCCCCGCCACCAAGCCGCTTAATTATTATCATGCCGAGCTAAAAGGCGATGAAGTGATGGTGACCATCTATGGCGCGGACGATCCCGTGCCGGCGAATTCGATTCCGCCGCCGCTCGATACGACGACAGTTCGCTCAGCTAAACCGGATTCGACAGCCAATTCCGGCGCTCATTGGTAAACGATTGTAGTCGTGACCTTCAGGTCACGGCGAATTAAGTGCTAAAATCACCGTGACCTGAAGGTCACGGCTACAAATCACAAACTAATCTTCGCCCACTTCGTTTCGGTAGTTGTGAAAGTCTCCCAGGACCAAATAGAGCGGATACGCGAGGCGACGAACATCGTCGATCTTGTCACGGAACACGTTCGCCTGAAAAAGCGCGGACGAAATTTCGTGGGATTGTGCCCGTTTCATAATGAGAAAACGCCGTCGTTCAATGTCCTCGAAGATAAAGGGATTTTCAAATGCTTCGGCTGTGGCAAGGGCGGCGATGTGTTTTCGTTTGTGATGTTTATCGAGGGCCTCACGTTCCCCGAGGCTATTCGAAAGTTGGCGGAGCGCGCTCATATCGAGATCGAAGGAAGTGAAGCCGAAGCGAATGAAGTCGCGCGCGGCGAGCGCGAATCGATTTATAATGCGCTACGTGAAGCCGCGGCGTTTTATTATCGCTCCCTTCGCTCGCCCATTGGCGAAAGCGCACGAGCCTATCTTAGATCCCGAGGATTATACTACGAACATTTTAAAAACGATGATGACAAGAAAAAAAGCGTACAGGAAAAATTCGGAATCGGTTTCGCACCAGAACGTTCCGGGATGTTGATCAATCATCTCACGAATAAAGGCATCGATCTCGCAAAGCTGGAACTTGTTGGACTCATCGCCCGGCGCGATTCGGGCGAGTATTATGAGCGGTTTCGTGGCCGCGTCATCTTTCCAGTTTTTCATCAAACGGGAAGAATAGTAGGGTTTGGTGGACGAATTCTACCAAATAGTTCCAAAGAATTAGCGAAATATATTAATTCTCCCGATACGCAGGTGTATCACAAGTCACAAATTCTTTACGGACTCTTTCAGGCGAAGGATGCGATACGGCACGCGGGATTTGCAATTTTGGTCGAAGGCTATGCCGATGTGCTGGCGGTAGTTCAGGCAGGAACGGAAAATGTGGTTGCCGCTTCTGGAACTTCGCTCACGACCCAACAACTAAAGCTGTTAGATCGCTATACACGTACTGAGGTCGGCTTTAGTTCTTTTGTTGGACCAAGTGGTCAAAAGAAAATTCAAAGCTATTACAGAAGCGAAATCGTGTTAGTCTTTGACGCTGACACGGCGGGACAAAATGCTACGGTACGGGGAATCGAACTGGCGCTACAAGCTGGTTTTGATGTTAGCACCGTAACGCTTCCTGCAGGAGAAGATCCGGATAGCTTCATTCGGAAAAATGGTCATGAAGCTTTTGAAGACGCGATTAAATACCGTCAAAATTTTATTGAAGCAAAAGCGCAGATGTTCGAGGAACAAGGTCTTTTTTCAGATCCAGCTCGGAAAGCTGCGGCTGTTCATTCGATGGTAGAAACAATAGCCAAAATACCAGATATAATCAAACACGAAGCTTTTATTCGGCGATTGGGAGAGCGATTCAAACTTAACCAGCAGACATTGACCTTTGAATTGCATAGATTGCTTGGGAAGTCGGTCAATGGACAAAATATGGAGGGAACAGGCACTCCATTACCCCCAGAGTCAAATTCGGACACTGGAGAAGAAGAAGCAACTGCTGAAGTAAGTTCGATTAAACCAGAGAATTCAATTGCAGATCCAGAGGGTACACTGCTTGAAGCGATGCTTGCCGATCCAATTGCCGTCGAGAAGATTATCGACGCGCAGGAGTTTTCGCTCGATCTTATTTCACATCCGGAAACCCGGGAACTCATAGGCTATCTCTTGCAACGTGTCGAGGATGGGGACCCTCCGACGATTTCGCAATTACTCGATGAATTTCGGGACAGACCCCAGTTCGAATCCCTTATTAGCGTTTACGGCATATCCCATGACTTGTTAAGCCGCAATTGGGACGAGCAGCCAATCGAAGAAAAAATGATAGCGCAGGCGCGGCACGCTATCGATTCGCTTCAGCGCGCCGCCATCGAACGCCAGCAATCGGAAATGTCTCGGACTTGGAACGGTTCCGATGAGCACCTGCGCGAAGTGCTTGCGCTGTCAGAACGGCCGGAGATGCAAAAGAAATTTTCGCAGCAATTCACGAAAGAAGAGCAGCAGGGCGGATGACCGATCGTGGACAAACGTCCGAATTTTTCGATGCCGAAGCAGCGCAGTGGAACGAGCGTTACACCGCCGATCCCCGTTTCGCGCGGCGATTCGAGCGAATTACTTCGCTCCTCGACCAAACTCATCCCACGCTCGGCCGGATGACCGATCATCCTCGCGCGCTGGATGCCGGCTGCGGCACGGGAGTCTTCAGCCGCTATCTTGCCTCCCGCGGATGGCAGGTAACCGCCATCGATGCTTCGCCGGAAATGATAGAAGCGGCGATAGCAGCTTCCCCGGATGCTTCCATCGAATTCGCAAATGAGTCCTATGAGTCCTATCGGTCTCATCCTAATTCCTTCGATCTCATTCTTTCGCTTAGTGTGATAGAATATTTAGAAGACGATGAAGCTGCAATTCAGAAATTTGCGGAGTGGCTGAAGCCCGGCGGCCTGCTCATCGTGAGCGTGCCTAATCGCAAAGGACTACTTCGGATAATCGAAGCCGCGATCTTCGGCATCCGCACCATTACGCGCGGGCGTTTTTTCGGCGAGCGCGGGGAATATCTAAAATATCAGAAGCGGCAGTATTCGCCGCTCGAACTCGGGCTGATCATGCGCCAGTATGGCCTGCGCCGGCGGAAGGGAATATTTTTGAATGCCGGATTTTCGGGACCGAAATGGCTCCTCCCCTTTTTCGAACGCCGCTGGTGGGCCGCGATGTATTGCGCGGCGTATGTGAAGCGTTAGCTGTGCGGGTAGATCTGATACAGCATAAAATAAATCACCACGCCCGTGATACTGACGTACATCCAGGCCGGATACGTCCAGTGCGCGATTTGTTTGTGCTTCGCGTAGCGCGCTTTTAGGCCGCGCACGAGCGTCATCGTCGCGAGCACGGGAATCGTGACGGCGAGGATCGTATGCGTGGTGAGCAGCGTGAAATAAAACGGCCGCACGATGCCCGTTCCTCCGAAATAAATAATTCCCGCGTTGAAATGATAATAAAGATACGAAATGAGAAAAACGATCGAGCATGAAAATGCCGCGATCATGAGTATACGGTGCTGCCGTATGGAAGCGGCGCGGTTTGTATCCCGGTGCTTGATGCGGTTGCGCGCCGTGAAGAGCAGCACGGCGCTCGTGCCGTTCAGCGTGGCATTGATGGCGGGCAGATCGGCGATGGTCATGGGCGTTTAGGAGCCAGCTTCGTTTTGCAAGGCGTCGATATCCGCCAGAATTTGCTTTTGCGCGTCCGGCTGCGCGCCGTTATAATAAGCGCGCATGTGCCCGCGCGCGTCGAACACCATAAATCGCGGGCTGTGAATGATGGGAACCCGCTGATCGCCGCCAACGGAATCGAGCGGCATGTGGAATCCGCCTTTGATAAGATCGTAAATCGCGCTGGTAGAGCCGGTGAGGAAGGTCCAGCGCGTCGTATCGGCATGATGCGCCTGGGCGTAGGCGCGGAGCGTATCCGGAGTGTCATGCCGCGGATCGACGCTCACCGAGGCAAGGTACACGCTGGGATCGTCCTTCAGCGCATTTTGCAGCGCGAGCATCTTCGAAGTGATGATGGGGCAGATGCTGGCACAATGGGTGAAGATCATGTCCGCCACCCAAATATGTCCCTTGAAATGATCGAGCGACACGCGAGCACCGCCTTGATCGAGAAGCGAAAAATCCGGCACCGCGCCGTAATCTTCCAAATGCCGCGCGTTGGATTTCTCCCACTTCGCGACCGAAAGTCCACCAATGAGTAATAGCGAAACCGCAAGCGCGCCCCAAAGCAGGCGCTGAATTGTACGAGGTGTCATAAAGGCGGACAGCAAAAACACCACGGACCACGTACCCGTGCCCTACCCTGCTCATCGACCGCTTCAAGCAGCTTATCGCAAGCCCACTCGATGCAGTGGGGAATCTAAAAGGACCCGAACGTTAGCGCGAGCGCATTTTTTTTTTCGGGCAAAAATCCTGGTTCCCTGTTTTCCCAAAATTCTCTATTGGGTCGCATCTGGGGCGCCATTTTTATAAACTTTCTGAAAACTATTTTTCAGATGCACACGCATTTGTGCTTCATGAATTATGGCGTTTGAAGCCTGTTTTATATCTTTTTTAAAGAAATATATCTATTTATTCCACTTTTTTAAAGAGTGTCCGGAAAATATTGGAAAACTACTTTTGGCAAATGCAGCCGGATGTATTCTTCACTTAAAATGTACCCACCGGAATCTCCAGGATCGGAGCGATGCGGGCAAGGTCTTCCTTCGAGAGAGAAAGCTTCGCGATTGCGAGGTTTTCCAAAATATGCTCTTTGGATTTCGAACCGGGAATCGGAATGATCGAGGGCGAGAGCGCGCAAAGAGTGAGAAGGCCCAATTGATAGACCGTCATCCCAAGCCGCTCCGCAATCTGATTCAGTTCTTCCGACACGGTTGGGAAAACGTAGGGATTTCGGAATCCCCCGAGCGGGGCATAAGCGATAAACGCAATCCCATTCGATTCGCAGTAGCGAAGAATAGGATCGTGCTCTTTGGGATCGTAGAAAAGAACCGAAAGCGGATTCTGTACCGAGATGGCGTTCGCCATTTCTTTTGCCATGGATAACTCTTCGAGCGATACATTCGAAACGCCGATGTTTTTTATCTTGCCCTCCTCGCGCAAGCGAATAAGTTCGCCAAGGCTCTCCGCGTAGGGAACGTTTTCGTCCGGCGCATGGAACTGATAAAGCTCGATGGAAGAAACGCCGAGCCGTTCGAGGCTCGCTTCGCACTCGCTTCGTAAAAAAGCCGGATCGCCGCGCACGCCCCAGGCGGTTCCCGTTCGCGTCATTCCGCCTTTCGTCGCAACCAACACCCCGTCACGATGAACGAACGGCTTAACGATATCCTCGCCATACCCCAATTCCGTATCGTTCAGGCAATAAACGTTCGCCGTGTCGATGAATGTAAGGCCGCCCTGCTCGATCAAGTCTTCGATCATCCGGATGGCCTCGCGTTCGCTTGGCCGGTCCGCCGTGATGCACAGGGACATGGTTCCCAAACCTACCCGAATATCCGCGAAAAGTGTTGATGGCATTTTTATGAAGGATTAACCAATTCTCTTTATTCTTATCTTCGTAATACGTGTTGCGGAATTAACAGCATAAAACCCGATATATTGGGGCTTTAGAGGATAATTCTGCAACTCGTGGATTGGAATCGAAAATTCCACACGGTCACCAAGAGAACATTTGAAATATAACTCCTGGGATGTGAACCTTAAAGTGAAAGAAAAACTGAATGGAAGTTTCTTGGCTGGACATAATTCAAATGCCCGCAACCGAGGACCACTCCCCTCGATAGGCCCGGGGGTCCAATTCATATGACACTGAAAATACTTCCCAAACTTTTCGCTATCCTCCCATGGACAAATTACAAAGCAGTACGGAAAATCATCCACCTTCGGTCTGAGATTAATTCTAAAATCCGGGCTAGGGCCACCGGTGGAAAACACTCTGTGAATCAATTTCACTTTTCCCGTAATTTCAAAGCCAATATCAATGGGAACGTGATAACGAACGGATCCGGGTTCTTGGAAGAATATTCGGGTTGGGCGAACGTGTACGTTGTTATCTGAAGGTATCCATGTGGCCCGTCTCATATCCCAAAGCAACTTGAAGCGCGACCAAAGTTTGGAAAATATGCGTCTAACACCCTTCGAAATCGTAGTGAGGATGAGTACCATCAGAGCGCCCCCAAAGATTGTTGCAGCCCATGGGTTATCCTTTATCCAAGCGATCGCTTCATTCATATTCTTATGATTTCACAATGATTCCCACTCGGGATTTCAACGTCCTCGCACATACGCCTCGACCGACGCCCGGATTTGAGCAACGAATTTTACAATGGTGAGTTCTTCCGATGGCTGCTGTATGACGGTCGGGCTTGCGTTCGTGGCTAAAGCGAGGCACGCGGTATCGTAGAGCCGTTCCAATAATAGCCGCTCACAGAGTATCTGATATCGCCGCCCATATCCAGAATTTTGGAAGATCGGGTCGATGGGAAAGTGAGGCTGACGAACGGCTACCGTGTTGTGAACCGCCGGACAATCTTCCAGCAGGAAGAAATATCCGAGCAGGGGACGATGGGTTCCAAATCGTCCTTCCCGATACGCCACCCAAATATCGGACGCGCTTCCAATTGCTTCCTCAACACGATTGTTGAAATTGTTCCCGAACGATGGTCCCACTTGCGATTTGAATTCCAGCGCACAAATTAATTTGCCATCGTCCACAATTAAAAGATCCCACTGCTTCTCTGGCCGGTAATATCCTGGCAACTCGATAGCGGAGCGGGTTCGAAAGCAATTTTGATGGAGACCAACATCTTCAAGAGATGACACAATCAATTCTTCGAGTTTGCTCATCTGCCGATTTGCGGTTGCCGCTCCTCGGTTGCCAGTATCGGCGACTCCTCGTTCACGCTGACCGCTGAGGGCACTGATCCTCGAATCCCAGAAAAATTGGACGGCCTCCTGAAAGCGGCGCTGTAGCTCTTCGTTATTCATTATGTAACTATTCAGCCATAACCTCTTTAACAGTCCATTCTCCGAACAGCGGGCTTCCCTCTTTGAAAAAACGATCTCGCGCTTTTTCGATGTACTCTGGATCGATCTCGATGCCGATGGCATTTCGATTCGCTTTTTGAGCGGCGATCAGAGTGGAACCAATTCCAGAAAAAGGATCGAGAACCGTGTCGCCAACAAAGGAGAACATTCGAATGAGACGGTACGCCAGCTCTATAGGGAAGGGTGCAGGATGGTTTTTCAATGAAGCGCCTCGCAAATTCCAAACCTGTTGAAACCACTCTGCCTGTTCTGCTTTGGTGAGCATACTTTGCCGGCGCTGTTCCTCCGTTGGCTGTCTATATCCGCCGGGTTTCCGCTGCATCAGCAAAAATTCCATATCGTTCTTAATTATCGCGTTTGGCTCGAATGGTTTGCCTAAAAACGTTGAACTACCCTTTACTTCATAATTTGCGTTCGTGATTTTGTGCCAGATAATCGGATTTAAATTATCGAATCCAATTTTTCGACACGCCACTGCAATGTCGGCGTGCAGCGGAAACACAACGTGCCGCCCAAATTCCCGTCGCGACTTGCAGACATCGCCTACAACAATCACAAGCCTTCCTCCGGGTACAAGAACTCGAAAAGACTCATCCCAAACCTTGTTAAGCTCCAAAATAAACTCTTCGTAGTCATCCATGTGCCCTATCTGCCCCTCCACGTCTCCGTATCGTTTCAGGTTCCAATATGGTGGCGAAGTGAGTACGAGATGAATACTTTGGTCGGGAAGAAAGCTCAAATTTCTCGCGTCTCCTTGACGGAGACGAATATTCGGCTGATCGAGCAACAGAAATTCCATTATGAGTTGTAACGAGGGAAAGAGCTAACTTGCTCCCACCGCCATCTCCCACACGCATTTGCAGAGACATCCACACCGTGGGTTGAAACCCACGGCTACAAAGATTGCGCTCCTACGGAGCGGTCAATCATCCTCTTGCGTAACCGTTGCCCCGCTTAATCGTATCATAACGATACGAAATGACGCTTCAGCCTCTTGCGATAAAACGGTCGGCGCTCGGTTTGCTTTCGGGCACGTTCCGGTCGCTACGGCACCGGAATTACCGGCTCTTCTTTTTCGGGCAACTCATTTCGCTTATCGGGACGTGGCTTCAGAACACGGCGCTCGCCTGGCTCGTCTATTCGCTCACGCGCAATGCGATGACGCTCGGCATCATGAGCTTTCTCGGCTCGATCCCGATCCTGTTCCTTTCCATCTTCGCCGGGACGGTCGCGGACGAATTTCCGAAGCGGCGCATCCTCGTTATTACGCAGGCTTCCGCCGCGGTGCAAGCCGTTCTGCTGGCCATCGCCATCTGGACGAACAACGCGACCATCATCTTCATCGGCGCGGCGAATTTGATACTCGGTATCGTCAATGCGTTCGATATGCCGACGCGGCAAGCCTTCGTCGTCGAAATGGCGAGCAAGGAGGACGTAACGAATGCGGTCGCGCTGAACTCCGCCGTCTTCAACGCGGCGCGCCTCATCGGTCCGGCCTTCGCGGGCTATATCATCTTCGCGCTCTCGATTTCGATGTGCTTTTTCTTAAATGGCGTGTCGTACATCGCGGTGATTGCCGGCCTTATGATGATGCGCTTCGCCGGCAAGCAAACCCGGAAGCGTTCGCGGGAAGTGACGCGCATGGCAGCGATGAAGGAAGGGGTTACGTATCTTTATTCCGTTCCCCAGTTTCGCGCCCTGATGTTCCTTGTGATCGGAATGACGCTCTTCGGATGGAGCTACACGGTGAATCTTCCGGTCGTGGCCGGGAGCTTGCTGCGGGGCGGATCGGGAACCTATAGTGCTCTGCTTTCGGCCAATGGCGCGGGCGCGCTGTTGGCGGCGCTCTCGCAAGCGGCATTTGCGGGAAAACTCGATTCGAGAAAAATGATTTTTGCCGGGTTGGGAATTTTCATCCTGGCACTGCTCGGGCTTTCCTTCATCCACACCCTTGCGGCCGCAGTGATCGCATTGGTCCTGATTGGCTGGGGCATTATCACATTTTTCATCACGGCGAATACGATGCTTCAGCGGCGCGTGCCGGATGAATTGCGCGGCCGCGTTATGAGTATTTATTCGTTTGCCTTTGCAGGGCTGTTCCCCTTCGGGAGCCTGCTGGCGGGCTGGATGGCCTCTCAGTTCGGCGTGGCCGATGCATTTCGGCTGAACGCTGTGGTGCTGGCCGGCTTCACAATTCCCGCGTTTTTCTTCGTTCGAAAACTCCCGAGGCTTTCGGCGACCCCGCGGCAAGCCGTCCAGGAACTCCTCGTGAGCGAACAGGAAATTTTCGAGGCGGAACAGATTTCCAAAGGATAGGATTATAGCGTAGGGCGCATCGCAGACGATGCTACTTTAGGTTGCGATTCCGCCACTGGGCCTGGCTCGCAAACTGAAGTGTGCGCTACACTCATAATGATTGCCTTTATTCTACTCAGGGGAAGACAGTTTAGCTTACCGGACAGCGTGAGCGCCGCCATTATCGGCCTGTTTTTCGGGTTGATCTGCGGCCTGTTTTACTATCAGCATTATCTCAAGCCCTGGTTCTGGGTCTTCTCGCTTGGCGGCGGGCTAATCCTGACCATTATTTCAAATGCCGCGTTCGCGCGGCTCCGTGCCGAGGATAATGCGCTCGGCCTGGGCACGACGATCGCCTCGTTCGCTATTCCGTTTGTTCTCACACTCGCGCTCAATCACGGACTGCATCTTATCAAGCGAAAGAAACGGACAAAGCGCAAAGTCCTCCGCGAGCACGCTCAATTTTTCGATATGGTCGAAGATGGCGAGCCGCTTCCCTCCAAACTTTCGGCAAAGGACATCGGAACATGAAGCTGCCAGCATCCTCCACAATTCTGTTCGCGCTCGCTTTGAGTTCGTTTGCAATCGGCTACTGCCTGAGCGGCTGCGCGAACGATCCGATCGTTCAGGAACGCATGGTCATCGCGCCCGACACCATTGTTTTCCGATCGCCCGTGATGGATTCTGGTATTTCCATTACGCATACGTGCTCGTGTCCGTTTTCGTGGAGCGCAACGGTCTCTCCTGTGTCCGATACCGCATGGCTTACGTTCCCAACCTATCAAAGCGGCGATAAGAAGGACGTGCCAATTTCCATCGACCGCGCAAAACTCCCCGCCGATACCAACCGCGCCGCGATTGCGATTGCATCGAATAGCTACGGAACAGATACGCTTGTTGTGATAGCAATAAGATAGTCTGGGTTCCCGCCGTCGCGGGAACGACGTCCTCTATATCGTCCGCGTAATCCATCCCAATCCGTGTAATCCATCCCAATCCATGTAATCCATCCCAATCCGTGTAATCCAGGTTCCGGCAATTAGAAGTCCTGCCGCACCATCGCCACAAAGCGAAACGCCAGATTCTCTTCTCCCGGCGCTGGCTTATCGAGATAAATCGGGAAATCGAATTGAAGTTCAGTGCGCTCCAGATCCAAATCCCACGCCTGAATGGGCCGGCCATCAAAGCCAAAGAACCGCAAACCAACGCCGGCATCGCTTTTCAGCTCTTCGTGTAAATCGCAGGTGCAGAAGGCATTGGTTACAAGTCCCGCATCGCCAAAAAAGACGAGACCAACGGGGGCGAGAATCTCCTCGAGACCCGGAATCGTGCGGGTTCCGATCTCGAACGTTCCGCTCGCGGCCACGCGGCCATAGATATTATTCTCGCCAAAATATCCGCGCACGAGCGGCCCGCTCATCGCCGCGTTGCGAATTTTATCCCGCACGCCGCTGCCGAAATTCGAGCCGTAGAGATCGGAGAAATGATCGACATCGCTCGGGCTGGATAGCTGAAAGAGCGATTGCGATGGCAGCGGATGGCCGATGGGCTGCATGCTGCCGCCGAACAGGCGGATGAAAGCGTTCCAATCGTTCGTGATGTCGATACGATCGTCCAACATGCCGGCAAGCTTGGTGTAGGTCGTGCGCGGATCGCCTAATCCGTCCTCGCCTTCACCGGCAAGCGTTAGCGTATTCCAGCCCATATCGTCATGGAATGTATAGCCA
>Ga0307373_10006159_pt1 | contig 19228 bp, 17 predicted proteins | sample OX2MG_FD_202534 | JGI IMG/M metagenome (GOLD analysis project Ga0307373, IMG submission 202534) | Soil microbial communities from Risofladan, Vaasa, Finland - OX-2 | ecosystem: Environmental > Terrestrial > Soil > Coastal area > Acid sulfate soil | place: Finland: Risofladan, Vaasa | collected...
AATTTCCTATCCCGATCCGTCCAATCGGTCCAATCCGTCCACTGGCCGCTGGTATGCAAAAATTTTACATTGTCAAGCTGAAGAAGTTTCCGATTTTCTTCGGCCAGGGCGAGAGCCGCTTTACTCGAATCGATTCCAAGCACGTTCGCTTTCGGCAGCCGGGAAGCCAGCGCCAGCGCAATCGCGCCGGAGCCGGTGCCAATATCGAGAATGGAAATGGGACCATCGAAGCGCGCGGCTTCACGAAGCGCCTCTTCGACCAGAATTTCGGTTTCGGGACGTGGAATAAGCACCGAAGAATTAACCTTGAGCGGGAGACCGAAAAATTCCCACTCGCCGAGAATATATTGGAGCGGCTCGCGCTGCTCGCGGCGATTGAGGAGTTCGAGAAACAATCGTTCTGCATCGGAGGAAACATCCTTGCTCAAAAAGGATCGCAATTCGAAACGCTGTGGCAGCCGAAGCGCATGGGCCGCAAGATATTCGGCATTGGTTTTGGCGTCTGCAACGCCGGCCGCCGCAAGCTTTTCGGTCGCGCGCTGGATATGCTCGCGCCAGGTCATGCGATCTGGTCGAAGAGGCCGGCGAGGGTGCGTGTCGCTTCGCGGCGTTCGTACTGGGAAATTATCTCCGGTTGCATGGCAAACCCAGAATGATTATGGAGCCAATCGTCATAGATAGCTTTAATAAGCCGAGCCTGGCCTTCAATGTCCGATTGGCGGACGGTTTCGCCGGCGTAGGTCTCACGAAGCAAATCGCCGATTGCGCCTTCGGGCGGCGCAATCGCGATAAGCGGGCGCATCGCGCCAAGATATTCATAGACTTTGCCGGGCACGATCTCCGCGACCGACGGCACATCATCTACGATGAGGAGCAGCGCATCGCTATCGAGCAGAAGTTCGACGGCACGGGCGTGAGGAACGTAGTCGATCTTCTCAATTATCGAGCGAATCGCGGGGCGGTCGAGCATTTCGTGAATCTCCGCGCCGAAACGCCCCATGAAGCGAAGCTTCATTTTTTCGGGATCGATTTCGCGGCGCTCGATAAGAAGTTCCACTGCTTTCACGAAGCTCAGTGGATTTCGCGGGCCATAGAGCGAGCCGGAATAGGTGATGGTGCATTTCGCATTGTGCGGGCGCTCGGCGCGCTTGCGAATATCCGGCTCCGGAAAGTCCGCGCTATCGAAGCCATTTGGAATATGGATAAATTTTTCGCGCGGCAGTTCAGGATATTTTTTCAGCGCGTCGTTCGCGATCCCCTTCCATGCCACTTCGACAAGATTCGCTTCCTTAAACACGGAGCGTTCGAGCGAGCGGTCGATCGCGCGCGGCAGCGCCCAGCGGTCTGGCGTGTTATGGAAGCCGGTCCAGGGGTCGCGAAATCCGGCGACCCAGGGAATTTTCGAAAGACGATGCAGCCGCCGAGCAACCAACGCGGGAGTATAAGGCGGCGAGGAAGAATAAATCGCGCGAACCGGATATTCGCGCAGAATGCGGCGCCCTTCTCGCACGGCGTTCAGCAGCCAGCCGATGCGGGCATCGGGAATGAAAAGCGTGGCGCGAACAAATTCCGCCATTCGCTCGCTCGTCGAAAGTTTCGCGCCCGCTTCTTTGATAACGTTGACATCGAGCGAAACGCCTTTTTCTTTGCCCGTAAATTTCCGGTAAAGATCGTACGGCTCGAAAATCGGCGCGCGGCGAATGATGAGATCATCCGGCAATTCTTTGAGAAGCGATTCATCGCGCGCCGGATATTCCGCGCCTTCAGGGACGAGCGCGATGGGAGTCCAACCGAACTCGCGCAGATATTTCAAAAATTTCAAGACGCGCTGCACTCCCGGCCCTCCGGCTGGGGGAAAGTAATAGGTGATGAAGAGAACGTATTTTTTTTCTGGCACGGGCAAATGCTCCGTCACGCAACCATGAGCCGATGGCCTTTGGGTTCCGGTACATGATTACCGAACTCGCGAGCAACATCGAGCCAAAGAGACATGGCATCCGTAATGCTCTGAAGAGCTTCGTCATAGGTGTCACCATGAGCCGCGCAACCAGGTAATTCCGGCGCTTCGGCCACGTATAAATCATCCTCGTCGCTCCAATAAATAATCACTTCATATTTCAAAGGGTCCATAATCCGTTAATACCTTTCTTACTTGCTTTACTTGATACTTCTTTGCCATTCTTCCATGAGGCTGAAGGTTGATCTGCCCATCAACGCCCGGCTTCGCGAAAATGTGATGACTGCCACGCATCCGATCGAAAAACCCTAACCGCGAAAGCAGGTGACAGAGTTCATCATAACGGATATTCGCATCCGACCTGCCGGAAAGCACTTGAGCGAGAAGCTCCTTGTAGTTAGTCATGAGCAATCGGATGAAGCATACGTTATTTTAATACATAAAGCCAAATAAGAGGGTTCGTCAGGGAATTTTAAGACGTCATTGCGAGGAGAACAAAGCGATCGGGGGTGGATTTGTTTGAAAGCAAAACAATTTTCGTCCCCCGAACAACATCCGCCCGCCATCCGTTAGAAGCAACAGTGGAACGCGAAGCAAAAACAGCAGTGGAATTTGAACGGGAGGGGGTGGCGGCGCAGTGGGCGCCCACCACGCGAACTTCTATTCATGCTCCGCTGCTGACGGAGGCCGCCGCCATGCCGTCGCTCGGCATGGGAAATTCGATTTCGGTCTTAGGCTCGGCGCCGTGGCCGGATGAACCGTGGTGGCGGCGGATTTCTCCTTCGACGCTTTTCGTGCTGCTTTCAGCGGCGATTGCTGTTTTCTTTTTACTGCACGAGTTGGTGATTGCGAAGTCTCTTGGGTTCCCAACGGGTGAGTCGTGGGTGCGGCAGGTCTATGCGCACAATTTCTTTCATCATCTCGAATTCGAATACACGCCGAACACACCGGCCGCGCGGCCAACCTCGCCTTTTTGGATTGTCGTGCTTTCGCTTGGCGTGAATTTATTTCACGACCCGATTCTCGCGGGGAAGCTGCTCGGCTCGATCTTCCTCTTCCTGACTGGTTACTATGCGTTCCGGCTTCTGCGCACCGTGAAACTGGATTATGCATCGTCGCTCTTAGGCGGCGTGCTCATTATCACTGCCAGTGCGCTCGCATGGTCGGAACTTTCTGGACTTGAATCGACGCTCTCGACCGCGCTCGTCGTGGGTGGATTATGGTGGCACTTCGGACGGCCGAATAAAGTGTCGCGCGGATTCCAGTCGTTCGTGACGGGCGCAATCTACGCGCTGGCCACGCTCACTCGTCCGGAAATCGCAATCATTCTACTGGTGCTTGTGGTATGGCAAGGCATGTCCGCGGAAGAAAAGCCGATTGTGAATGCGCTGCTGATGCTCTTTGGATTCGCTGTAATTTTGGCGCCGGTTGCGATCACGAATATCGCGGTGGGTGGTTCGCTGGTGCCGATGACGTTTCGCGGCGCACTCGGCGAGGATTCGGTCATTCGTCTCGCGTGGCATGGAAATCTTACGAGGATATTGTCGCGTCTCTATTTAAGTCTTCCCGGAATATGGGCGATGACGCGCGATGTTTACCTGGCGGAAAATCCCATCTGGGTTTTCACGATTATATTCGCCTTGTGGTCGCGCCGAAAAAACCCGCTCATCGAGCGCGACCATGCCGACGATCTTTTCTCGATTTCGGTCATTATTCTAATCGCATTCCCTTATTTGCGCGCGCTCGCGCTGGGCGTGGAGGATACATTTGGCGAATACACACGGCTCGTGCATTTTCTGCTTCCGATTTATGCGCTTGCGGGAATTCTTTCGCTTCGCATCCTCGCTCGAGCGGAACTGTTTCGCAGACTCAGTCCGAAGCAGATGGTTGTGGGATTGGCCATCGCACTTGCTGCTTCCGGCGCGGCTTATATTGTCCTCTTCGAGGCAAATTCCGGTTCGATGATCTCGCCCGCGATAAATTGTGCGCTGCTCATTTTCTTCTCGTGGCTATTGCTCCTCGCGGGATTACGTCATGCCGAAATTCCCTTACGAAAACGCGAAACCGCGCATTTTGTGACCGAAGAAGAGCGCAGCAAAATGAAGCTCACGCTGCAGGAAGACGAGGCGGAAGATTCAAGACTTAGCGCTCCGGCGATCGTGGTGTTAAATGCAATGCTCCTTATTGCGCTTGCATGGAATCTCGCCATGCTGCCCAGTGCCGCCAATGATTTCAGCGCGGAAGTGCGCGCGGTCAATCGAATGAGGCCGGCTTATTCCACGATTTCGCGTGCCGTGAACGTCACGCTTTTGGCATTCGAAGCAGATAACCGGCTTCAAGCGCCGCAACTTCTCGGAGACCCGGCAGCATCCGCAACGCGTTGACCTTCATTGCCGGCAGTCCAAACTTTAATTTGAAGACGGGCCGCAAAAAATAAAGTTCTTCGTCAACAATTTCAAGCCCTGCTTTTTTTACGGCCTGCCGAAATTTCCCAATGGTGAGGCGAATCGTTCGCAAGCGCATGACTTCCTCAATATCACCTGCACGGCCGGATTTGATGAGTGGCTTAAAAAGCGCGTCCGGCAGGAATTGAAGGAAGGGCAGTTTTCCCGGGCGATTTTTTAGCAAATGCTGATGACCGCCGAACGGAGAATAATACGGTGGAAAAACAATATAGAGATAACCGCCCGGACGGAGGAACTCCATGACATGGCGCAAGCTGCCCTCGGTGTCGTCCAAATGTTCCATCACATCGCGCAACGTGACGAAATCGAACTTCTGGCGCCACTCCGCCGGAGTCTCTTGATTGGTGACATCGTGAATGCGGAAATCCCAATTCATCAGCCCCACTCCTTCGGAAGGAGGAGGGAATAGCGAACGAAAAAAAATCTCGGCGCGGTCGAGCGCTTCCTGCCGGATGTCGATGCCCAGCGCGTAGGACGCGCCTTCATCCGCGAGCGCGGCAAGCACGCCACCCTCGCCGCAACCAATCTCACAAATAGTTTTTTTGGCAAAGTTCAGACCGTTGCGTCGCAGGTAGGGAACGATATGTTGCGCGCCCAGGCCGTACTGATAGCCGAAGTAATACCGCTCGTTCGCGGTGACTTGCAGAACATGCTCGAGTTCGAGCAATCGAGTGCGTGTGGTAGCGATTTCCTTCATGTATAGTTCATTCTCTGCTCTCGTCAGCGTAATCTGCAACGATCAATGTAATCCTGCTTTGGGGCTTGGTGGCGACGATCATAATGGAAGTGGAAAGAATGGGAATCGGCGTCTCATCGTTCCGGAAAATGGAGTTACGCACAAAGGATTGCAAGCGCGCGGGTCGGATCATGTCCATCGGGGCGGTAACATAAACGCTTCTCTGGATTTCAAATCCGGCATTGCGAATAAGCGTTTCAATTTGTGCCTTGCGATAAATCCGAGCCTTCGCATATTTCGAATGGATGCGTTTGGGAAGCCAGGAAAAAAACGGCACGCGATTCCAGGGCAATAGCGGGAGGTTCGCGCCATGCGTTTCGAAGATCCACCATTTGTTCGGGACGGTAATAATCGCCGTTCCGCCCGGCGCGAGCACACGGAATAATTCCCGCACCGTCCGAGCATCGCTTTGCGTATGCTCGATCACTTCGATACACGTCAGCACATCGACCGAATTATCTTCCAGCGGGATATGCTCGCCATCGTAGCGCACAATTTCGTGTGGTTTTGTTCGGGCTTCATACGATCCGCGGTCCAATTCTCTTCGAAATTCCGCAAGACGGCCATCTTCCACATCGATCGCCATCCATCGTTCGAAATGTTTTGCGAAGAGCACGGTCTGCGCGCCGTTGCCGCATCCGACATCCAGGTAAAATCCGCCGCGCGCAAAGGCTTCGCGCGCATAAGCCTTCGCAAGCTTATAGCGGCGCTCTAAAATAAATTGCCCGTATTCGGCGGGCTTGCCAAGTTCAATGGGCAATGAGGATTGATGAATTAAGAATGATGGATATTAGAGCTTAAGCGTTTCAATTCCCTCCGCGAATACGTCCCAGGAATACTTTTGTTTTTCTTCGATAACTCCGTGTGTGAGTTTCTCTTCGAGACCCTCTTCGAAAAATTGGATAACCTTCTCTGCCACGGATTCCGGCGTGGCCTCTGGCGCGATAAGGCCGCTTTCGCCATCCTTCACCACTTCGGCCAGACCGCCCACGTTTGTTGCGATGGCGGGCACATCGAAATTATAGGCGACCAGCACGATGCCGGATTGCGTCGCGCTCCGGTAGGGCAGCACACAGACGTTCGCGGCGCTGAAATAAATCGTGACTTGATCGTTGGGAATGTAATCCGTGGCAAGCACAAGGTTCTTCGCCGGAATTCGCAGTTCCTCGATCAGCGCCCGATATTCTTTTTCATCGCCATAAAATTCACCGGCAACGATCAGCCGGAGTTCCGTAAGGCGCTCTAAAATCCTCGGCATGGCGCGAAGCAAAATATCGAGGCCCTTATATTTTCGGATGTAACCGAAGAACAGAATGACGGGGGCATCACCGGAAATTCCAAGTTTTGTTCTCGCTTCGAAGCGGTCCACGCGGGGGCCGAAATTCTCGAACGTTGGATGATCGAGCCGAACAATCTTCGCCGCTGGCTCGACCGCTTTCAGATCGCGCTCGACGGCATCGGAGAGCACGATAAAATAATCGACGGCGCGAAACGCAAATTTTGTAAGCATCAAATCGCCGGGGCGCTTCTCGTGAGGAAGCACGTTATCGACGATAAAGGCAACCCTGCATTCGCGGCCATGTTTGCGCGTGAGGCGCTTAGCGGTGCGGGCAAGCACGCCATACGCCGGCGCGAAAAAGGGGATCCAGTATTTGAAGAGAATAAGATCGGGTTTGAAATTCGCCGCCGCCACCCCGGCTTTCATCCATGTGATCGGATTGATCGAATCAATTAGTTGCTCAGCCGGCCCATTTGTAATTCGGGATGATCGATCATCCGAATCGTCATTCGTAATTTCTTCCTGGGATTTTCCGGGGAAGAGAAACTTCGGATATTGCCGCTTGAAGGTGATCACCTTCACGTCATGTCCGCGCCGCACGAGCGTTTGCTCGAGCAGCGAAATGTGATGCGCGATTCCCCCGCGCAATGGATAGGCCGTTCCGACTATGACGATTCTCATGCGATCTATGAAACGGTTTCGGCGCTATATCGTGCGACTAAACCCGTGCGAACGGCATGGAGATACATCTGCCGGAAAAACCAGGAAGCGAGAACAACGTAGACTGCCGCGAGCGCGCAGCCAATCCATATTTGATCCATGGGAACGACCCGACCGGCAATGATGGCCCGCAACGCTTCGAAAAGATAGGATGCCGGAAGTAGTCGAGCGAAAACCTGCAACCAAACGGGCAACGCCGCAACCGGATAAAACACCGCCGCAATCGGCGCAAGCACCGCGGGCATCGGCCAAATGAACCACTCCGCCGCCGGACCCAGACGCAGGACGATTCCAATCGCGAAAATTCCGAAGGCAATGCCGAACAGGAACAAGCCGAGAACGATCACCACGACGAGCACGCCATAGGAAAAAATCCAAAGTCCAAAGACGAGCGCGGCAAGCGCAAGCATAATGACCAGCCCAAAGAAGCTCGTCACCATGCTTGCGGCGACGAGGCCAGTGAGATATTCCGAGAGGCGCAATGGCGTTGCGAAAATATTCAGGAAATTGCGCGACCAGACATCTTCGAAAAACGAAGTGGAGATGCCAAACATGGCGCGAGTGAAAAAATCCCAGAGGAGGACGGCTCCCAGCAGCGTCGATACGAAATTGAAGGTCGATTGAATGGTATCGAGATAGCGCGTGATGAACCCCCAGAGAACAATATCGATCGCGGCCCAGGCGAAAAGCGGGAATACGCGCGTGAAACTTCCGCGCATCAGATAAAAAATGCGGAGCACGATAGCGTATGAGCGGCGAACGTTCATGCGGAAGGGACCTCCAGCGTGGACGCCTCTAACGTAAGCGGTTCACGCGCTACGGTAACGAATAGTTCTTCGAGCGACGATTTTCCATGGAGCGCGGGAAGTTTGTTCGGATCGCCTTCGAGCAGGATTTTTCCTTTCGATAGAAACAGCACGCGGCCGCATACGTCCGTCACTTCATACATGTTGTGCGAAGTCCAGAGCACCCCGACGGAGCTTTTATGCACGAAGGCGACAATCGTTTCTCGAATATATCGGGCGGCGGAAGGGTCGAGCGAGGCGGTCGGCTCATCGAGTAGGAGCAGCGGTGGTTTATTCAGAAGCGCTTTTGCCAGACCGGAGCGCGTTTGCTCGCCGGAGGAGAGCACGCCGCATTTCGTGTTGCGGAATTTTTGAAGATCGAAGGTTTCGATCATCTCCTCGATGCGCTCCGAAAGATTTGGGACGCCATAGAGCAAGCCAAAAATTCGCAAATTTTCGGCAACCGTGAGATTGCCCGGCAGCGGCGCATAGACGGCGGCGAAATTTGTATGTTCGAGCGCCTGCGAGCGATGGCGTGCCAGGTCGATGCCATTGATGGTAATCGAACCTGCGGTGGGTTCGAGCACGCCCAGCATCATGTTGATCGTTGTCGTTTTTCCCGCGCCATTCGGGCCAAGAAGCCCGACGATTTCGTTTTGCTTCACATCGAAGGAAATTCCATCGACGGCGATGGTCGTGCCGTAATTTTTTCGAAGATCGCGCACAACGAGCGCAGGAATAGTTTCCACGCTATTCGTCGACGCTTTGTACGAAGGAGACGAAGCGGACTCCATCTTATGCGGGAATTAGAATTTCCTGATTCGTAGCCGGTGCCATCCTCAAGACTCGCTCATAGACGGCTTCATACATTGGCACAATGCGCTCCTTTGCAAATTCTTCGGTGGCGCGCCGGTGTGCTGCTTTCGACATGCGGGCATGGAGCGCGCGGTCGGTCAGGAGTTCGATCGACCGATCGGCAAGCGCGGCGACATCGCCAACGGGAACGACGAATCCGGTTTCGCCCTCGATGTTTAGTTCCGGGAGTCCGCCGACATCGCTCGAAATAACGGGGACGGCGCAAGCCATTGCTTCGAGCGCGGAAAGGCCGAAACTCTCATTGCCAGAAGGAATGAGAAATACATCGCTTGCGCTGAGAACCGAGGCCAACTCGCTCTGCTTGCCGAGGAACCGCGTTTGCTGCCAAATTCCCAACTCGCGCGCGAGCGCCTGGCACTCGCTGCGATCGGGACCGTCGCCAATGAGCAGCAGCTTGGCTTTTACGCCGCGGTCGAGGATAATTTTGAGCGCGCGGATCGCGTCCTTCACGCGCTTAACGTCACGAAAGTTCGACGTGTGGACGAGCAGCTTCTCGCCATTCGGCGCGAGCAGGCGCTTCGAGTTTTTCGAATCGAGCGGGCGAAAACTTTCCGTGTCGATAAAATTCGGAATGACTTCGATCTCCTTTTCGACATCGTAATTGCCGATGGTTTCATCGCGCAAAAATTGGGAGACGGCGGTGACGGCGTCCGACGATTCGATTGAGAATTTCATCAACGGCTCGAAGCTTGGTTCGAGGCCCACGAGCGTGATGTCTGTGCCATGCAGCGTCGTTACGATTTTGATGTCGTTCTTTAATATCTGCTTGGCCAGCACGGCTGCGGTTGCATGCGGAATCGCGTAATGAGCGTGCAAAATATCGAGCTTTTCGAATCGCGCTACCTCGACCATCGCGCTCGTGAGCGCCATCGAATAGAGCGGAAATTCAAAAAGCGGATAGGTGGACATCTCGACTTCGTGATAAAAAATATTATCGAGATAGCGGGCATCGTCGTGGCCGCCGCCGGTAAGCCGCATGGGCAGCGCGTAGGTGATAAAATGCACGTGGTGGCCGCGCTCGGCAAGCGATTTGCCAAGCTCCGTCGCGACGACGCCCGAGCCGCCGTAAGTAGGGTAACAAGTAATTCCGATGTTCATAGAGTAAATGAAAACAACGACGCTCCGCACTTCGTCCCTTCCTTGAATGTTCGAGTGGTCGATGCCTGCCGAGGATTTTTATTATACGATCGATGCGCCGCTCCGCGCGCCGGACCTGAAAGTCAAAGGTTCGCGGTTCCTCGCGGAGATTATTCCCGTTCATTCGAAAGACGAAGTCGAAACCGCATTATTGAATATTCGCAAGGAATTCCATGACGCCACGCACCACTGCTTCGCGTACCGTATCGGCGCGGATGCGCTTCAGGTCCGAGCGGCGGACGATGGCGAGCCGGCCGGCACGGCCGGCAAACCGATCCTGCTCGTCCTCACCGCGCGAAAATTGACGAACGTTCTGCTCGTTATCACGCGCTACTTCGGCGGAACGAAATTAGGAACTGGGGGGCTTGCGCGCGCGTATGCGGAAGCCGCGCAACAAGCCGTCTCGATGTCGAAAGTGGTGAGGGTTTATTTGACTTCCAATGTGTCGCTCGAAGTACATTACGAGGATATGCCACGCATGGAGCGGCTCCTTCATGCCTTTGGAGGATTAATTGAGGAATCGACCTACCTCGAAAGCGTGACGCTCCGCGTGGCGATTCGGCAATCGCAGATTCAGGAATTTCTTCGCGCCGTTACCGAGACGTTTCAGGGCCGCGTGGTGCCACGCTCCTGAAATTCCCACTTGGCATTCAACTCCCGCGCTTGTTCTTCCACGGCGCGAGAATATTGGGGCGGGCAAAAATTGGTAGCGATGGAAAGATCGTAGCGGCAATGCGATTCTTCCGGTTGCAGATTCGCAAAATGGAGCGCCATGAGGGCAATAGCGAGCGAATCGTTCCCGTTTAAGTTTGCGGCATTCAAAACCATAGGCGTACCGCCCTGCTCCCCGAATGGATCGGTTTGCGAGGCGCCGGAAAGTTCACCTTTGCCTTCGAGGAGAAGCGAGTAAATATAGCGCAATGCAAGGTCCGCGCGATCGAATCCGGGCTGGGGCTGGTGAACTCTCCACACTTCGAGGAAGGCAACGAATTGCTGGGAGCGATCCGTGTCCGGCATATATTCTTCGCTCAGACGCTTGATCCACTCGCTTTGAACGGCGGAGTGAAGCAGCATGCGATGCGCATACGCGATGAGGAACGTTCCACTGCTCAGTTTTGCGTCGAGCGAGCGCGCATAAAGGCTATCGGCGTGAAGCGTATCGCCAAGCATGGCGCGAAGATCGGCCTGGCGCGGCGCGAGCACGATGCGTTCTTTCTGAATGATTGGATTGCGGGTTGTGTCGAGCGCGGCGAGCGCGGCGCGAGGCTGGTGAAGCTGTAGCAGCGCGTTCGAAAGTCCAATCAGCGGCTCGATGCCGCCGCCTTCCGCGATCGCCGAGCGATACAGCCGCGCGGCATCGTTCCATCGCTCTTCGCGATAAGCATCGTCGGCGGTTCGGTCCAGCTTTCCAATCCGGCGCAAGCAGGGATTGAAAATAATCGAAGAGCGGTCATAGTAATACCGGAAATGCGCGGAATCGCCGGCGTCCATCGGCGTTATCAGTGGGGTAAGCCAGCGTTTCCACTCGGCTTGTAGCGAATCGAGCGGCTTGCCATATTCTTTTTGCCAATCGAGCGAAGCATAGACGCGGTCGAATTTTTCGGGACCATAGGTACTCAAAAGAAACCGCGAGAAGGAGCCCGCAAGCACGTAACTTTTTTCCGATGCATTCGCCGCGAACCCGCTGAACGACATGATCTGCCTGACACCGCTCGCGTACTGCAGTTGAAGGATTCGCGCAGCGTGCTCGTCGAGCGTGTAAATGCCATCGTACTTTGGCTGCACCGACATGGCCGGCCCCTCGGTAACGCCTGTGGACCAACTCGCATAAAATGGAAAGACTCCTTTCTCGCGGAGCATTACGTGCGTAAGCTCATGCTTGAGATTTTCCAAATTCCCTTTCGCGATTTCGACCTCGCCCAGCCACGGCTTTGCAATCGATGCGACGCGCGTGCCGACAAGCCTAAACATTGCATCGCTCGAAGGATAAATATAAATTCGAATGGGCGGATGCTTTTCCGAAAGTTTGAACCGGCGCTCGATGTCATGAAGATACCAGCGAACATTCTCCTCGAACTTATCGAGTTCCTCGTTCGTGAGCGAACCGGGGGCATAATAAATTGTGCAACTATCCGCTGGCTCCGCTTGCTGGCTGAGCAAGGCCTGAACCGCGGCGTGAGAAGAAGTGATGCCTAATTGGTCGTGCAAGGCAAAGAGTACAAAAGCACAAACCAGCAACGCACCCACCAAGGACATATAGGTCCGATGTGTCCTATTCGTCCCATTTTTGGGTTTGGAGACCAGCGCCGAAAGAGAGAGAAAAAATGCAACCCATATCACATCCTGGAGCCGCGCGAACACATACGCATTGCTCAACTCCATCGCCTCGTCCCACACGAAGCCGGGGAAAAAACCGTATTGCCAGCCATAGGCGAATAGCTGGGGGTTGGTGTATCCCGGAAGCAAGGAAAGGAACAGGGTGACCACCCAAAAAGCAATAAAGGAAAAAACCGCCCACCCGCGATTCCGAACGAGCATGCGAAATCCCAGTCCGAACAACCCGCCAAGGACCGCGCTGGGCACGGCGATTTCGAAATAGAAAAGCAGCCCATCCCAAAACGAGCAATTGTGAAGAAATGGAAGCGAAGCGACCGATACGGCTAATGGAACAAATGCAAGCCCCGCGCTTTCAAAAATGACCGTTCGAACCCGAGCCCACTCCGCCCACTCCGTCCACGAACCCCCGATAGCCGCTATCCCACATACAAAACTCAGCGCCAGCGCCGTCAGCGCCGAATATTCGAAGCCCAGCACCGCAAAAAGCGGGCTGGAAAAAACGATCGTCAGTGCGGCCAGCACCGCGAGCACCAGGGCGTACACCGCCATCGAGCGCCGAGACCGTTCGTGCAAGTGGGGTTGTTTATCGTTCGATTTCATTCGTTTGTGCGTGAAGCGTATCCATCTTTTTCATCCCAATTTCGAGTGAGACTGGTTTTCTTTTCGTAACTTTGTAAGAAATTAAACATCGACGGAGCATTCCAACGTTTTTCTCATGGCATCTAACACACTCGTAACCATCACTTATTCCGTGGCCGACGCGAAGCGGCGCGAACTCGAAAATATGCTCCCGGCCCTCGTCGAGCGCATTAACGCCGAGCAGCAGGCCGTTCGGTGCTCCGTCTATCAGGATGAGGATGAACCCTCGACCTTCGTGGAAGTGTATGAGTGCGAGTCCTCGGATGATTTCGAAAACTTAGAGGACATCCTCGACGAAGAGACGAGCCAGCAAATCCGCCGCATCGCAACGGATTTCGCGCAAGCCCGGCAGGCCGTCATGACGCTGCGGAAGATCGTGTAACAGGAGAGCGAAATACCATTTCGCCCCACACGTCGAAAAATCAAAAATCTTCGCCGAGCGAGATAATATAGGCTGGCGGCGCCCAGGTCGCGATATTCGTCGTCCAGGCTATATCGAGGTGGACGTAAAATCCGAAGAGATACGTCCGGATGCCAGTGCCGGTCGAAAGCAAAAGATCGCGCGTTTCCCAATTGTTGTCTGGCGCGCGCTGGAAGAGATAGACGCTGTGATTCCACGCGGTACCCGCGTCGATAAAGCTATCGCCAAAAAACGCCAGCGGAAACCCACCCACGATGATCGGAAAGGGATAGCGCAATTCGAGATTTCCGATAACATAGCGCGTCCCGATCTTCTCATCGTAGGCAAAGCCGCGTAGTGGCAGGCCCGGCGTATAGAAGGCAAAATCCTGCGGGCTGGTGATCGGGATTCCCTGCGTTTTATAATAATAATTGATCCAGCTATCGACGCCGCCGATAAAGAAATGCTGCGGCGTCGGCCCGAAGCTCGCCGCGCCCGCGATCCGCGTGGCAAGAGAAAAGAGTCCGGAAATCCGGAGATACCTTCGAATATCGAATTGCGGCGTGACGAAGCCCAGCCAATTGTTCGCAATTTCCGGCGCGGCGGAAACCCCGATGTTGAAGCGCGTCCCGTCGATGGGATAGAAGTAGCTCATCAACGCGTCATCATGCACATAAGAAATCTGCGGGAAGATGGCATACGCAGTTTTCGTCGGAATATTTTCCGGCACGAGCAGGTCCTTTTGGAAAATCGCTCCCGTCACGGAAAGATCGAAACGCGAAAATCGGTTGAGCGGATACGCCGCAACGCCGGCAATGCCCGTGGAGGTGAACCGGGCAATCGGGTAGGATTCCGTCGGCGCGTCGGGATCGGTGACTTCCTGCAAAAAGGCCGCGCTGTGATAGCCCTGCAAGCCCCAGTTTACCCGCTTGGCAAGATTATAATATGCCAATAAATAATCGGAATTCCGAAGGTCGAGAATGAGGTTCGTGGCAAAGAAAATCTGCTGGTTCCCAAGCTCGTCGGAAAAGAGCATTTGCGTCGTCCCCTGCAAACCATAGAATCCGGAATATCCCGCGGAGCCAATAATAACATCCGGCGAAAACACCGTTCGGTAAGGATGTTCGATATAGCGGCCGGCGGTATCCTTGTAATTTGTCACCACTTCGGCCGGCGCTTTGTGCTCGATGAGAGGTTGCTCGCTGCGGTCCACCGATGGATTGTTGCCAAAGACATAATCGTGCAAATCGACCCCGACCGATCCATAGCCCTTCGCCGTATCGGACGTATTCACGGCCGTATCGATATGGGCGATCATCAGGCTGCCCGCGTTCCTGCGATAGGCCGTGAGTGGAAGGGAATCGACATGGCGTTCGAGTGGATTCCGCAAAAGATAGAGGTCGTAGCCGCCGCGGTGCATTGTCGAAAAACAGAGCTTCGTGCCATCGCTCGAAATAGAAATCTGGTCGATCTTCGAAACGGAATTCGTGATCGGATGCGAATTCGATCCGTCCGCGTTCGCTTCGTAAATGTTGTTGATCCCGTTGGCATCGCTGATGTAAAAGAGCTTATTGTCCTTTGTGAGGACGGGATAATATTCGCTCGCCTCCTCCGTCGCGGTGATGCGCGTGATCGTGTTCGAGGCGAGATCGTAGCGGTAAATATCCCGGTTTGGGCTTTGGATATTCACCGGGCTTGGATACGTGAGTGGATACTGCCCCGGCACGAGATACCCTTCTCGTTCACTGGTGAAATAAATGGATTTCGAATCCGCGGTCCAGGATGGCTCGTGGTCGGAAAAGACATCGCGCGTCAGGTTGCGAAGCTCATGTTTTTCGAGATCGTAAAGATAAATATCGGACTGTCCATTCTTATAGCCGGCAATGGCGAGATATTTTCCATCGGGTGACCATTGCAATTCCTCGATGCCATCGACATCGATATTCGGCAGTTCCTCTTCCGGGCCGGAACCATCGACATTAAGAATAAAAATCGCGTCCGTCTGTCCGGCTTTCGAGGCGAGCGCCATGTGCTTTTCGTCCGGCGCCCAACTGAGGCCGGGCGTGAGCAAATGCAGCTCTTCGAAATTCGCGGTCGCCCCACCGCCATTCAGAATTTTCTTGATACGGCCCGGATGGACCAGGCTCTGGACATAGACATCGTAATAATCGCTGCGGTCACTGATGAACGCGACCTGATCGCCCTGCGGCGAAACCACCGGCGATACGTTCATGTAATCGTTCAGCTTTTTATGATCGGCGAGCGATTCCGCATAGTCATCCGGGTCCTGGAAGCGAGCGATGTCCGGATAGTAGAGGACCTTGAGCGCTTCGATGAACTTATCGCTGAACTCGCTTACGGTTAGGCCAAAGGTCGAACGAAAACCTGCCTCGACACTGCGGCTGGCGCGAATCCGGTGGAGCAGCTCGCCAATTTTATCAGGCCCATACTTCTGCATGATATACCAATACATCGTCTGCCCCACGCGGTATTGCACGTATCCGCCCAGCCGGTCGAGGGCCGGGACCGAGTTGGTGAGCGTGGCGTCGCGCATGAACATATCGGTCGCGATGTCCAGGCCATGCAGCGAATTGAACTCCGCGAGTCCCTCGTTCATCCAGGTTGGGATTTCCATTCCGCCGCCCGTCAGCAGCGATTGATACGTGCCGCCGATAAACATATCGTTCACTACGGCGTGGGTCAGCTCGTGATGGATGACGTGCCGGAACATTTCGTAATCGCCCTCATAAGGAATAATGACCCGGTTCTTGAGCAACTCCGTTACACCGCCAACGCCTTCGGGCAAAAATTCGCCGACGGCATTCGTTTGCTGAAAATCGTTGTGGGAATCATAAACTAAGATCGAGACGCGGTTCGTAATGTCGTATTGCATGTAGTGCTCGATCGAATCGAGCGATTTCTCGGCATGATCGGCCACAAACTCCGCCAGCTCGCGCCCGCCCTGATAATAATAGACATTGAAATGCGGGGACTGGATAAATTGCCACTTAAAATTCTTATACTCGACTTTATTCTTGCCGAAACTCGCGCCGACCTGCGCGTGCGCAGAAAGGATGAAGGCTGAAGGATGAAGGATGAAGGAAAAACTAAAAATCAAGAAATAAATGCTTAGCGCAAGACCAAAACGTCTAACGCTATGAGAAAGAAAGACGAAGCGAGTCCATTTTCCCTCATCCTTCATCCTTCAGCCTTCATCCTTTCCGTAAAATCCCTCATCCTTTTCTTTGGGGCTTGCGCAATTATCACACCAGTAATAATTAGTAATCCACCTAACAGTTCGAGAAAACCAATTTGTTCACTGAGAAATAATTCAGCAATGAGCATCGCCGTCACCGGCTCGATCATGTAGATGACGGCGGCCGTCGCCGGAGAAACCACATTCTGGTAGCGCGCCTGCAAATAGGCAGTGGCGCCCGTCGCGATGAGCGCGGTAAAAACCAGCGCTCCGATGCTATACGGCGTGAGCACAAACCGCGGCGTTTCGACCGCCGGAAGAAAAACGACCAACAGCAGCGATGCGGCGACCATTTGCGTGGAGGTGACCATCATCGTCGCTGCATGCTCGCTGCCAGTAACCATCTTCGCATGGAGCACCGCCCGGTCGATCCAAACGATATACACGCCGAACATGATCGCGCAGCCGAGCGTCAGCAGATCGCCAACGCTGAGTCCGGCTGCGCGGTAGGGCTGCGTCATGAGGAACACGCCGGCAAGCGTAAGCATCACCGCCATGCCGAGCTTTGCCGTAATTTTTTCGCGGCCAACGAGAGAGGAAATAATCGGAGTCCAGATAACGGCCGTCGAAGTGAGGAATGCGGATTTCGAGGTCGTCGTCGTGAGCAGCCCGGCTGTCTGGAGAAGGTATCCAATCCCGAAGGAAGCCCCGAGAACGAGAATATCCCTCCGGAAGAGACGCTCGGCGCTCGTCCGCGCGCGAAAAATGAGCTTCGCGCCTTTCCGCGCCGAGCCAGAAAGCACAAGGAATGCAACGCTCACTAATGCAAGCCGCACCACGCAGAACGCCATCGGCGTAATGTCGAGAAGCGCCCGCTGCACGATAGCGAACGTTGTGCCCCAAATAATGGGGATCGAATAGAGCGAAAGGAGCGCGACCGAGCGATGCTCTGAACTATGATCCTTCGGCAAGCTCAGGACAGGTTTTATGTGATTCGAGTGATTGATAGGATGATTTTTTTTGCGATTTAGCTTCACGCTAACACGCAATCGCAAAAATCATTTGAAGAAGTGTGTGGGTCGAAATGGCATTTCGACTCTCCATTTTTGAAACTGAAACGGCGAAATACCATTTCGCCCCACACCCTCACTTTGAAAGAAGCATGGCTGTTCGCCGCACCTCGCCATTCATCCACACCACGCACTCGTACATCCCCGGCGCCGCGCCGCTGGCATCCCACGAGAATTCATGCTCGCCCGCTGATAGCTCGCCAGAAAAGAGCCGCGCCACTTCCGCGCCGAGCAGATTCACCACGCGCACATCGGCATAGCCTTGCGCTTCGGAGGTGAAGGAAATCGAAGTTGATAGAGAAAAAGGGTTGGGGTAACTCGAAAGAGTTGACTTCCATGTGGGAACCGAATGTACCGAGACGAACGGATCGAACGCCGTTCCAAGAAAGGCGATGTCATCGACAATGAAAGAAGAACCTTTATGAATTTTGCCGGTCGGATTTTCCATTTCAATCAGGATCGTTGCCGAATCGTTGGGATTATATTCGGGATACAGGAAGGGCACGGAAAAATGCCGATACCCTTGTGAACTTTCCGAATCGACAAAAATCGCCTGACCGATTGGGACACCGAGATCCGATATCACGGCAAAAACCATAATTTCATCGCCACTATCGCTTATGAGTCGATAGTATCCGTCGAGCATATTAGGCCAGTAATCGAGTGGAAAGGAGGTCGTGAGAAAGGGTGCGTTGTCGCCGGTTGCTCCGACTGTTCCGGCCGCGGCAAACGAACCCGTGTGAGCGTCGTTCGATGAAAAGATGAACCCCGGGCTAATACTCCATCCCGCGGGCACACCATCCGCCCATACTTCAAAGCTCGAATCGGGAACCGGATTTATTTGCGCGCGCGATAGACTGGCGTGCGTGAAGAGCGCCGCCGCGAAGAGACCGATTGCAAGAAGCCATTTCGGGAACATGATAGTGACCTCCTAAAAGCTGTGAAGAGATGATGAAATTCTCATGCTTCAAACGGCGCGGGGAGGGAAACGTGCCCGGATTTACCTAATACACATCGTCATGCGTTCCAATGTCTTCGAAAGTTACTAAGTCCGGCTTAACGAACGAAAATACAACTCGTAATTTATGCGTTAAGCTGAATGCCATCGAATCCTTCAAGTTCCCGGAAAGCTTATGAGTATCGAGCGAGGGATCGAATGGATTATTGACGAAGACTTTTAATTTTTCACTCAATTTCTCGCGCAATTCAGGGCGCCGTTTGACAAGCTTCGAATAAGCTCGAATAAACCCCGCGCTCTCAACAATTCTAATCACGCTTGATCGAGTCGGCGCATGAATTCGTCCACATCCGAAGTGGGAATTCGCTTCCCACTCTTCGCTTCTTCGACAGCCTGGAGATGATTCTCGTATATCTCCTTTCTGCGTGCTTCGATTAGGTCGTGCTTGAGAAGATGTTCGAGTTCCGCCTTTTGTTCAACGGGCCGATGTCGAACTTCCTCCACTAAATCTGAGAATGTCATGCTCATAATTGTTATTCTCCCAAAGTGATAATTAAATCGCCGAGAAGTCGGTTCCAAAATTCAGATTCGGATTCTCTTATCCTCTCCCCGGCCATCTCCTGCGCCGGCCCTGATTTGCTTTCGGCTTTTGATTGGAATGCTGCGCGGGTGT
>Ga0307373_10006160_pt1 | contig 19226 bp, 16 predicted proteins | sample OX2MG_FD_202534 | JGI IMG/M metagenome (GOLD analysis project Ga0307373, IMG submission 202534) | Soil microbial communities from Risofladan, Vaasa, Finland - OX-2 | ecosystem: Environmental > Terrestrial > Soil > Coastal area > Acid sulfate soil | place: Finland: Risofladan, Vaasa | collected...
CGACCGGAAGGAGGTGACACCCAGTAACCGTCACCCCTGAACAATGAGCCACGCTGAGCTGCAGCGCAGTCACAGACCGAAAAACAGCAACTGTAATACTCGCTGACCCGGTCGGCGTGCCACTGGCCCAGGTAGGTGCCGAGCTTCAGCCTGCGGTCGTCGTTGTGGCCAGTGGCGGCCACCTGCGCCAGTGCCTCAACGACCGCGTCCTTGGCCGCCTTCTCAGTATCGTAAGGGCCGACCCGACGGCGGCGACGACTGCCGTCCGGGGCGGGCGGAACCTCGTATCGGGCGTACCATTTCCCGTGGTTCTTCTTTCTTAGATCGGGGCATTTGATGCCGAATAGGCGCCCGGTCTCCGGGTTTCGGCATGCGCAGAACCTGTACGGCTTCATGGCCCCGGTCCTTTCCGCGGGATCTGATTGGTCACGGGTGAATGCCTCCTATCGGTCATGCTCGGCCAGCACGTGACCCGCGAGGCGGCCCAGCGATGAAGCTGTGGACAACCGGCCGGGGTTATCCACAGGCTTGGCGAATCCTCGGACAGGACTCAGCCCGCCTGGTTGCGCGGGCGGCTTCCCCGCTTCGACGTAGCCGAGGACTTCGAGGATCGAGAGCACCACGACCTTGTAGCTGGAGCCGACACGGATGATCCGGATGCCCGCCGCGGCCCATTGGTCGGTGCGGGCCATCTGGTATGCCTTCCACTTGCTGCACCGCAGGATGGAGGCCAGGGTCGGCAGGTCGGTTGTCGGGCCGAGCGCGCGTATCCGCTCGGGTGTCCAGGTGATCTCCATCGGCTGTTCCTGCCTTCCGGTGTGGTGAGGGGCGGCGCCGCTTCCGGGCTCGTCGGTGGTGCTCATGGCCTGGCCGCGGGGTCGGTGTAGCCGATCAGGCCGGGCTGGTCTATCGGCTGGATCTGCACGGGCTGCCCGACGTCCGAGGCGACGATGGTCGTCGTCGCCGTGTAGACGATGCCGACATGCCCCGGGGCGGCGGCCGTGCCGTCAGCGCCGACGTAGAAAACGAGATCGCCGGGCTGGACCTGGGACGCGGGGATCCGCTCGCCGAAGGTCCACTGCTCCTGGCTGGTGCGCGGGATGGTGATCCCGGCGTAGCGGTAGGCCATCATGGTCAGGCCGGAGCAGTCGAAGGCGCCTGGGCCGGTGGCGCCCCACTGGTAGGGCTTGCCGATCTGGGCCAGGGCGTAGGCGATGATCTTCCCGGCGGCGCCGACCGGAGTGGCGTAGCGCGAGGCCCAGGCCAGCACCTCGGTGACGTACCAGCCGGCGTGGTTGTAGGCGTAGACGGCCCGCTGGATGTTGCCGGGTGCGCCGTTGGCGCACAGCATCTTCGCGGCGGTGTATATCGCGTCGGCGGGGTCATACGGGGTGAGCGGCTGGCCCGGGTCAGCGTTGACGGCGTACTCGGCGAAGGTCGCGGGCAGGAACTGCATCGGGCCCTCGGCGCCGGCGCTGTTGGCGCCGGAGTGGACCCCCGGCAGGTTGCTCCGGCCGTGGTCGGTCTCGACCTTGCCGATTCCGGCCAGCACGGACCAGGGCAGCCCCGGACAGGTCTGAGCGGCGTCCATGTACCAGATCAGGTACTGGGCCGGGATATCGGAGCGCGCCAGCGTGCTCGGCGGGCTGGCGGCGCTCAGGCCGGCGTCCGGCACGGTGCCCGAGGCGCCGGGGCTGGCGGCGACCGCCAGCATCAGCGACATAGGCATCGCGGCAATCGCGGCCCCGGCTGCGGCGATTGCCTTCAGCATGATCCCTGCCCCCGGGCGCGTGGACGGGCTGGCCCGGGCACCCGCGTCGGCGTAGCAGTTGCACTAAATTCTTGTGGCCTGATTTTTCCCTGAGTTGACAGCATGTGCCTGAGTATGGCTAGACTCGCAACCCACGTCAACTCTAGATGAAGTGAAGTGGTCGCGTGTTTTTCTCAGAAGCTAAATGCGGGGCGGGGCCAGATCCGGGACGGCCCGGCCTGACTGAGCCTCCGCCCCGGCGCACCAAGAGGCCAGACACGGAACTGGCATCGCCCGCCTCCGTTAGCGATCCCAGGTGGTCAGGGCTGGCGGCAGGCAGGAACCCGCGGGAGCAGCCCCCGGCACTTCCGGTCTTGTCCCGTCTGGTTCCCCAGGATCTGACCCGGATGTCGGCGCTGGCGGGACCGGAGCCCCGCGCTGTCAGCTACGCCGAGGACGGTCCCTTGCTGGTCGCGGGGGCGCACGGCGGCTCCGGGTCCACGACCCTGGCGGCGCTGCTGCCGCCGGCACGCGATGTCGGCGTCCTGCGCCCGGACCACGTATGCATGCCGGCATCCCTTGGCAGCGGTCCGGTCGTCCTGACATCCCGCAACACGGCCCTGGGCGCGGCCAGGGCCATCGCGGTAGCTGGCGCCGTCGTTACCTGGGGTGCCCGCCTGGTCGCGGTGGCCGTCGTCAGCGACGGGCTACCCGAGCCGGGTGACGCGGCCTACCGCTATCGGCTTCTCGACTTCCGCGTCCCGGTAATCCGGGTGCCGTTCGTGCCCGCGCTGCGGGCCGCCGACGACCCCCGAGCCGCCGTGCTGCCCCGCCGCGCACGGAGGGCCCTGGCCCGCATCCGTGCCCTGGCCAGCCCGCCGGCAGTCCCGCCAGTCAAGCCGCAACAGGAGGACTAGGCCCGATGCTCTCCTTCACCCACGCCCTGAACCTGCTAGCCGTCGGCCATCTCCTGGCCGCCGGAAATCCGGCCGGACCGGGCGTGCCCAATCCGGCGCCGGCCAGCGTGCCCGGCCTGACCGGGCCTGTCAGCACGATCATCGCGTGGGCCAAGTGGGGCGTTATGGTCTGCGGTGTCATCGGCCTGCTGATCAGCGCGGGCAAGATGACGATCGGCCACCGCAACCGCTCCACCTTCGCCGCTGACGGCGCCACGTCCATCCCCTGGGTGCTCGGCGGGCTCAGCCTGTCCCTGATCGCGGCCTACGTAGTCAGCGCGTTCCTATGATGCCCGCCCGCGCCTCCCGCAGCCGGCTGGTGCTCGCCGCCGTGCTCGTCGTGGCGATCACGGCGAGCGCCATGGTCCTGATTCGCCATCGCGCACCCTTGCCCGGCAAGGCCGCCAGGCCGGCGCCTCTCACCGCGCCCAGCCCGGCGGCCTCGGGCACGGCGCTGCCATCAGCCCCGGCGCCAGACGCCCCGTCCGACCCGCGGGTCAGCCTGGCCGGCCTGCGGTGGGCGGACTTCTACGGCGTCATGCTGCCGGTTTCTCCCGTGGCCGGGCCGCGCGATACGCGGTCGGGCCTGGCGTCGGGGTATAGCGACACGCCGCCCGGCGCGGTGCTCGCCGCGGTGAACATCGCGGTCCGCGCTACCCCCCAGTTCGGTCCCCGGATCTTCCGGCCCACCATCGACGGACAGGTGACCGGCCCGGACGCATCCGCGCTGCTCCAGTCCTGCGCCGCCGCGTACAGCCAGGCCGTCCGGGCCGCGCACGTGAAGTACGGCCAGCCGCTCGGCCTGGCCTACGTGGTCGAGCAGGGTTTCCGGCTGGTGTCCTGGTCTCCCGCCCAGGCGACGGTAGACATCGTCAGCGCCGGGCCAGGCCCGCAGGGCGTGACCGCCCGCGCCGCGACGCGGGTCGGGCTGGAGTGGCTGCGCGGCGACTGGCGCGTCGTCGCCCCTCCCGGCGGCAACTGGGCCGCCTCCGCCACCGAGATGTCATCGCTGGCCGGCTTCACCTACTTCCCGCTCCCATCCGGAGGCTAACTGTGCCGTGCATACCCTTGCTCACTCCGGCCTGCCTGATCGATCCGATACTCTCGGGCACCGGCGGGGCGGTCGCCGGCGGCGTGCTCGGCGCGATTGCCGCCGCCATCCAGGCCGGCGTCGCCTGGATCGTCACCGGCACCATGGACTGGTGGGTCAAGATCGCCTCACCGAATCTGGCCGCGGAGCCGGCCGTCGGGCAGCTCCAGCAATGGCTGCTCCCGATAACAGCGGCCGTCGCCGTCCTGTCGATGATCATCGCCGGCGGGAAAATGGCCCTCACCCGCAAGGCCAGCCCACTTGTCGACGTCGGGTCCGGGCTGGTGATCATCGCCGTGACCACCGCGATCGGCGTACTCCTGCCCACGCTGCTGCTGCAAGCCGGGGACGCCTGGTCATCGTGGGTGCTCAACGCGTCCTCGGGAGGCCAGTTCGCGGCACGGCTTACCACGATCATGGAACTGACCGGCGCTCCCTCGGCGATCGTCGTGGTCCTGGGAATCGTCGCGATCATCCTGAGCGCCATCCAGGCCGTCTTGATGCTGTTCCGCCAGGCTTCCCTGGTCGTGCTGGCCGGCGTCCTTCCGCTGGCAGCCGCGGGAACGCTCAGCCCCGGAACCCGGACCTGGTTCCGGAAGGTCACGAGCTGGATGCTCGCGCTGATCTTCTACAATCCCGCGGTCGCGGCCGTGTACGCCACGGCATTCACGATGATCGGCAAGGGCGGCAGCGTCCAGACGATCCTGATGGGCTTCGCGATGATGCTCCTGTCCCTGGTGGCGCTGCCCGCGCTGATGAAGTTCTTCACCTGGACCACGGGCACGGTGGCGGACTCCGCTGGCGGCGGCGGATTCCTGCAGACGGCCATGGGCGGCGCTATCGCGGTCGGCGCGCTGCGCTCCTACTCCGGCGCGGGCGGGGCCGCCGCCGATCAGGCGCGCACAGTCACTGACCAGCTAGGGCCGTCATCGGCCGCGCCGTCCGGGGCGGCCTCACCCGGCGGCGGGACCGCCATGACAGCGGGCGGACAGGGCGCCGGCCCGGTCCCGGCGGGCGTGGCTTCGGGATCAGCCGGGGGCATGTCCGGTGCCGGGGCGGGTGCCGCCACAGGCGCGACCGCGGCCGGGTCGGCGGGTGCCGCCGCTGGCGGCGCGGCGGCCGCCGGCGCCCGGTCGGCCGCCAGCGCTGCCGCCGGAGCCATGCGGCCGCCATCGGAGAAAGGGTGATCCTGAGTGAACAGCGAGACCTTGCCACGTCCCCGTGACTACGGGGGCTGGCGGCTCAGCCGCGGCATCGGCATGATGGGGCTGGGCACGACCGGCACGCTGGCCGTGCTGGGCGCCGTCCTGGCCCTGATCATCACCGGGACGGCCGACGCCCGCGCGCTGCTCTACATGGGTCCGCCCGTCCTCGCCGCCGGCGCGGCCGGGCTGATCCGGAAGAGCGGCGAGCCGCTGACCATGATCGTCTTGCGCCGGGCACGCTGGTGGCACGGCTCAGCCCGTAAGCGCAGCCATTTCCGGGCCGACGTGGTCCGCGAGCACTCGCCGGCGTTCACACTGCCCGGAGTCCTGGCGCCGCTGGCGCTGCTGGACGCCGAGGATGGCTACGGCGGCCGGTACGGCCTCGTCCTCGACCGGCGCACGGGCTATCTGACCGTGACCTGGCGGGTAGTCCCGGCGTCCCTGTGGCTGGCCGACCGGGAAGAGGCGGACGGCTGGGTGGCGAACTGGGGCGGCTGGCTGGCCGGCCTGGGCCACCAGCCCGCCCTGCGGTGGGTGACCGTGACGGTGGACACCGCGCCCGAGCCGGGATCGACGCTGGCCGATCGTGTTGCCCGCGCGCTCGACCCGGCCGCCCCAGCGACCGCCCGGCAGATCCTCGGGCAGCTCGTCGACGCCGCGCCCGCCGTGGCGGCCGATGTCGACACCCTGGTGTCGGTCACCATCGACCCGAGAGCACTGCCGGCCAGCCCGGGGACGCTGCCCGAGGCGGTCGCCGAGACCGGCCGGGTCCTGTACGGCCTCGAATCCGCGCTGGGCACCTGCGGTGTTTCCGTAGCCGGGCGGCTCACCGCGGGTGAGATCGCCGGGATCGTGCGGACCGCGTTCGATCCGGCCGCCCGGGGCGAGGTGAACCGGATCGCGGCCAGTGCCCGCGCGGGAGGCGACGCGGAGCCGCTCGGCTGGGCGGACGCGGGACCGGTCGGCGCCGAGGAAATGGCCGATCGCTACGAGCACGACAGCGGCGTCAGCGTCACCTGGGCCTGGGCCGAGGCACCCCGGCAGAACGTCACCGCCGACGTGCTCGCCCGCCTGGTGGCTCCCGGCCGCTACTGCAAGCGGGTCAGCCTTCAGTACCGGCCGCTGCCGGCGACAGCCGCCGCGCGGCTGCTGGAATCGGAGGTGAACGCCTCGCTGTTCCGGGCGCAGTACCGCCGGCGAACCGGCCGCGACGAGACCGCCAGGGACGCATTCGATCAGGCCCGTGCCCGCCAGGCGGCGGTCGAGGAAGCCGGCGGCGCCGGGGTGTGCCTGGTGTCCCTCTATGCCACCGTCACCGTCACTGACCAGGCCGACTTGCCCCGCGCCGTGGCAGGGACCGAGGCATCGGCGGCAGCGTCGAAGATCCGGCTGCGGCGGATGACCTACAGCCAGGCGGCCGGGTTCGCGGCGACCCTGCCCTGCGGGATCTGCCCGCCCGACCTGGCCCGCCGAATGCCTCACTGACCGTACTGGAAGGGAGAACCTACTCATGACGATCCCGCGTCCCCGGCGAGACGCCGGCCAGGTCAGGCCCGGCGGCCCGCGAGACCAGCGGCCCGTGAGCCAGCCGCGCCCGGGCGGGGCTGCTGCCGCGGGCGGCCCCGCCGGCGATGCCGTGCCCCCCGCGTGGGGATGGAAGCTCGGCTACGCCGGGCGCGCGTCGCATGTCGGCGCCGCGCCGGAATACCAGGCCACCACCTCGCAGGTCTGCGGCCTGTACCCGTACGTCGCCGGGTCCGGCACCCCGGTCGCCGGGACGCCAGTCGGTCGGCACCAGCTTTCGGGTGAGGTCGTCTGCCTGGACCCCCTGGCCTGGCTGCGCTCCGGCCTGGTCACCAACCCCGGCGTGTTCGTCCTGGGCCAGCCGGGCACCGGCAAGTCAACCCTGGTCAAGCGGCTGCTGACCGGCGCCGTCGGCACCGGGGTAACCGGCCTGGTCCTGGGCGACACCAAGCCCGACTACACGATGCTGGTCGAGCACCTGGGCGGCCAGGTCGTACGCATCGGCCGGGGCATGGACCGGATCAACCCGCTCGACGCCGGGCCGCTCGGCGCCGCCCTGGCCAGGATGACCGGTGCCGCCGCCGCCACCCTGCGCTGGGAGGTCCGGTCCCGTCGGCTGTCCCTGCTGATGGCGCTATCCACGCTGATCCGCGGCGCGGCGATCACCAACGCTGAGGAAGTGCTGCTCGGCCGCGCTATCGACCTGCTCGACGAACGGCACGCCGGCTGTCCGCCGCCAACCGTCACCGACGTGCTCAAGGTGATCGAGGAAGCCCCCGACATCCTCCGCCCGGGCCGACAGCCACAACGCCTACCAGCGTCACGCCGAGACGCTGATCTTCACCCTGGACCTGCTGTGCACCGGATCGCTAGCCGGGGTGTTCGACGGGCCGACGTCGCGGCCGATCGACCTGTCGGCCCCGGCCGTGTCGGTGGACGTGTCCAGGGTCGGCGCGGCCGGGGACAGCCTGCTCACCGCCGCGATGCTGTGCACCTGGGCGTACGGGTTCGGCATGGCCGACGCCGCCGCGGCCCTGTCCGACCTGGGCCTGGCCCCGAGACGGTCCTACATGGCGGTGATGGACGAGCTGTGGCGGGCGCTGCGCGGAGCGCCGGGCCTGGTCGACTACGCCGACAGCCTGACCAGGCTGAACCGGGCCAAGGGCATGGCCAGCATCATGATCACTCATTCCCTCGCCGACCTTGACGCGCTGGCGACCGAGGAAGACCGGGCCAAGGCACGGGGATTCGCTGACCGGTGCGCGATCACGGTGCTGGCCGGCCTGCCGCCCCGCGAGCTTGCCAGGGTCCGGGAGATCACCCCGCTGACCGGGCCGGAAACCGAACTGGTCGTCTCCTGGTCCGCGCCGGACTCCTGGCAGCCCGGCGCCCGCCACCCCGGAAGGGGCAAGTACCTGATCAAGACCGGGCAGCGGCTGGGCATCCCGGTCGAGATGAGTCTCGTCGGTGCCGAGCGGCGGCTCTACGACACAGACCAGGCCATCCGGCCCGACCGCAGGCGGGGCCCGCGATGAACCGCGCCGCAGGACCCCGCCCGTCCCTGGCAGCCGGGAACGCCGTCACCGGGTGGATTGTCCTGGCCGGATGCTGGGGCCTGCTCGCCGCCGCGTGGCTGACCTGGGCCGCCGCCAGGCTAGCGGCGCTGATCAGCGGCGGGCACGTACCTCCGTTCGGCCGCGACTGGATCACCGCACTGGCCCACGGCCGTACCAGCCAGACCTGGCCCGGCACGCCCTCACCGCTGGTCGCCGCGGTCGGCGCGGCGTTCCTGGCCAGCGCCGCCGTCCTGGCCGTCCTGGCCTGGCAGCGGATCAGCCGGCTATTCCCGGCGCCCGGCGACCCGGTGGCCGCGCTGCGGCACAACCACCGCATCCGGCACCTCGCCCCGGCCCGGGCCGCCCGCACCGCCGTCCGGCTGCGCCCCATCACGCTCGCGGGGAGGAACCCGCGCGGCCTGGCCCCGGCCGATACCGGGCTGGTCCTCGGCGACCTCAAGCGCCCCCGCGGGGACGGGCCGCCTCTTTATGCCACCTGGGAGGACACCATCGTCGCGTTCATGGCGCCGCGCAGCGGCAAGACAACCGCGCTCGCCGTCCCCTATGTGCTGTCCGCGCCGGGGCCGGTCGTGGCCACCAGCGTCCGCGCCGACCTGTGGGCCGCCACCGCCCGGCCGCGCGCCGCGTGCGGCGTCATCTGGCTGTTCGACCCCCAGCGGGTCACCCACCAGGACCAGGCATGGTGGTGGAACCCGCTGGCCGGCCTCGCCACCGTCGAGGCGGCCCACCGGCTCGCGTCGCACTTCGTCCTCACCGTGGACGACGCCACCCGCCGCGACATCTGGGGGCCGGCCGCCCAGGAACTCCTGTCGTCCCTGCTGCTGGCCGCCGCGGCTTCCGACCGGACCCTGCGCGAGGTAGCCCGCTGGCTCGACGACCCGGCCGCGCCCGCCCCGTCCAGGCTGCTGGACGACGCCGGCTTCGGCGCCCTGGCATCGTCCCTGCGCGGCGCCCAGCACGGCGCCCCCGAGACCAGGGACGGCATCTACCAGACCGCCCGCACCGCCGCCCGGTGCCTGCACGACGAGGAAATCATGGCCTGGGTCACCCCGCCCGGCGCGCGCCTGCCAGCGTTCGACCCGGCCGCGTTCGCCCGCGGCCGCGACACCCTGTACCTGCTCACCGAATCCCGCGCCGCCGCGTCCCCGCTCGTGGCCGCGCTGACCGACATCGCGATGCGGGCCGCGCGGCGGCATGCCGAGCGGGAGGCTGGCCGGCTCGACCCGCCGATGGTCCTGGTGCTGGACGAGGCCGCCAACATCTGCCGGATCGCCGACCTGCCCGACCTGTACTCCCACCTCGGCGGCCGGGGCATCATCCCGGTCACCATCCTGCAAAGCTACGAGCAAGGCGTCACAGTCTGGGGCGAGCCTGGCATGGCCGCCCTGTGGGGCGCGGCCACCAAGAAAGTCATAGGTGCCGGCGTCGACTCACCGCGGCTGACCCGCGACCTGGCCACCCTGATCGGCCAGCACGACGTGCCCGTCCGCTCAGTCAGCTACGGCGACGGCCGCGTGAGTGAGCAGATCTCCGTCCAGCGCCGCCAGATCATGCAGCCCGCCGACATCCGCGCCCTGCCGCCCGGAACCGCGCTGCTTCTGGCTACCGGCGCCCGCCCGGCCCTCATCCAGCTCCGCCCCTGGTACGCCGGCCCGTCAGCTGGCGCGGTCAGCGACGCGATCCGGCGGGCGGAGGACGCCATGCGCGCCGGAGCGCGGCAAGCCTCCAGCGAGCGGAGCCGGGCATGACCGATATCACCGGCCGAGCCGGCCCGGACGTGACCACGCCGGACCCGGGGGAAACCGGGCCAGGGCAGGAAACGGAAACGCCCGAGACGGTGTTCCCCACCGTAGAAGCCTGGGTCACCGGGCATTTCGCCCCGATCTACCGGCGGGCGCTGGGCGGGGAATACCGCTGGTGCTCGAAATGGTGGCTGCATGCCGAGGCGATCACCCGGCTCACCGCCTTGTGGCATTCCTGGGAAGCGGCGCGGCTCCAGCCGGGCACCGGGATAGCGGCCTGGCTCCGCGACCACCTCGACCATCAGCTGCCAATCCTGCTGGGCAGGTCCGGTCCGTTCGCCCAGTGCTCGCAGACCGAGCATGACGAGCTTCCCGAAGCCCGCCTCGCCGATCCGCCGGAAGCGTGGTGGGACGAGACCGCCGACGTGGCTGGCGTGCGGAACGGGGACCAGTGATCGGCCATGGCCCGCCGGAGGCGTTACGACAAAATAGGAGGGCAGCTCACCTTTGATGACCTGCTCGCCGAAGCGGAGGGAGCCGCGGCGGATGAACCACTACGCGACGATGGCCCGGCGGCACTGGGAACGGTGGCTGTCGGCCCGGTACGCGCAGATCAGCGACCCGGACGGCTTCTTCTCATCCCTTGGCCAGCAGGCGGCCGAGCAGATCGCGGACCTGATGCTGGACCTGGCCGGGGACGACCCGCCGGGCGAGGACTACCTGACCAAGGTCGGCCGCCTGAACGCGGCCCGCGACCAGGCTCAGGAGATCGTCCTGCGGGAGATCCTGCCGGAGCCGGAGCCGGAGCCGGAGCCGGAGCCGGAGCCGGAGCCGGAGCCGGAGCCGGAGCCGGGAGCCGGGGACAGCCAGGGCTAGCCAGTTTCAGGCCCGTCAGCCAGGCTGACCTGGCCCCGTCCGGCCCGGTCGCACGGGTCCGGGCCAACCTGGCGGCGCTGAACGCGCTGAAGGCCATCCGCGATCAGGACCGCGCCGCCACCCCGGAAGAACAGGCGGTTCTCGCCCGCTGGTCGGGCTGGGGAGCGGTGCCGGATGTGTTCGACTCCGGCAAGGAAGGATTCGGCTGGGCGCGCGAGGAGCTTGCCCGGCTGCTGACGCCCGCCGAGCAAGCCGCCGCAGCCCGCAACACCCTCAACGCCCACTACACCGACGCCGGCATCGTCCGCGCGATCTGGACCTGCGCCGCCGACCTCGGGTTCAGCGGCGGCCGGGTGCTTGAGCCCGGCTCCGGCGCCGGGAACTTCATCGGCCTGGCCCCCGCTGGCGCCCGGGTCACCGGGATCGAGCTGGACCCGGTCACCGCCGGCATCGCCTCCGCGCTCTACCCCGGCGCGCGGATCCTCGCTGAGTCCTTCGCCGACACCCGGATACCGGACGCCACCTTCGACCTGGCGATCGGGAACGTGCCGTTCGGCGCGGTGGTGCTGCACGACCGGGCGCACAACCCCTCAGGGCACAGCATTCACAATCACTTCACCATCAAGGCCGCCCGGCTCACCCGGCCCGGCGGCATCATCGCGCTGCTGACGTCCCGGTACACGATGGATGCCCGCAACCCCGCCGCCCGCCGGGAGATCAGCGAGCTGGCCGACCTAGTCGGCGCGGTCCGGCTGCCCAGCGGCGCCCACCAGCGGGCCGCCGGCACCGCCGTCGTCACCGACCTGCTCATCCTGCGCCGCCGCGAGGACGGCGCCGAGCCCGGCGACCCGGGCTGGGAGCAGACCCGGATGACCAGCCTGGACGGCACCCAGACCGCGGTGAACGCCTGGTTCCTCGACCACCCGGACATGGTGCTCGGCCGCATGCGGGCGACCGGCGGCGCGTACGGCGCCGACGACATGGCAGTCGAGCCCGCCGGCGACACCATAGCCACGCTCACCAGGGCACTGGCCGCCATCACGAGCCAGGCCAGGCGGAGCGGCCTGACCTGGACGCCAGCCACCGCGGCGACCACGACGCCGGTGGCGATAACCGGGGCGGCGGAACGCGAGCAGTACCCGGACGGTTTCCTGCGGGCACTCGGCGACGGCACATTCACCCAGGTGACAGACGGGACAGCCGTCCCGTACCCGGTCCCCGCCGGCCAGGCGGCCGAACTGCGGCAGCTACTCGGCCTGCGCGATTCGGTGCGCACGCTGCTGGACGCCGAGGCGGCGTCCCCTGACGACGCCCCGGCCCTGAACGGCCTGCGCCGCGACCTCGGCCTGCGTTACGACACCTACGTTCGTGCCTACGGCCCGGTCAGCAGGTTCGCCTGGCGGCGCACCGGACGCAGCGACCCGGCCACAGGCGAAGAGAAGCGTGCCCGCATCCGCCCGCGCCAGGGCGGATTCCGCACCGACCCATTCGCCCCCACCGTCCTGGGCCTGGAGGACTTCGACCCGGCCACCCAGCACGCCGCCAGGGCTGCCATCTTCACCCAGCGAGTCATCGCCCCGCGGAACCCGCGGCTGGGCGCCAGCACTCCCGCCGACGCCCTGGCGATCTGCCTCGACCTCTGCGGCGAGGTGTGGCTGCCGGTGATCTCCCGGCTGCTCGGCATACCCGACGACGAAGCCCGCGCCGGACTGGGAACCCTGGTATTCGACGACCCGCAGTCAGAACGGCTGATCCCGGCGGCCGAGTACCTGTCCGGCAAGGTCCGCGGCAAGCTCGCCGAGGCCGAGACGGCAGCCCTTGACGACCCCCGGTACGCGGCCAACGCCGCCGCGCTGCGCCAGGTCATCCCCGCCGACCTCGGCCCGGCCGAGATCGAGGCGCGGCTCGGCGCCGCCTGGATCGACGCCTCATACGTGCGGCAGTTCCTGGCCGAGATCCTGGAGGACGGCACGATCAGGGTCGAGCACCCCGGAGGCCAGGTATGGGCCGTTCGGGGGGGACGGCACTCAGTGCTGGCAACCGCGACCTGGGGCACGGCCAGGTACCCCGCCCCCGGCCTCGCCCAGACCATCCTGGAGCAGCGCCGGATCGAGGTACGCGACAAGATCGACGAGCACACCTTCGTCCTCAACCCCGACGAGACCGTAGCGGCCCAGCAGAAGGCCGCCGAGCTGGCCGCCCGGTTCGCGGACTGGGCCTGGGAGGAGCCGCGCCGCGCCACCGCGCTGGCCGCCGCTTACAACAACACCTTCAACGCCCTGGTCCTGCGCAGTTATGACGACGTCGAGCTGTCCCTGCCCGGCCTGGCCCTGGACTTCGAGCCCCGGCCGCACCAGATCGCCGCCGTCGCCCGCATCATCAGCGAGCCCGCCGTCCTGCTCGCCCACGAAGTAGGCGCCGGCAAGACAGCCGAGATGGTGATGGGCGCGATGGAACTGCGCCGCCTCGGCCTGGCCAGTAAACCCGCCATTATCGTCCCGAACCACATGCTGGAACAGTTCGGCCGCGAGTTCGCGCAGCTCTACCCCCAGGCCCGCATCCTCATCGCCCACCGCGAAGACCTCCAGGCCGACCGGCGGCGGCTGTTCATCGGCCGTGCCGCGACCGGTGACTGGGACGCGATCATCATGTCCCGGTCCGCGTTCGAGCGCATCCCGATGAGCGCCAGCGCCCAGCGCGCCTACCAGGACCAGGAAGCCGCTAAGTTCCGGGAATGGATAAGCAACGCCAAGGGCGGTGATGGCCTGTCAGTCAAGCGGCTCGAAGCGGCACTGCTGCGTGCGGAGGAAAGGCTAAAGGCGAGCCTGGATATCACCCGCGACCCTGGCATCACATTCGAGGCAACCGGCATCGACTACCTTTTTGTCGACGAAGCTCATGCTTATAAGAATCTGAGGACTACGTCAAGCATCGGCGACGCCGCTATCGACGGTTCGGCCCGTGCTTCCGACCTTAACATGAAAATCGGCTACCTGCGCGAGCGGAAGGGCCAGCGGGTCGCCACCTTCGCGACCGCCACACCCATCGCGAACAGCATAACCGAAGCCCATGTCATGCAGCGGTACCTGCGACCCGACCTGCTCGCCGACGCCGGCATCGGGGAGTTCGACTCCTGGGCGGCCACCTTCGCCGAGCAGGTCACCCAGATCGAGCTGGCCCCGGAAGGCGGCTCAAGCTTCCGGCAGAAGACCCGCTTCGCCAAATTCGTCAACGTTCCCGAGATGTTGCGGATCTGGCACGTCTCCGCCGACATCAAAACCGCCGCCGACCTTAACCTGCCCGTACCGGACCTGGCCCGGCGGCCCGCCGATGGCCAGCGGCTCCCCGAAACCATCGTGGTCGAACCGACGGACGAACTGATCGACTACGTCGCCAGCCTCGGCGAGCGGGCCGACGCCATCCGCGGCCGGGCCGTCTCCCCGGAGGAAGACAATATGCTGAAAGTGTCCGGCGACGGTCGTAAGGCCGCGCTGGACATGCGCCTGGCCGGCGTGCCGATGACCGGCCCCGGCAAGATCGGGGCAGCCGCCACCCGGATCGCCGGGATCTGGCGCGACCATCGGGACCACGCCTACCCGGCGCCCGGTGGCGGCCAGATGTCCGGCCGCGGCTCGCTGCAGATCGTGTTCTGCGACCTGGGCACCCCCGGCGATCAGTGGAACGTTTATGACGGACTCCGCGATCAGCTCACAGGCATGGGGATGCCTCGCGAGGCGATACGCTTCATTCACGAAGCCCGCACCGACGAGGCGAAGGCGGAACTGTTCGCCGCATGCCGCGCCGGAGCGGTATCGGTACTCATCGGGTCGACTGAGGAAATGGGCGTCGGCACGAACGTCCAGGCCCGCGCGATCGTCTTGCACCACCTGGACTGCCCGTGGCGGCCCGCTGACGTCGCCCAGCGCGAGGGACGTATTCTGCGCCAGGGCAATTTCAACCCTGAAATACAAATCATCCGGTATGTTACCGAACAATCTTTTGATGGCTACATGTGGCAGACCATCGAACGAAAATCCCGGTTCATCGGCCAGGCCATGCGCGGTCGGCTCGACGTCAGGGAGATCGAGGAGATCGGCGACGCCGCCCTTTCCTACAGCGAGGTCAAGGCCCTCGCCACCGGAAACCCGCTGCTGATGGAGAAGGCCGAAGCCGACGCCGAGCTGACCAGGTTCCAGCGCGCCGAACGAGCATTCCGCCGTAACCAGGAAACCTTGCAGCGAACCATCGACAGTTGCGAGCGGCGGATCAGCATGATGACCAGCCTCAGCGAGCAGATAGCGCTAGCTGTCACCCGCCGCCGCGACACCCGCGGCGAGGCGTTCAGCATGACCATCGACGGCACCCGCTACAGCAAGCGGCACGACGCCGCCCAGCGGCTCGCCAGGCACCTGACTGACCAGCTAGCCCCACTGGCTAGCAGCAGTCACCCCAGCCTCGCCTCCCAGCCCGGCCACCTCGGCGGATTCGATCTGGCGGTCACCGTCCGCCGCGTGCTCGGAACCTCCGAGGCCGTTGTCGCCTTCGACGGCGCACCCGGAATCGACCTGCGCCTGTCGCCAGCCGACATCACCAGCGCCGACCCGGGCAAGCTCGCGGTCCGCCTGGAGAACCGGCTCGCCAGCCTCGAAAACCAGCACGCGAAAGCGCTCGCCGACATCGGCCAGTCGCGCGGCGAAGCCGAACGCGCCCGCGCCTCGCTCGGCAAGCCCTTCCCCCAGTCCGCCCAGCTCACCCGGGCCCGCGAGCGCCGCGACGCGATCGACCAGCAACTCCAGGAGGCCGCAGCCCCCGCACCAGAGTCGGCCGCGCCCAACGGGACGCCCGCCGGACTCATTCCGCCAGGACTGATCCGGGCAGCCAGCGCTGGCCAGCCAAGCCAGCAGGCGGCTCTGCGGCAGCTCGCGGAGCGGAGCTTTCCTGCCGCCAATCCGCTCGCAGGCGCAGCGCTGAATCCCGGAGAACCCGCTGTTGCCAGATCGCAGGCGCCGCATCCTGGAGCGACACCAGCACGCCCCCTGCACGACAGGTAGTAGTCCGGGTAGCGGTCACCGACAACCAGGGCCGATGGTCAGCCGCGCCAACGCAGCCACTGGCCTGCTGCCCGGCGCTACGGGGCTGTCTCACGCCGTTCCGGGAAGCTGTCCGCGTGGGTGGTGTCGAGCACCACGGTTGAGATGAGTACAGGCGCTGGTGCGGCGGAACGTCACTCGCCGCACCCGCGACCTGTGCAGGTTCAGATCAGATCGAGGCGCTTCGCGTATTTCACCGCGCTCTTGCCGGAAGCGATCACTCCCGCGATCGCCACGATCAGCAAGAGGAAGTTCACCACCAGAGCGCAGAGCCCGCAGCCGTCACGGAGAGTCAACGATAGCCGAGACTACGCCGTACGAGATCGGCTCTGCCGAATCGGCGCGCCTCACAGTCGTCTCCTTCCATCAGGCTTACTAAACCAAGACTTGACTTCTGGACCGAGAAGCCAGACTCGTCGCAGGTCAGCCGATTAGGCAAGTCCGTTGGCCAGGTTTCTCCTTAGTATCCGCACAGATCCGCCATTCGGGTGTGTAGAGAGCCGTTGGTATCCGCAGCCGTCGAAGCACGTCCGTTGTCACCGCAGCGTTTCTGGCCGAAGTGTTCGTTGCGCGCCCGCCCAGCCCCGCTTGGGTCCTTGACCACAGAAGCGCTGCGAAGGTCCTTCTTCACCTCGATGACCGTGAAGCCGACCTCGATATCGATCCTCCGGCGACCGGGCACCGGCGTCTCTAGCTCGACTTCCAGGTCGTGCTCAGCAAGACCCAGGCCGCCGCTGAGCAACAACAGCCGTATATCCGACTGCACGGTTGCCTCGCTGCGCACCCGGTCTCGGTTGGCTAGACGATGGAAGTCCCCGGTTTTGATGCGCACCTGGTTTTGTGTGACCAGCAGGTCCCAATGCCTGCTCTGATCTGATTTTACCCAATCCGTTTCGCGGTACCCGCCTGGCGTGCTGGTCAGCCTCGTGAGCCCGGCTTGACATGGGGCGGGCGGCCGTAGCCTTGCCGGGCGCCGGGCCGTGTCTTCCCGGCCTGGCCCTTCTGGCCCGGGGTGGCCGCCCGCGAGGGTCCCATGTCAAGCCGGGCACCCCCGGCGGCGGTGGGGTGCTATGCCCCTTTCTGAGTGGCCCAGTAGTCCGCGTCGGCCTCGGCGGGGGGCCGCAGGCCGGTGCGGTGCATGAGCCGGTCGTTGTTGTACCAGTGGACCCAGTCGCTGGTGATCTTCTCCACCTGGCCCAGGGTGCTCAGCGGGCCGTCGCGGAACGGGGAGCCGTCCCGCGCGCATTCGGATTTGTACAATCCGATGGTGGTTTCGGCCAGGGCGTTGTCGTAGGCGTCGCCGACCGTCCCGATCGACCCGGCCAGCCCGGCGAGCATCAGGGTCTCGGCGAACCGCACCGAGGTGTACTGCGAGCCGGCGTCGCTGTGGTGGACAGCGCCGGCGGTGACCGGGTGACCGAGGCGGCCCAGCTGCCCCGCGGCCTGCCGGATCGCCCGCTGGATGAACGCCGTCGTCTTGCTCAGCGAGCATTCCCAGCCGCGGATCGTGCCGGCGTAGGCGTCGATCACGAACGCCACGTACGCGAACCCGCCTGACGCCAAAGGGACGTACGTGAAGTCCGCGACCAGCAGCCGTCCCGGCGCCCCCGCCCGGAACTGGCGTTTGACCAGGTCCGGGAACCGCTGCGCCGCGCGGTCGGGGACCGTGGTGCGGATCTTCCGCGCGCGGGTGTTACCCCGCCACCCGCTGGCCCGCATGATCCGCTCCGCCGTGCACCGGGCCACGCTCACGCCCTGCCGGCGCAGCCACCCCCATGCCTTCACCGCCCCGTAGAGGGACTCCGGGGCGCGGCGGCCGCCAGGGCCGGGCTCGAAGACACCCGCGAGCAGCCTGGTCACCGCCGCGTCACGCAGCGCCCGCCGTGACGGAGGCCGCCTCCTCCTGGCCCAGTAGGTTCTCGGGGCGATCGCCAGGCCCTGCGCTGACAGGGCCCGGCAGATCGGCACGACCCCGAACCTATGCCGGAAAGCGTCGATGAACTGGCAGATCAGCCCTGTCGCGGGTCGTGTGCCCGCGCGAAGAAACCCGTGGCCGCGGACAAGATCCCGGTCGTCCGCTCCAGCTCCGCCACCTTCCGCCGCAGCTGGCGGACCTGCGCCGCCTCCACGGTCGTCACCCCCGCGGCGCTGCCCTCATCGACCCGGGCCTGGCGGATCCACTTGCGCAGCGTCTCCCCGCTCATCCCCAGCCGCCCGGCCACCGCACGGATCGCCGCGTGCTCGCTCTCATAATCCCCGGCATGCTCGCGAACCAGCCGGATCGCCTTCTCCCTGGTCTCCCTGCTGTAGTTCTGAGTCTTCACCATGTCGTGCCAGCCTTCCCAGGAACGAAGGTGCGCACGCTAACTGGGGCGGTTCACGATCCAGGAGCGCCGGCAGTTGGTCCTCAAGCACTGAGGCGAGTTATGCGGGTTGATCTATTGCTCTGAGAGGCATGTGCGCAAGATGGTGTGGGCGGCGATGGTGGCGGCGGTTCTGGTGAGCAGGCCCCAGAAGGTGTGGGCGCCGTGCCGGGCCAGCTCCATCCGGTCGGTGATCTCGGCGTAGCTGGTCTCGACCCGGTTTCGCCATTCCGCGATGACCTTGAGCAGCATCGGCGGCATGCTGGCGCGCTGGTCCCTCGCCGGCGGGACGAGCAGCGCGATGCCCAGAGCGGCGAGCTGCGCGGTGAACGCGCGGCCGCTGAAGCCCTTGTCCGCCAGCAGGTCACGCGGGAGCCCGCCGCCTTCGAGCAGGTCGATGGCGATCTCGCGCTCGTTCACCGCGGCGGGCACGATGCTCCAGGCCCGAACGATCCGGCTGCCCAGGTCCGTCCTGATCGCCAGCCGGAACCCGTAGAACCACTCGGCGTGCGCGGCGTCGCGGCCGAACCGCGCGGTCAGGTTGTTGCCCGGGCCGGTCCACTGGTCCGGGCCGCGGACCCGGGAGGCGTGCCGGACCGGGATCGCGGAGGTGCCGATCTGCTGGCAGTCATCCTCGGGCAGACCGGCCGCGAGCATGACCCGCACCTGCTCGAACGCGCCCCATAGCCAGCGGATCCGCCGGTTCGCCCGGCTCTGGTCCGGCAGCCGCGGGAACAGGTGCGCCCAGTCCCGGGCCACCTCGGCCAGGAACCCGGCCTCGCTACGCCGGCCCAGCAGGTGCCGGACCAGCGCGATGGCCAGCAGCTCGGCGTCGCCGCAGGCCGGCGCCGGGCCCGGCCGGCGCGGGATCGCGATGAACCCGGACCTGATCGCGTCATCAACCAGCACGTACACGTAGACGAACAGATCTTCGGTTGGCAACATGGGGGACGGCCTCTGCGGGAGAAAACGGTCTTCGACAACCGCTGGTCTCTCGCAGAGGCCACTTCATGATCAAGCCGACGCGCCGAGAACAACCCGCATAACTCGCCT
>Ga0307373_10006161_pt1 | contig 19224 bp, 18 predicted proteins | sample OX2MG_FD_202534 | JGI IMG/M metagenome (GOLD analysis project Ga0307373, IMG submission 202534) | Soil microbial communities from Risofladan, Vaasa, Finland - OX-2 | ecosystem: Environmental > Terrestrial > Soil > Coastal area > Acid sulfate soil | place: Finland: Risofladan, Vaasa | collected...
CCTCTTTCTCTTCTTCCGTAAAATAGCCCACGACCTTGAGATGCCGCTGCGCCAAATCGGGATGCAGCAAAGAGCGCATGAAGCGCTTGACCCGCCAGGAGAATCCGTAGGGCGCGTGGTACTCTGGCAGGAACTCGGCGCCGGATTTGAGCGCGGCCAAGGCCGGCGAGGGCAGGAAATCGAAGAGCCGGCTCAACTTCATCGCGAAATAACGCACGTAGCCCGCGAAGTTCTCGTCTCCGCCGTCGCCGTTCAAGGCCACGGTGACGTGCTTGCGCGTTTCGCGCGAAACATAATATGAGGGGAGCGCGGACGCGTCGGCGTAAGGCTCGCCGTAATGCCAGGCCAGCTTGGGCAGGACTTCCGCCATTTCAGGCTTAACGACGAATTCCGTGTGCTCGCAGCCGTAGCGTTGGGCGACGGTCTTGGCGAAATGGAGTTCGGAGAAAGCCTGCTCCTCGAACCCGATGGAAAAAGTTTTGACCGGGCGCTCGGAGAGCTCGCTCATCAAGGCGACGATGATGGAAGAATCGACGCCGCCGGAGAGAAACGCGCCCAGGGGCACCTCGGAAATCATGCGCAGGCGCACCGACTCCTTGAGCTTGTCCGCGACGAGCGCTTTGGCTTCCTCGAAATCCGTGGTCTTGGGCCTCGCGCCCAGCGGCAAATCCCAGTAGCGCTCCACGTGAATGCGGCCTTTTTCCAGGGTCAGGGTATGGCCGGGCGGAAGCTTCTTGATCGATTTGTAGATGGTGCCGGGGGAGGGAATGTATTGGAGCGACAAATATTCGTCCAGGGCTTCGGGGGAAATCTCGCCGGAAATGCCCGGCCACACGGCGACGGAGCGCAGCTCGGAGGCGAAGGCGAAGAAATCTGGCGTGTCGGCGTAGACCAGCGGCTTTTTACCCAGGCGGTCGCGCGCGATGAAGAGCCTCTCTCGCTTCTTGTCCCAAATGGCGAAGGCGAACATGCCGCGGAGCTTGTTGACGCACGCGGCTCCCATCTCGTCGTAGAGCGCCAGGATGGTTTCGGTGTCGCTCTGGGTCTTAAGCGTGCGGCCGCGGGCCAGCAGGCCGCGTCGCAACTCCTGGTAGTTGTAAATTTCCCCGTTAAAGACAATCCAGAGCGAATCGCCGGCGTAGGAAATGGGCTGCCGGCCGGTCTTGAGATCGATGATGGCCAGGCGGCGCATGGCCAGACCCACGGGGCCCTCGACGTAGTAACCCTCGTCGTCCGGGCCGCGGTGGGCGATGAGATCGTTGGCGCGCTTTAAGCGTTCGCGATCCTGGAAAGGGCCTTTTTTCGAGACGATGCCGCAGATGCCGCACATAGATTCGCCCGCCTGGGGCGATTCTATGATAGCTCATTTGGAGAAGATTGCCGATTATATGTAGAATGCCGCTTGAAAATGAGCGAATTCGCGCGCAAGGCGGGCCTTTCAGCGGCCAACGTGGTGTTCGGCGCCAAGGAGCGGCTGCGCCGTATTCGAGGGGGACTTATGAAGACGACTGCCGCGCCGGCCGGAAAAATTTATTCCTTCGAGATGAAGACTATCGACGGCCGCACTAAGAAGCTGGAGGACTACAAGGGCCAGGTGCTTCTCGTGGTCAACACCGCGTCCCAATGCGGCTACACGCCGCAATACGAAGGGCTGGAAAAACTCTACGAGCGCTTCAAGGACAAGGGACTCAAGGTTCTCGCTTTTCCGGCCAACGAGTTCGGCGCCCAGGAGCCCGGCACGGACGCGGAAATATCGCAGTTCTGCCGCACGAAGTACTCGACGACTTTCGACCTGTTTTCGAAGATCAAGGTTAAAGGCGAGGGAATTCACCCGCTTTATAAATTTTTGACCACGGAATCCGGCCATAACGGGGAAATTCCCTGGAACTTCGCCAAGTTCCTGGTCGGCCGCCGCGGCGAAATCGCCGATCGCTTCGGTCCCGATACGGAGCCTCTGTCCAAAACGCTGGTGGGACGCATCGAGAGCCTTCTCGCCGAGTCTTGAGCGAAGCGCCTCCGTTTTTTTCCGTCGTCCTTCCGACCCACAACCGCGCCGCCATGCTGAGGACGGCGGTCAAGAGCGTCTTGGCGCAGACCTGCCGCGACTTCGAATGCTTCGTCCTGGACGACGGATCCACGGACGATACGCCGCGGGTGTTTCGGGAATTTAGCGCCGAGCCCGCTTTGCGGCTCGCGCGTTTCGAAGACAACCGCCGCCAACATGCGCGGCGCAATCACGCCATCCGCCAGGCGCGCGGGCGCTTCGTGACGTTCATCGATTCCGACGATATTTGGCTCCCGGAGCGTCTGGAGGTTTTTAAGCGCGCGATTGAGGCACGTCCGGAGGCCGGATTCTGGTTTTCGAACGCCTACGTGCTCAGAGAGGGGCGCATCGTCGGCACCGTCTTTGATCCCCGCCGGCCTATTCCCGAAGGCCGCGTGCCGGGCTGGTGGGCGGTCGGAGACTCGTTCCTGCCCTACCTGACGACGAACTTGGCAGTGCGGCGCGATGCGTTCGCCGAATACGGGTATTTCCGCGAAGACATGCGCGTGCTGGAGGACACCGAGCTCTACGCCCGGATGCTCAAGTCCGGCCTCCAAGTCGGCGTTATCCGGGAGCCTCTGGCCGTGCGGCGGCTTCACGCCGAGCAGATCACGATGGAGCATCGGACGGCTTATCGGGAATCCTTGGCAGCGCTCGCGTCCGGCGGCCTTCCGGAAAGCGAGTTCCCGGCGCGGCGGCGCGCGCTGGCTTTGGCGGCGGCCTCCTTCATGGTCAAGAGCATCAATCCGTCCCAGGCGCGGCAGTTCCTAGGAGAGGAGTTGGGGGCGCGCCGGTTCTTCGCGCCGGTGTATTGGGGGAGCTTCGTTCCTTCCGTGCTGCTGCGCGCGGCCAAAGCGGCCCGCTCATCCTGGCTGCGCCGCCGCTATCGCCCCGAGTCCGCTTCTCCGGCTTTTCGTGAAACTCTCGAGCGGATTGCGCCCCTGCTTAATCAGGAAAAAATCCCGGTTCGCTAAGGATCCGAGTGTGCCTCAGGAAAAACAGAAGGAGTGGGCCAGGGAGTGGGAGGATTTTAAATACAAGCCGGAAGAACTGTCTTTCCTTTTTTCGGAGTGGATCTACCCCAATCGGCTGGAGCATTTTCGCGGACTGCGCGTGCTGGACGCCGGCTGCGGCCATGGGCACATGGCGCGCCTGGTGGCGCCGTTGGCTCGCGAGGTCGTCGGCCTCGACTTGAATACCGTGGACATCGCCAAGCATGAAACGGAGGGATTGCCCAATGTCCGCATCGTGGAAGGCGACGTGGCGGAAGCCCGCTTTCCGGAGCCGTTTGATTGCGCGTACTGCATCGGCGTCATCCACCACACCGATGATCCGGATATCTCGTTCGAGAATTTGAAGAAGAACGTCCGTCCTGGAGGGCGCGTCATCGTTTGGGCCTACTCCTGGGAGGGGAATTTTCTCAACCGAGCGCTTCTCGAACCCGCCAAGCGCGCTTTTTTAAGACGCTGGCCGCATTCCCTGCTCAGAGCTCTGGCCTGGATTCTCACTGCGGCGCTCTATCCAATGATTTGGACGATATACCTTCTGCCGTTGCGCCCGATTCTTCCGTTCTACGATTATTTCGCCAATTTCCGGCGCCTGTCCTTCAACCATAATTTCTTAAACGTTTTTGACAAACTCAACGCGCCAAGGACCCACTTCATTTCCAGGGAGCAAATCGCGCGCTGGTTTAACGACGCCGACTTCTCCGACGTCCACATTTCGTCTTATAAAGGCGTCTCCTGGCGGGGCAGCGGCACCCGCCGCTAAAAACGAACATGTTCAGGAAAGCCATCCATGCGTCGGGCGTTTTGGCGGGACTGGGGGTTCTTTGGCTTCGGACCCTTGGACGGAGAAACGCGCCAGGCGTCCCGGCGAAGGATATTCGGCGGATTTTGATTCTAGGTTACGCGGCAATCGGAGACTGCATTTTTCTTTTGCCCGCCCTGCGCTGCCTGCGCCTTCTCTTTCCCAAGGCAAAAATCGTTTTCATGGGCCCATGCTATCCAACCACGGAAGAGCTTGTGCCGGCGATGGCTTTCGCCGATGAGATATGGGAGTTCGAGGATTCAGGCACCCGGGATATGAAAACGGAGATCGCCCGCAAGATTGTCCGTGGTCGCTTCGATGCGGTCATTATGAGCCACGCCACATCCGCTCGGTTTTTTATTCCGGCGATATTGGATATTCCCGTGCGCATCGGCCACTGTCGGCCTTTGATCGCGCCTCGCAAAGGGTGGTCCTGGGCGCGCTACGCGCTTTGGCGCCTCCGGCGGGGGCTTATCAGCGACGAATTTGAGCGGCGCCTCGCGCTCAACCGCCAAGTGCGGGTCGCCGAGGATTCGGAGCACACCGTGGACCGGAATCTGCGCCTGATCAGGGCCTTGGGTTGTGAACTGCCTTTGACGGCTGCGAACCCGCCGGATATCCCGGAAACTTCGGAGCAGGCGCGTTCGGCTGAAAAGAACATGGAAGGAATCGACCGCTTGCGGGCCGTCGGCCTCCACATCGGGTCGCCCAAAAGCCAGTACGGCAAGATATGGGCGGCTGAGAAATGGGCTGGGGTTTGCAGGAAGTTAAGCGAGCGCCATGGCGTTCAAATTGTTTTATTGGGTGGTCCCGATGAAGAAGATCAGGCGGCTCGGTTTCTCGCCGCGCTGGGCGCGCCCTGCCTGAACCTGGCCGGCAGGCTCGGGCTCATGGAAACTTTCGCGGTAGTGCGGCGCTGCCGTTTGTTTCTTGGCAACGACACGGGGCTTTCCAAGGCCGCCATGGCGATGGGTGTTCCCACCGCCGCCGTTTGGGGCCCGTCCGATCGTCCGGGGTACGGCGTTTTTTGGGACAAAGAAAAGCACCTGGAGATTTTCCGGCCGCTTGCCTGCTCTCCCTGCGTGCGCATGGGCTTGCGCGCCGAGGGCTCGGGCGTCATCAATTTCGCCACCTGCGGCCATCACGCCTGCCTGGAGCAATTGGCAGCCGCCGAAGTCTTTTCGGCCATCAGCGCAAAGTACGGCTCCCTCTTCGCTTAAATCCCGCCGACGAAACTTTTAAGCTTGGGTGCTTCTCGAGCAGAGGAAATTGATCCCATCGAGGCCGCGGCAAGAAAATCCGTGTCGCCGCAGGACGCCAAGGACCTCTTCGGAGCTCGTCCCCTGCGCGGCCAGCATTGAGGAATTGCACTCAATGAAAACGGTTTTCAGCTTCGGTTCGAGCAACAGCCGTTCCATGCCTTTAAGGGCCAAGGGTTCCGCGCCTTCGATGTCCAGCTTGATGACATCGGGACGCAACGCTTGCGGCAGGAAACCGTCGAGCCCGACGGTTACAATTGTCTGCTCGCCGCCGGCCTCGCGGTTTTGAGGAGGTATGACCATCGAATGGCCGCTCCTGCTGTGCCGTGCCAAGTGCAAAACGGCGGAGCCGAAATCAGACGACACGGCGTAAGGACACACCATCACGTTGGAGCAGGCGTTCTCGGCCACGTTTTTTAATAAAAAACTCAGATTCGTTCGCTCCGGCTCGAAGGCCAGCACCTTGCCAGAGGGGCCTGCGAGACTAGAGGCGAGGAGGGTATAGTATCCGACGTTGGCCCCGATGTCTAAAACGGTCATGCCCGGGAGCACCGCGCTCTTGAACGCGTCCGACATTTCCGGCTCGAATGCGTCTCCCATGGAGATCACTTGGGAAAAACCCGTGTCGTCGGAAGGCAGGAACATTCGGAAGCCGTGAATTTCCACGAAAGAGGGGCGCAGGCACTTTTGCCAGAGGAGGGCGTGCAGGCGATTGAAGATTCCAAGGCCGAGTCCCCGGCCTTGGAGCTTTTTAAATAAGCGCCGATAAATTCGGCCAAGCGGAGAGATTTGATAATTTACGCTTGTTTTTGCATCGGACTTCATGGCATCATCGATTATACAAATATGGAATTTGCGCGCTTCTCGCCGCTTTAGGATTGCATGAGACCAAGAATCGTGGTCGTCATCGGCACCAGGCCCGAAGCGATTAAGCTCGCGCCGGTTGTGCGCGAATTCTCGCTGCACGGCGGTTTTAAGACCGAACTCGTGGCCTTGGCCCAGCACCGGGCGATGCTGGACCAAGCCCTGCGCGGCTTCGGCCTTCCGCGGCCAAGCTTCGACTTTCATCTCATGCGCGGGGACCAGTCGCCCAATGACGTTTTGCGGCGGACTGTCGGCGCGATGGCGCCGTTTTTGCGCCGGCGGCGTCCGGATGTGCTCGTCGTCCAAGGGGACACGACCGCCGCCGCGGGGGCGGCCTTGGCGGCGTTCAACGAGAAGGTCCCCATCGCGCACGTCGAGGCCGGTTTGCGCACGCGCGATTTCGAAAATCCTTTCCCCGAAGAGGGCAATCGGGTGCTTATCGACCATCTCGCGGCGCTGTGCTTCGCCCCGACCGCAGGCGCCCGGAAAAATCTCTTGCGCGAGGGCGTGGCGCCGGCTAAAATCATCGTGACGGGAAACACCGCCGTCGACGCGGTCAAATGGGGTCTTGCTCTGTCCGGAAAGCGAAAGAACGCTCAATCGGAGAAACTAGGCGCGGCCGGGAGCGGCGGCAGGCTGATTCTGGTGACCCTTCATCGCAGGGAAAGTTTCGGCCGTCCGCTTGAGAATATAGCGCAAGGCCTCAAGAAAGCCCTTGATGAGCACCCCGACGTCCTAGCTTTTTATCCCGTTCATCCCAACCCCAATGTCCAACAGGCCGCTAAATCTTATTTCAGGCATCCGCGGATTGTTTTGGGCGAGCCGCTGAACTATCCGGACTTCCTGGCTCTGATGCGCCGCTCTTACGCGATTTTGAGCGATTCCGGAGGGATTCAAGAGGAGGCGCCGGTCCTGCGCAAGCCCGTGCTGGTGGCGCGTGAAACAACGGAGCGTCCGGAGATCCTCTCGGCCGGAGGCCTACTCGTCGGCAGAAGCTGCCGTTCAATCGCGTCCGGGCTTAATAGGGTGCTGGATGATCGCGCGCTTTATAAGCGCCTGACTTCCCGCGAGAATCCCTTTGGCGACGGCCGCGCGGCCCGGCGCATCGCAGCGGCCGTGTCCCGCTATTTAAGAGGCGGGCGGCGTTCGTGACCATCGATATTTCCGTCGTCATCAATAATTACAATTACGGCCGGTATCTGCCCGAGGCCATTGAAAGCGTTTTGGCGCAGGAGTTTCCCGCTGAGCGCATGGAAGTCATCGTCGTCGACGACGGATCGACCGACGACTCCCGGGAGCGCGCGATCGCCTACGGGAGCCGCATTATTTATCATCGGCAGGAAAATCGCGGCCAAGCCGGCGCGCTTAACGCCGGCTTCGGCCTAGCCCGCGGCGCTTATGTAGCTTTATTGGACGCGGATGATGCGTGGCGGCCGGGAAAACTGCGCGCGGTGGCCGGGCGCTTCGCGGCCAACCCGCGCGCGGGCCTTGTGCAGCATTGGATGCGGACTATCGACGCCGCGGGCCGAGAAATGCCGACCTACGTCGAGCGCTGGCCCAGGAGTTATGCGTTGAGCGATTTGGAGAGCGGCCGGGCCCGGTTCGTGGGAACCAGCGGCCTGGTTTTCCGGAAAGACGCATTGAAGAACATCCTGCCTATTCCGGAGGATTTGCGGTTCTGCGCCGATGAGTATCTTTATACTCAGGTCCTTTTTGAAGCCGATGCCGAAAATATATCTGAAATGCTCGGCTTGCGGCGCGTGCATGGGAAGAATTCGTACGCCGGAACCATGCTCAAGCCGGAAGCCCTGGAAAGGCGCATCCGCGTGCGCCAAGCGCTGGACAGGCATTTGGAAGAGCGCTGCCGGGCGCGCTCCATGCGCGTCCCGGAGAGCTTGCGCCTATCCTCGAAGCGCGAGCGGCTCCTGTGCGAGTTTTTCAGGCGCAGGCTGCTGGGCGAATGGAGAGAGGCTTGGAGCGCGCGGCGCGCCTTGCTGGATTCTTATCCGAGCGGCGGCTATCGGTTATTCAAAAGCTTGACGCTGCTCGTTGCCTGCATAAGCCCCGCGGCGTATGCGCTGCTGTTTTCATTTTATCAGAGGCTGAGCACGGCGAGAAATTCCGGAAGATGAATCGCGCCAGCGCGCCAAAGGTCAAAGACTCGCGCGGCTATTCGAGGCGCGCTAAGGTATAAAGCCAATCCCCGCAGTCATGCTTTGTCAGCAAATAATAGAAGGTCATCCCCACGGCCGCGGGAAAAACTATCGGAGAGCAAAGCGCCTTGAAAGCGTTGACCAACTGCTGGCGCCGTAGTTTTTGAGACAGGAGCCTGCGCGCGATTCCGGATCCGCTGCTGTTTTTTGCGCCGCCAGCCGCGGCGTCTTGATATAGCTCGGAAATGGTGCGTGATCCGGAGGTTCCGAAAAGAGCCCGCTTGATCGCGGGTAAGAGTTTCGGCATTACTACGCAAAAGAAGAATTGATTGTAAAGATAAGAGATTTTCAGGTGCGATGATATTTGGTGGACGACGCGGAAGCCGTGGCTCTCCAGGAATGTCCGCATGCTTTCAGAGGACCAGCGGGTAAAATGATGGGGCGGATAGTCGTGCTCTTCGCGTCCCCAGGGAAGAGGCCTTAGCGTGTTGGGCAGCGTGATGGCGATGACGCCCCCGGGCTTGAGAAGCCGTTTCAATTCGCTCAAGAAGCGCGCCGGTTCCGGATGGTGCTCCAAAACATCGAAGAGCGTAATATAGCTGAATTCTCCGGCTTTCCTCCGCAATGACCAATCCGAAAATTCCGCGGATTCCGCTTCGACAATCCCGCGTTGCCGCGCCAGCTCGATCATGCGCCGGTCGTAGTCGAAGCCAACCACGGAAAACCCCCGGCCTTTGGCAAGAGCCAGGAACCCGCCCTCCCCGCAGCCGACATCCAACAGCCTCCCCGGCTGCAGGTTCTCGGCTAAAAAACATCGGAAGCGCCAATCATGGGAAGGGCTGGGCCGCTTTTCCAAAGCTCGGATGGGCGCTGCTTTTTCATACCAATCCGCTCCGACAGATTGCCGGGGCTCTGCAAAAACGACCCCGCAAGAGGCGCAGGAAAACATCTCGTAGCGCCCGCCGGCAATTGGATCTTTATGGGATTCCAACGGAGCGGCTTCAAATTCCGCCGCGCAGGCGGGGCAATTAAGGTGCATTATGGCTAGAAAGAATAGTTGACGTCCATGAAGATGGCGGCGCCCTCTTGGCCAAATCCCAGGTCAATGGAGCCGACGACCTGGGGCGGCGCGATCGCGCGAAAGGCCGTCCCGATCACGGGGTGAAGGTACTTGGATTGGGAATTTTCCGGGGAGTCGAATACGGTGCCGACGCCGGCGAAGGGCGCGACCTGCGCTTCTATTTGGACGCCGGCCATTTTTTTCTGGTAAACGGTGAAGCGCTCCTCGGCGTTCAAGGCCGCCATGCCGTTGTCGATGAATCGCCCGTCGCCGTAGGCGCGCAGGGAATATTTACCGCCTAGGGAAGACAGCGCCCAAAAGGGAACGCCTTTGCCGAGAAGCTGGGTGCATTGAAATTGAACCGCCGTGGTTCCGGCGTCCGGATTTGACCAGCCGTGGAGATAGCGCGCGTCGACGCCGTAGCGGTCGTAGTCGTATTGGCTTCCCATGGACTCAGCTGAATAGCCGGCATAGAGCTTCAGGAGCGCTCCGTGCGTGGGCGTGATGGTGCCGTCTCGGCTATCATAGGCCAAGGCTAGGCGCCACTCATCGACATTTTGCCGCGACGAGGAAAACTGGCCCGGATACGTGGCTTGAAACGAAGGCAGGCCGGCGATGGGCCCGTCCACCGTGCGTTCCGCGACGAAATGGTTCGTCGCGTAGATTTTCCAGAAAGAATCGGAGCCCAGAGGAATGCCCAGGGACGCCTGCGTGCGGAGGTAATCTTCGGTGTAGTTGGTCTGCGCACTCAAAGGCGTTCCCGGACCGATGCCGAAAAATCTGCGCGACGCGTCCACGTTGTCCTGAAACAAAAGGTCCAGGGCGATGTTTTTGTGCAGGAATTTTTGATCGTCGTAGCTCGCGAAGGCTTCATGCTCGTATCTGTCCCAAGCGGCGCGCAGAACCAGGTTCGAATCGGGGTTAGGATAGTAGTAGAGGCGGTAGGTCGGACTCCATCCGAAGTATTGGTTGTAGGTGACGGAGGGCGCGTTAATGTACTGGATTTGCTGGGTTTCGGGGGATTGCAGAACCCAAATGGGCATGACGCCGTAGGTCACCCCGCTGTTGGGGTCGGTGGCGATGGAGGGTAAAAAAAGAGCCATCCCGTGCTTTAAGGGGTGAATCATGAAATCCAGCATGGTCCCGGTCGGCCAAGGAGATTCCTCTTTAGAGGGTTTCTCGGGCAACTGCGATTTGGGGGATGGAACAGGCATCTGCTCGCCCCAAAGGGGCGAGAACGCGCAAACAAGTAAAATGGCCGCGAGGCCGCCCGCCCTCTTCATCCTGGCGCTCCGGCCGCTGCCGCAATTCGCGAGAGGCTCCACCGCGCCTGCTCGCTGAGCACCGGATCCGAATCGCCGGCGAATTTCTCGAGCATGGGGCGGTGCCTTGCCTCGCCGGAGTTGCCCATTGCCAGCAGGGAATTGCGAATGAGGCCCTTGAGTTTCGGGCGCGACAACGGCGTTGCTCCGTATTTTTCTTGAAAAGAGTTTTTGTTCATGCCGGGAAACTCCTCAAGCGGCAGGCTCTCCGGCAGGGCCGAGGGAAAAACGGGGCTCTGGCTGGAAAACCGATTCCACGGACAGACTTCCTGGCAGATATCGCACCCCATGATCCAGTTGCCGATTTGATCCCTAAACTCCTCCGGGATTCGCCCTTTATGCTCGATGGTGAAATAGGCGATGCAGCGGGAGGCGTCAAGAACGCGATCGGCGGATAAGGCTTTGGTCGGGCAGGCGTCGATGCAGCGAGCGCAGCTGCCGCAGCGATCCGTAATGGGCGCGTCTTGCGGCATTTCGATGTTGAGGGCCAAGCCGGCCAAAAAGAAATAAGATCCGGTCGTTGGAGAAATAATCATCGTATTCTTCCCCACCCAACCGAGCCCGGCGTAGCGGGCGTAAAGGCGTTCCAGCAGCGGGCTCGTGTCGACGAAAATCCGGCCGTCCGCCCCGGGAACGCGGGCTTTGACCCACTCGAGAATCGCCGTCATCCTGTTTTTCAGTTCCGGATGGTAATCCCGAAGGGCCGCGTAGCGCGCGACGCGGCCCTTCCCTGGGCCGGGTTCGCGCGGCGAATTGTCGGCGTAGGCAAACGCGCAGACCAGGACCGATTTGGCCTCCGGGTACCAGGCGGCGATGTTCTCCCGGCTGTTCTGGTTGCGGGCCATGTAGTCCATGCCGCCGTGCATGCCCGACTCGATCCATTTCTTGTAGGCGGAGGATTCCGGGAAAGATTCGGCGGGAGCTATTCCGGCAAACGCGGCGCCTTCTTCCAGCGCGCGCGCCTTCAGGAGTCCGGAAAGGTCCACGAGGTTGGGGCTACAGGGCGGGTTCGGCTTTGAGGATGGTAAAAACGCGCATTCCCGCTGGAAGGCTGACTTCGGCTTTTTCGCCGACTTTTTTGCCCAGCAGGCCTTGCGCTAGGGGGGAGTAGACGGAAATGCGTCCTTCCGCCGGTTCCGATTCGTCCTCGCCGACCAATGTATAGGAAAATTCGTCGCCGTCCTCATCCTTAAGAACGATCCGGCACCCGATGGAGACCGTGCCTTTCGGAATTTTGAGCTCGTCGATGATTTTTGCGCTTTCAAGCTTATTCTGGATTTTGGCGATGCGGCCCATGACCTCGCCGAGTTTCTCTTTCGCGCTGTGGTATTCCGCGTTTTCCTTCAAGTCGCCTTTTTCGCGGGCCTCGGCGATGTCGAGCGAAAGCTGATTTTTCTGCGCCTTGAGCGGCTCTAAATCCTTCCGCAGCTTTTCGTATCCCGCCCGAGTCAAGAATGTATCGCCCATGATTGCCGTTCCTCTACGATTTCTAGGATTATGGGATTATACAAATTCCGTCCCAAACCTACGGACTCTGCAAGTTTGGAACGGCTTTGCGCCCGCTGTAGGCCCGATTCTTCAGCGGATGCGCTCGTAAGCGGGCTTAAATTCCGCTAGAAAAGAGCGCAGCACGGCCTCGATGTCCCAGGGTTTTCCGGTCAAGGACTTCAAGCTGCATGCCGTTCGAAGCCGCGGAGCATTGTTGACGTTGACGCCGACGCCCAGAACGAGCCAGTCCACACGGCGAGAATCTCCGGAGGCCTCGGCCAGGATGCCGCAGATTTTTTTCGCGCCCTTCGCGCGGCCTTTTACCCCGCCTGACGCGCCGAAGGCCGCGCGGGCGTACACGTCGTTGGGCGGCTTGACAAAAGTTTCGACAGCCGCGTATTTTGATATGGCCGCGGCCGCGGCCGAAGCGGCCGCTAAGCTCAGCTTGGCCAGCCGTTTAGGAGGGAATTTCGGCCGCAGGATGAGGGAAATATAAAGCCCTCCTTTTTCGGAACTCCAAACCCGCTTCATCCGTCCCCGGCCATCGGTTTGAGTTTCGGCCCACACCAAAGTCATGTCTTGGGCGCCTTGCTCGGCCAGGAATCGGGCGGTCGACTGCGTGGAGTCCGTTTTCGCGAGCTTCAAGACGCAGGAGACGGCGGGCAGGCTCATTCGATTTCCAGGCTCATGTCCAGGGCCGGGGCGCTGTGAGTGATTCGGCCGATGGAAATGCGGTCTGGGCCCAAACGCGCCAGCGCGCGGACGTTTTCTAGGTGGACGCCTCCTGAGATTTCGACGCGAGTCGAAGGCCGCTCCTTGCGAATGACGCGGATGGCCCGGCGGATGAGGGATGACGTCATGTTGTCGAGCAGGATGATGTCCGCGCCGGCTTGAAGCGCCCGCTCGACTTGCCCAATATTGGCCGCCTCGATTTCAATCGTCATTCTGGGATAGCGGCGGCGGACTTGAGCGACCGCCTCGCGGATATGACGATTGAGCGACCAATGATTGTCCTTAAGCAGCACGGCGTCGTAGAGCCCGATGCGGTGATTTTCCCCGCCGCCGCAGCGCACCGCGTATTTCTCCAATTCCCGCCAGCCGGGAAGGGTTTTGCGCGTGTCGAGGATTTTTGCCTTGGTACCTGCGGTTCTTTCCACATACCGGGCCGTTAAGGTCGCCACACCGGAAAGATGCTGGAGAAAGTTCAGCGCCGTTCTCTCCGCGGTCAGAATTTTAGGTCCGCCGGCGACTTCCATGACGACTTGTCCCGGCTTAATCGGGCGTCCGTCCTTGGTTTTAACTCGAATACGGCAGGAAGGGGAGACGCTTAGAAACACTTTTCGCGCGACATCGGCGCCGCAGACGACGCCGGGAGCCTTCGCGATGATTTTTCCGCGCAGCCGCGCGCCTTTAGGCACGAAAAAACGAGTGGTGACGTCGCCGCGCTCGCCGAGGTCTTCCCGCAGGGCCGCGCGGATTATTTCTTGCGTCGTCATTTGGCGCTCTTAACCGCCGACATCGCGCGGAGCTCGAAGAGTTGATCGCGCAGGGCGGCCGCGGTCTCGAAATCCAGGTTCTCTGCGGCTTCCTTCATGCGCGACTCGATTTCCTCCATCAGCACCGGCACGTCCTTGGCCGAAAGCGGCTTGGCCGTCTCGCGAAGCAGGGCCAGCCCTTCCCGCTTGGACATGCTTTGAAATTCCTCCAAATCCGCCACGGCCTTGACCACGCTTTTGGGGGTAATTTTATATTTTTTATTGTGCGCTTCCTGCTTGGTCCGGCGGCGATCCATTTCCGCCAAGGCCCGGCGCATGGATCCGGTGATTTCATCGGCGTAGAATACGACCTCGCCTCCGACGTTTCTGGCCGCGCGCCCGGAAATCTGGATAAGCGTCGTTTCGGAACGCAGATAGCCTTCGTGATCCGCGCCCAAGACCGCAACCAGTGAAACCTCCGGCAGGTCCAAGCCTTCGCGCAGCAGGTTGATGCCGACGAGGATGTCAAATTTTCCAGCGCGCAGATCCCGCAGAATTTCGATGCGCTCCAAGGGCTCGATGTCTGAGTGGAGGTATCTGACGCGCAAATCTTTGGCGGCCAAAAAAGAGGCCAAATCCTCGGCGGTCTTCTTGGTCAGCGTGGTGACCAGAACGCGCTCTTTTTTGGCGACGCGCGAGCGGATGCGGGCTATCAAATCGTCGAGCTGCCCTTCGCTGGGGCGCACGATGACCTGGGGATCGACCAAACCCGTCGGGCGGATGACCTGCTCGACGATTTCACCTTTTGACTTTTGCAGCTCGTAGGGGCCGGGCGTCGCGGAAACGTAAATGGTCTGGCCGGCCAGGGCCTCGAACTCGTGGAATTTGAGCGGGCGGTTGTCGAGCGCGGAGGGAAGCCTAAAGCCGAAGTCGACCAGCGTCTGCTTGCGCGAGCGGTCGCCCTCGTACATGCCGCGGATTTGCGGAACCGCGATGTGCGACTCGTCGATGAAGAGCAGGCGGTCCTTGGGAAAGAAATCGATGAGACAGTTGGGGCGCTCGCCCGGCGGCCGGCCCGAGAGGTGCCGCGAGTAGTTCTCGATGCCGTGGCAAAATCCCATTTCGCGCAGCATCTCCATATCGTAGCGCGTGCGCTGTTCGAGGCGCTGGGCTTCGAGCAGCCGGTTCTGGCTTTTGAGTTCCGCCGCTCGTCCGGCAAGCTCCTGCGTGATGGCCTCGACGGCCCGCTCGCGCTCCTCGCCGGGCGTGACGAAATGTTTGGCCGGATAAATCCACTCGCGGTCCAGGCTTTTGAGCTTCGCGCCCGTGAGCGGATCGAATTCAATGATAGAGTCGACGCCGTCATCTCCGATGGAGACCCTGAGCGCGGTTTCCATGTAGGCTGGGAAGATGTCGACCACGCCTCCCTTGACCCGGAATTTGCCGCGCAGAAATTCCGTCTCGTTGCGCTCGTAGTAAATCTCGACCAGGCGCTTTATGAGCTCTCCGCGAGAGATGCGCAGTCCCTTGGCGAGCGGAATGGAGCTTTCCTTGTAGCTCTCCGGAGAGCCGATGTTGTAGATGCAGGACACCGACGCGACCACGATGACGTCGCGGCGCGCGAGGAGCGAACTCGTCGCCTTCAAGCGCAGCCTGTCGATGCGGTCGTTGATGGCGGAGTCCTTTTCGATGTAGGTGTCGGTGGACGGCACGTAAGCCTCGGGCTGGTAGTAGTCGTAGTAGGAAATGAAGAACTCGACGGCGTTGTCCGGGAAAAACGCCTTGAACTCGGCGTAGAGCTGCGCCGCCAAGACCTTGTTTGGGGACATGATCAGCGTCGGGCGGTTCAGGGCTTCGATGACTTTGGCCGCCGTGTAGGTTTTTCCCGATCCGGTCACGCCGAGAAGGACCTGGGATTTGGCTCCTTCCTTTATGCGCCGGACCAGATCGGCGATGGCTTGGGGCTGATCGCCGGCCGGCTTGAATTTCGATTTGACCCGGAAATTGGGCATGAGGTGATTATAGATTTTACGGTTTTAGCGCGCCATGAGGAGGGTCGCGGGTTGACTTAAAAGGCATATCCCGATATGATGTGCAAACGGACCTAAAATTTAATCCAAGGAATTCGCTCATGGGGACGCATGGAAGCCACGAAAAATCAAAAGGGGCCGTCGCCGATATTTTGAAAGGCAAACCTGCCGACAGCGACAAGCTGTTTTCCTATTTCAAAGTTTTTATGGGCGACAGGGCCGTCGCGGCGATCACGCCGTCGAGCCGGTATTTAGTTCGGCGCGTAATGAAGGCTCTGGACCTCGAGCACGCGCGTGACATCATCGAATATGGCGCGGCTCAGGGCGTCATGACCAAGACCATGCTGGGCAAGCTTCCCAAGGAAGGCAAGATTTTGGCGCTGGAGCTCAACAAGGATTTGTTCGAGTCCCTGCGCGAGGTTTCGGATCCGCGATTGACGATTTTCAACGGCGACGTTCGGGAAGTCGATCAAATTGCTCAGCGCTTCGGCGTTGGAACGGTCGACGTCATTGTTTCAGGCGTTCCCTTCGCGTTTTTAAGCCCGGACGACAGGCACGCCCTGCTCAAGAAAACCGCGCACATGCTCAGGCCCGGCGGAAGATTCGTGGCCTATCAGGTAACGACGCATCTCATCCCGCTGCTCAAGCGGCACTTCAAGAAAGTGCGGATTGAGTTCGAGATACGAAACCTGCCTCCGCACTTCGTGTTCACGGCTTTTAAATAGCCGCAGACGCGCCCTCTAGAAAAGCGTGTAGATAAAGGGCGTCGGCGCGGAGGCGCTGAGCACGATGAGAACGCCGAAGACCGCAAGCACGAGAAGCATCGGGATAATCCACCATTTCTTATTCTGCCATACGAATTCAAGCAGGTCGCGCGCGAAAGACGGGCGTTTGGACATTAGTATAACCTCTCGCATTTGATTTTATCTTTTTCGCCGGCTTCTGGGAGCGCAACCCAGAAACTTTCCGCGCGGCCCGGCCTCAAGTTGAGTTTGTCTTTGCGCCAACAACGCAAGAGCGCGGCAAAAGGTGAAACGAACGCGTAGTAGGCGACGGCGAGAATGGCGCCGGTCAATAAGGCGGTAAGCGCGCGCGCGAAGCCGTTGAGCAGCCGGTAGAGCCAAATTCCCGCCGCCCTCCAAAAATAGGCCGCCCCGCCGCAGAGAAATCCTCCGACGGCGACCCAGCGCCACTGCGGCCGTCCGCGCAGGAAGAGAATCGCCGCGGCCAGCAGGGCGCCGCCCACAAGCGAGAGCGCGAAATTCCGGATTTTTTTCTTGTCCGGGTTCCAGTCATCTGGCATCCATCCCATATCAATTAGTCCAAATGCGGTTTGTGCGGGCTCGGCGCGGGTTCCCGGCCGGTTTTTTTAACGAAAAAATTTTCCATCGCTAGGATGTCCATGCCCGTAGCCAGGAAACACTCAAGGGCTTCCTGGGGCGTGCGGACGATGGGTTCTCCGCGGACGTTGAAGCTGGTGTTCACCAAGGCGGGACATCCCGTCCGGGCCTTGAAGCGGGAAAGCAGGCCGTGGAAAAAAGGGTTGGCCTCTTGGGAAACGGTTTGAATCCTGGCGCTGTAGTCCACATGGGTGACGGCCGGCAGATCGGAACGAGGAATATTGAGGCGCGCGAGGCCTGCGGCGGCATCGCCTGCCGGCGGGGCAAGCCGGTGCCGTTCCCCGATGGGCGCGGTCAAGAGCATATAGGGGCTCTCTTCCTCGATGTCGAAGTAATCCGCGGCGTCTTCGGCCAGAATCGCCGGCGCGAATGGGCGGAAGCTTTCCCGGAATTTGATTTTTAAGTTCAGACGTTTTTGCATCGCCGGGTTTCTGGGGTCGGCGATGATGCTGCGGGCTCCCAAGGCGCGCGGGCCAAACTCCATTCGCCCGCGGAAAAGCCCGATGACGGAGCCCTTCTCAAGCAGGGCGCAAAGTTCTTCCATTAGAGCGTTCTCGCTCATCTCCTCGTAGGGAACGCCCCGCTCATCGAGCGCTCGGCGTATTTCTTCCGGTGAAAAAGCCGGACCCAGGAGCGAGCCTTTCATCGAGTCGGGCCGCCTGAGAATTCTTGGTTTTCCAAGATATTGATGATGGGCCAAAAGCGCGGCGCCCAAGGCGCCTCCGGCGTCGCCGGCGGCCGGCTGGATGAAGAGGCGCTTGAAAATTTTCTCCCGGGCGATAAGGCCGTTGGCGACGCAGTTCAAGGCGACGCCCCCGGCAAGGCAGAGATTATCCTCTCCCGTCTCACGGCGCGCGTTCTTGGCCATTTTGAGCATGATTTCTTCGCAAACTTTTTGAACGGAGGCCGCGAGATCGAGATGCCTCGGCTCCAGCGCGGATTCCGGCTTCCTGGGAGGTCCTCCGAAGAGCCGGTCAAAGGCGGACGATGTCATGGTCAGGCCCTGGCAGTAGTTGAAATAGCTCATGTCCATCCAGAACGAGCCGTCATCCCGGACGTCGATAAGACGGGACATGATGGTGTCGTAGTAGCGCGGCGCGCCGTACGGCGCCAGGCCCATGATCTTGTATTCGGCGGAATTGATCCGGAAGCCGAGATAGTAGGTGAAGGCGCTATAGAGCAGGCCCAGCGAATGGGGAAACCGAATTTCCTTTACAAGGCGCAGGCCCTCCTTCGATCCCAGGCCCATAGTGGCCGTGCTCCATTCGCCCACCCCGTCCACGGTGAGGACGGCGGCTCGCTCGAACGGGGAGGGATAGAACGCGGAGGCGGCGTGGGAGAGATGGTGCGGAAAAAAAAGCATTTTCCCGGAGAATTCTTTTCCCAGGAATTTTTCGATACGGCGCGGAAGAAATATTTTCTCCTTGGCCCAAAGAGGCAGGGCGCGGCGGAAGTTGGAAAAGCCGCGAGGCGCGAAAGCCAGATAGGTTTCGAGGAGGCGGTCGAGCATTAAAATCGGCTTGTCATAGTAAGCCGCGGCCGCCAAGTCCTTCGCCGAAATTTTCGCCTCTTCAAGGCAGTAGCGCGCGGCCTGTTCCGGGAAGCGCCGCTCGTGCTTGACGCGCGTGAAGCGCTCTTCCTCGGCGGCGGCGACGATGTCGCCGTCCTTCAAAAGCGCGGCCGCGCTGTCGTGGTAATACGCCGAGAGTCCCAGGATGTAAGTCGGCATGCCGATTGAAGAGAGGATAGGAATAATAGAGCCGGCCGTCTAGGCAGGCTGAATTTGGGCCAGAACTTCGTCCAAGCCGGCGACGAAGGCCCTCGGGCTTGAGACGCGCTTGTCGGGATCCGGATCGAAAACCTGCGCCATGAGCCGGTCAAGAGCGGGGGGGATGCCGGGAGCGACCGAGCTTAAAGGAGCGTACTCCTTGTTGATCTTGTTCATCAGCATCCCGGCGCCGCCGCCGCTGAAGGGAAGGCGTCCCGAGAGCATTTCGTAGAGCGAGATGCCCAAGGCGTAGACGTCTGACTCCTTGCGCACCACGCCGCGCTCCTGCTCCGGGGCCATGTAGGGCGGAGTTCCGAGGATGGTCCCCGTCATGGCGGAGCGGGTCATGGCATCCTTGGCGGCCCGGGCGATGCCGAAGTCCATGACCTTGACGACGCCCTCATCGCTCATCATGACGTTGGAGGGCTTCAAGTCGCGGTGCACGATGCCGCGGGCGTGGGCGTAGTCCAGGGCCGAGGCCATGGAGCGGAAAATCGAAACGGCCTCGGAGAGCCCCAGGCGGCCTTTTTCGGAGAGGATTTCGCGGATGGT
>Ga0307373_10006164_pt1 | contig 19217 bp, 9 predicted proteins | sample OX2MG_FD_202534 | JGI IMG/M metagenome (GOLD analysis project Ga0307373, IMG submission 202534) | Soil microbial communities from Risofladan, Vaasa, Finland - OX-2 | ecosystem: Environmental > Terrestrial > Soil > Coastal area > Acid sulfate soil | place: Finland: Risofladan, Vaasa | collected...
CGAGGACGCACGCCAGGTTGATCGCCAGGGCGATGACGAGTGGGCGCAACAACGTCGGTCAGTGGACCGGCGGGAACTGCATCAGGCGGCCATTGCCGCTGTCGCTGATCCAGACGTCGCCGGTCGCGTCCACCGCGATCCCCGTCGGCAGGTGGAATGAGGTCGTGTCGGTCCCAAGCGTCCCCCAGTCCGCCAGCAATTGCCCGTTGCTATTGAAAACAATCACCTTGTTGTTCTCCGGGTCGGTCACGTAGACGTTGCCGGCCCCGTCCACCGCCAGATAGGGCTTCCCCTCCACCGACTGGCTATCCCAGCCCTCGACCGGCCAGCTCAGCAGCGGCTTCAGGTCCGGTCCGAACTTCTCGATCCGCTGGTTCCAGGTGTCGGCAACGTAGATGTTCCCGCTCCGATCCACCCCGATGCCCACCGGTTCGTCGAAGGCACCCAGCCCCGCCCCCGGCGCTCCGATCGACGTCAGATACTTCCCGGTCGAGTCGAATTCCTCGATCCGCTTGTTCCCAGTGTCAGTCACGTAGACGTTCCCGCTCGCGTCGATCGTGATCGCCCGCGGCCCATAAAACTGCCCAGGCGCCGTCGAGGGCTGCCCCACCGGCGTGCTCCCCCACGACCGCAGAAACGTACCGCTCGCGTCGAACATCTGGACTCGATGGTTCCAGGTATCCGCGACGTACACGTCCCCGTGCGCGTTCACCGCGATGCCCCAGGGCTCGTTGAACTGCCCGTTCCCGGTCCCCTTCGTCCCCCACGCTCGCTCGAACTGCCCGCTCGCGTTCACCTCGACGATCCGATTGTTCTGGCTGTCCGCCACGTAGAGGTCCCCGTTCGGCCCCAGCGCGATTCCCTTGGGTTCGGCGAACGGCACGGTGCCGCTGCCGGTCGCGCTCACTACCCTGGTCGCGGCGACTGTCCGCAGCTTCTGCGCGTAAAGGCCCTGGTCGGCCGTCGTGGCCTTTGCCTGGGGCGCCGTCCACGGGCCGTAGGCCAGATCCCGACGCACGAACATCACGAAGTCGGTCGAACCAAGCGGGTCCGGCGGGTCCCGGTAGAGCAGGAACCGCCAGAGCTTGGCGCGGTTGGTCGGGCTGAGCAGCCCCTGGACGATCGAGCTCGGGCTCAGCGTCCGGTAGTCCTCCGGGAACCACCAGCGGAGCCGGTAGCGCTGGCTGACGTAGTTGGGGCCGAGGAGCTGTTTGACCTGGTCGGCTCGGCCGTTGTCGTAGCCCACCAGCACCACCGGCGCGTTCGGGGGCGGGTTGCCGGTCCCGATGTACGCCCGGGACGTGTAGTCGCGCAAGTACCACTCGAATGGCCAGGACACTCCGGCGTCGTAGGCCACCTGGAGCTTGTCGACGCCCTCCCCTGACCGATAAGCGATGTCGTTGATTTGCTGCATCACCAGGCCCACGTCCGGGGCGGTCTGGGTGTACACGAGCATCTCGACGGGAATGTCGCCGTGGTAATAGCTCACCTGCCAGGCCGCGCGCACGGAGAAAGGCACGAAGAGCGCGATCACGGTCAGGCCGACCACTTTCCAGCCGGTCTTCCCGCCCACCTTGTCCCAATAGTGCCAGACGGCGTACACGAACCCGACCAGGAGCGCGACCAGCGCCACCCACCCGAACGCCTGCTGCTGGGCGACGATCGGCGAGGCGGCGTTGAAGGGCGAACCCTGCCCGACGAGCGTCGCGGCCACGAGCGCGGTCAGGGCGAGGGTCAGCGCGAGGAGCAATCCTCCCTGGTGGAGCACCGTCCGCCAGGGCGTGACCTCGATCAGCTTGCCCAGCGTGACCGCGGCGAGCAGGCAGAAGGGGAGGGCCAGCTCGATCACCATCCAGGGCATCTTCTCGGAGGCCCAGCCCCAGAGCACCACACTCGACAGGCACCAGTACATCAGGAAGGTGGTGAACAGCGACCGGTGCCGCAGCCAGTACACCACGCCGCCCAGCGCGATGCCCACGCTAAGGAACTCGTAGAGCGGCAGCAGGACCAGGTAGTAGAACCATGGCTGGCCCCCACGCGCCACCCCCTCTTGATCGATCCAGTAGCGCAGCGACCCGAACACGCCCGAGCTGAATCCGTTCGGATTGCTGAAGAAGGTGGTGTAGAGCAGGATGAAGATTCCCCAGAACACCACTGCCGAGCGTGTCCAGACGCCGCGGTTCCAGCGAAGCCCGACGAACATTCCGGTCCCAAACAGGATGGCGAAGCTGATCGCGAAGACCACGTCAATCGTGGTCTCGCTCGAGTGCTGCAGGAAGAAGTACGGCGCGGCCGCGAACATCGGCAGGATCAGCGTCGATAGCAGGATCAGGAGATCCGTCGCCGGCGACAGCGCCTCCTTGCCTTTGAGGATGACGTCGAGGACGTCCTGGCGACTGACCCCCAGCAGGAACGTCAGCAGGATCGCCATCAGAAAGTAGGTATCTTCCTTGTCCGAGAAGGCCAGACTGGTCGCCACGACCGCGAGGTAGAGGCACCAGGTCTTGCGCTCGGCGAAGTAACGAAAGGTCGCGATCACCAACAGCATCATGAAGAAGATCTGATAGATGTCGTGGCGGATGAAGCGCGAATAGTACAGAATCGTCGGCGAGACGGCGATCAGCGCCGCCGCGACGACCGCGCCGGTGCGCCCCAGCTTGTCGCGCAGGAGGTACGGCAGCCCGACCAGGATCGTCCCAAAGAGCGCCGGTGCGACCCGGGCGGTCGCGTCGGTCACGCCGAGAAGAAAGTACACCAGCGCGTTCAGCTCGAAGAGAAAAGGCCCGTGCATCAGCGGATCGTGGACGTAGCCCTTGCCAATGTACAGGTAGTAGGAGTACACCGCGTGCAGGCTCTCGTCGTGGTGGAGCATCCGCGAGCCAAGATCCCAGAATCGTAGCAGCCCTGCGAGCAGGACGAGCACGAGGAACGCCAGCAGCTCCCGGTCGATCGGGATGGCCGTGCTCACCGGGCGAAGCCAGAAGGGCTTCTCGCGAGATTCGTACTGTGGCTCGTATCGCCGTTCAGCAACTGCCATCGTTTCTCTCCCCCTTGGTCACGGGCGCGCGAGCTGAGTCTTGACGTAGACTTTGACGTACGTCCCGGTCGGCGCTCCCGCTTCGTGGTAGATCCACCACCTCCAGAGACCGGTGAAGGATAGCGCGGGGCGAGCCGCGCTGTCCGAATACTGAAAGAGCTCGCCAGCGTACGCCCCGCGCGGCGCCTTCGCCGTCGATGCCTCGATCGCGATACCCGGCGCGTCGGTCACCTGGCTGACGACTTCGACGTTCGGATCGCCTTTGAGGTACCAGGCGAGCGGGTCGGCGAACTGCGACGTGACTTCGACCGTCTGATTCACGGCGCGCCCTTCGAGCTGCTGCGCGATTCCCAGCTCGTCGACGATGGTGCCGACGTCCGTCGCCATGCGCCGTGCATCCAAGGACGTGACGGAGCCGGTGAAAAACTCGGCCGGGTTCAGCTCGCCCCCGGGGTTCAGGAACATCGCCGCGTGGACGTTAAACGCCAGCAGGCACACCGCCGCTAACACCGCCGACGCGTGGAACGCGCTCCGCCAATCGTAGCCAAAGGCGAACGAAGCCGCGAAGGCGAGCAACGCCAGCGGCGGCGCCAGCGCCACCTCTGGTGGGATCACCGGGTTCGGCAAGGTCACGTAGCCAAACGCGATCAGCATTGTCGCGATGAGCGGACAGGCGACCGCGGAAAAAATCGCCAGGCGACGGAGCTGCTCGGTCCCGACGAACCATGCTGACAAGGCATCGACGGCAGACCCCGCCAGCAAGCCCAACGGCACGACGATCAGCGCGTTCCAGGTCGGGTCGGCGCCATCGCCCAGGACGAGCAGTAAGAAGCCGATGCACGCCCACCACGCGAGGAACACCTCGAAAGACCTTCTCTGACGAAACGCCAGGACCGCTCCACCCAATCCAAAGAGCAGTGCGAATGGCTCGTAGCCGAGCAACAGCCCCGGGAACAGCCAGGCCGGATGCGGCCCAAAACCGGCCAGGCTGGCCGCCCAAGCGGAAAGCGGTGCCGCGAGCGATACTCCCAGCCCTTCCAGGTTGGTTGCCAGGCCGGTCCCCACCAGGAGAATCGTCCCGGCGAATGCCATCGCGACGTACCCGAGCTTCGTCCCCGACAACTCGTGGCTGCCAAACAACCGTCCCGGTTTCGACCCGCCTCCGTCTAGCGCGGTGGGGTCGCCGTCTCCCGGCGGCGTCGTCAGACTGTCGCGAACGCCCTCGGAACCGGACACCACGACGAACCCAATCAGAATGATCGCCAGGTCATAGGCGAGAGGACCGGACATCAACAGCAACGCGATCAGGACAGCGCCGGCGTACAGCAGCCAGGGCCGCGACGTCCGGAGGTATCGCTCGGCTACCAGAACGAGGCCCAGGCCCAGACCGACGGTCAAAATCGTCGGGTCCACCGTGCGCGAGGCGAAGATCAACGTCGGCGAGGTCGCCTGAAGCGCGGCGGCTGCCAGCGCGCCAACCTTGCCCAGGCGATGCCGCAGCACGACCGGACTCAGCGCGACCGCCGTGCCCACGAGGACAGGCAGCAACCGCGCGACAGCGTCGGTCGCCCCCAGCAACAAGAACAGCAGCGTGTTCAGATAGATCAGCAGAGGCGATGGCCCGAGCTGGATACCCTCGTGACTCAGGATGCGCCAGGAGTCTATCGCCAGAACACTTTCCGTCGGCTGCAGCGGCGCGCCGTCGACGTTGATCAACCGAATGCCGAGCGCCACCACGGCGACGACGATCCATCCGACGATCTCCAGCTGAACCAGGCTGTAGCGGCCGGCTAGCCGGTCCGCACGCAGCTCTCGCTGAGCCCGCCGTGGGCCAACGACCGCTGCCGAGGCGTTGCCATTACGTCGCGGCGTACCCGGCTTCGAGGGCGTGTCGATCCGTCGCTTGGAAGGTGCCATCAGTTTTGACCACGCACTTCGTAGATTGCCACCCCGGAATTCTGGTAGACCAGGTCCATGAACGTCCGAAACTTCGCGAGCCCCGCCGAATCTGCGTGATAAACCTGGCGTTCCAGTGGGCCGACGTACACGTACGTCGCGTTGTACTTCTTCAACAGGCTCGATGCCTCGGCCGCGCTAGAGGTGCTGTAGATCGTGTCGATGTCCTGCTTGCGCTGGTCCAACGCCGGAGCGATCGTCGCACCGCGCCACTGGATCTCGTGGAAGTTCCAGCCCAGCAGCGTCGGCAGTCCCGTCATCCAGGCCACCTCGCCGAACTCGCTGTACGACCCGCCGGTTGCCTCGACGACGGTTGGCGTGCCGTCGACGTGCGCGTTCAGCCAGGTAATCGCGGCCGCGTCATCCGGCTGAAGACGCGCGTAATAGGCAAGACCGTCCAGCGTCGGCTGAACGCCAAAGCCCTGCGAGCGCGACTCCAGCGACGCCGGAACGTAGACGAACGCCGCCCCGACGAGGACCACCACGATCGCGAGCCAGATTGCTCCGACGAGCGGCGGCAGAACTAGCCTCGAAGCGGCCTCGGTCCGCGTCGCCGAGACAGTCGGTCGGCGGGCTCCACCGGTCCGTGTCGCTGCACCAATTCGGGCATCACGCGCGCCGCGACCGGCCCCCGCACTCTCCGGCGCGACCACCGCGATCTCCGACCCGCTGCTGGTCGACGGCGTGCCACGGCGCGCCAACACCCCGCTTCCCAGATAGTACACCGAATACGCGCCGACCAGCGCCAGCATCTCCCAGGCCTGATAATACAGCTTGAAGACCGTGTTCATGCGGTCGTCGAACGAATCCTTGATGTACACCAGCTCCGTGCCCAGCAGCAGCAGCAGCGCGACGAAGAGCAGCACGAACACGAACACGTGCTCCGGCGCCCACGACGCCGGTACGGCGCCGCCGGCGATCTCGGCCGGCTGCCCTTCGTTCCGGCCTTCGAGGGGCGCCCTGGCACCCTGTCCGTCAGCTCGCGCCTCACTCGTCTGCAACGACTCGACCACGTCGCTCCCTTGCAGATAGCGCAGCACCAGCGCCAGCGCGGCAACCAGCATCGGAATCACGATCGTGAGCGCCGGGGCGTTCGCTAGAAAACAGCCGACGGCGATCACGGCCACGCCCGCCCAGACGAGCGGACTGCGCGTCCAGGCTGGGCCCGCGTGTCGATGGACCCGCCCGGTTAACGGCGAGATCTCGAAAACCAGCTCGGCGATCACTAGCGATGCAGCCAGGAAGAGGAACAGGCCCCAGAAGATGAGGAACTCCCCGAGATGGCTGTGCAGCCGAACGATTCCCACGAGGCCGCTGGCCTGCGATCGGAAAGTGACGTAGAACGGCCAGTAGAGCACCAGGCTCAGGACCAGGGCGGTGGCTCCGAAGACCGCGCTCTGCCGAATCCACTCCAGATCGAACCGCGGTCGTGAAAAGAAGCGACGCACCGCGAACGCGCACACCAGCACAAACAAATAGGTCAGGATGTCCCAGGCGTTCAGCAGGAACAGGGAACCGAACAGGAAAGCGATAAAGCCCAGGTCCCAGGTCCAGGAATCGAGGCGATCGAGCCGCGGGTCGACGGGCGACCGCAGGAAGCTCAAGGCGTAGCCGAGACAGACGAACGCGAACGGCAGCGCCATCACGTGCGGGTGCAAATCGCCAAGCAAGAAGCTGAAAAAGGGGAACTCGTTGATCGTGTTGTAGTTCTGGGGCAGCGTGCCGCCAAACGGGTAGTCGGTCATGACCCGCGACGCGCGAAACCACCACCAGTTGTCCTGCGCATCGTTGGGGTACCAGTGCGTGCTCAGATAGGGGTGGTCCAGCCCGATGACGGCGATCGACTGCCAGAAGGCCCTGGTGCCGAAGCCGTGGGCGTGGAGCAGCTCGAGCAGGCCCTCCCAGTTGCCGACGCAGGTGACGAAGACGGCGCCGAGCCCGCCCGCGAGCCACGCCGGCCAACGCGACAGCGTCTCGGCCGACTCGCCCGACGAGATCGCTCGCGTCCGCCGCAGGCCCTCGACGAGCGCGTGCGCCACGGCGAAGGCGCCCGTCGCCGTCAGTGCGAAAAGCGTCGCGAGCGCCAGGTTGAAGGCAACCGCGGGGATCACGCCCGACAACTCGGTCAGCACGGCGACAAGCAGGTAGCCAAGGTAATAGTAACTGATCGAGTTTCCAGACAGCCACGGGTCCACCGGTGGAAAGCGCTGGCTGCGCAAAATGCCGTTCAGAAACGCGAAGTCCATCGGCTTTTCAGTCGCCTGAATCTCCGGGAAAAACGACCGGCAGACCGCCCAGAGCACGAAGGCGCCCAGAAACAGGCCCTCGACGACGTAAATGTGGGCGCGGTGCTCACGCCAGAGCGCGCGAATGGCGTCGACCGACCCGCGCATGCCCAGCCAGCCGACCACCGCGACCACGACCAGCAGCACCGCGATCATCGCGCCGTTATTCGGCCACAAGCCGAAAATGGCCCCGAACCACAGCAGGACGCCGACGAGCAACAAGCCGAGCGGACGCGCGAAGGCGTATCCGCGGTCCGGCAGGTTACCGAAGAACCGCGCCGCGACCGGCAACGCCGCGAGACCCAGCAACTGGACGACGACGTACCAGCGGATCAGATCGAGCATCAATCAATTCACCTGGTAGATCTTCACGCCGTCGTGATCGTAAACGACAGAGAGATACTTTCCAACCATACTATCAAACTTTGATCTCGCCGATGGATAAAATGCCTGCTCGAGCTCGCCGTCAATCACGTACTTGACGTTGTAGCTCCGCAGCATCGCTACCGTGACGTCCGACGACGGATCGTCGTACATCTGCGTCACGTCGCGCACGCGTTGGTCCACCTGGTCCTGGTAGCCCCAGCGCTGCTGCTTCTCGTGCCAGTCCCAGCCGATCACAGTCGGTAAGCCAGTGTAAATCGAGATGCGCGATCCCCAGCGGTAGATCGGCCGGTTGCCCTCGAGAATCGTCGGCGTGCCGTCGACGTGGTCCTGCAGCCAGACGATCGCTTCCTTGTCGGTCGCCAGGTGCAACGGGTGGCCATCATCCGTGTAGACCGCCGTGTCCATGTACGCCGTGCCGTCGAGCGTCGGAGCGATGTTCGCGTTGAAGCGATTGGAGACCCGGGCGATTGTCCCGATCACCGGGTAGACCAATGCCATCGCGAAGAAGATCACCACGAGCGTCAGCCACGCGGTCTGGACCCAGCCGGCTCCCAGCTTGAGCAGCCGCTCGCGGGTGCGGACAATTGCGACGGCGCTCGCGACGCCCCAGAGCACCCAGATCTGCTCGTAAAACTTGAAGACGGTGTTCATCCGACCGACGTCGCCGTCAATTGCGACCTGCTCGGTGCCAATCGCCAGCGCCAGGCCGGTGGCGAAGAGGAAGATCACAAAGCAGTCCTCGGCCGACACGTCACGACGGAGGCCGAGCGCCAGCGCCGCCATGAGCAGGACGATCAGCACGCCGGTCAACGCCATGCCAAACAGCACCGTGCCCGCGACGATGATCGCCAGCCAGACTATCGCGTACACCGCGAAGACTTCCCGCGAATCCCAACGCTTCACCAGCGCCCGCTGCAGCTCGAGCGCCCGCGGCAACAGGTCCCACTTCGCGACGTAGAGCTTCGCCGCGCGCACGATCGCCGTCCGACGATAGAACACCCACCCTTGCACGAGAAGGTAGGAGATCATCATCACGACGAACAGGCCGTTGATCATCAAGAACCACGTCACCGACGACTTCTCGTCGATCGCGTGAACGCCGGAATAGAAGGACTGGAAGTAGGCGTAGAACGGCTGATAGAGGATGCGCGCCAGGACGGCGATGATCGCCAGGCGAGCCACCAGCGTCACCAGCCCGCCCTTCGTCAGCCGTGACGACAGGTACCAGGGAATCGCCAGCGACAGCGCCATCAAGCCCAGGTACGTCGGGAAGTCCCAGGTGTTGATCGGATAAAGCGCGCCGAGAGTGAGCCCGGCGGCGACCAGCGTCCCAATGGTCCCGAGGGAGTCGCTCAGCCGCGGCTGCTCGGTGGCCGGCGCCGACTCGCCGGTCGGGTTGTCGACCTCGCGCCAGGCAACGACCGACGGAGCGCCGAAAGCCAGCGCGCTGCCGGTCAGGCGTGTCTCTGGCAAATGCGCCAGCAGTCCCCGCGACTTGACCACGTTGACGCACAGGGCAATTGCCAGCAACGTGAACGGGAGACCGATCAGGTGCGCGTGCAGGTCGGCGTACAGGAAAGTGAAGTACGGAAACTCGTTGATGGACCCCGTTCCCTGCTCGCCCAGCATCGCCAGCATGCGCGTGCTCGTCCAGTACCAGTCCTGACGGATGACGAAGGGCTGGTGGCCAGTGACAATTTCAGCGGCGCCGATGACAAACTGCGCGAGACCGCCGAGGCCCGGTAGAGCGATCCGCGGCTGGACCGGCGATGCCGCCGCGACCTGCTGCACGAGCTGGACGAAGCCACCGAGGTTGCCGAGCACACAGACCATGAAACTCGCGAGCACGCCGCCGACCACCGCGGCGCGGCCCGGAGCGTCCGAACCACGATGGATCAAGGCGAACGCGGCGGTGAACGCGCCAACCGCCGTCAACGCGAACAGGAACGGCACGACGATGTTGTACGAGGTGGTCGGCAGCACGCCAGAAATCTTCGCCAGCGTGCCCACGACGATCTGTCCGAAGTAGTAGTAGTTGATGTAGCCGCCGGAGAACCACGGATCGTACGGTGGGTAGATCGGGCTGCGCGCCGCCGCGGTGAAGAAGGCCAGATCCATCGGCTTCTCGCCGCCGAGCGTCGGGTGCCAGAGATCCGGATCGAGACTCCGCACGTAGACGTCGTAGAAGAACGCGACCCAGAAAAGTCCCTCTTCGATCGCGATCAGCCGGCGGTTCGACTGGACGAAACGCCAGATCTCTCGGCGTTGCGCGATCGCCGCGCCCACGCCAAGCAGCAGATAGAGGCCAAAGATCGCCAGCGTTGCCGGCCGCGTCGCCTCGGTGATACCCAGACTGACGATCATCCAGCTCAGCCACGCCAGCACCAGGACGCCGAGCGTTTTCGAGACCAGATACCCGCGATCGGGGAGGAAACGGAAGACGAAAAAGCCAAGCGGGATGCCGGCGAGCGCGATCAAGACGATCAGGACGATCCAGGTGAGCAGCGGGGCCTGGTTGAAGACGTCCGTGCGGTCGAACAGGTCGCGGAAGGTCCCGCCCGCCTGGACAACAGACTCCTGCGCGGGCGTGAGCAGCAGCGACTTGTACTGCGGCGCCGTGCCGCCGACCGGCGTGGGAGGATGCGACGGCGCGGGACCGATCAGCGCCCTTAATTGATCCGGTGTCAGCCGCTGCACTTTCTGGAAGATCAGGACTTTCTGGTGATCGTAGACCGAGAAGCTCTCGTCGGCGTGCCCGAGATTGATCGTGATCGGCGCGACCCGCTGCTGCTGGAGCAGAGGTGGAGTCGGCAGCCCCGGGTCGTTCAGGGTGTCGTCGACGAAGGCGATGCCAAGCAGATTCGGATAGCGGTCGAACGCCCCGACGAGCTTAAAGCCGAGCTTCTCACCAAACAAGTCCTCGTAGTAGCGATGGGACATCGGATAGCGCCGCGGCAACCGCGGTACCGTTCCGTACAGCCGGTTGCTGAAGAACACGACGTAGTCGGCAGCTTCCAGGTTGTTGACGATGGTGTCGAGCTTCGCCTGGTTGTCGTCGTCGTACATGGGCATGGTCACGTTGTGGTACTGGAACGTATCCGCGCTCTCGACGCCCGTCGACGTCACGATCGGAACGGGCATCCCTTCTTCCCAGTGCTCGGTCGCGAACGTCGAGCCACGCGGCGCGTGCTGGTAGAGCCAGAGCGACCCTTCCACCGGCGTCGACGTGGAGTCATACATGTGGTCGAAGGCCAGGCTGTAGAAAACGCTGAACGCCACGACAATCCCGACCAGGGCCCGCGCGACGACCAGCGGCCACTTACCGGTCGCGAACGCCGCCAATCCAGATCGGCGGTCGATCCAGGCCGGCAGCGGCTCGGCGAGAGCGACGGCGTCGATCCACTCGTCCCGCGGGCAGAAGGCGCCAGCGGACCGCTCTCTGCTGCCGTCAGCCGTGTCGTCTTCCGCTTCCGCCGTCTCGTCGAACCAGTCGAGTGACAGGCCCTTCAGCTCCGCGAATCGCATCGCTTCCGCATCGAGCGCGGGCTCCGCGACCGCGACCGCCACCGCCGGGATCTCGTCGAGCTCCGCTGTCCCCGGCGCGAGGTCGACCGTCGGACGCAGCTCGCCATCGAGCAGTCGTAGCTCCGCGACGTCGATCGCCAGCGCCTCGTCGACGATCTCGGGCAGCAAACCGTTCGTCTTGCCGGCGTCCACTGCTGACACCGCGACCGTCCCCGCTCGTGGCCCCGGCCCGACGCCGATTGCCGCCGTGGCTAACGAACGCCCGTGCCTCTCGCCGATCGGCCTCGCGTCACCGGCAAAGCCCGCGCCGCCTGCACTCGCACCTGGCCCAGGATCCCCGGTCGGCCCCGCCGGCGCGTCCCAATCTGCCGGTGTTGCCCATTCGTCCGTTCGGTCGCTCTTCCCTGCTTCGTCTCTCGCCATCTCCGCGTCGCCGCGTCGCGCCTCGGCATCCCCGCGCCAGCCACGGCATACCGCCAGGAGCTGGACCAACGCGACCGCCGCGAACAACGCGAGCAGCGGCGTCATCGGCAGCAGGTAGCGCATGAACTTGGCGTAGAAGCTCCCGGTGATCGCGAAATAAGGCACCACGTACGACAGCAGCAGCAGGTCGCCCTTGCGCGGCAGGTGGATCGCGCGCGCGATCACGAAGATCCAGCCGCCAATCATCGCGAGGCCAAGCGGAATGCCCACCGCGAAGAACACCAGGATTTGCAGGAAGTAGAGGTACGGTGGCCTGCCGATGAACTGACGCGTGTACGGCAGGTCGGCGATGCCACGGACCATGCTCCCCTGGTCGCTGAACCCCGAGACAAACCCCTTGAAATCGATGATCGCGTACGGCTCCGCGATCAAGAAGACCAGGACTCCCACCATGATCGAGAGCGCCAGGATCGAGGTTGCCTGCTTCGCTTCGTCCTGAGTCGGCAGCCGCAGGCGGACCCCCCGGGAGCGCGATTCCACCGTGAACAGCCGCAAGAGGTAGGCGAGACCCACCGGCGCCAGCACCGGCGCCGCGCTCACCTTCGTCGCGAGCGCCAGCCCGGTGAAGATACCGGCCCACACCGCCGCCTTGCTCGTCCCTTCTCGAAGGTAGACGACGGAGGCGAGAATGGCGGCCAGCGCCATCGAGGTCATGATGGTGTCGGTCGCGTAAAAGTGCGAGAGCTGAATATCCAGGACCGAGAAGGCGACGAGCGCCGCACCCAGAAAAGCCGTCTTCTTGCCGTACAGTCGTTTGCCGATCTGATAAATGATGAACACTGTTCCAGTATCGAACAGCGCGGAGATCGGCCGACCGATCAGGCGCAGGTTACCGAGATCGTTGAACTCGCCGAGGAATTGAAAGGGAAAGCCAAGGTGGCTCAGGCCGAACAGAATGGCGGCGACGAGGCGCAGCAGATAGAACGAAAAGGTGCCGTAGGCGAATCCATGGGGATCGAGCGTGCTTTTGATGCTCAGCAGTTGACCGAGGTCAGGCGGCCACGACAGGCTGAGGCCAGCCGTCGTCATCAGGATGTAGCGCTCGTCGGGGTGGTAGAGGTGTCCCTGGTCCCAGTCCACCTGGTAGACACGGAGCAGTAACGCCACCAGCAGGAGAGCGGCCACGGCCAGGGGTTCGCGCCGACGACGAACGAAATTCGCTAGATCGTTTGGCCTCGCGGCCATTTCCCCTCCTGCCGGTCCTCGGAATTCTAACACGGACCAAAGCAGGCGTGCAATTTAACGAAGCAGACAGAAGTCAGGGGTCAGGAGTCCGAACACGGCAATCCGCTGCGGACAAACGCATCCGTGGTTGCCGATTGCACGGTCCAACGCGAGACTCCCGCGAATCCCCAATCGTTCCAGCCCTCACCACGATTGGCCAGGCGCCATGGTACTATTGTTTCGTGACCTGGGGACTAATCGATGGTGGGTGGAAAAGTTGGCCCGTCGGGCCAACTTTTCACACCCACCATCCATCCCTCCCCACGTGACAGGGCACGATGCGACTGAGTGACGCGGAAAACGCAGAAAGCCAGCGCCGCCGATGGCGGCGCCCCGGCCTGGCGTGTTGTGCGTTGCGTTTTTCGATTTCGCGCAGCGATCAGTACCTCTGTCGTCCGTCGTATTATACGGGAAAGATCAACGGGCGTTCTCGCGACGACCACCGGCACCGCCCGCGCCCCGTCCAACGCGCCTCTGCGGAGTGAATCATGCTCAGCGACGCCGAAATCGCTCGGTACAACCAGGAGCTCGTCCAGGCATTGAAGACCACCGACCCGCGGCAACTTCGCGCCTTCGCCGCGACCTGGGGAAAGCGATTGGGCAATCGAGGTCTGGAAGACCTGTCGAAGGCGACCGATGAAACCGTGGAGCGTCGGATGTGGATGATGATCCGCGACCGGCCAGACCTATCCGAGCTCCACGCGGAAGCCGAGACCTGGCTCGCCAGCCATCCGGCAGCGGGGTCGCTGTGAAACCAGAAGACCACGCGCCCGACCGGCATCAGCCGTCGGACGATGGCGTCGAAGACGACGAGGCCTACGAGCCCGGCGATACCCTCAACCGTGGCATGAGCCTCGCCTGCGGACTCGTGCTCATCTTCTTCGCGCTGCTATCGTGCGGCTTCATCGCGTCCGTCCTCAGCCAGCACCGGTAAGGAATTATCTCAAATGGGTTGCCTGGGCACCCCGCGGGTGCCCAGGCAACCCATTTGAGATAATTCCGAAATAGGGACGTCTGGACCACGCAAGGACGTCTGGGCCACGAAGATCGCGAAACGGCACGAAAAATTCACGAAAACCTTCGAAGGAAGGACGTTTCCCTTTTCGCGATCTTTTCGCGGCGTTTCGCGATCTTCGTGGTCCAGACGTCCTCTCGCGGCGTTTCATGTCCTTGCGTGGTCCACACGTCCTCTCGCACTGCCCGCTGTGCCCCGGACTCCCTACTTGACCGTCTCGCCCGGCTTCACGTCGTGAATCGTGAGCCCCGATACGTCCGCGGTTAGCTCGCGAAGCTGGCCCGGCGTGCCGGTCAGCGCCGGGAACGTTCCCCAGTGCATGGGGATCACCTGCTTGACGCCGAGGAGCCGGATCGCGTGCGCCGCCTCGCGCGGTGACATGGTGTAAAGGTCGCCGATGGGCAGGAGCGCCAGGTCGGGCCGGTAGAGTTCGCCGATCAGCCGCATGTCGCCGAAGAGCGCCGTGTCGCCGGCGTGATAGAGACGGAAGCCGTTCTCGAGCTCGAGCACGTAGCCAACTGCCTCGCCGCCGTAGACGATCGAGCCGTCGTCCTCGGTGATCCCGCAGCTATGATCGGCGTGGACCATCGTCACCCGCACGCCGGCGACCGTTCGTGAGCCGCCTTTATTCATGTCAGAGGTGTTCGACACACCCTTGCGGCCGAGCCAGTGGCAGATCTCAAAAATCCCGACTGCCTGGGCGCCGGTCGCCTTCGCGATGCCCACCGCGTCGCCAATGTGGTCGAAGTGCCCATGGGTCAGCAGCAGCGCATCCAGGGAATCGACCTGCTTCAGGTTTTCCGGGCAGGCGGGATTCCCGTGGACCCACGGGTCGATCAGCAGAGTCTTCCCACCTGGCGTTCGGATCCTGAACGTCGAATGCCCCAACCACTGAATCTCAACGCCGCGATTGATTGCCATGCCATGCCTCCTGAACTTGATCTTCGGCGAACCGTGCAGGGGTGTGCTGGATGTGCTGCGCAGATCCAGCACATCCCTGCACGGTTCACCTTGACCTCAATGCCGTCGATCTACTCGCCGCTATCGTCTGCATGCTTGGTGGCATCCATCAAGCGCAGGGCCCGAATTCGTCGCCGCTCGCGCAAGAATAACGGATGGCCGCAGCCGGGGCACAGATTCAGGTGCGAGAGCTTATCCAGGTACTCCACGACGGTGCTCACCACTTCGCCGTGACTCCAGGTGAGCGGGGAGACGCTCAACGGCGCGCTGGTGTACGGATCGACCTGCTCGGCCAACACCCCGCTCGGCAGCGCGTGCTCGGCCACCCATTTGAGCAGATCGACTGCCGGCGCGAGATCCTCGCTCTTGTCGGCCTTCGCGATGATCCACCGGGCGAGCCAGAGCGTGCAGATGATCCAGGGGTTGCCCGGACAGTTCTGAATGTCGTGACTGGTCTGATGGTAGTAGTCGTTCTCGTAGCGAGCCAGGCCACCAACGTTGGACTTGACCCAGAGACGGTCGCGCACCAACTCCATCGTCTTGACGATCCGCGGATCGCCAGGCGGATACATCTCGAACAGAAACAGGCCGGCGACGCTCGAATCGATCGTCCAGTCCACGTCGAAGCTGCCATCGTTCTTTGGCGTGATCATCCGAACGAAGCGGCCGGCCTCCTCGTGCCAGAGGTGCGCGTCCGTGCCGGCCTTGATCTCGCTGGCCGCCTGCTCGTACGCATCGCGGAGGTCGAGCTCGCCAAAAGCATTGGCAAACCGCGCCGCCGCGACGAGGCCGGCGTACACTGCCGCGACCGTCCACGAGAGGATGCCTCGCCGCTCTTCCCAGAGGTCCCAACTCGGCAGCGGCAGGCCCGTTTTGTCGTCGCGGTACTTCACCAGGAAGTCTGCCGCGCGAATGATCAGGTCGCGGTAAAGCGGTTTGACGTACTCGACCTCGGGGAAATGCTCGAAATAGTTCCACAGGGCCCAGAGGACCAGGCCGGTCTCATCCTCCTGGATCGGCAGCTCACGCTCGTTGTTGGCGTACCACGGGTGCCACGAGCTGGCGAGGCTGCCGTCGGGGTTGTACTTGTGGAGGAAGAATCCCTCCTTCGTCAGGAGAGCTCTGCAAAACTTCAGAAAGTCGCCGCTCGGGACCGAGTAGCCGGCGCTGCTCAGCGCGTTTGCCACGAGCGCGCCGTCCCGAGGCCAGACGTACGAGTAAGTATCGCGGTTGAATTGGATCACGTCGAAGTCGGTGGCCGCGATCACGCCGCCGCCCACGTCGATCTGCGTCCGCAAGACGAGCAGGCTGCGCGAGAAAAGCTGGCCGATCTCCGGCGGTAGCTCGCTGAGCTGGTTGCCCTCCTTGCGGACCCAGAGGCGCCAGTAGTGGTTGGTGCGGTCGAGGAAGCCAGCCGGGCCGCGCTCGACCACCAGACGGTTGATCGTGGTCACGTCTTCGAACCGCTCGCCCGCCGCGATCCAGTAATACAGGTCTCCGAAGCCAGACGGCGCCAGCTTGAGGTGCAAGCCAATCGTCGAGTCGACTGATCCCTGCGAGATGGGGTTCCCGCTCAAGCTACCGTCCTCGGCGTCACGCCAGGTCCCTTGCAGTCCGTTGATCTCCTTTTGCCCGGTCGCGAACTGATCGACCCCGTGGTCGCTCGGGGCGCGGTAGCCGTTGATCAAGAACCAGCGCAAATCCTTGTAGTGGAAGACCACTTTGCGTTGCGGCTCGTAGTACGCGGTGTCGCCGACGTCGTTTTCGTAAATGTGGAAGTCGTGGTGGAAGAAGAAGCGCACGTCCAGCGGGGTAGCGGTCTCGCTGGTGACGCTGAGCTTCCGCAGGTACAGATTTTCGTGAAAGTCGACGGCGTCGTTACAGACGATCGCGAGCGGCAGGTCCGGGTGATGTAGCGTGACCCGCGTGACCAGCGTATCGGTCTCGTAGACGAGCTGCCGCTGCCATCGCTCATCGTCGATCCAGCGAAACGTACCGTTGACCCAGACGCCGAAGCGAAACGGGTGGCCAGCCGACTGGTTCTCCTTCCCGACGTGTGGGTAATAGAGATCGCGCAGCTGGTACTGACGATCGAAATTGATCAGCAACGTGCCGTTCCCGATCGGTAAATCTCGTGCCATTCCTTGCTCCCCTCGTTACTCCTGAGCCAGTCGACGCCAGGCGCGGAGAAGCTCGCCGACGCTCCACGCCTGGGCGATGCACCCGCCCGCTTGATGAGGCGGATCGCCGTCGAAAATCTCGCCGATGGAACCGAGTCCGCAGCTCTCGCTGGTGGCGATGACTCCAGCCAACAGGGTCCTCAAAGTAGTCAGGTCGCGGCTAGCTCGCTTACATGCCTCGACGTACGGACCGAGCAGCCAGGGCCAGGCGATGCCCTGATGGTACGCACCGTCGCGTTGGCGCTGATCCCCTCCGTAGTGGCCCCGGTAGTCCGGCGAGTCCGGCGACAACGATCGCAAGCCATATGGAGTGAGCAGGTGACGATCCACCTGATGCATCACCGACTCCCAGCGACGAGGGTCCAGCGTTGGATAAATCAGCCCGATTGCCAGGACCTGGTTAGGTCGGAAGGTGGCATCGTCGCCGTGCTCGCCGTCGACGACGTCGTAAAGGTAGCCACCATCGGCGTACCAGAAGCGCTCGTTAAAGCTCTCGTACGCCTGGGCTGCTGCCTCGCGGTAGCGGCTGGTGGCCTTTCCGAGGTGTCGACTCCAGTCGTCCATCAGGCGCACGGCGTTGTACCAGAGCGCGTTGACCTCGACCGGCTTGCCGCGACGCGGCGTGACGACCCAACCGTCGACCTTCGCGTCCATCCACGTGAGCTGGACTGCCGGCACCACGCCTTCGAGCAGGCCGTCGTCGGCATCCACCTGAATCCCGTAGCGCGCCTCGTCCTGGTGCCACTTGACGACGTCGGTGAGCGACGGGTAGATCTCGGCGAGCAGGTCGTCGTCACGCGTCGCCCGAATGTAATGCTCGAGCGCCTGAAAGTACCAGAGGGTCGCGTCGATCGCGTTGTACTCCGGCGCTTGCTGCTCATCGGGAAGTCGATTGGGGAGCATGCCATGATCTACCAACGCCGCGTAGCGCCGGAGCATGTCGCGCGCTTCGGCCTGCCGCCCGGTCGCCAGCAGCAGCCCCGGCAGAGCGATCAGTGCATCCCGCCCCCACTCCTCGAACCAGTGGTAGCCGGCGATGATGCCCGTGGTCGGAGCGTTTGGTCCGGTCTGGGTGGGACGTGCGCGGACGACAAACTGGTCCGCGGCGACCACCAGATCTCTTACCCGCTGGTCCTGCGTGGCAAACGGCGAAGCCATCCACAGCTTCCGCTGTCGGACGCGCCGGCGATCCAAAGCGTCGGCCGAATCGCCGGGCGATACGCTCCACTCTTCGGCGCTCGCCTGGATCGTCAGGCTTTCTCCCGGTTGCAGCGGAGCGATCAGCAGCCCTGGACTGTACAGGTCTTCCAGACAATCGAGGCCTCGATCGCGCTCGCGACGATGGAGGTAGCGCCAGTACCAGACACCCGTTTGGATGAACTGAGCGGTCGGCGACGCGCGGACCCGCAGCGTCCGCGCGCCTTCGAACGCGGTGATCTCGAGACCCTGCTCGACTTCGGCCACGCCAAAAACCCAGTCCGGCACGCCGGTTGTTTCATGATGAAAGTCGCGATAGGTCGCGAAAAGCGCGGTCCTCAACGTGCTGGGGCGCGCGTCCTCGCTCAGCGTGTACCGAACGTAGGTCGTATTCTGTCCCTGTTCCATCCAGACCGTCTTGGTCAGCCTGGCATCGGGCACCGTGTAGGTGAAAGTCGGAATACCGTCCTCGATCCGGACCTCTTCAAGATGGATGTAGCCGGTCGGGTGGATCGTTCCGTCGTGGTACTCGTTCGTGCTCAGGTAAAACGTCCGATCGTCGACGACCAGCTCCTCGTCGACCTTGGCGAGCATCACCAGGCGGTCTCGCGGTGGCTGCAGCGCCGCGACCAGCAGCCCGTGATAGCGGCGCGTGTTGGCTCCCGCGACAGTGCCGGAGGCATAGCCGCCGATGCCATTCGTGACCAGCCACTCACGGTCGAGCGCCGCATCAAGCTGCCGGCAGGTATCCCGGCCGACGGTAATCATGTCTGCTCCCACTCCTGATCCAGCGGCAGATTCTTCAAGGGGAAGGTCGGCGGCCAAATGCGACAATCGGCCCACATGGGTGCCGCTTTTCGCGCCCTGATATTCTACTCGCTCTGTCCAGTTCCGTCTCAAATCACGACGGCAACGCCAGCATGAAAGGCGCTAAACTTGATCCACGGTGAGAGGCGCAGGGATGTGCT
>Ga0307373_10006167_pt1 | contig 19215 bp, 19 predicted proteins | sample OX2MG_FD_202534 | JGI IMG/M metagenome (GOLD analysis project Ga0307373, IMG submission 202534) | Soil microbial communities from Risofladan, Vaasa, Finland - OX-2 | ecosystem: Environmental > Terrestrial > Soil > Coastal area > Acid sulfate soil | place: Finland: Risofladan, Vaasa | collected...
GCCCTCGCCCGCCGGGCGAGGGCGCCCGGCGCTCCCTATTCCAAGCCGCCGGGCGAGGGCGCCCGGCCCTCCCTCTAGAAGCGGCGGCGTTTTCGAGCTTCGCCGCAGTCACACGCTCCGCAAGCCCCAGATATCGCGCGCATATTCCTGGACGGCGCGGTCGCTGGAAAACTTCCCGATCCGCGCGACGTTGAGAATGGCCATGCGCGTCCAGCGGCTTCGATCGCAAAAGGTCTGGCCCGCCTTGGCCTGTTCGTCGAGATAACTCTCGAAATCCGCCAAGACCCAGTTATCGTCGCGTTCGTCGAGCAGCGCGTGCTTGATCCAGGCGAACAGGCCCGGCTCGCTACGGCAGAAGCGATCGTCGGCGAAGCTGTCGACGACCCGGCGGATGCGCACGCTGCGGTGGTAGATTTCCGCCGGCCGGTACGCCCGCTGCTCGCGCATTCGCTCGGCTTGTTTGGCCGTCAACTCCGTGTGCAGGTCGGAAACGCCGTTGACCGAATGGCTGCCAACGATCGCCAAGTGCGTCATTCGCGCCTGCTTGGGCGCCGACTCTTCAATCAGCGACATGCGTTCGAGCCGTCCGCGGTCGCCGGGGCAGGCCGCCGAAACCTGCCCGAGAAAACAGCGGTTGATCTCGTAAATGATCTGTAGGTGCCGCGGCAAAACGGTCTCCAGCAGAGGCACGGGCCACTTCTCCAAGGCCTCGGGCGCCAGCGTGTGATTCGTGAAGCTGACGCAAGCCTGCGTGATGCTCCACGCTTCCTCCCAGGCGAGGCCTTCTTCGTCGACCAAAAGCCGCATCAGTTCGGCGACGGCCAGCGCGGGGTGAGTGTCGTTCAGTTGAATCGCGACCTTGCCGGCGAATTCTCGAAACGTGGCGTGGCGTTGCTCGTATCTGCGAACGATATCGCGGACGGCGCAGGCGACGAGGAAATATTCTTGCAGCAGGCGCAGCTCACGGCCAGCAACGAATGTGTCCGAGGGATAGAGCACCTTGGTGATCGTTTCGGAGGAGATTTTCTGCTCGACGGCCTTGAAGTAATCGCCGTCGTTGAAAATCTGCATGTCGAAATCGCGCGAGGCGCGGGCTGCGTACAGACGCAGGCGATTGACCGTCCGCCCGCCATAGCCGGGAATGAGGAAGTCGTGTGGCACGCCGACCAGCAGTTTCCAGTCGAGCCACATCGGGTTGTAACCGCCCGCGCGATCCATGGCGTGCTCGATCCGACCGTAGATCGGCACCAGGCAGGCTTCGTCGGGGCGGGCGATCTCCCAGGGAGCGCCGCTGGCCAGCCACTGGTCGGGCTTTTCGCGCTGCTCGCCGTTGTCGATTTCCTGCTTGAAGATGCCGTACTCGTAATGAATGCCATAACCGTAAGCGGGCATGTCGAGCGTGGCGAGCGAGTCGAGAAAGGCGGCGGCCAGCCGGCCCAGGCCGCCGTTGCCCAAGGCGGCGTCGTCCTCGCTGTCTTCGATTTCGGCCAGATCGGCGCCCAACTTGCGCAGCGCCTGGCGGTAAGGCTCGCGCAGGCCGAGATTGATCAGGTTGGCGCCCAGCGACTGGCCCATCAAATACTCGATCGACAGATAGGCCAGCCGCTTGGGATCCTCGCGGCGATATCGCTCTTCGGTCTCCAACATTCGCTCGACCATGCGATCGCGCACCGACAGCGCGGTCGCGGTGAACAGGTCTCTCGTGGAGACTCCGCTGGCGGCTTTTCCCAGCGAGTATCGCACGTGCCGCCGGATCGATTCCTCGATGGTCTGCACGTCGCCGCTGGCATCGCGGTTGGCAAAGGGCGTTGCGAGAGCCATGTTGCACGTACTCCTGATTCAAGCGAGGAAGGCGCGCGTGGCTTCGTCGCGCGTGCCGTAGATGTCGAGGATGCGATCCATTCGGACCAGCGCAAAAGCCGAGCGGACTTGCTTCGACACGCCGCACAGCTTCAATTCGCCGCGCTTCTCGTTCAGTCTCCGCAGGCAGGAAATGAAGGCGCCCAGTCCGGAACTGTCGACGAAACGCAGCTTGCTCAGGTCGAGCACGACTTTCGCATGCGCGTCGAGCACCGGCGTCATGTCGCGTTTGAACTCCGCGGTGTTGGCGGCGTCCAACTCCTCGACCGGCATGGCGACGACGGCGACGTCTTGCGTTTGTTCGGCGGTGATTTCCATGTTTTCTCCCTCGTGAATGGCAGTTAGCGGTTCTTCGTCAGAGCAATGCAGTTTCTTCCCCGTTCGTCGACGTAATAGCGCACCGTCTCGACGCTGTGGGCGATGAGGTAGACGCCCAAGCCGGATTCCTGCGGACCATCGAGCCGGGGTTGAGGAACGCTCGACGGGTCGAACGCTTCTCCCAAATGGTGCAATCGGATCGAGAGCCGGTCGGCGAAATCTTCCGCTTCCAATTGAATGTGCTGATCCGTGCGGCCGTGAAAGGCGTGCTTGATGATGTTGCTGCACGCCTCGGTGACCGCCAGTTCCAAGTTTGCGACGAATGCTCCGTCGAGCCGGGCGCCGGAGAGCTGGCGGCAGAAGCCGCGGATGAACTCGCGCGCACGCGCCAGCTCCCCGAATTCGCTGCCTAGCTCCATTTTCGCGTGCGCCCGCGGGCGTTCGCTCTCTGCCGCCTGGATCACGACGCAGTTCAGACCCTCCGCCGGCGACTCCGACTCCGTGAATGCAAGCGATGCACGGCAGAGCCCCGCCGCCATTTCGTCAGGCGCCATTCCGCGGCGGCTCTCGATCCACTCGGTGAGCCTGGCTTCGCCAAAGGGCTCGCCCGCCGCGTTGCGCGCCCCGGCGACTCCGGCCGAGCAGAGCACCAGCAGATCGTCCGGCTCGAACGAAACGGCGCTCTGGTCGTAGATCGCCCCGGTTCGGCAGCCCAAGGGAAAATCGTCGCCGTGCAAGGTCTGGCAGCGGCCCCTTGCGGCTTCGAAGTGCGTCAACCCCGCGTTTCCCGCGGCGACGAACTCGATCGCGCGCCGCTCGGGATCGATGCGAACGTAGCACAGCGAAACGCAGCGCTGCGACTCGATCGGTCGCCGAACCAGGGCGGCGTGCGCCAGGGTGACGATTTCTTTGGGTTGCGGCAGTACGCCGGGTACGGCTGCGCCGAGCAAATGGCAGAGGGCCTCGAGCAAGCGGCTTTTGATCGCAGACCCCAGCACCGAGGCCCGAATTCCTTGTCCCGGCACGTCGGCGACGATCAAGTCGACTTGCCGATCCTCGTGCTCGTAGCCGTAGTAGAAATCGCCGCGGAATTCCCGCGAAGGCGCGCTCGCCGCGCCGATGCGAAGCCCGTGAAGATCGGCGGGCAAAGGATCGCTCAACAGCGTTTGCTGAATCTCCGAGGCGATCTCGAGTTCGCGCTCGCGAGCCGCCTGGAGTTTCGCCGAGTTGCTACGCACGCGTCGATTCTCGCGAAAGGTAATACGCTTCGCCTGCTGCGTGAGGCATTTTTGCAACGTCAAAGCCATCGCACGTCCTGGGCTCGAATCCTCGCAAAGCAGTGCAATTCGGATGCCCGAAGCCGGCCGGCGGAACGCGAGCGCGCCGGCCTCGCGGCCGATCGAATCGGGCAGTGCGGTTCGGCTCGTTTGGTGCGAGCCTGCACGCTGCCAATCGCGCAATCCAATGCGTCGTCCTCGCTCGCAAAGCGTTCAACGGCTCTCTCCCGCGATTTCCAATCCCAGGATGGAGACGTCGTCTTTGGGGCCGCCGGGAACGCACCAGTCGCAGACGGCCTCGAACAAGCGCTCGACGCTCGCTGCCAGGCTTTCCAGGCCGCTTGCCGACAAGAAAGACCTCGAGCATCCGTTCATCGGAGAACAGGTCGCGGTTGGCGTTCATCGCTTCGGGCACGCCGTCCGAATAAAAGTACAGGCGATCTCCGGTCTGCAAGGCGATCGCCTGCTCCTCGTAATCGGCGTCGTCGACGAGGCCGATGGCGAAGCCGACGCCGGGCAGATTTCGCGGGCGCGCGCCGCGGGGAACGTGGATGAGCGGCGGGTGTCCGGCGACGACGTAGCGGAGTTCTTTCGTCTCGACGTCCAAGTGGCCGTAGGCCATCGTGAAATACAGGCCGTCTTGCGAGTCCATGGGAAAGCGCCGATTCAGCTCGCGGGCGACGTCGGCCGGCGGAGTGATTTCGAGCGACGACGTTTCCGTGGCGCGCCGCACCAGCAGCGACGAGGCCGACGCGTGGCCCGTCAGCAGGCGCCCGATGGCGACCGCCAGCAGCGCCGAAGCGGCGCCGTGACCGCTGACGTCGACGACGTACATCGCGATGTGCCGTTCGTCGAGCGGAAAAAAGTTGAGAAAGTCGCCCGCCAATTCTTCGCAGGGAGTGTATTTCCAGGCGAACTGCGCGGCCGGGAAATCGAGCCCGCCGGTCGGGAGCAGCGATTGTTGCACTCGCGCGGCCGCTTGCAGGTCGTGACTCATTCGCTGGTTCGCCGAGTCGAGCTGCTCGTTGAGCGACTCGAGTTGCGTATTCCACAACTGCAACTTCTTCTTGGCCAGAATGAGTTGCTCGTTGAGGCGGTGCAGCTCCCGATTTTGTTCTACGGCGTTCTCGAACGTCGAAATCAGCAGGTTCAGCACCTGCCGCCGGCCCGCCTTGACGCGGTAGGTCTGTCCGGCCAAGGTGACGGGCAATTCGCCGACCGTTCCGGCCTCTTCCTCGGCCGGCGGGACGGTCAGCAGCGACTCGACGCGTGCCAGCAGGTAGTTCGGGTCGTAAGGCTTGGTGACATAGTTGTCGGCGCCGGCGTCGAGCCCTTGGATGATGTCTACCGCCTCCGACAGCGTCGACAACAGCACCACCGGTACGTCGCAGAGGGCCGGATCCTGCTTGACCGCGCGGCAGAATTCGTAGCCGTTCATCCGCGGCATATCGATATCCGAGATGATCACGTTCGGCTTCTGCTTGCGAGCCAATTCGATCGCCTCGGCCCCGTCGCAGGCGACCTGCACGGCATAGCCCGCCTGCGCGAGGCTCCGCTCGAGGATCTTGGCCTGAATCCGGCTGTCTTCGGCGATCAGGGCGACGAGACCCTTGGCGGATTGCGGTTCAGTCATGAGTCACCCTCGTCGCTCCCAATAGGCCCTTACGTTCTTGCCGTAGAAGCGGCATCCCTGCCGCTTTCGAGGCATGCGGCAGGATGCCGCATCTACGTTTTCGCACCCGGATGTCAATCGCGACGACGCCGGGCGGTCAAAACGTGCAGATCGTCCGATCCAGCCCGAAAAGCGGCGCCGAATCCCACGCTCATCGAGAATATGGCGTGCTGGGGACCGCGGACGCCGTTCGCCAAAAAGGCAATCCGCGGGTAGCTCTTGGCCTGGCGACCAGTTGCCAAAACAAACGATGGCCCCGGCGCCCTCTCGATCGCGGGTTATCTCGCTGACTTCCCTTGGCGCCGGCTTCTTGCTAAAATGCTGACCTCAGGCGATTCGGTTCGCAAAACAGCGTATTTCTCGAAGCTGCGTTGCGAAATCGGCGTCGCCCGAGCACCAGCCGAAGTGGCGGAATTGGCAGACGCGCAAGATTCAGGTTCTTGTGCCCGCAAGGGCGTGCAGGTTCAACTCCTGTCTTCGGCATTAGGCGGCGAAAGGGTTTGCGTCCAACCGGCGTAAGCCCTTTTTTTTTTGCGGTTGCACGCGGTAGTTGCTCAACCGTGTCCTGCAGGCGCTAAGGGCGCGAGCGAGCGGGCGCCATGCAAAACGTCCCCAGGCAATTCAGTTTGAAGGCCGTCTTCGCCGCGATGACCGGCATCGCGGTTACACTGGCGGCAATGCAATACGAGCCGCTACGGAAGGTCGCAGCCCTGGCGCTGCTGCTCCTCTCCTGGGTTCTTTACATGCTGGCTTGGATTGCGACCGGCCACGTCCTAGGCTGGATTGCCAGCGAAGCCGAACGTCGAGTCAACCGCCGAAGACCGCGACAGCCACGCTCATGAACGAACACGTTGGCCATTCAAAAACTCGCTTGCTGTTCGGCCTGGCCGCCTTGCTGCTGACCGGCTTTGTATCGGCGAGCGTCGTGAGTTTGATGTTCTCGAAATATCCGGCCATCGGGGCCGTGAGCTTTATCGGCTTCACGCTCGTTTTGCCGCTATTTCTTGCCACAGGGCTGGTTTGCAGCCGCGGCAAGCTGCGGGCCTTTTGCCTGGGCGCCGCATTGCCGGCGGCGATTGGCTTCTACTCGGCGGCCTTGATTTTGGAAACGCTGTTTAAGCAACTGCCGCCGCAGTGGCCGCCAGAATTCGCCGATTTCGATGAGCAGATCCTGAACGAGGCAAACCGGTCCCTGGGGACCGCGATTCTGGCCAGCATCGCGCTCGGCTATTATTGCGTTGTGGCGGTTTGGCTGGCCGAGCGGTTGCGGCAGGCGGGCGTTCGGCCGCGGTTGCAGTTTCGCTTGAAGACGGTCTTTATCGTGACGACGTTCGCGGGTTTTGCCGCTTCGGCGGCGGCCCGTATCTCCCCGGCGAACGCGATGCAGTTTTACTTGGCGGCGTTTTGCGCGGGCTGCGTCGCGGCCGTTGGGTGCGCACTTTACATTGCGGCGCTGCTCGTGCCGCCGATCAAAGTTCGCGCCGGCAATTCGCGGAACATCGCATCACGTAGCGATGGATGCCCGTCCCGCCACGAGGGCGCAACGCCATAGGCGAGCCGCAAAAGGGGCAGTACTCGACGGCGTCCGGCGTCAAGCCACGATCGTCGCGGCCTTGGCAGTGCGTGCAAAGCCGCGTCTCGGGAAAGACCTCCAATCGTTCGGGAGGAATCAATTCGCCGCAATCGTCGCAGCGGCGGGCTTCGGGCCAGGCGGCCGGATCGTCCTCGATGAGCATGGCCGTCAGCCGCGTCTGGCCGCAATTCGTGCAGGCGATCTGCGGCGCCAGGGCGACGGCCAGTTCACGCAGCTCGTGCCGAGTGGCCTCGCTATGGCTGCGCAAGCGGCCCGCGGCCGACAGCCAGCTTGCTGCACCCGCCGGATCGACCATCGTTGCCCAGCGGCAGCCGGCGCAGCGAATTTCGACATGCCAGGTTTCGCGTTCCATCATTGAAGCATAACGCTCGGCCGGCCGACTACGGAAGCGGGATTCCCAAGAAGTCGGCGACCGTTTTGGCGAGTTCAACCGCTTGCGGATCGCGTCGCGCGGCGCTGTAGACGAACTCGCCGCAGGCGCCGCCGCCAAAAGCGAAGTAACCGACGGCACGATCGGAGAGCGAGCCGGCGGTTCGCGGAAAAACGTTCAGCCCAACTGCAACAGCTTGCGGGCGTTTTCCCGCGAAATCTTGGCCCGCACGTCGTCGGGCAGGTCGATCTTTTCGAACAACTCGAACTGCGGCACGGCCTGGCCGGGCGAAAGAAAATCGGTGCCGAACATCAGCCGGTCGGCGCGGCGGATGAAGAATTCGCGGCCGAACTTCAAATCGCGGTTGATGGCCCCCGCGCCGCTGCCGGCCGACAGGTCGCCGTAGAGGTTCGGGAACTTGTCCATCAGCGCATCGATGGCGCCGCCCGGCGCCACCTCGCCGCGCGGATAGCCTCCCAGGTCTTTCTGCGAGAGGCCGCCCGAGATCGAAGCCCACCACCCCGGCCCGTGGCCGATGAATTGAGCGTTGGGCGCGGAAGCGAGCGCCTTGGCCAATCCCGGCAGGCCCGGCGCGTCCATGTTTCGCTGGTTGTCGAGGTGGAACAACAGCGGCAGCTTCAATTCGCTGCACGCGGCGTAAATGGCAAGATTTCGCGGATCGTCGATCTTGACGCCCGGCTTGTGCTCGCCGAAACCCTTGGCGCCGGCCTCGACATAGTGCGAGAGCATGGCCGCCAGCCCCTTGTGCCCGCCGGTGTAACTGGTGCGAGGGTCGACGGAACAGAAGGGGATCAGACGGTCGCGGTGCGGTTTGGTTTCGGCCAGCACGAAATCGCTCGTCAGCGGGTAGCTCGACGATTCGGGCGAAACCAGCGGCAGCACCACGGCTTGGGCAACGCGGTGGGCGTCCATCCAGCGCAAGAGTTCTTCGGCCGTGAGCACCTGAGTGCTGTTCCATGTCTGGCCTAGGTGCGTATGGACGTCGACGAACTCGCCGGCGGGAAATACTTTCTGCGGCGTTTGGCTGGCCGCTGTTTTGGCGAACCAGGCAAGCGACGTCGAGGCTGCGGCGGCAGAGGCGAAACGTTGATGGAACTGGCGGCGGGTGAGCATGGCGGGCGTTACACTTGGGGACGAAGGTCAAGAGCTAGTGCGCGGCCGGCGCACGGTTCGGATAATAATAGAGACGTTCGACGGTCGACAATCAACTTCAGAGACTAAGAGAAACAATGCGCCTGTTCGAAGGTACGCCCTGGGATCGCCCGCCGCGCTGCGAGCGCTGCGGTCAATTGGAGGCTGATTGCGTTTGTCCGCCGGCGCCGCCCGAAAGAATTCCGCCGGGTGAGCAAACCGCGAAGTTGTCCCTGGAAAAGCGGGCCAAGGGCAAACTGGCGACCATCGTCCGCGGGTTGGACGGCGGCGACCTGGCCGAACTGCTGACGCGGCTGAAAAACGCTTGCGGGGCGGGCGGCACGATCAAGGACGGGACGATCGAAATCCAAGGCCGCCATTTGGAGCGAATCCGCGAAGTGCTCCAGGGGATCGGCTATCGTGTGAAGGGCTGAGCGATTGCCTCCTGCCGGGCAAGCCAGGCAGGCATTCTTGTGGGGCGGCCTTCCAGGCCGTCGGCACTATTAGCCCGGATTATTCATCAGCCCATACCAACCCGAAGCGCAAGCGAGGTGGAGCAACCGCCTTACCTCGCTAGCGCTTCGGGTTAGTGTGAAGCGATTTGTCGAGCATTCTCGGGGCTGATGAATAATCCGGGTTAGACGGCCTGGAAGGCCGCCCCACGATCACGCGCCCGGCGATCAGGCGAGCAATTCGCGAGGCAGGCGCCGGGCGGCGAGCCACGAGCAGGCGGTAAAGCCGGCGCTGGCCGCCAGCAGGCAGTAGAATCCAATCCCGGCGCCCCAGTGAGCCCGGGCGATGTCGTAAAAATAGCCGCCCAACCAGGTCGAGAGCGCCGCGGCGACGTTGCACATCGCCATGAACATTGCGAACACGGTGCCGGCGGCCTTCAGCGGGCAGGCGCGGGCCGCCAGGTCCAACAAAATCATGCTGGCCAGCATGTAGCTGAAGCCGGCCAGCAGGCTGACCGACGTGGCCGAGTTGCCAGCCGCCAGCGGCCAGTAAGCTAGCGTGCTGACGATGCCGCAGACGATCGAACCCGGCACGAGCCAGCGCATCGGAATTCGCCGGCAACATAAGCCGTAGAGCACGCAGGCGGCGATTGACCCAACGGCGATGACCGAAACCGTTTCTCCATACGACCGTTCGCTGAACTGCAGGGCCTCGGTCATGTGCAGGTAAAGCACCGACTGCGAGAAGGGGTTGAAGTGCCAAGCGAACAGGAAACCGCCGACGGCCAGTAATTTGGGCGAATGGATGGCCTCCCAAAGAGCCGTGGCAGCCGGCCGCATCCCTTGCTGCCGCACGGAGCGGCGCGGCTCGCGGACGTAGACGATCGCAATCAACAGCGTCGTGGCCGTCAATGCCCCGCAGAGCAAGAAAGCGAGTTGCTGCTGGTGTTCTTCGGTCAGGCTGCCGCCCCAGATGCCCGTCAACAGCGTGGCGAAATAGCTCGCCCCGCAACAGATCGACTGCAGCCAGCCCGTAATGCTCAGCGACTGGCCGGCCTCGACCAGCAGGGCGTCGAGCACGACGTCGGAAACCGTGATGGCGAAGGCAGGCAGCAGCAGGGCGACGAACAGCAAGTTGCGAGCGCCGACCGACAACGGGAGCAGATACAAGGCCAAAAAGCAGACGCTGGCGGCCAAGGCGGCCAGCACCAGGTAGCTCTTGCGCCGGTATCCGGCCAGCGGCACGAAGTCGGAAAGCAGGCCGCAGAGCGGCTTCAGGCACCACGGCATGCCCAACAGGGCGACGAACGTGGCAATCTCATGCGGATTGCAGCCCCATTCCTTGAGCAACGCGTGGATCGGCTGGGTGACCAGGCCGGTGGTCGGCTCTCCGATGCCTTGGATGAACGACAACGTGCCAAACAGGATCGACAGGCCGAAAATTTGTCGGCTCATTGCTCCCAATGCTCAAAAAAAGTGCAAGCAAGATTCATCAGGCGGCAGAAATGCTTCGGAATGGCGGTTCTTGCCGGGGATGGAGCGAAAGCAAAATTCGTGCCCAAGAGGGGACGCAGATCTGAGACGACTTCATCGGCGTTCGCCGACGAAAACTGAAAGACTTCCCTCCCGATTCTTGAAATGTTCGCGCTCGCTTGCCGTCCATCGGAGATGCGGCGCCGGCTGGCCGCTACGAGCGAAGCGGCGGGAGGTTTACTGCAAATGGCGCGGCCGGTCAACCCCGGCGATGCTCGCTCGATCAGAATGGGCATAAGTAGACATTCGCGGCAAAAGCCTGCACGGCACGCCCTCTGTGGCGTGCCGCACACCCGGGCTGTGGCGTGCCGCACACCCGGGCTGTGGCGTGCCGCACACCCGGGAATCGCGCCGATTCGCGCTTCCCGGAACGCCGCGGAGGGCGTGCCCTACAGGATCAACCGCGCGAACCCGTTCTTACGCCCGATCCGAATTCGCTCAACCGGGAGGCCAGCCCATGTCGCGGCCGCCGAGCAGATGGAAATGGAGATGATCGACCGACTGGCCGGCGTCGGGACCGCAATTGGTCACCACGCGATAGCCGCCTTTGAGGCCGAGCTCGTTGGCCAATTTCCGCACGACGACCAGCAAATGGCCGGCCAGCGCGGCGTCGCCCTCGGCCAGGTCGTCGAGCGAGGCGATCGGCCGCTTGGGAATCACCAGCACGTGCGTCGGCGCCTGGGGCGCAAGATCATGAAACGCCAGGCAACGGTCGTCCTCGAAGACGATCTCGGCCGGAATCTCGCGGTCGATGATCCGTTGGAAGATGTTCTTTTCCGCCATGCGTCAAGCCTCGCCGCGTTCGATCGGAATCGCCTCGTCGACGAGCAAGATCGGAATCCCATCGACAATTGGGTAGACCGCCGTGCCATCGGCCCTCAGCAGGCCGCCTTCGAGCTGCCGTTCGACCATCTCGCCGCCCTTGTTTCGCAGCTTTCCGGCGGCGATGAGCCGGTTCAAATCGTCGATCAGCCGCTCGTTTGCCAAGGTCAGCGGCGTGCGGTCGTCGGGGCAAACCAGGATTTCCAAAAGTTCCTTGCTGATCACGCAGGGGTTCCGCAACTGGATTTTAGCTGGGCCAAGTTCGCTCTCGCCCGAGTGGGCCAAGCGGCTTCCACGGGAGAGGGGGAATACAAAGATTAAAGCAGTTATAAGCAAGATGCCGAAATAGGACCAGGGCTTGCCCTGTCGCAACTCAACTTGGCCCAGCGCCGGGCTGAATGCGATACGGGATGAATTCGCAGTGGAGCCAAAATCCTGGGGACGAAAGAGGAACCAAGCATGCGGAATCGTCATCCTCTGGCCGTCGCGTTGATAGCGCCGTTGGTCTTTTGCGTTTCGGCCGGGGCCGACGAGGTTCGGGACTATGAAGAAAACGGGGTGACCTATCGCGAGACGAGGCGCCAGGTCAGCGAGCCAGTGACCGAAATCCACTGCGTCGATCAGCAGCGGACGGTCGGATTCCGCGAACAGCTCAACGTGCAGATGTGCGATCAGACCCGCAGCTATCTCGTGCCGGTCACCGAATACCGGGTCGAGTCTTACTGGCGGGGGCGGTTCAATCCGTTCGCGCAGCCCTACCTGGCCCAGCGATTGGCGCCCTACACGCGTTACGAAACTCGCGTCGAAACGGTGAAAACGCCCGTGGCGACCCGAGAATTGCTGCCGATCACTTCGACGGTGCGAGTGCCGGTGACGACGCAGCGCGTGGTGCAGCGCGAAGTCGTCAGCCGAGTGGCGATTTCGGGCACGCCGAATCGGTTCGCCGCGGCGCCGTCGAGCGATCCGTTTGCCGCGACGTCGCCGACCCCGGCACAGCCGATCCAGCTAGGCGGCTTGCAGCGGCTGGATCCAGCTAAGTCGCCTCAGTGGGCGCCGCGCAGCCCACTGGGCGGCGCAAGTCAAGGTCCGATCGTAGCCAGCAAGCCGGGCGTCAAAACGGCCAAATAGCAAACCGGCGGCGTTCAATCCTTGCTCAACAGCGGAATCACGCCGTTCCAACCGGGCGGCGGCGTGCGGTTGTGCTGGGCGATGAAGATCGTCAAAAAATCTTTGACGCGGTCCTTGGCCGGCACTTCGTGCAGCCGTTCGACGGCCTCCGACCAGTCGCCGGCGAGAAACGCGTCAAGCGCCGCTTCGTAATGGCGGATGTGCTCGTCGGTCAGCTCCGGATAATCCTTGACCGGCGGCAGCAACTCGCTGACTTCGACGGCCGACGTGAGGCCGTAAGGTTTGACGACCGCAATGCGGCGGCAGCGGGCCGACTCGGGCGGCACCTGTTCGCGAACGGCGCGGGCCGTGACGTTGTCGAGCAAAATCGGCGCGTGCAGGATTTTCGTCATGCCCTCGAGCCGGCTTGCCAAATTGACCACCGGTCCGAACACCGTGACCTTGACCTGGTCGGTGGTTCCGATGCGGCCGGCGACGGCCTGGCCCGTGGCCAGTCCGATCCCCATCCGGAAATCGGCCAAGGGATGGTTCGGCTGCCGCGCGGCGGCTTCGAACTCGACGCGGATCGCCAGCGCGGCCAGGCAAGCCCGCTCGATGGCATCGGGCTGCGAAATTGGCCAGCCCCAGAATCCCATGGCGGCGTCGCCCTGGAAGTCGCCGAACACGCCGCCTTGTTCGAGAATATGGTGCGTCATCACGCCCAGCGCTTTGCTCACGCGGGCGAGCAGCGCCAGCAAGTCGCCGGCGTTGCGTTCGGCCTCGCGAGAAAAGCCACGCAAGTCGCAAAACAGGACTGAGACTTCCGTTTCTCGCGGCTTGAGCACGATTTCAGGATCTTCGGCGCCGAGGGCCTCGAGCACTTGCGGGGCGAAGAACGCACCCAAGGCGGCCTGGCGCCGCTGCATCATCTGAGCTTGCCGCAGCGAACTGAGCGTGTTGCCGACCAACTCGGTGAACTTGAGATCTTCGCGCAGGTCGGCCGGATCGGCCGACCCTGACGCGCCGGCCGCGAGTTGGCCGGCGACGTAGATGCCCCAGCCGCGGCAAGCTTCGCCCAGCACCGGCGTGCAAAACGCCCAGTCGACGTTGGCGCTGAGCGTGAATTGCGAAGAGGTCGCGTCGCGCCCTGGCCCCCAGACGTGCAGCACGCTGTCCTTGCGACGCACGGCTTCGAGAATTAGCCGCTGGCTGGGCTGGAACTCGCTCGTCGAGGCCAGTCGACGATCCCAGTGCAAGATGCAAACCGGCGCTGGCCCTTGCCGCTCGTCCGCCGCGACGATCGCCACGGCGCTGGCCCGCGGGATGCCGGCCAGCAGCATGTTGACCAGGCCGATGAACAGTTCGCTTTCGTTGACCGCCCCGGAGATCACGTCGGGCAGGCGGCTGAGGACTTCGATTCGCTGGTCGGCATTGTGAAAGCGGACGCGCTGCAGGTATTGCGAGCTGTAGCTTTGTTCTTCGACCGGGCGCGCACGGTCTCGCGACCAGTTGACGGTTTCGCTGGCGACGCTGAACGTGGTGGCGCCGATCACGAAATGCTCGCCCGCCTTGAGCGAAATTTGAGCGGCTTCGCGGCCGGCGAGAAAAATCGGGTTTCGCGATTCGGGCAGCCGCTCGACGCGCAATTGGCCGTCAGTCCAGCAAGCCGTGGCGTGTCGCCGCGAAATGTGCGGATCCCAAGGCGTCGACCACAATCCGGCTTCGCGTCCCAGAGTGAACGGCTCGCCCGCGCGCAGCGTGCGACGCCAGCGCTGGTGCGGTTCCGGGCCTTGCGCGATCAGTTCGGCCATGCCCTCGGCTCCTTGGGTTGCGGTTGGCGATAATCGACTCGCGCTGTCAGCGACGACGGCCGACCGACGCCGGCGGGCGGCATCAAGCCGATTGCAATGCTTCGACGCTGTTGACGTGAACCAGCGAACAGTGTACCGCTCGGTCCGTCTCAGGATAGCCTACGACGATCCGCGACTTGAGGAGAACGACGTTTTCCGGATGGCGTACCTCGTACGATTCCCCGTTGGAGAGCCGGATTACGAAAGGCTCGAATGGCCGGCGGTTAAGCCGCTCGCGGATCGTTTCCATGTTCATGTTGCATCTTGCCGTGAACTCGAAGGATCTCGCCGCAGTTCGTCCGCGACGGCTTAGAAATTCATTTTACCCAATTCCACGCCGATTCAACGTCGCTCGCCTGCTTTAGTACCCAACATATTTTTCCGCCAGTGCATCCCACGACGGATCAAACGCTATGCTGAACTTTAATCGTCCCACACGTCGGGCACAGGAAGAACACTATTTGTACTCCGTCGTACGTGATTCTTACGCCGGCTGCGTCGTCGTTCGTAAGGCTCGCCAGGAAATACATCGTCTGTCGTTCGAAACCGGCGCGCCTGCATCCAGGGCAGAGAGGATCGTCAAGCCGCTGGCACAGGAAGGAACGACCGCCAAGCTGGTTAATCACATCTACGACTGGGTAACCCCCGACGTCTGGCGGAGCAAAGTTCCCCGTGAAGGACGCCACCTCGGCTTCTTCGTCGTCGCTGAGATCCTCGTTTGCGTTCAGGCGATCGTATAGCTCTTGTAGACGCGGCGGAATTGGGGACAGTTGCACCGCTCGCCGCCCGATTTCGTCGCCAGCGCCGCCGTCGTCGGAGTACCAGTCGTCCCAGGCCGTTTGGCCGCGGAACTCCTCAATAATCTCGATTTCGCTATCCGAGAGTATGCGGTAAGCAAAATCGTGCCAGCAAAGTGAGCAGCGCATGCAATAAAACAGCGACAGCTCACTGCACGGGAGGAACGACAACGACAATAATGGGTCGGAACAGTCGATGCTCAGGTGAAGCATCAGCGGCAATTCGCAGTTCGTACACCACGCCCCTTCGCACGCGTGCGTCCCGCCGAGCCAGTGCCGTGCGTTTTTGTTCTTACCGAACTTGATAAACTGACCCGGGAAAAGCTCGCGGCGTTCCATATTCTTTATTCTTTGGTGCCGGGCGGCGTCTCGGCGCCATCGGCGCTTTCCCGCGGCAAGGCGGCCGCCGAAGGCGCCGAGATCAGCGAACTCGATTCGGCGACGGCGCCATGCGCTCTGCCCCGGCGCCGCCGCAGCCAACGCCAGCGGGGCGTCTCATTGAGCACGAAGATCACGAAGCCCCAGAGGCTGGTGATCACGATCAGCGCCACCAACAGCGCCAACTTGCTCTGCCACAACAGGCGATCTCGAAGCCGCGAAACGGGCTCGACGGCCCCGTCGTAGAACTCTTCCACCACGATCGCCCAGCCGGTGTCTCGGCCGGGAAGCGGTCGCGTGATGACTTCGACGGGCTCGAACGCAGCCAGCAAGCGGCCGGCGAAGCGACCGCCGGCCGGGTCGCGGTAATCGTCGTTGCAGGCCAAGGCGTTGGCTTCGACGGGATGTTCCGCGGATTCCTCCGGATCGCGGCGCAACTGGCGCAGGCGATCGAGGGCTTTCACGGTGGCGTCGTCGACGTGCAATTCCGTAGCGCCGTCGGCGGGCCGTTTGAGCAATTCCTGCATCTCCGGGTGTTCGAGAATCGCGCCCTGGCGCCCCGAGTCGTCGGGCTTGGAGTCGACGAGCACCGCGATCTGGTCGTTGCCCGACCGCTCGTCGGCCCGCAGTTCGGCGAAGTGTCCCAGCCCGATCGCGTGTCCCAATACGCCGATCACCTTCCGCCGCTGGGGATCGTCGCTGCTGAAGATCGGCACGGACAGCGCCACGGTGCGTTCGCCCGTGGCTTCGCTGACGAACACGATCGACAGGTGCGGCGCCTCGATCGGCTTGACCCCGGTCGCGCCGGGCGACAGTTCGCGCCCTTGGCCGTGGAAATAGTCGCGGCGCGCGAAGTCTTCGTCGAGGGTCAGCGTATCGACCGGGCTGCGGGCGATTTGCCGGCCCCGGGCGTCGACGACGAACCAGCTCGCCGTGTCGGCATTCGTGCGCCGGCTGTGCATTTTGCCCAAGAGCTCCTGGAGGCGACGGCGCTGAGGCGAATCGGACGCTTCGCTCCCGGCCTGCGTCACGAGTTGACGGAACTCGGGGTCGTCGGCGGCGTGTTCGAGCACGTGCCAGCGATGATCGATCGATCGGGCCACGGTCGAGGCGACGAATTGCGCCGCGAAGCGGTCGCTTTCCAAGGCTCGTTTCAAGAGCGCGTCGCGCGACTCTCCGACGGTCGTCTCGAACGCGTCCCAGCCGAACAAGGCCATCACGATCAACAGCACGAACGGCCCCAAGGCGCCCATCACCAGCAGCGGGCGCCGCGCGCGACGGACGGCCCGAGCGTGCAGCGCCTCGAGCGCCGCCTGAGGGTTCAGATAGCGCCGCTTGGGATCGATCGCCAGGCAGCGATTGACGATTTCAGCCAATTCCCGATCGACGCCCGGCTGGCGACGATGTTCGCGCGGCCGCGGCGCCTGCTCGATCAAGCGGCGATAGCGGGCCAACTGTTCTTCCAGCGTGCCCGGCTTTTGCAACTCCGCGGCCGCCGGGTCGTCGCGATAAGGAGGACGGCCGGTCAGCATGCAATACAGCAAAGCGCCCAGCGCGTAGACGTCCCAGCGCGCGTCGGGCATGGCCTGCATGTCGGCCTGTTCGGGGGCCATGTAGAACAAGGTGCCCAGCGACGGCGACTGCTCGTGCGACAGTCGCGATTGGCCGAAGTCGGCCAGCCGCGGTTTGCCGTCCTGGTCCAGTAGTACGTTGGCCGGCTTCAAATCGCAGTGCAAGACCCCTTTGCCGTGAGCGTGGACCAGCCCCACGGCGATTTCGCGGAACAACTCCACCGCTTCGTCGACCGGCAGCGGCCCCGCTTGCAACCGGTCGGCCAACGAGCCCTGTTCCAGGTACTCCATCACGAAGTAGGGCGGATCGGCGTCCCAGCCGACATCGACCAACTGCACGACGTAACGGTCGGCGAACAGCAGCGCCAGGCGTTCGACCTCGCGCGACAACAGCGACCAATCGAGCCCGCCCCGGTGCGTGTAGAACTTGATGGCTACGCGGCGGCCCGTGTTGGTATCGACGGCCACCCAAACCTGGCCATAGGCGCCCGAGCCCAAAAATCGCTCCGACCGATACCCTGGGACTTCCAAGGGGGGGCGGGCCGGTTGCAGGCTTCTTTCCTGAGCGTAAAAACGCTCTTCGTTCGTTTGAGCCAGCGTGCGGTCCAAGCTCTTGGGGTCGTGCGACATGGAGGGAAACGGCGGGCCCGGTTTCGGCGTCGTCCGCAATGAGTATCCGATTCCCACTCAATATAGCAGTTAAGCGAGAATTCCGCAGGATGTTCGAGCAACGCGGCGGCGACCCGCTTGCCATTTCCGCCGCCTCGTCATAGCTTGGAAGGGCTGACGACTACGTGGTTTACCGCCCCCTGCGCGGCTGCGCAACGCGGTTCCGCAGTCGGGCTTCTGGCTGCAAGACGCTCAGGACGAGCGCTACGAACAATCGCAACCGCCTGCATGGTTACACGATGAGCGATGAGGTATGGCTAATTCTGCAGCGCGAGATCGCTGAAATCCAAGCCTTGGCCGAATGGCTGTCGCTGACGCCCACGCGCGAACCAGGGGGCAGAATTCGCGTCGAGGTGAGGTTGGTCGGCGGTTTCGAAGCCGATCCTGAAGATCTCGCGGGCAGCATCATCCGCGAAATTCACGGCAGGATTTTGGAATTCGAAACTCGGCTGGAGTGAGGGCTATTCGCTGGCGGCGACGTTCGAGCGAGTCGCCTCGCGTTGCACGTACCGCGCCCAACGCAATTCCAGCTCTTGGATTCCGTTGATTTGGTAATCGTCCCGCAAGGCTTGCTCGTAGCCGCTCTTGGCGGCGCTGCGGACGAAGCTCACGAACCGCTCGGGAGTGTTGCGCTCGACAAGGAAGCGGACGATGCTGGCGCTTTGCCCGTAAAAGGCGGCCTGCTGGTGGGGACGCGGATAGCCTTCAAGCGCCATCAATTCGACCAGCCGCAGCGTCGAACGGCTGCTCTGGGCGATTCGCAAATCGCGGAAGTGGGCGCTTTGTTTGGTTTGCGTGTCGGCCAGGACGGCCATGCCTTCGTCGGCCCAGTGAGGCACGTTGCCGTTGGGGAAGACATCCGCCAAGACGACGTGGGTCAGTTCATGGCCCAAAGCACCCGTGAACCAGCCCGCTCGATCGGCCCGAATGTCGATCCGTCGGGTTAAGATCTGGCCCCGTTCGACCTCGATCAAACTGGAGCCGATGGTTTGTTCGCCGCCCGGCGCCGCCTGCAAGTAGCTGGCCAGCGAGGTGTGCAGGATCACATCGCACTTGGGGCGCCAGTCGGCGATGTCGTCGGCTTGGGCGTCTTCGCCGAGCCATTTCAGCGCGAGTTTCGACTTGAGCGCTTCGGCCGCAGCCACAGTTGCGTGACTAGCGGTGGTGCGTCCGCGGCAGCAAAAACGGAAGTTCGTCGATTCGCAAATCGCCCAGCCGCCGACCGTCTTGGTCGCGTATTCAGCGGTTCGCGCAGTTGAGAATGACGCGTTTTCGCCGGCCTGGCTGGCCCACGGCATTTGTAAAACCATCGACAACGCCAGGCAGAAAACGCTCATTCGCATGCTGAGTTCCGAGTGCTTGAAGAACAGGGGCAACTGGTTTCCCGGCCGGGCCCTGGCGGGCCAGCCGGTCCCCCTAATTCAAGAAGCATGCCAGGACCGCGTTGCGACCCGGCAGAATGAGGCGTCGAATGATCGCAACTACTTTTTAAATAGTCGTTTACGACGCATGAACGGCAATCTTTAAATCACCGAAATCGCCCGGAACCGAGGTCGGGCGCCTGAGTTGTTGGCATGGGCTGCCAAGCAAATCGTCAGCAGCCGTGTGGGATGTCGCCCCCGTTCAAGAGACGTGTCAAGAGGCGAACAATGAGGTGGAGAGCACGGGGCCTAATGTAGATAATCGCGGCAAAAGCCTGTAGGGCACGCCCTCTGTGGCGTGCCGTACACCCGGGAATCGCGCCGATTCGCGCTATCGCGGAACGCCGCGGAGGGCGTTCCGATATGGTTGGA
>Ga0307373_10006169_pt1 | contig 19212 bp, 15 predicted proteins | sample OX2MG_FD_202534 | JGI IMG/M metagenome (GOLD analysis project Ga0307373, IMG submission 202534) | Soil microbial communities from Risofladan, Vaasa, Finland - OX-2 | ecosystem: Environmental > Terrestrial > Soil > Coastal area > Acid sulfate soil | place: Finland: Risofladan, Vaasa | collected...
TGCTGCTGGCCTCCTACTTCGCTGGGATGGGCGGGAACCTCGCAACCGCAGTGGCTCTGCCGGTCGACGCGGTTCACCTGGACCTGGTCCATGGGGCGGCCGACCTGGAGGCAGCCCTGGAGTTAGTTCCAGAGGACATGGCCCTCTCGTTAGGGGTGGTGGATGGGCACAACGTCTGGCGGACCGACCCTGATCGGGCGCTGGGCCAGATCCGAAGGGCGGTGGCGAAGCTGGGGGAGAGTCGGGTGCTGGTGGCGCCGTCCTGCTCTTTGCTGCATGTGCCGGTGAGCCTGGAGCCAGAGACCGAACTGGATCCCGAGCTGCGCTCGTGGCTGGCCTTCGCCGAGGAGAAGCTCACCGAGGTCAGCTGCCTGGCTCGGGCCGACCAGGGCGCAGCCGAGGTGGAAGCCCGGCTGGCCGAAAGCCGCGAGGCGTGCTCCAGGCGCCGGGAGTCCCCCCGGGTGACCAACCCGGCGGTGAGATCTCGGATGGACCGGGTCACTCCTGATCAGCTCAACCGCCCAGGCGACGGGCCGACGCGCCGCATGATCTGGCGCAAGGGGGTCTCCCTACCACCCTTGCCGACCACCACTATCGGTTCGTTCCCCCAGGTGCCGGAACTACGCCAGGCCCGGGCCAGGCTGCGCCGCGGAGAGCTGGACCAGGCCGCCTACGAGAAGCTGATGGAGGCTGAGATCAGCAGGGTGGTGCGATTCCAAGAGGAGATCGGCCTCGATGTGCTGGTCCACGGGGAGCCGGAGCGCAATGACATGGTCGAATACTTCGCCGAGCAGCTGGACGGCTACGCGACCACCCGGCAAGGCTGGGTGCAGTCCTATGGATCGCGCTGCGCCAAACCGCCGATCGCTTTCGGCGACATCTCCCGGCCGCGGCCGATGACCGTGCGCTGGACGGTATTCGCCCAGAGCCTCACCGACCGTCCTGTGAAGGGAATGCTCACCGGGCCGGTCACCATCCTGCAGTGGTCCTTCGTCCGCGACGACCTGGAGCGCAGTCAAACCTGTGCTCAGATTGCTCTGGCCCTGCGGGACGAGGTGGCCGACCTGGAGGCCGCCGGGATCAACGTGATCCAGATCGACGAGCCCGCCCTGCGGGAGGGCCTGCCACTGCATCGAACCGAGCAGCCCGCCTATCTGCGCTGGTCGGTGGACAGCTTCCGGCTGACTGCTGGTGGGGCGGGGGCCAAGACGCAGATCCACACGCACATGTGCTACTCGGAGTTCGAGGACATCATGGACGCCATCGCCGAACTGGACGCGGATGTGCTCTTCATCGAGGCGGCGCGGTCGGCGATGTCGCTCTTGCACGCCTTCGCCGACCATGGCTACACGAATGAGGTCGGGCCCGGCGTCTACGACATCCACTCGCCGTTGGTGCCGTCGGTCGAGGAGATGGCGATGCGGCTGCGCAAGGCGGTCACAGTGATTCCCGCCGACCGACTCTGGGCCAATCCCGATTGCGGCCTGAAGACTAGGGGGTGGGCGGAGGTCGAGCCGTCCCTGCGCAACCTGGTTGAGGCGGCACGACAGGTTGCGGCCGAGCTGGCCGCGGTCTCTCCGGCCAGCTCCTAGCCGGGCGCCGGGGAGGACCGGTGGAAACCGCCTACCAACCGGAGGCGACCGAGCGGCGCTGGCGGAGGCGTTGGGCGGAGATCGGATTGGGGGCTGCCGACCCAGCTAGCCGGAAGCCGGCGTTCTCAATCGCCCTCCCGCCACCCAACATCACGGGCTCTTTGCACATGGGCCACGCCCTCAACGCCCTCGTTCAGGACGCGCTGTGCCGGTTTTACCGGATGCGGGGATACGAGGTGTGCTGGGTTCCGGGCACCGATCATGCCGCGATCGCCACCCAGAATGTCATCGAGCGTCAGCTGGCTGACGAGGGAACGACCAAAGAGGAGCTGGGGCGCGAGGCGTTCGCCGCGCTGGTCGAGGCCTGGTACCAGGAGTACCAGGGCCGCATCCTGGAGCAGCTCCGCCGTCTCGGCGCCACCTGCGACTGGGCCCGTGGTCGCTTCACCATGGACGAGCGCTACGTCCGGGTGATCCGGACTGTCTTCTCCGAGCTGTACCGCGAGGGGCTGATTTACCGGGGACCGCGGATCGTCAACTGGTGCCCACGCTGCCGATCGGCCATCTCGGACGAGGAGGTCGACTACCAGGAGCAGAAGGACACCTTCTATTACGTGGGCTATCCGCTGGTGGGCGCCGCGGGTGGTCTGGAGGTGGCCACCACCAGACCAGAGACCATCCTCGCCGATGTGGCGGTGGCGGTTTCCCCTGGCGACCAGCGCTTCACTGAACTGGTCGGAAAGATGGTCCGCGAACCGCTGGGCGATCGGGAGATCCCGGTCATCGCCGACGCGGCGGTGGATCCCCGATTGGGCACGGGAGTGCTCAAGATCACGCCCGGGCACTCAGCAGAGGACTACGAAATAGGCGAGCGCCACCACCTGCCGATCCGGACGGTCATCTCGCTGGACGGGAATATGATTGCGCCCGACTTTCCCACTCTGGACGGCAGGGGGGTCGCTGAGGCTCGTGAGCTGGCCGCGCAACTGCTGCGCAGTTCGGGGGCCATGCTCCGGGAGGAGCCGCTGGTGCATCAGGTCGGCCACTGTGATCGCTGCGGCACCATCATCGAACCGCTGGTCACGCCGCAATGGTGGGTGCGCGTCCGCCCCCTCGCCGCTCCGGCGGTGGACGCCGTGGCATCGGGGCGAATCAAGATCCATCCGGGGCAGTTCCGAGCCCAGTACCTGGACTGGCTCGCCGGGTTGCGGGACTGGTGCATCAGCCGCCAACTGTGGCTGGGTCACCGTATCCCAGTTAGCACTTGCAGCAACGGCCACACCTTCGCCTGGGTGGAAGAGCCCGAGCTATGCCCGGAGTGCTCGAGCCGCGAGCTGACCGCAGACCCCGACGTCCTCGACACGTGGTTCTCCAGCGCCCTGTGGCCCTTCGCGATTCTGGGGTGGCCCGAGCCGAACCCGGCGCTGGAGAAGTTCTATCCGACCTCGGTGCTCAGCACCGCCCGGGACATCCTGCAGCACTGGGTGGTGCGCATGGTGATGACCGGGCTGCACTTCACCGGGGAGATTCCCTTTCACGACGTGCTCTTCCACGCCACAATCCTGGGAGCGGACGGCGCCCGAATGTCCAAGAGCCGGGGCAATGTGGTCGACCCGCTGGAAATGGTGGACAAGTACGGCGCCGACGCGCTGCGGGCTTGGGGGGCCAGCGTCGCGATGGGGAGTCAGGACGCTCGGTTCGACGAGACCCGGATCGAGGGGTTCGCTCACTTCGCCAACAAGCTCTGGAACATGACCCGGCTACTGCATCATGTTCACTTCCCCGAGGAGGGGCAGGAAGGCCAGATCCCGGAAGTTCCAGAGCCCGCCCGGGAGAACCTCCAGCTAGCTGACCGATGGATTCTCTCGCGCATGGCGGCTCTCACCGAGCTGACCACCAGGGCGCTCCCTGCCTTCGACTTCGACGGTGCCATCGACTCGATCTACGACTTCGCCTGGCATGAGCTGGCGGACTGGTACCTGGAGTTGACCAAGGGCCGTCTTGAAGCTGGCGACTCCACCGCTCTCTGGGTGACACGCCGGGTCCTGCTCCAGACCGTCACCCTCCTGCATCCGATCATGCCGTTCCTGACCGACGCGCTAGCCGAACAGTTTGTCGGGAGTCCGGTGAATTTGGACAGCGCAGTTTGGCCGGATGCCCCCGGCAGCTGGACTGACCCTGAATCGGAGTCTGCGATGACGGCCTGTATGGCGCTGATCTCCAACCTCAGGAGGTGGCTAACCGAACTAGGAATCGAGGTGACCAGGCATAGCAGTCGAGTCCCGTTCTCCGTCACCGAAGCTGGACCCGAACTGGCCTTCCCCGAGGCCCTGGGTTACGTCAGTGCGCTCCTTCCTGTGGATTGGGTCGAGCCTTCCGGGGAGTCGGGAGAGGCCCCTCCTCAGGTCGTCGCTGGCCGCACCACCCTCTCCTTGGGTAAGAGGGATGGCGGCGGGGCCGAGCGGTGGAAGAAGGCGGCCCTTCGTGAGCTGAGCAAGGCGGAGGCCTATCGCACGGCCCTGGAGAACAAGCTGGCCGGCCCCTTCGCTGTCAAGGCGCCGGACGAGGTCGTTCAGCGAGAGCGTCGCCGACTGGAGGAGGTGCGGCAACGGATAGCTCTCCTGCGCCGATTGATCGAGAGCTGATTCGGACCGGCTGAGTGCTTTCGATCACCTTCCTCCCGCTGCTGGCGCTCCTGCTTCCGGCTGCCGCCACTCTGGTCTGCTCAGCCCTCGGCCGACCCTGGCCACGTCGGCCGGGCTTCTGGTCCCGTTGGGTGCTGCGCGTGGGGCTGGTGCTGGCGCTGGCCGATGTGGTGGCGATATTCGACTGGCTCCAGCCGGGCGGCACCCTCCAGGCGACCATCTGGCAGGTAGACCCGAGTCTGCCGATCACGCTGACGGTAGATACCGGTGGAACGGTGCTCGCCATGATGGTGCTGGCGGCGGCGCTGGTTGTCAGCTTCGCGGCGCGCGACCGACGCCCTTTGGCGTCGGCGGCACTGGGACTGGCGGTGCTAGGCGCGGTGGGCGCGGCATTCGCCGGGGATTTGCTTAGCCTCTACATCGGACTTCAGTTGTCGGCATTGGGGGGCATTGGGCTGAGCTACGCCCGCCAGCCCCGGGCGGCTAGTTCTCGGATGATCTGGGCAGTGGTGGCCGACCAGACCATCGGCCTGGTGTGGCTGGGGGCGATGGTGATTCTGCTGCACCACACCGCCACCCTCCAGTTGAATGCGATCCCCACCAGCACCGTCAGCCCAGCTCTGGCCGGAGTGCTTCTGCTGCCGGCGGCGGTCCGCTTGCTGGGTTGCGGCCTGATCGCGGGACCCACGGCCCCCGGCCGTCCAGGAACGATCGGGCGGTCCCTCGACGTCGCTGACTGGTTGACAGTGGTGGCGGTGCCGACTGCACTCCTGCTGCTGATCCGAGTGCAGGCGCTCTCCGGAGGAACGTGGCCGGAGCCTTGGTTCGGGACCGCCCTCGACCTGCTAGCGCTGTTGATGGCCGCGATTGCTGTGGCCGGACTGCTGGTCTCGAGCAACCCTCACTCCGCCCTGCGAGCTTTGCTGTTGGTGTTGGGAGCGCTGGTGCTCGTGGGGTTTGGCCAGAACGCCACCGACGGAACGCTGTTGGGATTGACCTCGGGGTTGTTCTTGGAGATCTCCGCCGCCTTTCTTCCTCGGGCCCTTCTGGGGAGCGCTCGGGGGCGCAGAATCCGCGCACCGGCGCCGACCGGGGAGGGGAGCGGGATCCCACGACTGACGGGCAGGGCGATTGTGCTGCTGCCGTGTGTGCTGGGGTTCGCCGCGGCACTGTTGGGAATGGATCTGGCGTTGCGAGGTGGGCTTGAGGTAGGTTTGGCTCCGGCGCTCGCCTACCTACTTTGCCTGGTGGGGCTGGTGCTCACCGTCCCTCGGCTCCGCCGGGCGGCCACCTCGCCCGGCCGTTGGAGCAGGGCGCTGTGGTTGCCGGTGCTCGGCTTGGGCGCCGCCGCGATTCTGCCCGGATGGGCTCTGACTATGGCTGCGACGTCGCTCGCGCCTCCGGGAACCGCTAGCTTGGCGCTTCTTTCGGCGCCCGATCCGCTGGTCATTTTGGCGCCGGGATTACTCTGGCCCGGGGGTTACCTGGTGCTGCTCGGAGGATTCGTGGGAGGCGGAGCCTGGGCCCTGCGCCTGGCTATGGGGGCGAACACTCGGGTCGCCGAGCCCACACTTCCGGCGGCTGAGCCCTCGGTGGTGCTGCCCACCCACCTCGCGGCGTTGGTCGCCCGCGCCAGTTCCGCTCCCTCATGGACCAAAGAGGTGCGAGGCTGGTATGCGACGCTGGTCGGGCTAGCTGACCGAGAGGTCTCCGAACGGCCGGTCTGGCTGTGGCTGGCCGCGGCCGCCGCTGCGGCCTGGTTGCTGGCCGAGGTGATCAAGCTGTGATCTGGGCTGGCGTGTTGGCGGGTGGTGGCTTCGCAGCCGGCGCCATTGCGCTGTTTTCGGTAGGCCCCACCGGGATGGCCATCAGCGCGCTCGCACTCGGGTTGGGGCTCGGGGGAGTGGCGTCACTCTCGACCGGCCCGACCGGGTTCGGCTGCCTGGCGGGGATGGGTGCGGTCGCGGCGATCTTAGTATTCATCAGCGGTCGATACTCCTGGTTGGACGCGTCCGGCGCGATCCTGGGCCCAGGGGCGGTGGTGGATCGTCCACGGGTTTTCGGCGTTCGCAGTCTCCGAGCCATTCTGGGCGCGGTCGGGCTGTTCACCGCCAGGCTGCTCTCGGGTCATCTGGCTGCCGGGACAGTGGCGACCCAGGGCCCCGGGTTTGCCTGCCTCTTTGTTCTCGAGGTGGGGCTGATCCGGATCGGCACTGGTCGGGGCCCTGCGGAGCTGGGACTTGGAGGGCTCTGCGCTGGCATGGGTGCGGCGTCCTTCCTCCTTCTGAGTGCGCCAGAATCCTCCCTGGCGGTCGCCGTGGTGGCCGCCGGGATACCTGCCCTGGCGCTGGTCGCTCTGGGCCGGGCTACTCCTTGGGAGACCTCGGCGTGAGCCAGTGGCTGGCACCCGCTCTGACCGGGGGGGTGGTGGCGGCCCTCGCGTCGACGGTGCTGAGCCACCGTATGCGCTTGATCCCTCCCTTGGTGCTGTTGCTGACCGCCGCGGGGATCTCGATCGCATTGGGGGAGTCTTTGGCGACCCAACGTCCGAGCCCGCTGCTGGTGCAGGGTGGTTTGGGAACGCTGAGGCTCTCCCGGCTAGCGCTGGGCGTTCTGATCGGTGGGTGGGCTGCCCTGGTACTGGAATTGGGTGTTGCCCATCGTCCGCGGATCACCGGGAGCACGATCGCTGTCGGGATCTTGATCGGCGTTGCCTCGTGCTGGGCACTGCTGGTGACCGGAGTCGTCCCTTTGGCCCTGCTGGTGGCATTCATGTGCGCCTTCCTCTGGGCTCGCTGGCAGCGCCTCGCTGGGCCGCTGCTTCCGATCCGCAGCCTGGGCCGGCAGGCCGCACTCCTGCTCTGCGCCTTGCTGGCGGGTGCAGCGGTGCTCCCTTCGCAGCGAATCGGGGCTGCCCCGGCGGCATTGGCGGGCATGTTGCTGGTGGGCGGCCTGGGCGGGGTGGCCGGTCTCTTGCCGCTCTCCAGTTGGGTGGGAGCGGTGTCGAAAGTGTCTCCCGCCGAGGCCGCCGCCTGGCGAATCTGGCTGGTACCGGTGGCAATCGTGGCCGTCGCCAGGGTGCTGGTGGCCGGGCCGACCCCCCTCGCCCAGGTGATGCAGCTGCTGTTGGTGGCTCTGGGACTTGCCACCGCCATCTTTTGGGGCTGCGCCGGCTTCCGTGCTGACCCCAGCGCACGTTATTGGAGGGTGCTGCAGGCCGACGTCGGGTTCATGTGTGTCGGAATCGGCAGCGGGGATGTCCAGGGCCTGGCCGCGGCGCTGCTGCTCATCGTCGTCCACTGGTTGGCCGGTGCCGCGCTCAGCGAGCCGAGAGGGGCGCGCTCGCACCTCGTGGCCTGGGTGGGGCTCTCGGGGGTGCCGCCGTTCGGAGGGTTCACCGGTCGGCTGCTGGCCGTGGTTGGGGCGACGTTTATGGGCCCGGTGGTGGTGGCCCTGCTGCTTTTGGCCTTCGGACTCCAGCTTGCGTCGTGTGGCGCCGGGGTCAGGGAGGCAGTTCTCCGGTCGGCAGTCAGGGGCCCTCGCCTCATCGAGCTGGTGGGCCTGGTCGCGGCGTTGGGCGCCTTGGTGCTCGGTCTGGTGGCTGGGCCCTTTCTGCAGGCGGCGTTCGGTGTCCACCTATGAACCACCTGCTCTTCGGATTCGCCCTCTGCGCGGCGCTGGCCATTTATCCGGGCGGATTGGCAGTCCTGGTGGCGTCGCTAGTTGGGGGAGGGGCACAGCTCTGGTTTCCTCCCGACGCTCGACCCGGCTGGTTGACCGGCGCGGTCGAGCGGCCCTGGTCCTCACTGCTGGGACTGGCTCTGGCCGGAACCGTGCTGGCGCCCATGCCCTGGCCGGACAATCCGGTGGCTCCAGTGGGGATCTCCTGGGCCTCGGGCAGCAGCCTTGGAGGCATCGCCCTCACCTTGGGCGGACTCTGGGCCCTGCTTCTGCTGGGCTCGACCCAACCGCATCGCGGCTGGGTCCTGAGCGTTCTGGGCGGCTGGTCGCTGGGACTGGTAATCCTAGCCTTGGCAGTACATTCGGGCAGCTGGTCTGCCGTTCTGAGCGCAGGTGGTGTGGGGGCCGAGTTGGGCCGAGCGGGGCTGGCGGGCGTGGCAATCTGCGTTTTGCCCTGGGTGTTGCGTGGAGCTCCCGGCGGCACCTCGGTGCGGGGTGCCGCTTGGGCCGCCAGCGTGGGTCTCGCCCTCTTTCTGGCGCTCCCCCAGCTTCAGGCAGTCCCCTTCCCGGTGGCGCTCGCCGCCTGGTGGTCGCTTCTTGCGGCACTGAGTGTCGGGTGGGCGGCGGGCGCCAACTGGGGAGTGAGAATTGCCGGGCGGCTAGGCCTCGCCGCGTCCGCTGCTACACTCAATGTTCCGTGAAGCGCTTGCCGGCGCGGGGATCCCGATCCCCCTTGGACCGGCCGCCGCACCGGAAATTGGAGGCCCTGTGAGGACGTGGTCGAACTAGTCCTAGCCTCGGGCTCGGAGCGCCGCCGCGAACTCCTGGTGAGACTGGGACTGAGGTTCGTCGTGGTCCAGCCGGAGGTCGAGGAAAAGCTATTGCCCGGGATGTGTGCCGACCTGGCGGTACAACTGATCGCCCGCAGCAAGGCCCACGCCGGACTGGAGATGGTGCCCACGCGAGACGCTTACCTCCTGGCGGCGGACACCATCGTGATGGGTCCCAGCGGCCCCTTGGGCAAGCCCCGCACCGTGGCCCGGGCTCGAGAGATGCTGCTCTTGCTGCGAGGCCAGCGTCACGTCGTCCTGACTGGTATCTGCGCGCTCAGCGCCACCTCCAAAAAGGAGGCCACCGGCGTCTCACGCTCCGCGGTTAGAATGCGCGACTTCAGCGACAGCGAGTTGGAGCAGTATATTGCCGGTGGTGAGCCGCTGGACCGATCCGGCTCGTACGCCATCCAGGGACTCGGCGGCTCCCTGGTGGATGCGATTGCCGGTCGCACCGACACCGTGATTGGCCTCGACTGCCAGTTGGCCATGCAGCTACTGAGTGAGGTCGGCTATCCGGTTCCCCTGCCAACCGCACCCGATCGCCATGTCGCCCTGGGCAAGGCGGCGGCCACCCGTCGGCCCCTGGCAAGCTCCAATCGGGTGGGAGGATCCCGCTGAGGCTGCGGGCGCTCAGCGGAGTGGCGGGGGTTGTCTCGGTCGGTTTAGCGCTGGGATCACTGGTCACTGGCTGCGGATCCAATCGGCTGGGGGGTCTCGAGGTGGCAACCCAGGTGGTCTCCACCGGCTCTACCGCGACCACCCCCACAGTTCCTCAGGGGACCGAGGTGAATCTCCAGATCAAGATCAGCAATGTCAGCCAAAACAGCGTTGGCGGGGTCACCGTCCGGGTGGCGGTTCCTACCGGCTTCACCTACCTGGATACCGTGACGACCTCCACCAACGGCAACTCCGAGCGCTCTGCGGACATCGCTCCCAAGAGCAAGGAGTCGACCCTCACCTGGGGTGCCTGGGCGATGGGGCCTCAGGCCTCGTCGAGTAAGTCCCAGGTCCTGATCACTGCTCAACTGAAGGCGACCGGGAATCCCGGCAATGTCCAGTTCTCACCGGAGGTCTTCGCCACCGGGTTCGTCAACACCCTCTCGGGGACCCCGCTGGCACTCACCATCTCGCCCGCCCCGGCGCTCAACGTGCAGCTCCGGGCCACTCCTGCCGTGGTGCCCGCCGGGGGGCGACTCACCTACGAAGTGGTGGTCACCAACACCGGTAGCGGAGAGGCGCCGGACACCTCTGTCGGGGTCAGCCTTCCCGACGACTTCGACTACGTGGGGGCGGCAGGGAGCTCCGGCAACGCCAGTTTGGGCAATTCCACCTTCCCCAACACCGGCACTGAGATCCCGGTCTGGAGCGGCATCGACGTACCGGGTGCAGGTTCGTCGGGACCCGGCATCCTCTCGCTCAGCTTCACCGTCGAAGTGCTGGCGCTCGTGCCCCGCGGTACCTACACCGCCTCGGCGACCCTGGTGGCCAGCACCGGGTCGCAGACCCAAGATTACATTCAGCAGAACTACACTGCCCTGGCTGCCGTCCAGGTCGCCGCGCCCTAGGCGGCCTATGGAGCTCCCGCGATCTCGGCGACCGTGGGCTCTGGTAAACTCGCTGCCCGGATACGAGGTGCGCGGCTGCCTCACGGCGACCGGCCCTCGAGATGAGCCACTCGCTCGCCACCACCACAACTCCAAGGGAGCCCTGATGTACGCCATTGTCCAAGTCGGTGGACGCCAGTACCGGGCCGCGCCTGGGGAGAGGTTGGTGGTCGATCGGATGGACGTTGAGCCTGGCTCCCGGGTGAATCTGTCCGACGTTCGAATGCTCATTGCTGAAGATGGTGACGGGACCGAGACCGAGATCGGCCGACCCCGGGTGGAGGACGTCGCCGTGGCGGCCCGGGCAATCAGTCACTTTCGGGGGCCCAAGATCCTCGTCTTCAAGTACAAGCCCAAGAAGCGCTACCGGCGTCATCAGGGGTTCCGCGCCGAGCTGACGGAGCTACGGGTCGAGGAGGTCCGCCGGGGCGCCTACGAGGACAAGCCCGCTCCCGAATTGACCAAGAAGCGTGCCCCTGCGCGGGCCTCGCGTTCCGCCGCCAAGGCGCCAACTCCGCCCGTCGACCTCACCGAGCCGACCGCGAAGTCGGCCCCAGAGCACAAGAAGGCGGCGGCTCCAGTTCGTGCCCGGGCCGCCGCGACCACCGAGGCGGCAGTGAACCCGGCCAAGGCAAGTCCGGCAGCGGCCAAGTCGGTCAGCAAACCCAAGCCGACTCGGGCGGCGCGCAAGCCTGCCGCTAAGGCCCCGGTCGCCCCGGCGGAGAAGAAGGCGGCGCGTCCCCGCGCCAAAGCGACGGACAAGCAGGAGCAGCCTGATGGCGCATAAGAAGGGCGGCGGCAGCAGCCGCAACGGTCGTGACAGTCAGTCGCAAAGACTGGGGGTCAAGGTCTACGGTGGCCAAACCGTGGGGGCGGGCGCGATCTTGGTCCGTCAAAGGGGGACCCGAATCCTGGCCGGCCCGGGAGTTGGCGTCGGGCGCGACCACACCCTCTTCGCTCTGCTCCCTGGCATTGTGGACTACAAGCCGTACCGTACCGACCGGACCCGAGCCTCGATCTCCACGCCTGGCAGCCAGACCGGCTGAGCCGCTGAGGCTGATCGCCTGTGGCCGCGAATGTTCCTAGACGAGGTCGAGCTCAGCGTTAGCGCCGGCCGGGGCGGCCCCGGTTCCGCCAGCATGCGCAGCGAGAAGTTCGCGCCCCGAGGGGGGCCTGACGGTGGCGACGGAGGTCAAGGTGGAGACGTGGTGGCAGTGGCTGACGCCGGTCTCAGCTCGTTGCAGGAATATCAGGTTTCTCGTTCCTTCAAGGCCGCGAGCGGCGGCGCTGGGGGACCATCCCGGCGCCACGGAGCAGATGGCGGGGCGAGTCTCCTCAAGGTGCCCCCAGGAACCTTGGCCTGGGACGTTGCGACCGGACAGCTCCTGGCTGACCTGGACCACCCCGGAGCCACCGCGGTGCTGGCCAGGGGAGGCAAGGGGGGCCGGGGCAACGTCCACTTCGCCAGCTCGACTCACCAAGCACCTAGGCGTCGCGAGCTCGGCGAACCAGGCGTCGTCCTGGCGATCCGCCTGGAGCTGCGCCTGATTGCGGACGTCGGCCTGGTGGGACTGCCCAACGCCGGTAAGTCGACCCTGCTGGCCAAGTTGACCGGAGCTCGACCGAAGATCGCCGCCTACCCCTTCACCACCCTGACTCCGAACCTTGGAGTTGCCGACTTGGGGGAGGGGCGGGTGATGACGTTGGCTGATGTTCCGGGGCTGATTGAGGGTGCGCACGAAGGGGCGGGACTGGGATTGGCGTTCCTCAAGCACCTGGCGCGAACCCGGGTCCTGGTTCACCTGGTTGATGCCAGCTTGGGCGAGGAGGGCATCGTCTCCGCCTACCAGCAGGTGACCGCAGAGATGGAGCTTCACAGTCCGGAGCTGAACGACAAACCAACCCTATTGGCGCTCAACAAGCTCGACCTACTTGACCCTGCCGAGGGAGCACGACTGCTGGGCCGCGTGGCGAATCATCTGGGGGAGGCGCTCACGGTGCTGGGGATCTCGGCCGCCACCGGCGGTGGGTGCTCCGAGCTCTTGGCCGAGGCTGGAGTTCTGCTGCGCCGGCCTCACGGACCACGGCCTGACGATCGCGCGAGTGGCGGGTTCAGGCTCTACCAGGGCCCTCGCGGGCTGAGTCGGGAGTTCTCAGTCGAACGGGTAGGTGAGGCCTTTCGGGTGGCAGGAGAATCCCTGGAGCGACTGGTTGCTGTCACGGACCTCGATGACGATTCCTCGGTGCTGCGGCTGCAGCGCCAGCTGGCCAAGATCGGAGTCGAGACCGCCCTGCTGAGGGCCGGAGCCGAGGAAGGCGATGAGGTCCAAATCGGCGCCGAAGCGTTCACGTTCTACCCCGACCCGACCCCCCCAGCCGCTGCCTCTCAGACCGACGACGAGCAGCTGGGATAGCGGAGTGCCTGCGGTTTCCGCGGCCACCGTCTTCTTCGGTGGCACATTTGACCCGCCCCACTTGGGTCACCTATCGGTAATTCGGGGACTGCGCCAGCAGACCGGCCTGCCGGTGCTGGTCGTGCCCACCGGCGAGCCAGTCCACCGGTCGTCCCCTCGGGCCAGTCGACGGCAGCGGGCCGAGATGGTCGCGCTGGCGATCCAGCCGCTGGGCGACCCCCTGGTGACCATCTCCCAGCACGAGTTGGAGCAGTCCCAGCCCGGCTACACGGTCGATACCGTGCAATGGTTGAGATCCCGGACCCCGGAGCGTTCGGTCGTTCTGGCTTTGGGCTCTGACGTCGCCGTCGCCCTGCCGGGGTGGAAGGACGTCGGGCGCCTCCTAGAGCAGGTCAGGCTACTGGTCTTCGAGAGGCCAGGCGTGGGCGAGCCTGGCGAGGTGGTGCTGGGGGAGCTGCGACGGCTCCGACTCCCGCTCGAAGGGGCGGAGGTGGTCGCCATCCCAGCCCCAGTGGTGGACGCGACCGGGATTCGGGATCGGCTAGCCCGCGGCGAAGACTGTTCTGACCTTCTGCCCCCAGCGGTCTCTCGATACATCGGAGCGCATGGTCTCTACCGGAACCCACCGGAGGCCGCCAATTCATCTCGTGCGGGATAATTGCCCTCGCATGACGCCGCTTCAGCTCAGCCGCCTGCTCGCTGATGCCGCGCTGTCCCGCCGGGCCCGCTCAGTGGTCAGGATCGATCTCCGAGGCAGGACCACCCTCGCGGATTACTTCGTGATCTGCGAGGGAGATACCGATCGCCAGGTGCGGGCCATTGCCGGCGAGATGTCCGATCTGGCGGCCCGGTCCGGAGCCCATCCGCTGTCCCGCGCCGGGCTGGAAGAAGGGTCCTGGGCCTGCCTCGACTTCGATTCTGTGGTGGCTCACGTCTTTCTGCCTGGTGAGCGCGCCTACTACGACCTGGAGGGTCTTTGGGGACCGGCGCATCGGGTCCGGCCCCGGCGAGTTGCCGCAGCTCCATCTGGTCCGTGACCACCGACGCGCTTCGGCTCGGCTGCTTCATCCCCCAGGGCTGGCGGGCGGAGTTTCCCCCGTCGCTTGGTGCGAGCGAGCGCTGGGAGGCGGCGGTCGGCGTTGCCCGGCGGGCTGAGCGCAGCGGTTACGGCGCGGCCTGGGTCTACGATCACCTGCAGGCGCCGGGGTCCGATCCGCCTAGTCCGGTCTTCGACCCACTCCTACTTCTGTCGACCGTAGCCTGGGCCACCACTGAGATCCGGATCGGCACGATGTGCCTCGCCGTACCGCTGCATCATCCGGGTCGGCTGGCCCAACAGCTGGCCTGTCTGGATGTCGCCAGCGCCGGACGGCTGGAGGTCGGGCTGGGCGCTGGATCCGATCCTGAAGAGGCGAAGGCGTTTGGGATTTCGGTCGGGGGGTTGAGGGACCGGATCTTCGCCTGCGGCGAGGCCGCCGAGCTGCTTAGGGCCAGCTGGAGCCACCAGCACACCAGTTTCGAGGGTCGGTACACCCTGGTCGAGGACGCGCTGATCTTCCCTAAACCAGTACAGCGTCCCGGCCCTCCGATCTGGATCGCCGGAGGGGGCGAAAAGCTGACCCTCTGGCAGGTGGCCCGCCACGCCGACGGCTGCAGCCTATTCGGTCCGCCAGCGCGGGTCGCCCACAAGCTGGAGGTCCTGGCAGCGCACTGCCGGGCGGCCGGACGCCGGCCGGAGTCGGTGCGGGTGGCCGTGGTGGTGGATTGCCTGGTCGCCGACTCGGAGGCGGCGGCGGACCTCTTGGTGGAGCGGTTCAACCGGCATCGGGAGGATCCGGCCAGCTACCGGGCTAGGCGGCTGGTGGGAACGCCTGAGAGCTGTGCCCAGCAGCTGCAGGAATACGTCGATCTGGGCGCGCGGGAGATCTGCTGCTTCTTTCCCGATGCCGTTACCTCTGACGGGCCGGAGAAGCTGGCGGCTGCGGTTCTGGGCCCGCCTCCGTCACCGCCGCAGCAACTCCTCGCGGCAGGGAGGTAGCATTCTTGACCCTCGCCGGCTCCACCATGCTCACTTTTCCTGAAGCTGAGCTGCCACTGGACTCCCTTTGATCTGAGCGGCTAGCATGGGTGGGCCCCCACCGGCGGCTCCGAGCCGGTTGGGCCCCACCCAGAGCAAGGAGAGAATGCATGCATCGGAAGCTGGACGTCCTGGCGGAACGGGGCTTCGTCGTGCTCCGGGACTACGACGGCCCGGCCATCCCGCCGGTCGAGTGGGAGAGCCTGGACTACGTGGACTGGAAGAGCGGCGGCGATACCAACTTTGCCCCGCTCGCTTCCGCCAATGGCGACATGGAGTGTCACGGCTTCTGGGAGCACGGCAAGGCGGACAAGGACGGCGTCTGGACCGACAATCGAAACATTGCGCCAAGTCTGGTGCGCTACGTGGACGCCATTGGCGGCAATTTCGGCCGGGTGCGGGTCATCAAGCTCAATCCGAGTGAGGAGGAGCAGGCCATCAAGCAGCTCCATCTCGACGACAACAACCGTCTCAACCCAGACGGGGCCGGCTGGGTGGTGCGAGCCTGGCTGGAGCTGGCGGACAGCCCCGGCAAGTCCACCTTCATCCTCCGGGAGCTGAAGGACGATCCCTCGACCGAGTCCAGGATCACGCTCCATCCCGGCATGCAGCTGGTGATCGACACTGAGCGCCTTTCTCATGTAGTCCACCACCCGGGTCCCGATCCGCGCTACTCGCTGATCACCTCGTGGGAGTCCGACGACACCATCGAGAAGTGGATCAAGAGTCAGCTCCCGGCCGGGGAGGGAGTCGGCGCGCGCTAACTAGCAGATTCCGTCCCACCTGGATCGGTAGGCGCCCGGGCAGTTGACATCCTTGTTCTCATAGGCGACCGTGTTGGGGAGATAGAAGTTGGCATTGAGCCCGCTACCGACCTCGACGACATCCGCCGGCTTGGTGTACCAGATGTTGGGCTGCGCCGGCAGCACCTGCTCCATGTATGACTGCCAGAGCGGGGCGGCGCCAGTGATTCCGGAGGAGACTCGCGACAGCGTGTCGTAGTTCGGATTGCCCACCCAGGTCGCGGTCAGCAGGGTGGGTGTCCAGCCGAAGACCCAGTTGTCGCCGATGCCGGCCAGGTCACCGACACCGTAGTCGGAGGTGCCCGTCTTCACCGCCACGATGCGATTGGGAATGGTCAGTCCGTTATCGATCCCGAATTCGGGTTGGCGGTTCTGATTGCTCTGCAGAATCATGTTCATGATGTAGGCGACGTTAGCTGGAATCACCTGTTGCGAGTTATCAGCGACGTTGTATTGGTAGATCGTCTTCTTCCCGCGAAGGATGGTAAGGATGGTGGTGGGCTGGTGGAGCACCCCGCCACTGGCCAGCACCGAGGCTCCGGTCGACATGTTGAGCATGGTGATCCCGTCCGCGGTGCCCCCCAGGGTGAGGGCGAGTCCGTAGGTGTTCTGAGGATTCAACAGACCGCTGATCCCCATCCGTTCGGCGACGTCGACTACATCTTGCAGACCGGTGATGTCCTCAACCTTCACAGCCGCCACGTTGATGGAGTTGCCGAGGCATATCTTCAGTTGACAGATGCCCGTGAAGGTGTCCGAGTAGTTGGTCGGCGCATACCCGTTGATGTCGATCGGCTCGTTGAGGATGGGCGTCGTCATGGTGAACTTTCCCGACGCGAGCCCGGCGGTATAGGTGAACATCTTGAAGGACGACCCTGTACGTCGCGGCGAGTCAACCATGTTGATCTGGCCCCATTGTCCGGTCGGGTCGGTGGTTCCGACCATGGCCAGGATCTCCCCTGTTCGGGGATCGACAGACTCCAAGTCGGCGTCTCCGATGTTGAACTCGCGCTGCAGTTCGGCGTCCTTGGTCGGGTTCTGGAGGTCGGCGATCCCGGCGGCCTGGTCGGCGGTGTCCAGAGAGGTGTAGATGGTCCAGCCCCCCGGGTTGAGGTAGGCATCGCCAAATTGGGCCTGAAGCTGGCTCTCCGCGAACTGTACGAAGTCCGGCTGGGTGTCGACCTCACTGTCTTGCCAGGGATAGAAGGTCAGCACTTCCTTGAAGGCAGCGGTGGCTTCCTTCTGGGTGATGTAACCGTTGCGAACCATCGCCTGCAGCACCACCTGCTGTCGGTCCTTGGCCAGGTTGGGCGCCCCCGTGATTCCCGCGTAGAGGATGGGGTTGTAGGCGGTGGGGGCGTCGGGAATGCCGGCGAGGATACTGGCTTGGGCCAGATCGAGGTGGCTAGCGGGGATGTGGAAGTAGAGTTCGGCGGCTTCCTCGATGCCGATCGCCTGGTTCCCGTAGTCGATCCGGTTGACGTACATCTGGAGGATGGTGTTGGGTTTGAAGACCTTGGAGATCTCATAGCCCAAGAGCAGTTCGCGGATCTTCCTGGTGATCGTCTTCTGAGGGGTGAGGAAGGCGATCTTGGCCAGCTGCTCGGTGATCGTGCTGGCCCCCTGTAGGGCGTTGTGGTGGAGCAGGTCATTGACCCCTGACTCGACGATCCGAGGCAGATCCGCTGAGGCCGTGTCCTGGTAGAAGTGGCGGTCTTCGACGGCCACAGTGGCCTCGATCAGCAGTGGGTTGACCTGCTTCAGGTTGATCCCGACGTGATGCACCCCCGGCTCGTGGAGGATGGCCAGGAGGGAGCCATCGCTGGCCAGCAAATTACTGTCGTTGGGCGGCCCCAGGTTGGGCAGGGCCGACACGCTCGGCAGCCCCACCTGGAAGGCGGCCAGCACGATCATGCCTGACCCGATCCCGGCGCAGGCCACTAACACCCCTACCAGTCCCGCGGTGGCGATGTTGCGGAGCCATAGGTGGCGCGTCCAGAAGCCGGGCTTGGAGGGTCGCTGAAGCCCGTTGCGCCGGCGGAGGCCGGACCGACGGGAAGCCCGCTCTCGCGGGGTGACGGTAATGTCCTGCATTCAGTTCACGCGGGAAGGGGGCAGGCCCCCCGCTGCCCGATTATGCCAGGCTCCCGGAGCGTGACCGCCGGCGGCAGTTGGAACCCGACCCGGTGACAGCTTGGTGGCGGGATTCTCACGACCTTGCAAATACGCTGCACCGCGGGGATGAGTTACGGCCGGGCGGTGTAAGACTCGGTCGGAAGATCCAGTCCGGGACAGGTTCCCGAGCCAGAGAATTGAGTTCATAGCCGATGTCTGCAGCCGCCATGGCCGTTTCCGCTCCCCAGCGGGCCCAGATCGGATTCCCGCCAGTACCCCAGAGTCCCAAAGAAGCCGGCATCCCGGTCGGGTTCATCCATGACCTGGTTCTGAAGGTCATCTACTACAACGGCGCCATGCTGGGTCGCGAGGTCGCCCGCCATGTCTGCCTGCCCTGGAACATCGTCAGTGACTCGCTCAAGTTCCTCTCCGACGAGGGGTACATCGCGACCACCGGGATCAGGGGCACCGTGGGCGGCGCCGAGTTCGCCGACGGGCTTCAGTACGTCATCAACCGAAGCGGCCGGGAGCGTGCCAAGGAGCTGGTGGAGGTGAATCAGTACGCTGGGCCGGCCCCGGTGCCCTTGGACGTCTATATCGCGGTCGCCAGGCACCAGGGCCGGAGCAGCAATCCTGTGACCCACCAGATGCTGCGAGCCGCTCTCGATCATCTGGTGCTGCCCCCCAGCGTCCTGAATCGCTTGGGTCCGGCGCTCGGCGCCCGCCAGTCGATCTTCCTGTACGGCCCACCAGGGAACGGCAAGAGCAGCATCGCGGAGGCTTGCGCCTCTCTGCTCGGTGACGCCATCTTCGTACCGCACGCCCTCTACGTGAAGGGTGAGGTGATTCGGGTCTTCGACCCGATGCACCACCGCCCGGTCTCGACCGACCTGCCCTCTCATGACACCCGATGGGCGCTCTGCGCCCGCCCGGTGGTCAGGGCCGGAGGAGAGCTGACGGGGCGGGAGCTGGAATTGAGCTACGACGCTCGGATGGGATTCTTCGAGGCCTCCCTGCAGCTCAAAGCTAACGGTGGACTCTTCCTGGTGGACGACTTCGGCCGCCAGCAGCTGAGCCCCCAGGACCTGCTCAACCGGCTGATAGTTCCCCTGGAGGCAGGCTACGACTACCTCAACATCGGTCGGGCCGGGACCACAGTCATGGTGCCTTTCACCGAGGTGCTGATCCTCTCCACCAACCTCAAGCCCAGGGAACTGGTCGACGAGGCGTTCCTGCGCCGGATCCGCTACAAGGTGGAGGTCCCCAACCCCTCGGTGATCGAATACGGTCGCATCTTCCGCCGCGTGTGCGACTCGATTGGCCTGGAGTACGATCCGGCCGCGGTGAACTACCTGGTCGAGGAGCACTACCGCAAGGCGGATCGGCCACTGCATGGATGTGAGCCCCGGGACATCCTTGACCATCTGGTCCACGCCGCCTCTTACTTC
>Ga0307373_10006170_pt1 | contig 19210 bp, 15 predicted proteins | sample OX2MG_FD_202534 | JGI IMG/M metagenome (GOLD analysis project Ga0307373, IMG submission 202534) | Soil microbial communities from Risofladan, Vaasa, Finland - OX-2 | ecosystem: Environmental > Terrestrial > Soil > Coastal area > Acid sulfate soil | place: Finland: Risofladan, Vaasa | collected...
TGGCGGCGTTGCGAAATATCGTCGATTCGGCGCGGAACTACGGCGCCAAGGCGACCGGGCTGCTCTTCGAGCGCGCTGAAATGCTCGTGGTCTGGCAATGGCTGTTGTTGGCCCTGGTGCCGCTATTGATCGTGCTGCTGTACTTTCTCAAGCTCAAGCGTCAGCCATTGCAAGTACCCAGCACGTACCTCTGGCACAAGTCGATCGAAGATCTGCACGTCAACAGCGTCTGGCAGCGGTTGCGGCAGAGCTTGTTGTTGTACTTGCAATTGTTGTTCATCGCCCTGGTGGCATGGACCCTGCTGCGACCGACGATCCAGGGCAAACGGCTGATCGGCGACCGGTTCATATTTCTGGTGGACAACTCGGCCAGCATGGGCGCCACCGACGTAGCGCCCACCCGGCTCGACGAGGCCAAGAAGCGCGCGGGAGAACTGATCGACGAAATGCGCACCGGCGACGTGGCGATGCTGGTCAGCTTCTCCGACGGCGCGAAGATCGAGCAGTCGTTCAGCGAGGACCCGCGCGAGCTGCGCCGGCGGTTGGACGCGATCAAGCAGACCGACCGCTCGACCTCGCTGGCCGAGGCGCTGCGCGTGGCCGCCGGCCTGGCCAACCCCGGCCGATCGAGCAACCGGGAGGACGCGGGCGACGTCCAGGTGGCCGAGGCGGAACCCGCCACGCTCTACATCTTCAGCGACGGCAAATTCCCCAAGGTCAAGGATTTCTCCCTTGGGCACCTGGCCGAGAAGGGCCGCGAGCCGAATTACGTGATCATCGGCGAGCCGGACGCCACGAACGTCGCGATTGGCGCCTTCACCACGGGCCGGCAAGAGGCGAACCCCGACCATTTGCAGGTCTTCGCCCGGCTCGACAACCACTGCGCCGAGAAGGTATCGGTCATTGCCGAACTTTCGCTCAACGGCGAGCTGATCGACGCCAAGCCGATCGACATCGAGCCGGGCGATTCGACCGGCGTGGAGTACGATCCCGATAAAGTCGAGACGGGCGTGCTCAAGCTCTCGATCGACGCCAAGGACGCGCTGGCGATCGACAACGTCGCCTGGACCACGATCAACGCCCGCCGCCGCGGCAAGGTGCTTTTCGTCACCCCGGAGAACAAACCCCTCGAATTCGCCTTGAACACCGACCGGGTGCGCGAGCTGGCCGACGTCACGCAGCGGACCCCCGATTTTCTTGCCCAGCCCGACTACCGCAAGCAGGCCGACGGCGGCGGCTACGACCTGGTGATTTACGACCGCTGCCGGCCCGAACAAATGCCCCAGGCCAACACGCTGTTCATCGGCCGGCTGCCCCTTTCCGACGGCTGGAGGGCCGGCGAAATGGCCGACGTGCCACAGATCATCGATGTCGAGCAGGGCCATCCGTTGATGCAGATCGTCGAGATGGGCAACGTGCTCATCGTCGAGGGAACACCCTTGTTTCCGCCGTCCGGCGGCACGACACTGATCGACAGCCAAGTTGGAGCGATGTTCGCCATAGGTCCGCGCGAGGGGTACGAAGACGCGGTGATGGGCTTCATGATCGTCGATCAGGACAAAATGGGCACGGACTGGCCGAGATTCGCCAGCTTTCCGGTGTTCGTGCTCAACACGATCGAGTACCTGGCAGGCACGCGCTCGTCGCTCGATTCCGGCAGTGTGCGCCCCGGGCAGCCCATCGCCTGGCGCTCCGACACACCCGCCGAGCGAATCCAGGTCAGGCCCCCCAAAGGCGCGCCGTTCGAAGTCTCACGAGGCGCCTTGAACACCTTTAACGTGACGAGCACCGCCGACGTGGGGGTGTACGAGGTCCGCGCGGGAGACCAGGCGTTGGGCAGTTTCGCGGTCAACCTTTTCGACGGAAACGAAAGCGACGTTCGTCCGGCGCTTGAGCTTGCTGTCGGGGATTACAAGGTTGAGGGTAAGACCAGCCGCGAGCCCGCGCGCCGCGATCTTTGGAAGATCGTGCTCCTGGCCGCACTGGCGGTCCTGCTTGCCGAGTGGTATATCTACAATCGGCGCGTGTATGTCTAGCTCCCTGGGAAACGCCCTGGAGCTCTGTAAGGAACGCCCTCCGTGGCGTTCCGTGAAGCCGGCGCTATGTGTTTTGGCGGGACGGCGAAACGCCGCGGAGGGCGTTACCGATTCGTCCCGCTCTTCGCATCCCAGGCTTTGATCGGGTCGATCTGCCAAACGAAGTACCATCTCGATGATCACGAAATACCCGTTACGCAAACCCAAGAAACGCCGTGCCGCCGGTAACTCGCGGAAAAAGAACGTCATCAACAAGATTGTGGAGAACGACCTGATCCGGCGGGTGAGCTACGAAAAGTACCGCGAGAAGGTCCGCGACGTGTACGACGGGCCCCAGGGGGCGATGCTGGCGATGTGCAGTCTTCTTTCGTTGCACGTGACCCTGGGCGACCGCCTGCTGCGCGAACGACGTTTCGACCTCCGTGGCGCGAAGAGCATTCTGGACGTGGGAAGCGGGGCGGGCCAAATCGCCAAGCACCTCCTGAAATACGCCGACCGTGGCGCCCAGATCACCTGCTTCGATCTTTCGTTCGAGATGCTCCGCCGTGCGCGCCACCGGCTCAAGAGCGACGTCCCCAGCCACCTGGTGGCCGACCTGACACGGCTCCCTTTTGCCAACGCCAGCTTCGACTGCGTGACCTGCGGCTACGTGCTGGAACACCTGCCCGACGCCCGGCTCGGCCTGGCCGAACTGGCGCGCGTCATGGTGCCTGGAGGCCGGATGCTGTTATTGACCAGCGAAGACACGTTTTCCGGCGCTTGGACCAGTCGCGTCTGGTGTTGCCGGACGTACAACCGCCGGGAGCTGTTCCAGATTTGCCAGTCGGTCGGGCTGAGCTGGAAGAAGGAGCTTTGGTTCACTCGCATGCACAAGGCCCTTCGGGCGGGCGGGATCTGCGTGGAGATCGAGAGGACGTAGCCATGCCCGGCATCGCAACTCTCTGCCTCGGCCCGACGCCCGCGTTTGGCCTATCCCGCCGCAGTTTCCTCAATCGCTTCGGCATGGGTTTGGGTGGCGTCGCCCTGGCCGAACTATTAGGCAGGTCGCCCGCCGCCAGCGCGGCAAGTGTGCCGGGCGTACTGGCCGCGCCGCACCACCCGGCCAAAGCCAAGCGCGTGATCTACCTGTTCCAAAGCGGTGGACCGTCGCAGTTGGAGACGTTCGATTACAAGCCGCTCTTGAAGGAAATGCAGGGCCAGCCGCTTCCCGACGAGGTGCGCCAGGGTCAGCGGCTCACCGGCATGTCGGTTCACCAGGCGTCGCTCCCCTTGGTCGGTTCGATCTTCCCTTTCCGCCGGCACGGCGGGTCGGGGGCCTGGATCAGCGACCTCTTGCCGCACACGGCCAACGTCGTCGATCGGCTGTGCGTCATCCGCTCGATGTTCACCGAGGCGATCAACCACGACCCGGCGATCACATTTTTGCAAACCGGCTCGCAGATTTCCGGGCGGCCGAGCATCGGCGCCTGGCTCAACTATGGCCTGGGGAGCGACAACGAGGATTTGCCCGCCTTTGTCGTGCTGATCACCAAGGGCAAGGGGGACCAACCCCTCTATTCGCGGCTCTGGGGCACGGGCTTTTTGCCGTCGCGATTCCAGGGAGTGCAGTTCCGCGCGGGCAAGGACCCGGTGCTTTACCTGAACAACCCGGGGGGCGTGGAGCGCGCCAATCGACGCAAGCTGCTCGACCGGCTCCGTGAACTGCACGAGCTGGAACTGGCCGCCACCGGCGACACCGAGTTGAACACGCGGATCGAGCAGTACGAGATGGCCTTTCGCATGCAGGCCAGCGTGCCCGAGGTCACCAACACGGCCGACGAACCGGCCCACGTCGTCGATCTCTACGGACCCGATGCGCGGACCCCCGGCACGTTCGCCGCCAATTGCCTCTTGGCGCGGCGCTTGGCGGAGCGAGGGGTGAAATTCATCCAACTATACCACCAAGGTTGGGACCAGCATGGCGGGTTGCCCGGCGGCATCCAAACCCAGTGCAGCGAGACCGACCAACCTTCGGCAGCGCTATTGACCGACCTGGCGCAGCGGGGCCTGCTCGACGAAACGCTCGTGATTTGGGGAGGTGAATTCGGCCGGACCAACTACTCGCAAGGGAAGCTCACGGCCAACGACTACGGCCGCGACCATCATCCGCGGTGTTTCAGCACCTGGATGGCCGGAGGCGGTGTGAAGCCCGGACTGGTTTACGGCGAGACGTGTCCCTTCGGCTACAACGTCATCACCGACGGCGTCCATGTTCATGACTTCCACGCCACGATCATGCACCTGCTGGGCCTCGACCACGAGCGGCTGACGTATCGCTTCCAAGGCCGCGACTTCCGCCTGACCGACGTTCACGGGCGAGTGGTGAAGGAAATCGTGGCGTAGAGGCTTGCGGTCATGACCACCCCGCGATTGCAGTCGTTCGCCGAGTTCTGGCCCTATTACGTGCGAGAGCACAGCCGCCCGGCGACGCGGATGTGGCACTTCCTCGGAACGACGCTGGCCCTGGTTGTTCTGTTGACGGCGCTTGCGCTGCGAGCATGGTGGTACTTGGCGGCGGTTCCGCTGTGCGGTTACGCCCTGGCCTGGATCAGTCATCTGGCGATCGAGCACAATCGTCCGGCCACGTTCACGTATCCCCTCTGGTCGCTCCTGGGTGATTTCAAGATGTGGGGTCTCATGGCAACCGGCCGGATGAGGGCCGAAGTCGAGAGGGTGCTCAGGAAATAGACGTTGAAGCCCTCTGGCGTCCCGCGGCGAAAATCGCTACGATTCCACCCCACGACGATGGCCAAAGCCGGGCCTTTGGCTCCTGACGCCTAATGCCCAACGCCTAAAGCCTTTAAGGAGATCGACCATGTTGGGACGGATTCCCTACCGATCGTACTGGATGGTGCCGACGTTGCTGGTGGGGTTGGCTCTTGGGGCACTCATGCCGCACTCACCGCTGCACGCGGTGGCCACCGACCGGACTGACAGCTTCGCCCTGGCCACAGGCGCCTTGGACGATGTGACTGAAGCCGTTTACCTCCTTGATTTTACGACCGGCGAATTGCACGCGTACGCGATCAGCTCGGTAACTCGCCGATTCAATGCGTTCTTCCACGCCAATGCGCAGGGCGACATGGGAATCGTCGACGCGAGAAACCCGCAATACCTCTTGGTAACGGGCAACTCGCTCTTTCGCCCCAACGCCGGCGCACTTCAGCCGGCCAACTCGGTGATCTACGTTGCCGAGCTGACCTCCGGCAAACTGGCGGCCTACAACATCCCCTGGTCGCCGAGTTTCTCCCAATCGGGCACGCCGGTCCGCAAGGCGATGAATTGCCTCGACGTGATCCCCTTCCGCGCCCCAAGTGTCGCACGCCGATAGTCCGGGGCGGCGGGGTTGAAATAATCGTGGATTGCCGTCTAATGGGCGGATGACCCATGTCACGATCCTCGTCAACGGCGAGCCGCGCCAGGTGGCGGCCGATACCACGGTGGCCGCCCTTTTGGGCGAACTTCGTTTGGACCCTCGCCACGTGGCGGTCGAGGTGAACCTCGAACTCGTGCCGCGCGGCGCTCACGGGCGGCGAGCGCTGGCAGACGGGGACCGGCTGGAAGTCGTGACCTTGGTCGGAGGAGGTTGAACGCGTGTCCTTAGACCAGGTTTCAGTCCCCGTCGCCGAAAAACCCCTGCGGCTGGGTAAGCACGTCCTATCCAGCCGTTTGATCGTCGGTACGGGCAAGTACGCCAACTACGGCTTGATGGCCGAGTCGCTCGCGGCGTCTGGCACCGATTGCATTACCGTGGCCATTCGCCGCGAACGCCTGATCGACGCCCAGGGGCGGAACCTGCTCGACCACGTCGACACCGGCCGCTACGTGCTGTTGCCCAACACGGCCGGCTGCTTTACGGCCGACGACGCGGTGCGCGTCGCGAGGCTTGGGCGCGAGATCTTGCTGGGCCTGGAAAACCCCGGCTCCGATTGGGTCAAGCTGGAAGTGCTGGGCGACACCAAGACCTTGCTCCCCGATCCGGTGGCCACGCTGGCGGCAACGGAACGGTTGGTGGCCGACGGGTTCCAGGTGCTGTGTTACACGACCGACGACCCGATCACCGCCCGCCGGCTCAAGCAGGCGGGCGCCACCAGCGTGATGCCCGCCGGCAGCCCGATCGGTTCGGGGCAAGGGATATTGAACCCTAACAATATCCGCATTTGCCTGGAGTACCTCAAGGAAGGCGACCCCGAATACCCGGTGATCGTCGATGCGGGCGTGGGAACGGCAAGCGACGTGACGATTGCCATGGAGTTGGGAGTCGACGGCGTACTGTTGAACACCGGGATTGCCCATGCGGCCGACCCGCTGATGATGGCCCGCGCCATGAAGGCCGCCATCGAGGCCGGCCGGCTGGCATACCTCGCCGGCCGGATTCCGAAGAAGCTCTACGCCACCGCCAGCAGCCCCGACGAGGGGACGATCGCGCCGGCGAAGCCGCGGTAACGGTTGCGCAGTCGCTATTTGGTCTTTTCTACCTGGCCTGATTGATGACGACCGCGATGATCGCGCCGTAGAACACCACGGCGATTCCACAGCACACGAACATTGGGATCAGAACCGCAAGAGCGGCCTTTCCACCCGAAATCTCATGAGCGCGAGAGAGTCCAATGATCGTATATACGATGCTGACGATTGCATTGATCAAACCACCACAAAATGGGATGAAGGACAACAGTCCCGTCGTCCCTTGGCAGTAAGCGACAACGCGGAAGGTTGTTTCAAACGGGAATCTGGCGCCGCCAAGCATCATGAGCATTAAGTGGTACAAGCCGGCGCTGAAGAACATGCCGATGATCAACGCGATGGGCAAAATGACCGCGCCACATGCCAAGCCCACCACTGCCCCGGCGGCACCTCCCGCCATCTGCGCCGCGAAGGGGTTTCCCATGCCTGCGCCGAGCAACATCTGCAGGATCGTCTGAAAGACGAGGCCACCCATACCACCGATCATTCCGCCGGTCAATGCATACCCGATCGGCGCCCCAAGGCCGCCTTCACGGCGCATGTCATCGAAGAACAGGGTGCCCGATCCAAAGAGCTCCTTGACGGTCGCGATGAACGAACTGGCCGACGGACGGTCGCGCTCCCACGGAGGCCCAGTTCGAGGGCCCGAGGGACCGCGAAACTCAAACGGGGCGGCGCCACCTGCAGGTGAGGCGTACGGATTGGGGTCGAAACCCGAGGGAAGCGGCGCCGCGCCAGACGGATCGGACGCGGCAGGGTCAGTCGGCTGCGACTGGAACGGACTATCGGGAAGGCCACTGGGCAGGGGCGGAAACGCGCCCGGCGCGGGTGCCGCCCCTTGCGAGGACATCGGGATCGCCTGGATCGACCCGCACGACGGGCATTTCGCCTGTTTACCCGCCGTGTCGTCGCCGGTTCGCAACAGTTTACCGCATTGGCCGCAACGGAATTCGATAGGCATGATTGATTCAGCGCCCAGATGAGTACGAAGTAGGTTGACAGTGTAACAGCATGGCCGGTCGCTGGCCATTTTTCCAGAACCCAACGAAATTTTTCCCATCGACCCGCCAAATCGCCAGGATTTGCACCCGAACCCACCGCCCACCAACGGCACCTTTCCGTCTTCCGCCTACTGGCCTCCGCCCCGGCGTGCTATATTGCCGAAAACCTTCCCGCAGCGCCACTGCCGCCTCCTATGACATTCACACCCGCCGAGATTCTCGGACCGGAAGGGCGGATCGCGGCCCGGCTGCAGCATTACGAGCGCCGTCCGCAACAGCTTGCCATGGCCGAGGCCGTGGCTAAGGCCATTGCGAGCAAGCGGCACCTGGTGGTCGAGGCGGGGACGGGCGTGGGAAAGAGCTTCGCCTACCTCGTGCCGGCCATTCAGGCCACGATCCCCGAGACGCCGGAAAAAAAGGGGCCTGAGGGGAAGCCGCCGCGGCGGCGAGTGGTCGTGGTTTCGACGCACACGATCAGCCTCCAGGAGCAGTTGTTGCACAAGGACCTGCCGCTTTTGAATGCCGTAATTCCCGATGAGTTCACGGCGGTGCTGGTCAAGGGACGCGGCAACTACGTGAGCCTGCGGCGGCTCGACGGCGCGCTCGGCCGCGCCGGCAGCCTGTTTCGCGACCCTGAGGAATTCTCGGAGCTGCGGTACATCGACCGCTGGAGCCGCGAGACGACCGACGGCTCGCTCTCGGATCTCGATCACCGCCCGCTCGGGACCGTCTGGGATGAGGCACGCAGCGAACAAGGCAACTGCATGGGGCGGCAATGCCCGACCTACAAGAAGTGCTTCTACTACGCGTCCCGGCGGCGCATGCAGCACGCGCAGATCCTGCTGGTCAACCACGCGCTCTTTTTCAGCGACCTCGCTCTGCGGCGCCACGACGTGAGCATTTTGCCCGACTACGACGTCGCGATCTTCGACGAGGCCCACACAATCGAGGCGGTGGCGGGCGATCACCTGGGGATGAAGGTTTCGTCGAGCCAGGTGGAATACGCGCTCAACAAGCTCTACAACGACCGCACGACCCGCGGCCTCCTGGTGCACTACCACTATCGGGAGGCCGAGGAACAGGTGGGCGATTGCCGCGCGCGGTCGGAGGAGTTCTTCGAGACGTTGCGGCTCTGGCAGGCGGCCTCGGGACGCAAGAACGGCCGAGTCGATCGGGCCGGAGTTGTCGAGAATGCGCTCAGTCCGGCATTGGTCAAGCTGGCGCGCATGCTGCGCGCTTTCGGCGAAAAACGACCGACGGCCGAGGAACGGCAAGATTTCAGTTCGGCCCACGACCGGCTCACCGCCTTGGCGGGCGAAATCGAAGAGTGGCGGACGCAGAACATTCCGGCCTCGGTCTACTGGCTCGAAGCGCTGCATGGCCGCAGGCCAAGGACCGTGTTGGCGGCCGCGCCCGTCGACGTGGGACCGGTGTTGCGAGAGCATCTCTTCGGGGTCGTCCCCAGCGTGATCATGACCAGTGCCACGCTGGCCGTGGGAAAAGCCGATTCGTTCAATTTCTTCAAGTCGCGGCTCGGGTTGACGCAAGTCGAAACCCTATCCGTCGGCAGTCCGTTCAACTATCGCGAGCAAGCCAGGCTCGTGCTCGTCGAAGGCATGCCCGATCCGACCGCCGAGCCGCGTGAATTCCAGCGGCAGGCAATGAAAATGGTCCGTCGCTTCGTCGCTCGGACCGACGGGCACGCCTTCGTGCTCTTCACCAGCTACGAAATGCTCCGTCAGGCGGCGGCCGATTTGACCCCCTGGTTGGCCGAGCGCAACCTGGCGCTCCACGCACAGTCGGACGGATTGCCACGCACCCAAATGCTCGAGCGGTTCAAGGCCGATCCGCGAGCCGTGCTGTTGGGCACCGACAGCTTTTGGCAAGGGGTCGACGTGCCGGGCGACGCCTTGCAGACGGTGATCATCACCAAGCTCCCATTCGCCGTCCCCGATCAGCCGCTTCTGGAGGCGCGGCTCGACGCGATCCGGGAGTCCGGCGGCAATCCCTTCGCCGATTACCAACTGCCCGCGGCGGCGATCAAGCTCAAACAGGGCTTCGGCCGGCTGATCCGCACGCAGCACGACCGGGGGACCGTCGTGATCCTCGATCCACGGGTACTGACCAAGCCCTACGGTCGGATGTTTCTCGATTCGTTGCCCGACTGCCGGCGCGTGCGCGAAAGCGTCGATGGGAGCGAATAACTAAGACGAATTGGACCGTTGACGGAAACGATTGTCGATCCACAGATTACGCAGATTTCACAGATTATGAATGAGCATGGACCAGATGCACCGTGCTAAACAATCTGCGAAATCTGCGGATAACGTCCGTTGAAACCCAGCCCGCCTCGTGGGGGTACTTTCGAGGGGGGGCGGTGCGCACCGGTCTGGACGGCGCCACGTAGAAGGGGTATCAAGGGCGAGGAAAAAAGGAGCCTCACGAAAATGCGTGCTTGCCTTGCAACTATTTTGGCCTTCTCGGTTTGCGTACCGTCCGTCTACTCCGCCGACCCCGCCGGCCCGATCGTGGGCCGTAAGATCGACGATTTCGAGCTGCGCGACTATCGCGGCACGCCGCACAAGCTGAGCGACGTCGCAAAGAGCAAGCTGGTTGTCGTTGCTTTTCTGGGGTGCGAGTGCCCGCTCGCCAGGCTCTATGGTTCCCGGCTGGGAAAGCTGGCCGGCGAGTTCGAGTCGCAGGGAGTGGCCTTTCTGGGGATCAATTCGAACCGACAAGATTCCATCACTGACCTGGCGGCCTACGCCCGGCTGCAAGAGATCGCCTTCCCCTTGTTAAAAGACCCCGGCAACGTGATCGCCGACCGCTTCGGCGCGGTGCGGACACCTCAGGTGTTCGTCGTCGATCAGGATCGCGTCGTACGGTACTCGGGGCGAATTGACGACCAATATCTTGTGGGCGTGCAGCGGCCGCAGCCTACGCGCCGCGATCTGGCGCTGGCCTTGGAGGCCCTCTTGGCCGGTAATCCGTTAGAAGCGGCTGAAACGACGGTCGCCGGCTGCGTCATCGGTCGGATAGCACGGGGTGAACCACACGGCGATGTTACGTATTCGAACCAAATTGCCCGGCTGTTCCAGCGGCGGTGCATCGAGTGCCATCGCGAAGGAGAAGTCGCCCCGTTCCCAATGACGAATTACGAGGAAGTCGTCGGCTGGGCCGATACGATCCAAGAAGTGGTCGACGAGGGTCGGATGCCCCCCTGGTTCGCCAGCCCCGAGCACGGAAAGTTCGCCAATGACGCCCGGCTAAGCGATGACGAAAAGCAGCTTGTGCGCGACTGGCTCAGCGGGGGCTGCCCCGAGGGAGAACCATCGCAATTGCCCGAGCCACGGCAGTTTACGCTGGGCTGGCAGATTCCTGAACCCGACCAGGTCGTTCATATCCAGGACGAGCCGGTCGCCGTGCAAGCCGAGGGCGTGGTGAAGTACCAATACTTCCAGGTCGATCCGGGCTTCACCGAAGACAAGTGGATACAGGCGGCGGAGGCCCGGCCCGACAACCGATCGGTGGTGCACCACATCGTGGCTTTCTTCGTACCGCCGGGCGAGAAGGCCCGCGGCGGACGCGGCGCGATGATCGGCTACGCCCCCGGCATGCCACCCAACAAGTTTCCGCCGGGGGCGGCGTTGTTCGTGCCGGCCGGCTCGAAGGTGGTCTTCCAGATGCACTATACGCCCAGCGGCAAAGAGCAAAAGGACCGCAGCTACATCGGTTTGAAGTTTGCCGATCCGGCCCAGGTGAAGTACCGCATGGGTGGAGGCATGGTGCCCAACAATTTCTTCGAGATACCGCCCGGCGCCGATAATCACGAAGTGCGTTCGACGCACCATTTCACCAACGACGCGCGGCTGTTGACGCTCACGCCCCACATGCACCTGCGGGGCAAGTCGTTCCGCTACGAGGCCGAATATCCGGACGGCACGCGCGAGATCCTGCTTGACATCCCACGGTACGACTTCAACTGGCAACTTCGGTACACGCTGGCCGAGCCGAAACTGTTGCCCAAGGGGACCCGGCTGGTCTGCACCGCCCATTTCGACAATTCCGAGAAGAACCTCGCCAACCCCGATCCGACCAAGCCCGTCCGCTGGGGCGACCAGACCTGGGAGGAGATGATGATCGGCTACTACAGCACGCTGCCGATGGAAACGGTTGACGCGGGCCAGACCAGGCCGGAGGAGACGACCGCGGGCGAGGGCGGGAAGTGAGATGGAAGGATGAAGGCGGAAGGATGAAGGATGAAGCCAGGAAGTAGATGATCGTGCCTGGCGGTTGAATTGCGATGTGCCATGGCCCCGAGCGCGCGCATCGAAACTGGTGATGGTTCCGATACCCTTCTCATGGCTCGGAATTCGGACGAATTCTGCTACCCCAGCGGGTGCGCGCCTCTGAATGCCACCAGCCCCTCGTCGCCGCCGCCTCTAGGCGTTAGAATTCTCGCGGGTGGTGGTTGATCCATCCCCTCATCCTTCATCCCTCATCCTTCCTCCTTCCTCTGATGCGACATCCTCTGCTGGCACCGGATCTGCGCGAGTTGATCGCCGAGCGAAGTGAAGAACCTCTGCGCGACTTTTTCGCCTCCCACCACCCGGCCGATTCGGCCGAATTGCTCGACGACCTCAAGCCCGACGAGGCCCTCTTCGTCCTGAACCTGCTCAACGGCCGCGACCGGGCCGCCGTCTTCTCCTACCTGGAGCCTGAACTGCAAGACGGCGTGGCAGGGCTGATGGAGCGCGGGGCGCTGGCGGCCTTGTTGACCTACATGTCGCACGACGAGCGGGCCGACCTGGTGAGCCGCCTGCCACGGCAGCGGACCGAGCAGATCATGCCGCTATTGGCCCATGCCGAACGCGAGGACATTCGCACCCTGGCCTCTTACCGCGAGGGGACCGCCGGGGCGGTGATGACCAGCGACTACGCCACGCTGCCGCCCGAAATCACCGCGGCGGCGGCCATCGACCGCCTGCGTCACGAGGCGCCCGACCGCGAGACGATCTACTACTGTTACGTCCTCGACGACGGCCGGCGACTGGTGGGCTTCGTGTCGCTCAAGGACCTGATCCTGGCCCCCCCCGCGCGGCTCGTCTCGCAGATCATGCAGACGGTGGTGGTCTCGGCCACGGTCGACGAAGACCGCGAGTTGGCCGCGCAAAAGCTGATGGAATACGACCTGATCGCGCTGCCGATTCTTGACGCCGACTCGCGTCTGGTGGGTATCGTCACGCACGACGACGTGATCGACGTGATCGTCGACGAGGCCACCGAGGACGTCTATCGCATGGGCGGCGTCGAGCCGCTGGGCGAGAGTTACCTCCGCACCCCTTTCGCCACGCTGTGGGGCAAGCGGGGCTTTTGGCTGGCGATCCTGTTCGTCGGCGGGTTCCTGACCACCACGGCGCTGGCCAGCTACGAAAGTCTGTTCATCCAGATTCCCGCCCTGGTGTTGTTCGTACCCTTGATCATCTCAGCCGGCGGAAACTGCGGTTCGCAATCGGCCACGTTGATCACCAGGGCCCTGGCGCTGGGCGAGGTTCACCCTCACGACTGGTTTCGCGTGCTCTGCCACGAGATTCTGATGGGAGCCTCGCTCGGACTGACATTGGGCCTGGTCGGGTTCGCGCGGGCATGGTTGACGCCGGCCGATGTATTGGATGAATTGGACCCCGTGCGGCTGGCCACCGTAGTGGCCGTCGGCGTGGCCGCGGTCGTGCTGTGGGGCAACCTGGTCGGCGCGCTGTTGCCGCTGGCCTTGAAGCGAGGCGGACTCGATCCCGCGCTGATGTCGAACCCCGTCGTGGCCAGCATGGTCGACGTGACGGGGATCGTGGCCTACTTCGCGATCGCGAAGGCACTGTTGACCTGAATTGACCTTCGCCGGAACGCGGATGTAGCGGAATTCGTGAGAATTCCGAATTTCAAAGGCGGGCGGACTTTAAGCTAACGAGTTCAGCTACTTGCACGTTCCGAGGTGCAACACGCGGAAACCGATGGGGATGAATGGGTGGTCCAGTTCGTTTTCGATCCTGCGAATGGTGCGGATTATTCCGCGGACATTGCAATTGTGGTTGTCGACAACGCAACCGGCCACGCTCGCCTATTCGAAACCCTCTGCTCCACGTTCGGCTGGCTACTTTTTTCTCGTCGTGCTGATGAACCTCGGCGTCTGTACCAGCACGTACGGACGAATGTGGTCCGCGGACAACTTTCGCCCAGTGCTGACGACGACCAGCGCCGTCTTATTCGGACGTGGCGGAGCAATTCTCGTCAGACTGCGGATCAATACCGTGGTGGAGCAGCTACCGTCCGCCGTTTCGGTGATGGTCACGCCATCCAGAATGCCCCAGTAAGCTAGATCCCGGATCGCCTCCGCAGGGGCAAAAATTACGGGGACCAGCCTTCCGGACTTTCGAGCATCAATCAAAAGTCTCTTCGCGGCCACCCATTTCCTGCCTTCCACAAACTTGCCGCCCCGCTTGCGGCGAAACAAAGAGGCAAGGGCTTTCGAGTGCAAAATGGTGTAGACGCTCGTTTCGGCATAGTTGGGGCCTGGTTGTGGAGAAGAAACGGGCGGCCGCTTGGCGGGTGGCTCGCTATCGTCTTCTTCCTCGGCGCCTCGGTTCTCGCCGTCATCAACGACGTCGGTTCTCCTTGAGGCTTATTCTATACCACACCGCAGGTCCTGAGCGAGACATTTCGCCCCTCCAAGCGGCCCCCAATCGGTGCGATCGTCGGCAGCGAACCCGGCAGTGGAATCGGCTAGGTCTGGTTCGGCCCGATTGCGCGCCGGCCACGAATCAGGAGTCTCTTGGAATTGATTCCCATTCCTCAATAGTCGGGTCGTTCTCGATCCAGACGCCGACCAGGTCATCGTCGTCGGAGCAGTGCCATTCGATTTGATCGCCGTCAGCAAACTCGGCGATGGAGTCGGCGAGGTATTGTTCGGCAAGGTCGCGGACGACGGGGTCGGCGTGGTCGAGGAACTGTTGGAACGGGCGCCGGCAGCGTCGACGAATCTTGCCGTCGGAGGAGAAGCAACGCTCAAGATTGCGCATCGCCTGACGTCGCGCCAATTCGTCGCCGCCGAGTCGGGAGCACTCGCGGCAGACGTGCCGCGCATGACCCTTGCCGCTGAAACGTTCATTCGCCAAGTTGCGTTCGCAGGACCAGCAGTAATGCCCCGATCGTTTCCCCCGATTTCGTCGTTTGCGCGACATTCCGGCACCACATCGCCTGTTTCCGCAAGAACATCGATTCTAACCCACCGGGAGCAGGCGGGAAACGTCCCCTCCACAGGTTGAAAAGCTGTTCTACTTCCGTATACTCAAGGATGGCCTGTACAATCCCTATAAGCAAAGAATTCGCCATGAAGAAACAAGAAGTGCTGGAGTTGCTCGAGCAATTTCCCGACGACAACGTCGACACCGAAGAACTTATGCGCGGCTTGTACCTCAAGAGCAAGCTTGAGGACGCCGAGGACGCAGTGGAGCGCGGCGATGTTGTCAGCCACGACGAGGTGGTGAAGCGGAGTCAGACGTGGTTCAAATAGATTGGACTGGTCCCGCACTTACCGACTTGGAAGGAGTGCATGACTACATTGCTCGCAACTCGGCACATTACGCGCGCTTGACGGTCGAACGGATTCGACAGACTGCGGCCCGCTTGGCGAAGTTTCCGAAAATTGGCCACTTCCTTCCCGATCTTCCGGAATCGCCCTACCGGGAAGTTTTGGCCGGCTCGTACCGGCTCATCTATCGCGAGGACGAGCTGCACCACCGAGTGCTGATTATGGCGGTCGTCCACGCCTCGCGGAATCTTCCACCGCTACTTGAAGGACGTTGACCCCTATGCCTGAACCCCTCGTCTACCTCAACGGCCGTAAGCTGCGCGCCTCGCAGGCGCACGTGGCGATTTACGACCTGGGCGTAGTCATGGGGGCGACGGTCACTGAAATGACCCGTACCTTCCGCCGCGAGCCCTACCGCCTCGACGACCATCTCGCCCGGCTCTACCGCTCGTTGCGTTACGTGCGGTTCGACATTGGGCTCAGCCAGGCCGAGCTGGCCGACGCCTCGCGCGAGCTGGTGGCGCACAACGCGGCGCTCTTACCCGAGGGAGGCGAGCTGGGTCTGATCCATTTCGTCACGGCCGGCGAGAACGCGCTCTACGCGGGATCGGCGGGCGGCGGCGCCAAGACGACGCCCACCGTCTGTGCGCACACGTTCCCACTGCCCTTCGACCTTTGGTCGAACAAGATGCGCGAAGGGGTCCATGTCATCACACCTTCGATCCGCCACGTGCCACCGCAATGTTACGACCCTAAAATGAAGTACCGCAGCCGGATGCACTACTACCTGGCCGACCAGGAGGCGCGGTTGGCCGACCCCGACGCCGTGGCGCTGTTGCTCGATCTGGCGGGCAACGCCACCGAGACGAGCGGCGCGAACTTTCTGATCGTCGAGCGGGGCGCGATCGTGTCGCCCACGTTGACCAACACCTTGCCCGGCGTCAGCCGGGCGACGGTGATCGAGTTGGCCGCCCGGCTGGGAATCCCGTTCATCGAGCGCGACGTGCAGGTGTTCAGCGTGATCAACGCCGACGAAGCCCTGCTGGCCAGTACCCCGTACTGCCTGCTGCCGGTCACGAAGATCAACGGCTTGCCGATCGCCGACGGCCGTCCGGGCCCCATTTTCCGCCGGCTCCTGACAGCCTGGAGCCGCGACGTGGGAGTGGATATCGAGAAGCAGATCCTAGGGGAAGCAAAATAGGTTCCGCCTCATGTCCCCGGCAGCGGATCCGCCGCTTGACATGCCCGCGTGCGAAGTTAAGGTTCAACTTGAACTTGGATTTACGCGTGCTCTGGAGCGTGCAATGAAAACCGTCTCGATGCTCGAATTCCGAAAAAAGGCGCGGTTGGAGACGGCCTTCCCACTACTCACCCCTCACCGCTTTCCATTGCTGGTCCTGCAAGCTGGCGAGCGCCGCCAGGTTCACGCGGAGCGTTTGCAGCCCTTCGTCGAGCGTGCAGGGGGGCGGGATGCGACCTTCGACCGCATCCAGAAAAGCGTGCGCTTGGGCGATGAACATCGTGTCGCGCGCGACCGCGTCGTGGTGCTCGTCGCTCCACGACTCGCCGGGCTCCATCATCCACCGCCAGCGCTGGCGGTGCGACTCGAACCGCGCCGTGCCGCGCTGGCAGACGACCGTAATTGTCGCCTCGTTCGGCGCCTGGTACTGGTTGAGCGCGTAGGAGGCCAGCGCCGGACCGTGCCGTGCCAGGACATGGACGGTGTCTTCGACGTCGACGTCTTCGAGGAGTTGGTGCCTCGCGTCGACCACCAGTCGGTCCATGGGTCCCAGGAGCCATTCTCCCGCGTTCACCAGGTGGGTCAGCGCATCTTGGATCGCGCCTCCGCCGCTCGCGCGGTCAGCGTAATAAATCGTGCGGTACGCCGGGCGATAGGTGGGAAAGTGTTGCCCGGCCACCGCCACCAGCTCGACCGGACGCCCGAAGCGGCCTTCGCAAATCGCCTGCCGCATCGCCGCCAGTGCCGGGTGCAACCGATAGACGTAGGCCACGGCCGCCACGACGCCGCGCTCGACGACGGCCTGCCGGAGCCGTTCGATCCCGTCGAGTGTCGTGCCCAGGGGCTTCTCGATGAGCACGTGCAGTCCGGCCTCGACCAGTCTCGTGGCGAGCGGCACGTGCAATGGGGCCGGCGTGGCCACCACAGCCGCCTCCACGCCGGTCGCCAAAGCCGAGTCGAGATCGGCGTGGACCGAAACTCCGTAGCGCACCGCCACGGTCCGCGCCAGCCCTTCGTCGATTTCCAGCAGTGAAGCATCGGCGCGGCCGGTATCCTGGAAACAACGCACGTGGCGCTCGCCGATCGAGCCGACGCCGATCACCAGAACTTTGTGCCGTTTCACCATCGTCGCTCCGACGGTCTGGCAGGCCGAATGCCTGGTCCACGACGGATTCGGCCCTGTAGCGGAAAAGCGTAAGGGTTTCGATTTCCACCGCGACGTCCGGAATTCTCACGAATTCCGCTACGCGTTGTCCCTATTCTGGCCAAGCCGATCATCAAAAGTAAAGCCAAGCGGGGAGAATTCGCGGCGGATCACTTCCAGCCCCGCCTTGACGAACACCAGGTCGCAACCATGGCAAATGAACCTCGCGCCCAGCTCGAGCAGTTGCCGCGTCCGCTCCAGCGATCCGCTGGTCGTACCCCAGACCTTGCCCGCCAGCCGCGCGGCCTCGGCAACTTTCCGAATCGACTCGTGGATGAGCGGATGGTCGAATTGGCCGGGCACGCCGCTGGTGATCGACAGGTCGGCCGGGCCGATGAACAGCACGTCGACCCCTTCCACCGCGGCGATCGCCCGGGCCTCGTCGACGGCCCGCAGCTCCTCGATCTGGATCACGACGAAGGTCTCGGCGTTCGCCTCGCGTACATAGTGGTCGATCGGGAGCGAACAAAAGGGCATGTCGGAGTTGCCGCCGTCGAAGCCGCGACGTCCCAACGGAGCGAATTTCGACCAGCGCACGACTTCGGCCGCTTCGGCGGCGTCGTCGCAGCGGGGATACATGATCCCTTGGGCCCCGGCCTCGAGCAGCCTGCCCATGCGCATGAATTCGCCCTTGGCCGGCCGGGCCATGACGTCCGCCCCGCCGACGCGGGCCGCGCGCATCAATTGTCCCGCCGTCTCGACCGAATAGCCGTGGTGTTCCAGATCCATCCAAATGCAGTCGAAGCCCATCAGGCTCGTGAGCTCGTAAATCGAGGGGTCGGTGAAATGCAACGCCGGCACGAGCACCGGCTCGCCGCGTGAGAGTTTGGCTTTGACTTTGCTACGGCGCATGGCAATGAAATGCGGAAGGAGGTTCAGGGGTCGGGTGTGCCGTACAGCCTACGGTACGGCACGGCGAGTTGCAAACGGCTTGCCAAAATGGCGTTCGGACACCGACTGCGCGGCAGTGGATCGGCATGGCCTTCTTGTTGCGCAGCAACAAGAAGGCCCTAGAAAAAGCCGACAAAAACGTGTTCATTATCGACAAGCCAGCGGTCTCGGCCGCTAGGCCGTGTCGCAATACGACGGGGCTTTACATCGGTGCCCGCGTCGCCGAAGCCCCACGCCCTGGAGGCGGCGGTCGGATGATGAACACGTTTTTGTCGGCTTTTTTGGGCATGTCGCGGTTACATGTCGCGGGTACGCGGCGCCGCCCGGGCGTAGTACATCGCGCCGCCCTGCCCGCGCGACCCTGCGCAGGCTCTGGTGCCGACGAGAGCTACCATCGATCTGATCTCTTGGTGACGGCGTGACGTAGGCGATAAAGGGGAGACGATCCCAGGGGCAAATCAGGCACCGTGGCGCCATCGCACGGCGCCGACATCGCCGCGACACCGGCGGCCGGCCGCTACGCGAAGAAAACGGACTCCGCATTCCCCGACATGCCCTGATCGCAGCGCGGGGAGGCGTGAAAAAGGGTGGCGCGCCAATGAGACGGCCGCTACGCGGCTTGCTCGCCGGCATGGGAATGGCGGAGATCCGTTTTCTTCGCTCCGCTCGCCATACTTTCGGCAATGCGGTGTCACGCTTCCACGGCCCCGTCGACCCACTCGACGAGCCTTTCGACCTCGGCCGCGG
>Ga0307373_10006171_pt1 | contig 19209 bp, 22 predicted proteins | sample OX2MG_FD_202534 | JGI IMG/M metagenome (GOLD analysis project Ga0307373, IMG submission 202534) | Soil microbial communities from Risofladan, Vaasa, Finland - OX-2 | ecosystem: Environmental > Terrestrial > Soil > Coastal area > Acid sulfate soil | place: Finland: Risofladan, Vaasa | collected...
TCCTGGTCGGCCATGACCCGGCGAGCGAGATCTATGTCCGCAGCAAGGGCAAGGCAACGCAGGAGGCGGGGCTCGCGAGCTTCGAGCATCGCCTGCCGGCAAGCGCGAGCGAGGCCGAGCTGCTCGCGCTCGTCGCGCGCCTTAACGCCGATCCCGCCATCGACGGCATTCTGGTGCAACTGCCGCTGCCGCCGCAGATCGCGCCGCAGCATGTCATCGACGCGATCGATCCGGCCAAGGACGTAGACGGGTTCCATGCCGTCAATGTCGGGCGGCTATGGAGCGGCGGCGACGCGCTCGTCCCTTGTACGCCGTGGGGCTGCCACATGCTCCTGCGCGCGACGCTGGGCACGCTCGGCGGGGCCGAGGCGGTGGTGATCGGCCGCTCCAATATCGTCGGCAAGCCGATGGCGGCGCTGTTGCTCGCGGAGAACTGCACCGTCACGCTGGCGCATTCGCGCACGCGCGACCTCGCCGCGGTCGTCCGCCGCGCCGACATCGTGGTGGCGGCAACCGGCCGGGCCGAAATGGTGCGCGGCGCCTGGATCAAGCCGGGCGCCACCGTCATCGATGTCGGCATCAACCGTATCGCCACCGGCGACGGCAAGGGCCGTCTCGTCGGCGACGTGGCGTTCGCGGAGGCGGTTCAGGTTGCCGGCGCCATCACCCCGGTTCCCGGCGGCGTCGGACCGATGACGATCGCCTGCCTGCTGCGCAATACGCTGATCGCCGCCTGCCGCCGCCGCCTCTGGCCCGTGCCGGCGCTCTGAGCGTGGCTATTTCTGCCAGAGCGGCCGGCCGAGATTGACCTTGGAGGGACTTGTCACCGCACCGGCGACCGCACCGGCGCCGGCGCCGATCGCAGCGGCGGCAAGAACGGGACCGCCGACCAACGCGCCAATCACGGCCCCCGAGGCAGCGCCGAGACCCGCGCCCGACAGGCCGCGGTCGCCGACGGTCGTGCCGCAACCGGTAAGGGCGATGGCGCCTGCGACGACGACGAAACGCAAGGTTCTGTACATGGCTCTGATCCTCACCCTGGGGACGAGACGCTTACCGTCCCGCGAGCGGCAAGGGATGTGGCAATTTTCGGACCCTAACCCCGTTGCGCCTTGGCGAGGCGAAGCCGCAAGGCGTTGAGCTTGATGAAGCCTTCGGCGTCGCGCTGATCGTAGACGGCGTCCTCCTCGAAGGTGACATGGGCGAGGCTGTAAAGCGAGTTCGGCGACTTGCGCCCGACCACGCGGACATGGCCCTTGTAGAGCTTGAGCCGCACCGTGCCCGCGACGTCTTCCTGGCTGCGGTCGATCAGCGCCTGGAGCATGGCGCGCTCGGGCGCGAACCAGAAGCCGTTATAGATGATCTCGGCATAGCGCGGCATCAGCTCGTCCTTCAGATGCGCGGCGCCGCGGTCCAGGGTGATGCTCTCAATCCCGCGATGGGCGGCGTGCAGGATGGTGCCGCCCGGCGTCTCGTAGACCCCGCGCGACTTCATGCCGACGAAGCGGTTCTCGACCAGATCGACACGGCCGATGCCGTGGCGCCCGCCCAGCTCGTTGAGCCGCGCGAGCAGCGCCGCCGGCGACAGCGCCGTGCCGTTCACCGCGACGGCGTCGCCGCGCCGGAATTCGACCTCGACATATTCGGGCTCGTTGGGTGCGTTCTCGGGCGCGACGGTGCGGCTGTAGACCAGCTCCTCGGGCTCGACCCAGGGGTCCTCGAGGATCTTCCCCTCGGCCGAGATGTGCAGGAGATTCGCATCGGTCGAAAACGGCGCCTCGCCGCGCCGGTCGCGCGGGATCGGGATCTGGTGCCGTTCGGCATATTCGACCAGCCGCGTGCGCGAGGTTAGGTCCCATTCGCGCCACGGCGCGATCACCCTGATGTCGGGCTTCAGGGCGTAATAGGCGAGTTCGAACCGGACCTGGTCGTTGCCCTTGCCGGTAGCGCCGTGGGCGACCGCGTCGGCGCCCACCGCATTGGCGATCTCGATCTGGCGCTTGGCGATCAACGGCCGCGCGATCGAGGTGCCGAGGAGATACTGGCCCTCGTAGAGCGCATTGGCGCGGAACATCGGGAAGACGAAGTCGCGCACGAATTCCTCGCGCAGATCGTCGATGAAGATCTGCTTGACGCCCATGGCCTCGGCCTTGCGCCGCGCCGGCTCGAGCTCCTCGCCCTGGCCGATATCGGCGGTGAAGGTCACCACCTCGCAGCGATAGGTCTCCTGCAGCCATCGGAGGATGACCGAGGTGTCGAGCCCGCCCGAATAGGCCAGCACAACCTTTTTTACTTCGTTCGCCATCACGCGTGCCTTGGTCGAGGGAAGGGCGCTTCAAATCGCGCCGGCGCGGGCTTAGCATGGCCGCCTTCGACCCTCAAGGCCGGCCCATGGACGTCACCATCTATCACAACCCGCGCTGCGCCACCTCGCGCAAGGCGCTGGCGCTGCTGCGCGGGCGCGGCGCCGAACCGCGCGTCGTCGAGTATCTGAAGACGCCGCCCGATGCGGCCGAGCTGAAACGCCTCCTGAAGATGCTCGGATTGAAGCCGCGCGACCTGCTGCGCAAGAAGGAGGCGAAGGAAGCGGGCCTCGACAAGCCGGATTTGAGCGACGAGCAGATCATCGCCGCGATGGTCAAGTACCCCATCGTGATCGAGCGCCCGATCGTGGTGAAGGGGACAAAAGCCGTCCTCGGCCGGCCGCCCGAGGCCGCGCTCGAGGTGCTTTAGCCGCGCGAGCGGCCCTTGCGCACCCGGCCCTTGCTGGCGGGGCGCTGCTTCGGCTTGCGAGCCTGCGGCGGAGCGGGCTTGGGTGGGCGCTTCCTTTCGTCCGTCATTCCGCCTCGGCCGCAAGCCGCAGCCGCTCGCTCTTGCGCAGCTTCACGCTGTCCGATTTGAGCTGGCCGCACGCTGCGAGGATGTCGCGGCCGCGCGGGGTGCGTACCGGCGAGGCATAGCCCGCCGCATTGACGATGTCGGCAAACGCCGCGATCGCCGCGTCGCTCGAGCATTCATAGGGCGCGCCCGGCCACGGATTGAACGGGATCAGATTGACCTTGGCGGGAATACCGGCGATGAGCCGCACCAGCGCGCGGGCCTCGGCCGGGGTGTCGTTGACGCCTTTCAGCATGACGTATTCGAAGGTGATGCGCCGCGCATTGCTGAGGCCCGGATAGGTGCGACATGCATCGAGCAGTTCGGCGAGCGGATATTTCTTGTTGAGCGGCACCAGCACGTCGCGCAGTTCGTCGTTCACCGCGTGCAGCGAGATCGCAAGATTGACCCCGAGCTCCGCGCCGCAGCGGTGAATCATCGGCACCACGCCCGCAGTCGAGAGCGTGATCTTGCGCCGCGACACGGACAGCCCCTCGCCATCCATGATGATCCCGAGCGCGTTGGCGACATTGTCGTAGTTGTAGAGCGGCTCGCCCATCCCCATGAGGACGATATTGGTGATCTGCCGCTCGTCCCGGGGCGAGGGCCATTCGCCGAGCGCGTCGCGCGCCGCCATCACCTGGCCGACGATCTCGCCGGAATCGAGATTGCGCACCAGGCGCTGCGTCCCGGTGTGACAGAACTTGCAGGTGAGGGTGCAGCCGACCTGGGCGGAGACGCAGAGCGTGCCGCGCTCCTCCTCGGGGATGTGGACGCATTCCGCCTCCTGGCCGTCGCCGAAGCGCATCAGCCATTTGCGCGTCCCGTCCGTCGAGCGCAGCGCGCGCGCCGCCGCGGGCCGGGCCACGACATAGCGCCGCGCCAGTTCGCCGCGGAATTCCTTGGCGAGCGAGGTCATCGCCGTGAAGTCGGCGACGCCGCGGTGGTAGAGCCAGTGCCAGAGCTGGCGCGCACGGAAGGCCGGCGCGCCGATCGCCGCCATTTCGGCGGCCAGCTCCGCGCGGCTCAGCCCGACCAGATTCTTGCGCGTCTCCGATGCGCCTGTAATGCCATCCATAGCGCCAGACATATAGGGGGGCGCCGGCGCCGAGGCAAAGGGAGGCGCGGGCCGACCCTAATGCTTGACGCCGCAGGCCTTGTCGATGGCGGCGAGCGCGTCGCCGAAGCCGTCGAGCGAATAGCTGTCGGTGGCGACGACGCCCTGCGCGCTGGTGCCCTTGAACACCGCATGCCGGCCCTTGGCCATCGCCTCGGTCACCGCCTTGTCGGTCGCCGCATTCTGCGTCCAGGCCGAATCCTGGTGGGTGAAGAGGGTGAATTTGCGCCCGTCGATCGTGAGCTCGGCGTTGGAATTCGGCTTGAGGGCATAGCCCGCGTCGAAATTCACCACGTCGAACGATTTTTCCTTGGGGCGGTGGGTGACGAGCGCATCGACCCGGCCGCGCTTCAGCGAAGCGGGCTCGCTCTTCTCCGGGCGGCCGACGAGATAGCACACCTTGCCGGATTTATCCGTGAAGCTGTAGGCGTCCCAATGCTGGGCGCCGCCGATCCGCACCGGCGTCGCCGGCTCGGCCGCGCCCGCCGCCGGCACGGCGAGGACCGCGAGCACCCCCAGGAACCCAAGCGCCCGCCAAGCGCAGGAATTCGGTCTACGCATACGCCCACCTTAGCGAGTTGACCGCTCCCGTGCCAAGCGCAAGGACGCTTATGCGGCAATGAAATCGGTGAAAGGATTGCGCCGCGGTCAGGCCGCGGACGCTGGAACCTGCGCCGCCGCTGCCAGCGGCAGCCGGATCTCGACGCGCGTTCCCTTGCCCACGGCGCCGGACACGGCGATCGTGCCGTGGTGCTGCTCGACGATGTGCCTCACCGTCGGCAGGCCGAGCGCGGAGCCGGGATAGATCGCTCACAGCTCCTCGAACCGGGCGCCGTCGTCGAGCATGCCGGGCGCAGCGAAGAACAGAACCACCGCGGGCGAGAACGGACCATCGCTCGCCACGACGCGCCAGTCGCGCGAATTCTGCCACGGCCGCTGTTCCACCCGCATGGTCCGCTCGCCCGCCGTCCGGGGACGGGACAGAAGACGACATCCCACCTTAAACTTCGCTGAACCGCCGCGTCGCCACCGCTCAAGCCGCAGGCGGGCGGTCGAGCCGCACGATGTCGGGCGTGCCGGCGACCGCCGGAAACCGCGCGATCACCTCGGGATCGTGCCCGGGAATGATGTGGTCGGGCCCGTCCGCGAGCTGCTCCATGAGGCGGAATCCCTCGAGCATCTTGCCGACGTCGAGCACGATCGGGAACGGATGCTGCCGCCGCAGATTGGCCCAGTAATGCGCGGCATCGCTGGCGAGCACAACCCAACCGCGTGCGGTCGGTACGCGCACGACTTGCATTCCCGCGGTGTGGCCGCCGACGAGATGCAGCGTCACACCCGGCGCGATCTCGCCGCTGCCGTCGTGGAAGCGGACGCGCCCGGCATAGACGTCGCGCACGGTGGCGAGCACGTCGTCGATCTCGGCGCGTGCGGCGAAGAACGGATGGGTCATGTAGCGGCCGGTGCGGAATGCGACTTCGGCGTCCTGGATATGCCGCCGCGCCTCAGGGAAGAGATCGGTATTGCCGGAATGATCCCAGTCGAGATGCGACAGCACCAGATCGCGCGTCGTGGCGGCATCGATGCCGATCCGCTTCAGCGCCGCGTCGGGCGTTTGCAGGATCTGCCATTCCGGCCGCCGCCGCGCCGCCACCGCGGCCTTGAAGCCGGTATCGACGACGATCGTATGACGGTCGCTGCGAATGGCCCAGATGTAGAAATCCATCGCCAGCGGCCCGTCATGGGGATTGGGCAGCAGGAAGGTGCGGATGGCGCTTTGCGGCGCGTGGGCATAGCGCAGGGCATAGACCTCGTATTCCGGGGTCGCGCTGGACATGGGCGTTCCTCCATCACCGCTTGGTTCCGATTCGATATCGGGTATATCAGGGCGCGACAAGAGCATAGAGCGCGCAATGCACGAGCCCGCCCCGGTCCTGGTCGAAGTCACGCGCGGCGCGATGGTCGAAAGCCGGCATCGCGGCGCGGCCGTGGTCGCCGACGCTACCGGGCGCGTCGTCATGGCGTGGGGCGACGACACCAAACCCGTCTATGCCCGCTCGGCGCTGAAGCCGTTGCAGGCCTTGCCGCTTGTGGAAAGCGGCGCCGCCGACGCCTTTGGTCTCGCGCCACGGGAATTGGCGCTGGCGTGCGGCTCGCATCACGGCGAGGAGCCGCATGTCGCCGCGGTCGCCGCCTGGCTCGCGCGCATGGGGCTCGGACCCGCCGACCTCGAATGCGGCGCCCATCCGCCGGCCGATCCCGCCGCGGCGCAGGCGCTCATCCGCCGCGGCGAGGCACCGTCGGCGCTCCATAACAATTGCTCCGGCAAGCATGCCGGGTTCCTCGCGACCGCACGGCATTGCGGCGAGCCGACGCGCGGCTATATCGCCGCCGACCATCCGGTGCAGCGCCGCGTGCTCGCCACGATCGAGGACATGACCGGCCTCGATCTCGCGCGCGCCCCGCGCGGCATCGACGGCTGCGGCATTCCGGTGATCGGGATCCCGCTGAGCGGCCTCGCCCGCGCCATGGCGCGGATGGGCGATCCGCGCGGGCTTCCGTCCGCGCGCGTAGCCGCGTCGTGCCGCCTCCTCGACGCGATGGCGGCCGAGCCTTTGATGGTGAGCGGCAGCACCGGCTTCGCTACCGCCTTGCTGCGCGCCGCCGGCGACCGGGTGCGGGCGAAGCCCGGCGCCGAGGGCGTCTATGCCGCGGCGCTACCGGGTCTCGGCCTCGGACTCGCGCTCAAGATCGAGGACGGCGCGGGCCGTGCCGCCGAGGTGGCGCTGATGGCGATACTGCAACGCCTGGGCCTCATCGACGCGGCAGCGCTTGCCGCGCTCGCGGGGCGTGGCCGGCCCGTCTTGCGCAATGTCGCCGGCGCCGCGGTCGGCGACATCCGCCCGGCGGACGCACTCCTCGCCCCGCCGCAGCCGTAAGCGGCGGCGCAGCCCGCGCCGGTGGCGGCCGTGGCGTTGGGACCGGGACACTGGCACTGGAACGGCACCGCCTGGACTTGGGCGCGCGGCGCGGCAACGGTCCAGCCCCGCCCCTCGGCGATGGCGCATCCGGGCTATTGGAGCGAAGGGCCGGCCGGCTGGCAGCGGCACGACGGCCGATCGGGGTCGTCGCTACGTGGAAATAGTAGCGTCGCGTCGGCCCGGTCGCGCGCATCGGCGATGGTGCGCGGTTCGTCGCAACGACAGTCCGAACCGCGACGCGATGTCGCATGCGGTCCTCTCCTCGTCAATCGCGGCAACTGCCATCGCGCCGGCACCGCACTGAATTGACCGGCGTCGGGTTCGTCGTCGCGGTCGCGCCAAAAGGCTCCTCATTCGCGCGATTGCGCATTATGATGGACCTTGAGGAAGGAAGGCTGCGATGAGCCTCGTCAGGCCCGGACGTCTCGTCGATGCGGAAGCGATCGCCCGCATCGAGGTTGAGACTTGGCGTTCGACCTATGCCGGCATGCTGCCCGACCGCGTGCTGCTCAACATGTCGGAACGGCGCCAGACCGCGTCCTGGGCGAGCTTCTTGCGCCATCGTCCGGACGATACGCGCGTCGCCTGCAACGCCAAGGGAGCGATCGTCGGCTTCGGCAATTGCGGTGCGCAGCGCGACAGCAACGTCGATTACGGCGGCGAGGTCTATACCCTCTACGTCACGCCCGACGCGCAGGGCCAGGGGACCGGGCGCCAGATCCTGCTGGCGCTGTTCGCGCGCCTGGTCGCGACGGGCTACAGTTCGGCGCTGGTCTGGGTCGTGCGGGCCAACCCGGCGCGATATTTCTACGAGCGGATCGGCAGCAAGCAGGTGATGTACCGCCCGATCCCGGTCGCCGGGCAGCCGGTCGATGCGGTCGCCTATGGCTGGCGCGATCTCGCTGCGGTGCTCGGACGGTACGCGCGCAGCGGCGACGGGCTCGCCGGCGATCCGCGACGGTAGCGGCCCGTCTCAGACGATAATTCTCAGACGACGATGCGGGCGAGCGGCGAAGAAGCGTCGTCGCCCTCGTCGAACAATTCGGCGAGCTTTTCGAGCATGGTGCCGCCCAGTTGCTCGGCATCGACGATGGTGACGGCGCGACGATAGTACCGCGTCACGTCGTGGCCGATGCCGACGGCGACGAGTTGCACCGGCGAGTTGCGCTCGATCGCCGCGATCGCCTCGCGCAGGTGGCGCTCGAGATAATTCCCCGGATTGACCGACAGCGTCGAGTCGTCCACCGGCGCGCCGTCGGAGATGACCATGAGGATGCGACGCTGCTCGGTCCGCGCGAGGAGGCGGTTATGCGCCCATAACAGCGCCTCGCCGTCGATGTTCTCCTTGAGGATGCCCTCGCGCAGCATCAGCCCGAGCGCGCGGCGCGCGCGGCGCCACGGCGCATCGGCCTCCTTGTAGATGATGTGGCGGAGATCGTTGAGGCGGCCGGGATTGGGCGGCTTGCCGGCGGCGATCCACTTCTCGCGCGACTGCCCGCCCTTCCACGCACGCGTGGTGAAGCCGAGAATCTCCACCTTGACGCCGCAGCGCTCGAGCGTGCGGGCGAGGATGTCGGCGCTCATCGCGGCGACCGTGATCGGCCGGCCGCGCATCGAGCCCGAATTGTCGATGAGCAGCGTCACCACGGTGTCGCGGAACGCAGTTTCCTTCTCGCGCTTGTAGGAGAGCGGATAGACGGGATTGGTGATGATCCGCGCGAGGCGGGCGGAATCGAGGATGCCCTCCTCGAGATCGAACTCCCACGAGCGCATCTGCTTGGCGAGAAGCCGCCGCTGCAGCCGATTGGCGAGGCGGGCGATGACGCTCTGGAGATGGGCCAGTTGCTGGTCGAGGAGCGCCCTGAGCCGCGTCAGCTCGTCGCTGTCGCACAGCGCATCGGCCGCCACCTCTTCGTCGCATTCGGTGGTGAAGGCGCGATAGACCGAGGGATCGTCGTTGCCGCGCTGCTGCCGCGGCAGTACGCCGGGACGGCCCGGCCGGCCGGGGTCCTCGTCGCCCGCACCGGGCATCAATTCGCCCTGAACGTCCTCGGCGGCATCGTCGCCTTGCTCGCGGTCCTCCTCGGGCACGCCGCCTTCGAGCGCGCCCTGCGTGCCCGTGGCCGCGCCCTCGCCGCCCTCGTTCTGGCTCTCGTTCTCCTCGTTTTCCTCGCTGTCGCCATCGGCCGTTTCGCTTTCGGCACCGTCCTCGGGCTCGCCGAGATCGAGATCGAGGTCGCGGATAAGCTGACGCGCCGTCTTGGCATAGGCTTCCTGGTCGTCGGCGTGGCGGTTGAGCTCGGCCAGGTCGCGGCCGACACGCTCCTCGAGGAAGGGCCGCCAGGTATCGACGACCTGGCGCGCGGCCCGCGGCGGCGGCGCGCCGGTGAGCGCCTCGCGCGCGAGCAGCCGGATCGCCTCGGCCAGGGTCACGTCATTGCGTTCGACCATGTGCTCGTAGCCCTGGCGGCGATAGCGCTCCTCCAGCATGGCGGCAAGATTGGTCGCCACCCCCGCCATGCGGCGGGCGCCCAGCGCCTCGACCCGGGCCTGCTCGACGCCCTCGAAGATCGCGCGCGCCGTCTCGCCCGAAGGGGCACGGCGCGAATGGATGGCGGCGTCGTGGTAGCGCAGGCGCAGCGCCAGCGCATCGGCCGCGCCCCGCACCGGCGCCGCCTCGCGCTCGCTCAGCTCCCGCCCCGGCAGCGGCAGCCGCACCCGCGGACCTGCGGCCCCGGCGGGCTCCGCGCCATAGCTCACGGTCACGTCATCGCGCTCGGCGATCGCCCGCAGCGTTGCGGCGGTGGAGCGCTTGAAGGCCTCGATCGGGGTCTCGGTCTCAGCCATGGCGTCACGCCTGCGCCGTGCGCACCCCGGTCTCCTTCAGCTCGCTGCCGAAGCAGCGCTGATAGTATTCGGCCACGGTCGCGCGCTCGATCTCGTCGCACTTGTTGAGGAAGGTGACCCGGAAGGCAAAGCCGACATCGCCGAAAATCTTGACGTTCTCGGCCCAGGTTATGACCGTCCGCGGCGACATCACGGTGGAGATGTCGCCGTTGATGAAGCCGGACCGCGTGAGCTCGGCCAAAGCCACCATCGCCCGCACCATGCGCCTGCCGTCGTCGTTGTCGTAATGGGGGACCTTGGCCAGGACGATCTCGATCTCGGCCTCGTGCGGCAGGTAGTTGAGCGTGGCGACGATGTTCCAGCGGTCCATCTGCCCCTGGTTGATCTGCTGCGTGCCGTGATAGAGGCCGGTCGTGTCGCCGAGCCCAACCGTGTTCGTAGTCGAGAACAGGCGGAAATAGCGATGCGGCCGGATCACCCGGTTCTGGTCGAGGAGGGTGAGCTTGCCCTCGACCTCGAGCACGCGCTGGATGACGAACATCACGTCCGGCCGGCCGGCATCGTACTCGTCGAACACCAGCGCCATCGGATGCTGGATCGCCCAGGGCAGCAGGCCCTCGCGGTATTCCGTCACCTGCTGGCCGTCGCGCAGCACGATCGCGTCCTTGCCGACGAGGTCGATGCGGCTGATATGGCTGTCGAGATTGATGCGGATGCAGGGCCAGTTGAGGCGCGCCGCGACCTGCTCGATATGGGTCGACTTGCCGGTGCCGTGATAGCCCTGGATCATCACCCGCCGGTTGTGGGCGAAGCCCGCGAGGATGGCGAGCGTGGTGTCGCGGTCGAAGCGATAGGCATCGTCGACATCGGGAACATGGGCGCCGGCGCGCGAGAAGGCGGGCACCTGCAGCTCGCTGTCGATGCCGAAGGTCTGGCGCACGGAAAGGGTGATATCGGGCGCATCGAGGGGAAAGTTTTCCGCGCCGTCGGTTGTGTCTGGCATTGCTCGCTCGGTCGTTGTTGTTGTCGGGTCCTTTACGGTGCGCAGAAGCGCGCAATCAGGGAAAATAGCTTGCCTTCAGGGTCGCATAGGCGAGGTTGACGATCTTGAGCCTCTCCTCGGCCGCTTTGTCGCCGCCATGCACATCGGGATGGTGCAGCTTCACCAGCTCCTTGTAGCGGGCCTTGAGGCCGACGAGCGTGAATGGCGGTTCGAGATTGAATATGGCCAGTGCATGCTCCTCTTGCGAGAGCGGACGCCGGTGCGGCGCATCGTGGCGACGCTCGTGCGGCACATCGTCATCGAGGCCGAACATGCCGAAATCGCGAAAGTGCGGGGAATAGCGCAGCTTGCCGCGGCCTCCCATCGGCCAGGTCGGGCGCTGCCACACGGTGTCGCTGCGGATCTCGCGCTCGACCTCGGCCGCGCTCATGCCGACGTAATAGTTCCAGCCGGCGTTGTAGGCGCGCACGTGATCGAGGCAGAACCAGTAGAAGTTCCGAAGCGACGCGCGCGACCGCGGGGCACGGTATTCGCCGGCCGCGGCACAGCCGGGATGATCGCAAACCCGCACGGGATTCACGGCCGGTTCAGTCTCGTCCTCCCATCGCATGCGAACCATGGCCGCAGTATGGGGGTTGGCCCAGAAGCTGACAAGGTTCGCGGGTCAGCCTTGCGCGATCCTTGACCGCCGCGCGGCCCGGCGGCAACGTGACGATGCCATGACCGCTGCCGATCGCATCCGCGCGCGGCTTGCACCGCTTCATCCGGTGCGGCTCGCCATCGTCGACGACTCGCACCGCCATCGCGGCCATGCCGGCGCCCGGCCCGGCGGCGAGACTCATTTCCGCGTCGAGATCGTCTCGCCCGACTTCGCCGGCAAGACCCGGCTCGAGCGCCAGCGCAGCGTCTATCGACTTCTCGCCGAGGAGCTTGCCGGCGGCGTCCACGCCCTGCAGCTCGTTACGCTGACGCCCGACGAGGATCGGGCCGGCTGACCGGCGATACACTTCTAGATAGTGTTATATAATAATTATCTCGGAACAGTTGCATTGCCCCAAAAATCTTTATATCGTTGAGTCATGGATGGGATGCTCTCCTTCAAACTCGTGCGCGGCGGGCCGGTGGCCACCCGCGCATCCTCTACCCTCGTCAGCCGCAACGTGACGGTGGCGGGGCACCGCACCAGCATGCGCCTCGAACCGGCGATGTGGGACGCTTTGGAGGAGGTTTGCCGCCGGGAACAGGCCTCGCTCGGCGAAATCGCGACCGTCGTCGGGCATGCCCGGTCGGCATCGAGCCTGACCGCGGCGATGCGCGTTTTCGTGCTGAATTACTTCTACAGCGCGGCGACCGAGGACGGCCACCGCCGCGCCGGCCACGGCGCCGCGCACGGTCACCGCGATGTCGTTTCGCGACCTTCGGCCGAGCTGCCGTCAGCGGTGGCCGACGCGCCTCACGCGCCGGTATAGAAACTGGGAAAGAGCTGCTTCACCACCTCGCCCGAGCTCGACCAGCCGTGGCAGGTATCGAGAAAAGGCGGCCGCCTCGTCGCCGGGCGAGGCTCGCCGCGCGCCCGGCTCAGCTTGTCGCGATAGGGATAGATGGTCTGATAGGCCGTGGTGGCGATCGGCCCCAGCATCTCGACGAGATGGGTGCAGCCCTCGATACCGCCGAGCAGCTCCTTCACCTTGACATAGAAGCCGGGCCGGATGTTGAGGCCCTTGAGGCGCGCGAAATTACCGGTGATGGCAGGACAGACCGGGAACGGGCTGTGATCGGTGACGGCCTCGACCGCGCGGATCACCAGGTCGTCGTCGACCGTGAGCCGGAGCCACATCTCGTGCACCGGCACGCCCGAGGCGACCGTGCCGCGATAGCGCGACTCGAAGTCATAGCTCTTGACGTCGGTGAGATGGCCCTCGATGTCCCACAGACCATCCTCGCGGTGGAAGCCGCTGCATACGACGTGGCGGACGTGAACCGGGGCGCGCGGCACGGAGGGTGAGAGCGGCATGGCGGTCGATGCCCCGAAGGTTTGACGGCGCCCCTGTTTAGACGGCACCGACCGGGCGGGAAAGCGATTTTGCCGCCTCGGCCGCAAGGAATTCGCGCAGCACCTCTGCCGGCACGTCGGGGCTGATGAAAGCCTGACCGATGTCGCGCGCGAGAATGAGGGTGATGCGGCCGTCGCGAACCTTCTTGTCCCGCTGCATGTGCGCGAGCAGGACGTCAGCCGCGAGCGGCCGCGCATTGGCGATGCCGCCGAGGGCCACCGGCAGCCCGACCGCGGCAAGATGACGGCGCACGCGCGCGGCCGAATCCGGCGGGCACAGGCCGAGCCGCACCGAAAGATCGAAGGCGAGACGCATGCCCAGTGCCACCGCCTCGCCATGCAGGAGCGCATCGCCGAAGCCGGTTTCGACCTCGAGCGCATGGCCGAAGGTATGACCGAAATTCAAGAGCGCGCGCTCGCCATCCTCGCGCTCGTCGGCGGCAACGACCGCGGCCTTGGCAGCGCAGCTCGCGCGCACCGCCCGCCGCCGGCTCGCGGCATCGCCGGCCACCAGACCTTCGCCCGCCGCCTCGAGCCATTCGAACATGGCGCGGTCGCGGATCAGGCCGTATTTCACCACCTCGGCATAGCCCGCGAGCAATTCGCGCCGCGGCAGCGTCGCCAGCACGTCGATATCGGCCAGGACCAGCGCTGGCTGGTAAAACGCGCCAACCAGATTCTTGCCGTATTTCGTATCAATCGCAGTCTTGCCGCCGACCGAGCTGTCGACCTGGGCGAGCAGCGTGGTCGGGATCTGCACGTAATCGATACCGCGCAGCAGGGTCGCGGCGGCAAAGCCGGTGAGGTCGCCAACGACGCCGCCGCCCAAGGCCACGAGCGCGGTGCGGCGCTCGATCCCGAGCGCGAGGATGTCCTCAGCCAGCTTCTGGAAGTGGCGAAAATCCTTGGTTTGCTCGCCCGGCGGCAGAACGATCGTCTCGTACACGAGCCCGGCGTCGTCGAGTCCCGCGGCAAGCCGCGCGAGATGCAGCGCCGCCACATTCGCATCGGTCACCAGGACGACGCGGGGCTGGCGCAGCACGGGCCGCATCAGCGCGCCGGCCTGGTCGAGCAGCCCGGTGCCGATGACGATGTCATAGCTGCGCGCGCCGAGCGCGACGTGCAGGCGCTCGGCCGCGGTCACGACGGCACCGCAGCAACGCCGAGGCGATCGGCCAGCGCCCCGATCACGCGCTCGAGTGTCACTTCGGGCGGGCCGTCGAGCGCATCGACGATGATGTCGGCCTCGCCATAGACGGGGTAGCGCTCGGCGATCAGCCGTTCGAGCACCGCACGCGGTTCGCCGGCCTTGAGCAGCGGCCGGTTGTTGCGCCGCGTCAGGCGCGGCAGCAGGAGCTCGAGCTCGGCGCGCAGCCAGATCGAGATCGCCCGCTCGCGCAACAGCGCGCGCGTCGTCGGGTCCATGAAGGCACCACCGCCCGTCGCCAGCACCTGCACCGGGCCTTCGAGCAGGCGGGCGATGACGCGCCGCTCGCCTTCGCGGAACACCGCCTCCCCGTGGCGCTCGAAAATCTCCTCGATGGTGGCGCCGGCCGCCGCCTCGATCTCGGCATCCGCATCGGTGAACGGAAGCTTGAGCCGCTGCGCGAGTCGCCGGCCGATGCTCGATTTCCCCGCGCCCATGAGGCCGACGAGAGCGACCGTGCGCGGCACGGGAAAGGCGGATGCCTCGCTCATATCGCGCTCTCGCGCCCGCAACGCCGCGTTGAACCGCGGCCGCCGCATCCGTTAGAGTGTCGTACAGAAGCCATAAAGGTAGCGTAGCACATCCGGTGCTATAAATCGTCCTCCCGCCGGCGTTCCGGCGGTGGCGGTCGGCGGCTTGGGATTCTGGATTGCGATGGGCAAAGCGGTTCTGATCGGCGTGGCGCTGCTGGTGTTGGTGATCGCAGGCGGCGTGGGATTCCTCATGGTATGGAACATTCCGGCACCGACGCTGCACGTGGAGCGCGTCATTCCCGATGCGCGCCTGGCGCATTAAGGCGCGGCGCCATGCCGGCATCGGCACTCTGGCGCTCTTGACCGCGATGCTTGCCGGCGCGGCGCCGGCGGCAGCACAGGCCGGGGCGCCCATTCCGCTCCTGCCACAGCAAGCGCAGCCCCCATCGATCGGCAACGGGGCGGGTGCCGCACCGCCGCCGCAATCCGGCGCCGTGACGGCGGCGCCGCTGGCGCCGACCGATGCCTCGTGGATCGGCGTGCTGGGCGAGGATCAGGGCGCCTTTCCGCAGACGATGTGGAAAGGGACGCCGCGCGCGCTGGTTGCCGGGTTGCTGCCGCTGTTGGCCCCATCGACGTCGCCGGTGCTGCAGGACCTGACGCGGCGGCTGCTCTTGAGCAATGCCGCGGCGCCCGACGGGCAGGATGCGCCGGACCGGCCGCCGCTCGCCGAAATGCGGCTCGGCCGCCTGCTGGCGCTCGGCGACGTCGCGGGCGCCGTGGCGATGATGGACCAATTGCCGCCGGATACCAGCGGCGACGGGCTCGACCGCATGAAGGTCAAACTCTCTTTCGCCGGCGCCGACGAGAGCAGCGCCTGCAACATGGTCGAGAAGCTGATCGCCCGCGATCAGAGTCCCTGGTGGCAGCGCGCGCTGATCGCCTGCCAGGCCCTGGCCGGCGACGGGGCCAAGGCGTCGCTCGGCCAGTCCCTCCTCCGCGAGCAGAAGGCGCCCGCCGATCCGGTCTTCGATGCCCTGATCGACAATTTGGGCGGCCGGCCGCATCGGATCGACAAGCTGCCCGATCCGAGCCCGTTGCGCCTGGCCTTGCTGGCAGCGGCGAAGCGGCCGCTGCCGAGCGAGGCGCTGGCGGCGGCCGGTCCGGCAGCGCTCCTTGCCTATGCGACCAGCGAGGCGCCGTCGTTGGAGCGGCGCCTGCCCGCGGCCGAGCGCGCCGCCCTGTTCGGCGCCTTGCCGCCCCGGCGGTTGGGTGCGCTCTACGAGCAGGTCATGGCCAAGCCCGGCGAGCGGACGGACGCGCTCAAGGACGGGAAGCTGCCCGAGACCGCGCACAGCCGCGCCATCCTTTATCAGGTGGCGCGGTCGAGCGCGCCGGCCGCGACGCGCGCGGCGGCAATCACGGCGCTCCTCGCCGAGGCGAGAAAGCGCGATGCCTTCCCCTTCACCGCGCGGCTCTTGACCGCGGCGGTCGGCGAGCTTCGGCCGCAGGACGTCTCGCGCGACTTCGCCGGCGATGCGGCGCGCGCGCTCATGGTGGACGGCGAGAACGATGCCGCGGCGCCGTGGATCGCCGCCGCCGGCAGCAAGGAGCTGGCGGCGCTGAGTGCCCTTGTGATCCCGCCTTCCGGCACCGCGGACGCGGCCGCGGTGCTGCATGACGGTATCGCCGAACTGGTCGGGCGGGACGCGCGCGCGGCGCCGGCACAAGCGGATCTGCTGGTGACGCTGCTCGCCGCCTTCGATCTGCCGGTCGGCCCCGCCGACTGGGGGGTGCTGCTCGCGCCGCCGCACGTGGCGAAAATTCCCAGCGCGGCATTGTGGATCGATCAGCAGCGGGCCGCCGCCGCCAAGCGGATCGGCGAGACCGTGCTGAGCACCATTCTGCTGCTGCAATCGGGCGATCGGCTGTCGCTCGAACCGGTGGTCCTGGCGCGCGCAATCGCCGGACTCCGCGCGATCGGCCACGAGGCGGATGCGCGCCAGCTCGCGCTCGAGGCGGCGATTGACGCGGGCCTCTGAGTCTCCGGCCGCGCGCCACGTCGAGGCCTTTCTCGAAATGCTGTCGGCAGAGCGGGGCGCGGCACCGCTGACGCTGGCCGCCTATCGCAGCGACCTCGCCGACTTCGCACGTTTCCTCGGCGCCGCCCGCACCATCGCGGCGGCAACGCCGGCCGATCTCAGGCGCTATCTCGCCAGCCTCGCCACCGCGCGGCTCAAGCCGCGCACGGCGGCGCGGCGGCTGTCGGCGCTCCGCCAGTTCCACCGCTTTCTCATGCTCGAGGGGGTGCGCCGCGACGATCCCACCAGCGACCTCGACGCGCCGCGGCTCGGGCGGCCGCTGCCGAAAGTGCTGACGGCCGACGAGGCGGCGGCGCTCATCGCCGCGGCGCGCCAGTACGAGGGCGCCGCGGGCAAACGGCTGGTCGCGCTGGTCGAGCTGCTCTACGGCGCCGGCCTCAGGGTCTCGGAACTGGTGGGGCTGCCGCTCGCCGCGGTGCGGCGCGAGCCGCGCGTTCTGATCGTGCGCGGCAAGGGCGACAAGGAACGGCTCGTGCCGCTGGGCGTGCCCGCCCGCGCCGCGCTCGCCGATTATCTCGCGGTGCGTGCGGACTTTCTGCGGCCGCGCCAGGCGTCGCCGTTTCTCTTCCCCTCGCACGGCCGCGAGGGCCATCTGACGCGGCGGCGCTGTGGCCAACTGGTGAAGGAGCTGGCGGCGGCGGCTTGCATCGATCCCGATCGGTTGTCGCCGCACGTGCTGCGCCACGCCTTCGCCAGCCACCTCGTCGATGGCGGCGCCGATCTGCGCAGCGTGCAGGAGATGCTCGGCCATGCCGACATCGCGACGACGCAAATCTATACGCATGTCCAAAGCGAGCGCCTGCGCCGCGTGGTGACGGCGTATCATCCGCTGGCGCGCCGGAAATAGCGGCATCGGGCGGCGACGGAACGGCAGCAAGGGGGCAGCAAGGGGATTGTCTGCGATGCGTCATTTCCTCGATTTCGAGCGGCCCGTGGCCGAGCTCGAGAGCAAGATCGAAGAGCTGCGCCATATCGCCACCGGCGGCGACGTCAACATCGCCGACGAGGTCGGGCGGCTCGAGGCCAAGGCCAACCGCCTGCTGCATCAGACCTTTGCCAAGCTGTCGCCGTGGCAGAAGGTCCAGCTCGCGCGCCATCCCGACCGTCCGCACGGCGGCGACTACCTCGCTGCGCTGCTGGACGATTTCACGCCGCTCGCGGGCGACCGCGCCTTCGCCGAGGACCGCGCCATCGTCGGCGGGCTGGGCCGCCTGCGCGGCGTCTCGGTGGTGGCGATCGCCCATGAGAAGGGCGCCGACACCGAGGCGCGGGTGCGGCACAATTTCGGCATGGCGCGGCCCGAGGGCTATCGCAAGGCGCGGCGGCTCATGTTGCTGGCCGAGCGCTTCCGCCTGCCGATCGTCACCTTCGTCGACACGGCGGGTGCCTATCCCGGCGTCGACGCCGAGGAACGCGGGCAATCCGAGGCGATCGCGCGGGCGATCGAAGCCTGCCTCGCCCTCACCGTGCCGCTCGTCGCCACCATCATCGGCGAAGGCGGCTCGGGCGGGGCGATCGCACTTGCCGCCGGGAACACCGTGCTGATGCTCGAGAACGCAACCTATTCGGTGATCTCACCCGAAGGCTGCGCCTCGATCCTGTGGCGCGCGCCCGACAAGGCGGCGGAGGCGGCCGAGGCGCTGCGCCTCACGGCCCACGACCTCATGCGGCTCGGCGTCGTCGACCATATCGTGCCGGAGCCCTTGGGCGGTGCGCATCGCGACAAGGACGCGGCGATCGCCGCGACCGGCGAGGCGGTCTGGGCCGCGCTCGCGCCGCTCCTGGCGCTCGACGGCGCCGCGCTGCGCCGCGACCGGCGCGAAAAATTCCTGGCGATGGGAAATCGCACCGCCTGACCCCATATCTTCGCGCAACGATGGCGAGGCGAGGCATGTCATGACGCCGCAGGAACGCGATCTCATTCTGTCGCTGCTCGGCCGCTTGCAGCAATCGGCCAACCAACCCAAGGACCGCGAGGCCGAGGATCTCATCCGGCAGGGCATCGCCACCCAACCCGATGCGCCGTATCTGCTGGTGCAGACGGTGCTGATCCAGGACATGGGGCTGTCGGACGCGCATCACCGCATCAAGGACCTGGAACAACAGCTCGAGGCCGCGCGGCGAGCGCCCCAGCCGCAGCCGCAGCCGCAGCCGCAGCCGAGCAGCTTTCTCGCGGGCGCGCGCGGCAGCGTACCCGCGTCCGGCCCATGGGGCGCGCCGCCGGCGCCCGGTGGCCCGGTCTGGACGCAGTCGGCCGCGGCGCCGCCGGCCGCCGCGGCGCCGGCGCCGTCATCGCCCTGGGCCTCGCTCGCCACGCCGAGCGCGAGTTCGGGCTTCCTGCGCCAAGCGGCGTCGACCGCAGCCGGCGTCGCCGGCGGCGCCCTGCTGTTCGAGGGCATCCGGTCGATGTTCGGCCCACATTACGGCGGCGGGTTCCTGTCGGGCATGTCGACCCAGCCCGGCCTCGGCGAGACCGTGATCAACAACTACTACGATACGCCGGCATCGGGTGCACCCGACGTCAATCAGGCCGATGTCAACGGGAACAA
>Ga0307373_10006172_pt1 | contig 19207 bp, 19 predicted proteins | sample OX2MG_FD_202534 | JGI IMG/M metagenome (GOLD analysis project Ga0307373, IMG submission 202534) | Soil microbial communities from Risofladan, Vaasa, Finland - OX-2 | ecosystem: Environmental > Terrestrial > Soil > Coastal area > Acid sulfate soil | place: Finland: Risofladan, Vaasa | collected...
GAACCCGGCCCCAAAGGCCGGCTCGCCACCCGCCAAGCGCAGGTGGCGGAGGTACTCCATCTCGAAGAGACCGCGGGAGTCATCGGTGGCCAGCCAAAGAGGATCGGAGTGCCACGATCTTGTCGCGGAGAAGTCGGCGACCGCCTGGGACCACGCGGCCCCTCCGGCCTGGCCCGGGTTGGTCAGCCGCACGAACAGCACCCGGCCCATGGCCCCTGATTCTAGCCCGGGCCCGGCGCATTCCTAACTCCCGCTCTCTCCCGGACGGCCGAATCCGAGCGGCTCCTCAACGGTTAGCAAGGCGTGATACCGAGCGGGCGCCTCGATCTGGATCGGGGACCGGCGCGGTCCATATAGCAGGAGGAACTGGCCTCGTCCGGCACGTTCCAGCCACTGGCGCTGGGAGTCATCAAGAAGAAATCCCTGCTGCAGGCGTACCGCCGCGGCCGGGTGCTGGCTGCCCAGCAACATGGCTGCCGAGTTGACCGCCATCACCTCTCCTGGTGCACTGCCGAGGAGGTCGCCTGCGGACTGGGTCAGGAGCACGAGCGAGCCTTGGTACTTGCGTATGCGACGGGCCAGATGGGCCATAAGGCGCTGCAGCGGAGCGTTGTCGGCGAGCAGGCCCGCCTCATCCACGATCGCCTGCTTGGGCCCCTGGCTGGAGCGGATCCATGACCAGAGCCAGTGGGAAACCAACAGGGTCGCGGCGGGGACCCAGCCGGCCGGGAGCTCCCTTAGTCCCACCGCCACCGCGGTGGTCACAGTCGGCCCCCGACCAGGACAGTTGAACAGAGCACCGGGAGTACCCTCCAACCAGGGCAGCAGGCGGTGCGCCACCGCCTCGCCGGCCTCGGTCTGGCGCAATCGCGGCAGACAGTCGGACAGCACGGCAGTACCCACGCCGGCCTCGGTCAGCGTCCCCCGGACGGCGTCCGCAACCTGGCCCGATTCTGAAGGTGAGAGTTGACCACAGAGGAGGGAAAGCAACTCAACTACAGCGCTGGGCGCCTCCCCAGGCTCGGCCATCTCCAGCAGGTTGAAGCCGCTGGCGACGGACTCGCCCAGGGAGAGGTATCGCCCTCCCACAGCCTCGCACCAGCGGCGATGCTCGTTTTCTGGGTCCAGCACCACAGTCCGGACTCCCAGCCTGACCGCCTCCAGGCCAATCAGTCCCCCCAGGTAGGACTTGCCGCTTCCTGACGCTGCCACCACTCCCAGGTTTGCATTGGGTAGGGCGGTCGCATCCCGCAGGTTCAGCCAGACCGGGGCGCCGGTTCGCAGGTGTCGTCCCAGGTGGGCCGCTCCCTCGATCTTCCCGCTCCAGTCATCGAGCCAGGGCCAGAAGGTCGCAAGTTCAGCGGTGTGGACGATCCGCCGGGGTCCAACTGGCTGCTCGGAGAGCAGTGCTGTCTGCAATCTCGCCGGTCCCTGGGTGCACCAAGCGGGCGCCAGAGCCGCCCGCAGTGCCATCCCGCGAGAGCGGGCGACCGCAGCCAGTCGGCGCAGCTCGGCTGGGGTGTCGGCGGCCAACGTCATCGTCAGCGCGAGGTCGAACAGTCTGCCCTCGGAGCGAGCCAGTACCTGGCGCAGTCGGACGGCCGAGTCCATAGCGGCCTGGACCCGGGGGTCACCCCCTTCGCCACGTTGGTCAGCAGCCAACTCCTGCGCTCGCAGCCCGAGCATTCGGCGACGCAGGGAGCGATCCGAGTGGGCGGCGCTCCTAGGCCTGAAATTAAGGACCAGATCGAACTCCGCAGGTATCCCGATCAGGCTCCAGAGCCATCCCGGCGCCACCTCGACACCAGGCAGCCGCTCCAACCAGAGCGAGGTGAGGAAACGACCACCCGCCTGCAGATCGTTGGGATGCTCTCGCCAGGGCCCCTCAGCCAGAGCGGGTGGGGATGACGGGCCTGTGAACCATCCGGCCGCTGTCGTCGACAGACCAGACTCACTGCTCTCGGCGCTGAGGGTGACGAAGACCTGGCGGCGAAAACGCTGCCGTTCTCGGCTGTCGACGGTAAGGTGTTCGATGAGCGACCTCTCGAGGTCAGCACTCGGGGACGTCACAACTGGCTCGCTGCGGTGCACCACCGGCGGCTCGAGGCGGGAGCAGATAAGCACGCTAGCCGGCTCGTGAAGCAGTTCGAGCCAGGTCGCCAGCTCACCGGCCAGCTTCTGGCGTTCAGGGGCAATGAGATCGAGGACGTCCGGGGCTTCGGTGTGCCAGATGACTCGCCGATGCTGGCTCTCCGAGCCGGCGCTCACCAATCTCGAGAGGTTGGAATCACCAAGTCATCCCTGCTGCTGTTGGCGTCCAGGCAGGTGCTCCAAGTCAACTCGGTGATCGGTGCTCTCGTGGCCAGCCAAGGCGAGCCGGCTGGCATATCCCAGGGCCAGCCAGGCCCAGCGGGCGAGTGGCACTCCATGGACGCGTCCCCAGACGAGGACGATGGTGCCAAGAACCATCAGGCAGGCAGCGCTCAGTCGGAGAGGCGGGGGGAGAGGCAGTTCGGCAAGGACCCAGGCCATGATCGCGCCCAAAGCCGCCAAACACAGTCGGGATGCTGGCAGTCCAAGCGCGACCACAGCCTCGCCATCGAGATTGTCCGCGAACCGAAGGTTGTCCAAGGTCTGCTCCCCACCCCTCCGTTGCACTGCAGTCCGCTCACCGGGTGACCCGGGGCCGCGGTCAGCGGGTGCGCAAGATGTTGACCGCGAACCCGGTGGTCTGGGCCGGCAGTCGGGGGGGCTTGGTGACGGAGACCTTCACCCGCTCAACTCGAGGTAACCGCAGGACGTCCTCGGCAATCCGCGAGGCCATCGCCTCCAGAAGGTGGAACTGCCCTTCTTCGACGACCTGTTGCACCAGGTGGTAGAGATCGACATAGTTGACGGTGTCGGCGACGTCGTCGCTCACCAGGGCTTGGGTGATGTCAGCCTCAACCTCGAGGTCGACGGTGAACTGGCCGCCCTCCCTGCGCTCCTCTTGGGAGACTCCGTGATGGCCGAAGAAACGGAGCCCAGCGAGGACCAGTAGGTTGGCCTGCCTGTCGTTGTGGAGGCCGCTCTCTGAGTTCACCAAGAGGGCCGTCGGGAGCGTCTAGGAGCGGCCGTCGGGCTTCTTTTCGACGGCCTCGATGGAGTCGATGTGGACTACTTCTCGACGATTGTCCCGCGTCGGAAAGAGCAAGACGAGTGTCTGGGACAGAGCTGCGACGACTTGTCCTACGTCCCCGACGGAGATCCCTTCAATCACCTCTCCAGTGCTGTGCCGGACCACATCGTTGACCTTCACCCAGGTACCCGGAGGCCAGCGCATCTCCGGGGTAAGCTCCTCAGGACTGAGGTCCTCTGGGGAGATAGTCCCGCGATTGCCACCCCATGGGCGGGTCGGTGATGGTCGGGGCGTGGTCCTTACCGGAGGTGCTGCCGGAGCTTCCGCAACTATCTCGGGCTCTGCGTCTTCTTCGATATCCAGTTCCTCCTCCTCTTCGGGGTCAGGCGCTGGCTCAGCCACATCGGAGTCGCTCGGGACGGGGTTGGGCTCTTCCGCCTTGGGTGTGCGTTTGGGACTCATAGGCACCAACTCGGGGGACTTGCGTCCTGCAGATGGGAGACCCTGGCCGCGCGGCTCCCCTGTCGACTCAGCGTACCACGACATGCGCGCGAACTTGAGAGGCCGTTCACTCCTCGGCGATTGATATCACCCGCCACGGCTCGTGCTGGCCGTCCAGGACGAGGCGCAACTGGACCGCCTCATTGGTGGTGCTGGGAGCGGCTTCGGTGGTGAGGAAACTGGTGCGATCCCGGTAGCGGAGTCGCACTGTGGTCTGCCCCTGGCTCCCCAGCTCCGAGACCTCCAAATTGAGCGACTCCCGAAAGGGGCTGACCTGGATTCCGGCGGCCTGATAGGCGGTGAAGCGGGCTTTCAGCTCGGCCAGGGCGTCTCCCGAGAAGGCCTGGCCGAGACGGGTTAGGTTGCCGCTCACAGCGGCGTCATCGAGAACCGCCAGGACGCGCCGCATCTCGCTGCGAATCCGCTCGATCGCCGCCGGGTCAGCCGCCTTGCGGCGCTTGGGAAGGTTGGGCACTTATTCCCGCACCGTACGGGGTCGCAGGACCCGGAGCAAGTCGGTCGGCAAGTAGGCTGAGGACGATGGCTCGGGATTCTGGGAGACGTCCAGGATCATGGAGGCGGGACCTTGGTCATCTGGTGCCGCCTCCAGAGATACCGGCGCCGGTGGCACCTGAACGGTGGGAGCTTCCGCCCACCCGAAGTCGTCCCGGGCCTGAGACTGCTGCGCCTCAGCCGACCGCGTGGCGCCCTGCAGCTGAGCTGCCTTGAGGCGACCGATCGAATCCTCCGCTTCCAGGCCGGAGCCGGTTGGGATCTCCTCGTAGCCAGGGCGACGAACGCCCTCGACGGTTCGACCAACCAGAGCCGCTGGCAGGCTGTCCAGGTTCTGGAGCAGGGTCATCCCGGCTGCCTCAACGATGCACTGCAGGGTGGGCAGCGGCCACGGCGAGTCGCCCGGGAAGATGTAGCAGCGATTGGCGGGGAAGTGGCGCAGCTGCGAGAGGACGGTGAAGCCGGGATTGCCACTGCAGAGCACTCCGGCAGGAGCCTGACCACGATCCAGCATCCCGCCGATGCGGGCGAGGCTGGTTGCGGGGTCGGCCAGTTCCATGTCGTCGACCGCGCCGATCACCTGAAAGCTCGGGAGCAGCGCAGCGGCGCGCTGGGCCAGACTGGCGTCTCCGACGACGACCAGGGTGCTCGTTCGACTAGTGTCTTCCACTTGGGCCCGATCCTACCCTACGATCGCCAGACCGTCCTCGGGAGAAGATCCCGAGCATCTCATCGCCGACTCACCTCCTCCAGGTGCACGGTGATTTCCTCCAGCCTGGACTGGTTGACCTCGACGCCCAGCCCGGACCCGGTTGGCACCGGCATGGTCCCATCCGCGGCCAGTTGGAAGGGCTCGACGAGCAGATCCTGCTCAAAGTAGCGATCGCTGGCGGATGTATCGCCAGGGAGCGTGAAGCCGGGCAGAGCGGCGAGCGCGAGATTGGCGGCGCGTCCGATGCCCGTCTCCAACATCCCTCCGCACCAGACCGGCCATCCGGCCCCGACGCAGGCGTCATGCAGCTGGACGGCGGCCAGCAATCCACCCACGCGCCCTGCCTTGATATTGAGGATCCGGCCTGATGCCAATGCGATGGCGGCGCGTAGGTCAGCCAGCGACTCGATGCTCTCGTCCAGGCAGATCGAAGTCTCGATCTGCGCCTGCAGCGCCGCGTGGTCGATGAGATCGTCATGGGCCAAGGGCTGCTCGATCATCAGGAGATCAAACTCATCTAGAGCCCGAAGCTCAGAGATGTCGGCCAGTGAGTAGGCGCTGTTGGCGTCGAGCATCAGGGGAGTTCCGGGGAAGCGCTGCCGGACGGCCCGCGCCAGCTCCACGTCGTAACCGGGCTTGCACTTCAGCTTGATGCGCTGGTACCCCTCGGCGAGGTAGCCGTCGACGGCGGCGAGGGTCGCCGCCAGCGAGGTCTGAATGCCGATGCTCACCCCGCAGTGGATTCGAGATCGCACTCCCCCGAGGATCTCGGCCATGCTTCGGCCGCTGGCCCGACCGGCCTGGTCAAGTAGGGCCATCTCGAGGGCTGCCTTGGCCATGTTGTGGCCCCGTACCCAGGACCAGGATCGGACGTGCCCTGATACGTCGTGAGCGGGACCGCCTAGGACCGACGGGATGATGTGGTCTCGGAGAGCGATGAGCGCTCCGGCGCAGGTCTCCGACGAGTAGCCGGGCTCGATCCCGGCGGCGCACTCGCCAACCCCCGACACACCATCGCCTTCAACCTCCACCAGGAGGGCACGACGCACCGTCTGGGTGCCGAAGCTGGTGGTGAATGGAGACACCAGCGGGAGTTCGACGACTCTAAGCCGGGCGCGCTCAACCCGGATCGGGGACTGCTCCGGACTCACGTCCGGCCCCCGTCCCAGATCCGGGCGACGCAACCGGCAAGCAACGCGGCCCGGTCCGGGAGGGTCTCGAGTTCAGCCCACTCCCCGGCCGCGTGCGCGTTCCCTCCAACTATCCCCAGACCGTCCAGAGTCGGAACTCCTAGAGCCGCGGTGAAGTTGCCGTCGCTACCGCCGCCTACCGAGGTTCCCGCAAGCTCCGCCCACTCGAGTTGGGAGGCCACCCCCCGGGCTATCTCGAAGAGCCGAGCCGATGACGAGGCTTCGAAAGGCGGCCGATTGGTACCCCCGGAGACTTCGAGCGTCGCTCCGGCAAGGTCCGTTTGGAGCTGTCGCAGGGCGAGGTCGACCCGGGCGGCCTCGGCGCTAGTGGCGTAGCGAATGTCAATCTCCAGCGTGGCCTCGGCGGGAATCACGTTGACCCTGTTGCCACCACGCAGTCTGGTTGGCGAGACGGTTGTGCCCACTTCGGGTCGCGCCAGCGCTGCCACTTGGGCCACTAGGGGAGCGATACCGACTACCGAGTTCACCCCTTGCTCCGGGTCCAGACCAGCATGGGCCGCCCTACCTCGAACCGTCAGACGATATCCAGCGACCCCCTTGCGGGCAATTTTCAGCGCACCCAGGACAGGCGGCTCCAAGACGAGTACCGCCGAACATTTCCTGGCCTCTGACTCGATCAGGTTCTTGGAGGCGGCACTGCCAACCTCCTCGTCGCCGGTTAGGAGCAGACTCACCCGGCCGCTCAAGTCTGCCTGCTCCCGGAGGGCCGCTGAGGCGGCCAGCGCCACCACCACGCCTCCCTTCATATCGAAGACACCTGGTCCCTGCGCCTGACCACCCTTCACCGTGTAGAGCGGTTGGAACGCTCCTCTATCCCAGACCGTGTCAAGGTGGCCGAGGAGGAGGACCCCGATGGACTCAGCCGAACCCCACCGGAGCAGCAGCGAGGACACACCGTCGTGCTCAGCTCGCTCGCTTTCAATCTCGGGGACGGCATCCCGGAAGAGGCGCTCGGCGATGCCGGCGCATTCCTTTAGTGCCTGGTGGTCGCCGCTCGGGGATTCGCACCGGACCAGCTCCTCCAGAGCCGCCACCCAGCGTGCCTGGTGCCTGCCCAGCCAATGGCGCAGGGACGGCAGATCAGCAGGCCTATCCAAGGGGGACACCCAAAAAGTCTATGGGGAAGTCCGCCGGAGATCCGTCGCGAAGCAGCCTGGCAAGTCTTCGGACCCTTCAGCCTACTTGCAGACCCACTCTCCGGATTCACCGATCGAGAACATGTGGGCAGCGATGTCCGACTGCTGCACCGGGTCCCAGATATCCGTCCCGCCGTGACCGTGGAAGGTCGCCGGCATGAACTGAAAGAGACCACTGGCACCGGAGGAGCGATTCACGGCGAGGGGATTCAACCCGGACTCGCACTGAGCCACCCCGAGGAGCCAGGAGTAGGAGACGTTGTACTGCTGGGCGGCCGCCCAGATGATCTGCGTGATGGTCCCGATCGGAGGTTCTGGTACCGCTTGCCAGAAGGCCGCGCCGTAGGGTAGCGAGGCGCTCACCACCGGTGGAGGAAGCACCTGGGCCTCCTGCAGGGGCAGGGTCACCTGGTAGTTGGTGACGGAGAGGACACTGCGAGCCTGGCTAGCCAATTGGGCGATCGCGGCCGGTGCCAACGTGGGCGGACCCGTCGCCCCACTCGTGCCCAGCGCACCCACCACCGGGGCACTCGCTAGGAGGAGCGCAGCGGCGCTGATCCAGTGCAGGCGGCTGGCCAGCAGGGGAACGCGCCGGGTCGGGGCCGCGCTTTCGTGACGGAGGCTGAGCGCCACCCCCGGCGTGTAAGCGGGCCAGGTTAGCTGGGCCAAATCAGGAGCTCGCGGTCGGGGGGTAGATGAACCCATCGAAGCCGGAGCCGGAGTCGGGGATCACCCGATAGTCGACCTTGTCGAACCCTCCGCCAGTGGCCCCGTAGTAGTTCATCTCAGACACTTCGAAGTTGTTGGGGGAACCCGCTCCCGGCACATCGACGGCGGTGACGTAGGCGACGTGACCCTCCGCAGATGCACCGCCGGCGTCGGGCCCCCACACCACGATCGCTCCGACCACTGGAGTGCTGCCCTCGGCCTGACCGGCTGCCGCTGCGTTGTACCACCACTGGTAGGCATCCCCACCCCAGTTGACGTCCCAGCCATTGGCCCGCCACTGGCCCGCGGCCCAGTAGGTACAGGTTCCAAAGCCGAAAGCCCAATCACCGGTGCTCACCGATGCACTGGGGTGGGTCAATTCCGCCATGAGCTCGTTCGACTGGACGCCCAGTTGCCCCTGGACCGACTCGGCCGAGGCCTCATCTGCGATCAATTGCTGGTCCGCCTTGGCCAGGGATTGCTGATCGTGCCGTATCGAACCCACCAGCTGGGTGACCTGGGAGGCGATCGCCTCAGGCAAGGTGGAGTTGTCGAAGAACTGGGTCATGTCGGGAGAGGCGAGGGCAGTGGCCACTTCGGCCGGCCCGTTGCCGTCCACGTATGCCGTGCTTACCAAGCTGACCAGGGCGGTCTTGGCGCCCGCCAACTGAACCTGAAGGAGCTGCTCGGTCGCCTGGTCCGCGCTTAATTGCTGATTCAGCGAATTGAGTTCATTCTGGTTCGCCTCGATCTTGGTCAGCAGAGCCCGCACTGTACTGACGTCCGCAACCTCCCCCTGGGCCTCCAAGTGATCGAGGAGAGCAGTGAGAGCCTGCTGGTTGACAGAGTCGGACGACTGCTGAGCGACGGCCCCTAGGCCCGGTCCAAAGATCGAGGAGACCCATACCAACCCGGCCACGCTGGCAGCAAGCCATGCGCGCCCGGCAAAGCGGGCTCCGCGCATACGTCCTCCCACATAAGCGCGTACGGTTCGAGGCCCGAAGGTAACCCATAGGCAGGCCCCCGGTCAACCTTGACTACGAACTGAATTCCAAATGTGGGCTCGCTCCGGGGCTGAGCTGCCTAGCCAATCTCCGCCACGACCGACGACGGTCCCCAGTGATGAACCAGCTCGACCAGACGCTGCAGGCGCCCTGGGTCAGAATCTGGAAGAACTCCATGACCTAGGTTGAAGACGTGCCCGGGCCGGTGGCCGGCCTGCCGGAGCACCTCCTCCGCAGCTGATTCCAGAACTGGCCAGGGAGCTAGAACTGCGGCCGGGTCCAAGTTGCCCTGGATGAAGCGGCCCGAACCGAGCCGCCGCCATGCCTGTGCCAAGGGAAGCCGCCAGTCGATCGACACGCCGTCCGGTCCGGTCGCGCTGATGGCTTCCAGGAGGTGGGTTGACGAGGTGGAGAAGTAAACGACCGGTAACATCGGTCGGAGCCTCCCGATCAGGGCCTGGAGGTGGGGAGCGACGTGTTGGGTGAAGGTGGCCTCGTCGAGCACGCCAACCCAGCTGTCGAACAGCTGGACCGCGTCCGCTCCCGCTTCGGCCTGGGCGATCAGGTAGCGCGCCAGGACCTCGGTCAGGGTGGTCATGAGGCGGCTCCACACCTTTGGTTCGGAGTGAATCAGCGAGCGGACGTGTGGGTAGTCGCGTGACCCTCGACCCTCGACCAGGTAACAGGCGAGGGTGAATGGGGCCGCACCAAATCCCACCAGGGCGGCTCGGTCGGCAAGTCGCTGCCGAGAATCCCTAATCGCGGGGAACAGGTAGGGAGTGCCCTCCTCGGCGGTGACCACACGAAGGTTCCTCACTTGAGCCTCCGACCTGACTGGCTCACCGATGACTGGACCTACGCCTTCACGAATGTCGAAGTCGACGCCCATGCCCTGCAGGGGCAGCATGATGTCGGCGAAGACAACCGCTGCATCGACTCCCAAGAGATCTACCGGGAGGCACGTGACATCAGCGCTCAGCTCCGAGTTGGTGGCGATCTCGATAAAGCTGAATCTCTGGCGAAGGGCGCGGTACTGGGGGAGGCAGCGGCCCGCCTGGCGCATGAACCACACCGGGGTGGCGTCGACAGGCTGGAGGCGGCAGGCAGCCCGAAAGCGCTCGGCGCCACCGTTCACAGCGAGCAGGACCGGAATGCAGCGACCATCAGGCGATGAGCATGCCAAAGTCGAGACACGCTGGGAGTCGCCGGGGGTACATCCTGCTGCTTCATCCCGGACCGTCCGCCGTATGCACGCTGGTCACCACCGTGGCCGGCTGGAGCGCTTGGCGGCGGGCCACTCCCCATCAGCGAACCGAATCGGCATGGCGAGCCAAGCTGGCCTGGGGGAGCGCCTCGATGGCCTTCGCTCAAGTCAGTACGGGGGTGCTCAACGACGCCTTCGATGCCCCCTGGGACCAGCATTTCCAGACCTACAAGCCCATCGCCAGTGGCGCCGTTCCTCGAAGTCATGCCTGGGTTCTGGGCACGGCCTTTGGAGCGCTTTCTCTGGGCTGCGCCCGGGCCGCCGGACCACAGCCGTACCGCCTGATGCTGGGTGGTCTGGCGAGTGGCTGGGGCTACAGCCTGGGTCTCAGCCGAACTCCGATTTCTGTCATCCCCTTCGCCGCCGGGCTGGCGACGGTTCCACTGTTGGGTCCCGCCGCTGTCGGGGTTCCTCTTCCCGCGCAGAAGCAGGTGACGCTGCTCGCCGTCGGCCTGGGAATCGGTCTCCATCTCGCCAACGGAGGTCCCGATATTGAGCGTGACCGCCTGGCGGGAAGGAGGAGCCTGCCGGTTCTTCTGGGCAGCCGCGGCTCCCGTCTCGCCAGTCGGGTCCTGCTCGGCGTAGGGGCTCTTGCCGTGGCCTGGGTCAGCCCACGCCCGGGGCGAGCCTGGGCCTGGGCGGGATCGCTATCCAGCCTGGCTCTGCTTGTTGCCGACGGCAATGGTCCCGCTGGGCGCCTCCGCGGCAGTCACCCCTTCGTGCTGCCGGCACTGTCGGGTGGGGCCTTGGCCCTCGGCTGGATTCTGGCCCAAACGCGCGCTTCGGCGCGGCGCGGGCTCAGCACTTAGGGTTCGCAGCAATGGCTCAGGGGGACCGGAGTGGTGCGCCAGGGGAGAGGACGATCCGACCGTCCTTCGCCCACCGCCGGCGAGCGGCTTTAGCCGCCGGTTTCGCGGTCGGCGCCGTGATTGTTCCGCTGAGTTTGGTCGTCGGCCTACTGACCCATGCCTGGACACCGCTTCCTCTCTGCGTTTTCGTCACGCTGTTGGTGGTTGTCGCATCATTCAACGGACAAGGGCACAACGAGGTCTTCGTCGGCCCGCGCGGAGTGCGGCGGCGGACCCGCGACGGTGACTTGATTGCATCCTGGCCGTCGCTCGAGAGTCTGGAGGTGACGGTGCCCGGTAACCGCATCGTCGTTTTCACGCTTTATAGCAGCGGGATTGCGGTAGAGCGGAACAACAAAGGCCACTCGAACCGCGTCGAAGCCATTCGGCGCCATCCCCCTGAGGGATTCGAGTTGCGCCTGGACAGGGGTGGTGCCGACGCTTTGGTCGCGGAGCTCTCCTCGCGTCGGCCCAATCTCAAAGGCTTGGCACAGTGGGAACGAGCCAGCCGGCCGAAAGTCTCAGAGGACGGCGGCGCAGCTTCCGGCAAGCATAAACGCCAGTAATCATCCGGGAACGTGACCTTGGATCAGGTGACCCAGCCTGCGGCTAGTCCTAAATCAAAAACGACCGGGCCGGTTCTTCCCCATTTGCAGCGGTGACTTTTAAACTGCCGTCGCTGCGTCAAATGGAGGACAAGCCCGGCGGCGACTTCCATCGCTATTCACGCTTCTGCGGGTCTCGCAGAGATTGTTGCCGTGGCGCGCAAAGAGTGCGAGGGGCGCGAATGTTTTGTGCTTTGGCGCCGGTGGACCGCCTTACGGCTGATCCCCACCCGCCTCAGGGCCGAGCAAATGCTGACGTGCGAGCAGGCGCCCATCGCGCCGCCTCTCCTCGAACGTCGTCAGGAGGTGCTCGGCCGCATCGACCAGATCCCGGGCCTGGTCGTCGAGGTTTGCATCACTCAGATCAGCTGTCTGGCGCTCAAGGCGCGTGGCCCGTCGCAGCAGAGAGCGGGCATCCGAGGCGAGCCCATCAAGGGCTCGAAGTTGAATGGCGCCGGGAAGACTGAGGTCAGGCATCTGCTTTCCCTTGCACCACGACGTCAGGATAGGTGGCTGGCGGCTCCAGTGGTCGGACCATAAATAAAGCCGGCTAGCTGCTCGAACGCATCCCCAGTTGTTCCGGCGGCGACTCCGCGCAGGTCGACATAGGGCGCTCGGGGTCCCAGGAAGACCCAGTTGGCCTCCGCCACGGTGTAGTTCCCCGAGGCGTCGACTCCCACCACCAGCGCTACGTGTCCGGCCCCGGAGTCCGTGTAGACAGCGATGGCTCCGACCTGAGGATCCGGCCCCACCGCGTACCCGGCCACGGCAGCCAGTTGCAGCCACTGCCCGGCGTTGCCGCCGAGCTCGCCTGAGGCGGTGTGCCAGACGACCCTCCTGCGCGTTGCCACGTACCACGTGCACTGACCAGTCGAGAAGCCGTCGTAATCGGCGGGGAAGGGGCTTGGGCTACCGGTGCAGGGGGATGGATCGACTGCCAGGGCTCCTGGCTCAGGGCCACAGGGGAGGGCCCAGCTGGGAAAACTTGCGGAGCCGGCAGGAATATCGCTGCCGATAGGCAGCATGAAACCACCCGGGTCGGGGAGCAGACTGCTAACGGATCCCCACCCCGCCGCCACGGCTCCAGCGGAGAGGAGGCCGACCAGGCTGAGCACCCCAACCATGGGCACGGCGCAACCACCGAGGACGAGAGCCGCGACTCGATTACGTGGAGAAATCACCTGGTGGTCAGACGATCGCCCGGGCGTCGGTGCACAAGGCCTGATGGAGCTCGGCGGGCGCTGCTCCCTGGAAGGCCGCCCGTTCCCGCCCCACAATCACGATGCCAGAGCCAGGCGTGGCGTCGCGAAGAAGGTCGCACTCTGCCCGGGACAAGCCGAAGGCGTCGCGGACTGCTGGGATGGCCACCTCCTCCTGGCGGAGGAGGAGTTTGGTGTGGCAGTTACGAACGATTACGTTCCCAACCGGGGAATCCAGGAAGTCCTCGACAACTTGGGAGACGACCATCAAGCCCGTACCCAGCTTGCGAACGCGCCGACTCAACGCCTCCAACGCGGCGGCGCTTCGTGGTCGTGCCAGCAGCACCTCGGCCTCGTCAACCAGAAGCAAGCGGTGCCAGCGGTGGTCGCGAGCGATCTCTGACTCCAGCTGCAACAGGATCATCTGCATGGCAGGCGCCAGCAGTTGTTCGCGGTCGGTGGCCCAACCGGCCAGGGAAAAGACCGTGGCTGAGCCTTCCAGCTCGGGGTCGGAAAGGCCGTCGAAGACGCCACCGAGCACTCCTTTGGTAAAGCGACTCAGGCGACGGGCGAGTACCGGCCGGCCAGCAGCACCGATCGCCGCGACCAGGTCAGTGAGACGAGCGTCCTCTCGTGTCGAGAGCAGCCGAACCAGGGTCGTTTCCAGGGCGTCGGAGTCCTCGTCGCAGAGGTCCCAGTCCCCGGACCGATTAGCGGCCAGCAACTCCAAGACCACCAGAGCTCTGGCCGCCCGGGCGGACACGGCTTCCTCCGTCTCCTCCCCTAAATTCGGGGCCGGTCCGAGGGCACTCAAGCCGGAGGTGTGACCAGGGGCTATATCACGACAGACGCCCTTGAGCAGGTTCCCCAGAGCTCGGTACTCCCCCACCGGATCGATACAGCGAACCCGGCAGCCGACCATGGCCAGGCGAGCAGCCAGCAGCTTGGCGGTATACGACTTACCCCCACCCGAGGTACCTAAGACGATCACGTTGAAGTTGGGGTTCGAGCGGTCGAAGGGATTGACGACAACTAGTTCCCGCGAGATCAGGCTGGGTCCCAAGAGCACACCTGAGTCGGCCGAGAGATTGCTGCGGAGGAAGGGGAAGATGGTGGCGAGAGCGCTGGATGTCATCTCCCGGCCCCATCCGAATGGGGAGACGCCGGTCGGGATAGTGGCGCGCCATCCGTCGACGTGCCGATGCGTCAACGGAACCGCGCCACAACCAAGCTCGGCCATCGCGGTGAGGAGCTGCTGCCAGCACTGGTCAAGCTGAGGCCGCGATGGTGCTGCCAGCGCTACGAACAGCTCCAACTGAAAGAGCCTCTCTTCCTCGACCAGTACCTGTTCCTCCAAGGTGAGCGCGTCCCCGAGAGCTGTTTCGGTGCTCCGGTCGGGACGCTGGCCTCGCAGGTGGTCGACCACCAGACTGGTTTCGAAGCCGCGAATCTTCCGGCGCAGACGGTTGAGGCTGAACAGCTTGGGAAGTGGCGTGATGTGCTGAGCGACTCTCACCTCACACTCCAGGCCGCGCAGCAAGGGCGCCAGCCAACCGATACCGATGCGTCGCGGATAGGAGGCCACGAACAGGCTGCGGCTCCAACGGCATCCGATCCGGAAAGTGCGAGGGAAAACTTCCGCATCGGGAGGCGCCAGCCAGCTCGCGAAGGTTGCCTTGCCCCGGTCGCTGCAGCCATCTCCCTGCTCTTGGAGCAGACTCAGCCACTCCCCGTCAGTGATCCTTCGGGTCCTCGCTCCCAGCTGGCCCAGCGCCGCCGAGATGACTTCGCAGCGTTGTTCTAGGCCAACATGGGTACCGCCACTACGGCTCGGCGGAGCGGACTCCTTGCCCGGCCGGAGCCGGCGCCAGGATTCGCCCAGGCCTGATATGGGATTCACCGGCTCGCCTCCCCAGACCACGACCAGGTGACCCTGGGTCTGGACGAGTCGACCGCGGATGAGGGTCTGGCGGAATTCCCGATCCCGCTGAGCCAAACCTGAGAGAGGGCCCTCGACTGGCTCGCACGGCATCATCGCCAAGTTGCCGGGATCGGGCCGCGACCAGCTATAGATGGAGATGGGGCCAGTCAGGGAGGTCAGCAGCTGGCGGTAGCCCCGCCATACCTGGTCTTGTTCCTCCTCTCCCTGGAGTGCGAGATTGATCGGCTCGATGCGCAGCGCCGCCCGCTGGCCACCGTTGCTGAGGTGGGCGACGCCGTCCTCGACGAACTCGACGTCCACCAACTGCAAGGTCGACTTTCGGTCCCCCGTCAATGCCCTGGGTTTCAGGACGCCACCCAAGGCAACGAGGTGGCCGAGCTTGGCGGCGCCTCGAGCGAGCCCTCGCGGACGGCCTGATCGACGACCACATAGGCGACGTACGGGGTGCCGGACCTCGATCCAGGATGGTGAAGGTGACGGGGCTGGGCCCGAAACCAGACCCAGTCCCCTAGCCATGCATCTAGCCGGCGTCCCTCGCAACGTCCAAAGGCCAGGGTCACGCAAGCACCCACCCAGGGCCCAGAGGCCAAGATGAGCAGCTCTAGCGGTACCTGCCCTCGTAGCAACAGGTAAGGCAAGGCCGCCCCGAGCCCGAGCCAGCTCAGCTGCCGGCTCGTGAATCCACTCCAGCGCAGAGGAACTCCAGAGATGGGTTGAGGGACCTCGGCCTGGGTCACGGCTGCATCGCTCCCGTTGAGGGCGGGGTCCTATCAGGCCGAAGGCGGCCAGTTCGGAGAGCGTTCAGGTAGGCCGCGTCCAATTCGTGGACCCGTTCACCGCCAGCGGCGACGTAGTTGCGGCCTAGGTCCGCTGCCGCGGCTGGATCGGCCGACTGTCGACCCCTGATCGCGGTCAGGTCGGCCGGCGCCAAGCCGAGAACGCGCTGGAGCTCTCCGGTCGCATCCTTGCCGTCCAGCAGCGATCGGCCGATGAACTGCTCGCGGCTCTCTCGGCCCGGAGCTTGGGGCCAAACTGAGACTCCGGTCGCCTCCCGATCTTCGAGGCTCTTGGCCAGCTGATGGTCGCGCGGGCTCGGGCGCCCGAGCAGCGAACGCCCGGCAGGCACCACCTGAAACCCGAAGCGGGCCACTCGGGGCTGCATCTGGCTCCGGGCCACCGCGATGCCGCCCAAGATTGCACCGCCGGAAGCGGCAGCGAGAGTTCGCAGGCCGCTGCTGGTAGCCAACTCGCCGCGACTGATGCGCCGCGGCACCTCAAGCATCAGCCAGACCGTGACGATCGCAAGCAAGCATTTGGCGAACTGGTCACCGGGGTCGCCGCTGCCCACTGATGCCAGAAGCCCCGAGGATCCTGCTCCACATCCTGACGAGGCGGAAGCAGAGATCAGTGGGCAACCCCCCAAGTGGGCAGCTCCCGCACTTGGCGACAGCCCAGAGACGGTTGAGACGATGGCGACAAAGACCAGGAAGATCAGGGTTTGGACCACCACCACCGCCGAGAGTCCGGCCACGGTTCGCCAGTAGCGCGCGAATGCCGGTCTGCCGCCGGGCACGGCCAGCAGCACAAAGGCCAGGCTGACACAGGCGGCGAGAAGAGCTAGGGCCAGGTACCGGGCAAGGTAGGTGAGGGCGAGCCAGAGAGCTAGGAGGGTGAGGACAGTGAAGGCCAGCATCCCCTGAATTCCGTCCGGGACGTCGTACCCGTTGCGGCCGTGGGGCCCGACGCCGCTCCAAACATCGGTATAGCTCGGGACGGTGCCCCAGTAGATGTCGGCGTAGCGGCAGTCGGCGGGGCTCTGACCGTTCCCAGCTCGCGGCTCGCCGGGGAGAGGGAGTCGGTTCAGCTGCAGACCGGACAAGTCGGCTCCGCCACTGCCTTCGAGACACTCCTGGCCGGCGTTGTTGTTGACCTGGTCGTCGGTGTGAGCGCAGAGCGGTTGGCCAGGATCGGTGTCACCGCGATCACAGTTGGCGTCGTGAAGCGGCGCCCCGAAGAAGTTCTCGCTTCGATCGAGCGCCTCTTTGGTGAAGTCGGGTGCGTCTGACCCGATGCAGTGCGACTGGGTGAAGCTGGGATCCATCCAGGGCTGGACAAGTACCTGCTGGGCGGGCGCAGGACCTGGGTCCGAAAGATGGATTCCGGGATGGATGATCGGACTGTCCTCAGGGCAGTAGGCGGTGATGGCCAGCACGGTCATCAGGTCGAGAGGCTGAGCACTGTGATCGCCCAAGTGCTGGAATGTGGACTGCAGGATGGCCTGAGATCCCCAGGTTCCAGCGTCGATCACCCGGCCTGCCAGGTGCAGCGGCAGCCCGGCACCGATGACCGCCGCAGCGATGAGGCAGGGCACTAGCCCAGCTTGGAGATTGAGTTGCTGGCCGACCATGAAGAGACAGACCTGGATGGCGAAGGCGAGCACCAGCAGGCTGAGCGAGAGTGGCACGACGAAGCCGTTGATCCCCTGTACCCAGGGGATGCACCCCGACGATCCGCACTCGTGAGCGGGCTCTCCCCAGGCACCGTTGTAGCTGTCCACGGCGGGATTACTGCCGACCAAGGTGGTCACCAACCGCCACGGTCCCGAGGTAATCGCCCCGGTGACCGGGCTGATATGCGCCGGGTCGGGACTTCCGTCCAGGCTGCCCATGATCGCCACCGGTCCGCTGATGAACGCATCGACGACGTAGCAGAGGGGATCGGTGATACCCCCGCACTGCTGGCTCGTGCTGCCAGCAGTCTCGGTGTCGTCGGCCGAGCTCGTCGGGCTAGGTGGAGACGGGGACGGTGTCGGGCTGGTGGCGACCGCCAGGCTGGCTTGTCGGGCGGATTCAGTCACAGACTGGGTCTCAGGGGGCGCAGAACTGGCCAGCAGGGCCGTCAGCCCACAGGCCGCACCTGCCAGCAGGACCAGCCGAAGAAAGGGGGGCAGAGGTCAGGGAGTAGAGCCGGAGCAACTGCTGGTGGTGCACGCGGTGTTGCTGCCCGAGAGGCCCTCTACAAAGCTCAGGACAGCACCTTCGTTCACGAGCAGGAGCACGCCGACAAGGACGGTGATCAGGCCCTGGACTGCAGCACCACGACGCTGACTGTTGTCCAGGGCGGTCATGTAGCGAATAGCGGCAAAGCTGAGGCAGAGAACTGCCACCGCCCCGAGTGCCAGACCGGTAACTGTATGGATCACGCTGTTCAGTCCGGTGTCGAACGTCGCGAGCAGTTCCACCATCCCCCCGGTCAAGCGCCCAACTCCCGGTCGGCTCAGGGCTCTACGTCCGCCGGGTTCCAGCTAAGGGGGTTGGTAGCCGCCAGCCTGCTGGGATCTGGTTCGATCCACTCTCGAAGTGGGCGTCCCCGAGCCGGGGATGGGGCCGGCCCGGCCGAGTCCAGATGCACCCGGCGTCTCAGGCTGGGGTCGCCATACCAGCGATGCTGATCGATGACGGCCGCCTGGTCACCTCCATGCAGGAGGAGCGCCTGGCGGTCCTTGAGCCGGCGAATGTCGTCCGGGTGGAGCAGTGGGTGGGACGCGATTGCCTCGATGCTCGCCGCGTCCCTGCGGTGAAGCGTCGTGTTCCCCGCCAGCTTGCTGGCCCGCTCGAGCAATTCGAGCTCGGTGATACCCGGCAGAAGCAACTTGGTCCGGCAGTTGGCCCAGAGTGCCCCGGCACCATCCGACCCATAGGCGGCCGAGATGGAGCCTAGATCTTGTGCCATCAGGATCATCCGCACTCCCTGGGAGCGACCCAGCTGTACCAGAGCTGGCAACTCGGGAAGGTTCGTGAGCTGGGTGAACTCGTCCAGCACGAAAAGTGCCGGTATCCGCGGCGGCGCCGCGAATAGGCTTCTCCAGCAGGACGAGATCAGAGCTGAGATCAGGCCTCTGAGCACAGGAGCGTCATGGGGGGCGACCACGCAGTAAAGCGTCTTGAGTTCGCCTTGGGCAACCTCGGATGGGTTGAAATCGCTGGTGGCCGTGGCTCCGGCCACGTGGTCCGAGCCGTACGCCCCGAGTTGAGCAACCAGGGTGGCGACTACGCCCATCGAGGTCCGATCTCCGCCACTGAGGGCCCCTTGAACCAGACGCTGGGCCACCGGATGTCGAGTCACTTCGGCAAGTGCCTCTGCGGGAACCGCTTGGAGCAGCTCGAGGACACCGCTCGGGCCGATCCCGAGGCTGGCCGCCTCCACCAGCAGACCGTGCAATAGCTGGCGTGCCAGGTCGTGCCAGAAAGGTTCTCGATCGGGTGCGCGCCCCATCAGGAAGGTTGCGACGCGCAGGGCATCTTCTGAGCTGACGATGGAACCTACCGGGTTCCACCTCGCCGTGGGCTCCATCAACGGTGCGAAGACGACCGCCTTGCCCAGGGTCCGTCGATGCTCGAGGGTCGATCGTGCCAGCTCTCCCTTGGGGTCGGTCACGATCACCGG
>Ga0307373_10006176_pt1 | contig 19200 bp, 17 predicted proteins | sample OX2MG_FD_202534 | JGI IMG/M metagenome (GOLD analysis project Ga0307373, IMG submission 202534) | Soil microbial communities from Risofladan, Vaasa, Finland - OX-2 | ecosystem: Environmental > Terrestrial > Soil > Coastal area > Acid sulfate soil | place: Finland: Risofladan, Vaasa | collected...
AACTTCCGTCGATGTCTTGCTGGTTGGTGTCGGCATACGAACGATTATACCCTCTTTACCAGGGCCTCGAAAAGGGCGATCCAACTGTCGGAGAGGTGAGCACCGCCCTGTTGCACGGCTTGGTACAATGTACGAGCAGTACAACACAGCCCCTTTTTGCCGGAGTCCGTCGTTGATCGAACACACCTTGGGACGTCTCGCTGCCGGCGAGGACCTCTCGCTTGAGGAAATGTCGGCCGCCGTCGACGGAATCATGCGGGGCGAGTGGTCTGAAAACCAGGTCGCGCTGTTCCTGACGAGCCTGCGAGCCAAGGGCGAGACGGTCGACGAGGTGGCCGGCGCGGCGGCGGCCATGCGCCGCCACATGACACCCATCCGCACCCGCCGCGTGGATTTGATCGACACCTGCGGCACCGGCGGCAACTCGTCGAGCACGTTCAATATCAGCACCACGGCGGCGCTGGTCACGGCGGCGGCGGGCGTGCCCGTGGCGAAACATGGCAACCGCCGTGTGACCAGCCGTAGCGGCTCGGCCGACGTGTTGGCCGAGTTGGGAGTCAACATCGCGGCCGAACCGCACCGGGTGACGGCCTGCCTCGACGAATTGGGGATCTGCTTCTGTTTCGCGCCGCTCTGCCACGCCGCCATGCTGCACGTCGCCCCCGTGCGCCGCAAGCTGGGCGTACCCACGGTGTTCAATTTGTTGGGTCCGCTTACGAACCCAGCGGGCGCAAGCTATCAACTGTTGGGTGTCGGTCGGCCGGAATTGCGCCCCCTGCTGGCGGCGGCGTTGGCGAGGCTCGGCGTTCGCCGGGCATTGGTCGTGCATGGCGAGGACGGCCTTGGCGAAATCACGCTCACCGGCCCGACTCGTGTGACTGAGGTCCACGGCGATTCGTTACGCGATTTCGTCTGGACGCCCGGCGACTTCGGTCTTGAACCCTCGCCCCTCGACGCGATCCGCGTCGACGGGCCCGAGCGGAGCGCGGCCATGATCCGCGCGGTCCTGGAGGGCCAGCGCGGTCCGGCGCGTGATATCGTGCTTCTCAACGCCGCGGCCGCGCTCTGGATCGCGGGACGGGCTGAGCGGCCCGCGGCCGCGGCCGATCTGGCGGCGCAGGCCATCGACAGTGGCGCCGCGCGCGACTTGCTCGCCCGGCTCGTCGAACGGAGCAATGCCGCGTAACGGATCGTGGGGCAGGTTTCCAAGGGGTTTCCGACCTGCCACACCGCGTTTGTAGAGCAGGTTGAAAACCCATCCCATGCTGGAATTCCGGCGAAACCGGCTACGGCGGGCCGATATGCCAAACGGGCGGCGAAAGGTATACTGTCGCCTTTGCCGATCGACTTCGTGGGGCAGGTTTCCAACCTGCCATGCCACGTTCCGACTGGCAACCTTGAAAATCCGCCCCACATCGCATGCCCACCAACACCGCCCAGGTCGAACGACTCCGCTGGCAAAAGCTGCCCGTGCTCGATGACGGCTTCGTTTGCCTGGTCGACGTGATGGGCGACGATCAGGCTGTGGTGCAGGCGGCCAGGGTCAGCTATGGCGAGGGGACTAGGCAGGTATCCGACGATCGCGGACTGATCCGCTACCTGTTGCGGCACCGCCACACGACCCCCTTCGAAATGGTCGAAATCAAGTTCCTCGTTCGCGTGCCGATGGATACGTGGCGGCAATGGATTCGACACCGCACGGCCTCGGTGAACGAGTACAGCACCCGCTATTCACTGGCGATCGACGCCGCCCAGCACACGCACCCCAACGAGTGGCGGAGCCAGACCGCCGGCAATCGGCAGGGGAGCGAAGGCGTGTTGCCGGCCGACCTGGGTGAGGACCTCACCGCCGCCGAGGCCGAATTGCTGGCCAAAGCCCGCGCCCTCTATGAGCGGCGGATCGAGCTGGGGGTCGCGCGCGAACAAGCGCGTAAAGACCTTCCCCTCTCGACGTACACGGAGGCCTATTGGAAGGTCGATCTGCACAACCTGCTCCACTTCCTGGCTTTGCGCATGGACGACCACGCGCAGTGGGAGATCCGCCAGTACGCCACGGCGATGGGAGAGGGGATCGTGCGGCCGTTATTTCCGCTGGTTTGGGAAGCGTTCGTCGACTATCGCCTGCAGGGCCTATTCCTCAGCCGGCTCGACCTCGAGTTGATCGTCCGGCTAACGGCCCGGCTCGCCGAGGTCGGCCGCACGCGTGCCACCGCCGACGACTTTACCGCCGTCTTGCCGCCGGAATGGGCGTCGCTCAAGCGTTCGCGCGAGCGCGACGAGTGCCGGGCCAAGCTGGCGCGGTTGGGGCTGTTGGCCGATGGTTAGGATGAAGTCTTTCGGATCACCGCCCTATGATTGACGTGCCAAACGATGCCTCGGCCGACGAGTTGTTGGCCCTCAACCAGCGGCTGCTGGAGAGTATTTTGGCCGCTGATTGGGCGACTTACGAGGAGCTTTGCGATGGATCGCTATCGGCGTTCGAGCCTGAGGGGCGCGGGCAACGGATCGAAGGTCTGGCCTTCCACCGCTATTATTTCGACCGCGGCGGCGCCACCGGGCCGTGGCACGTGACGATGGCCTCGCCCCACGTGCGGCTCATGGGCGACGCGGCCGTGATCAGCTATGTGCGTTTGGTGCAGAAGCTCGACGCCGCCGGCTCGCCGATGACGATCGCCACCGAAGAGACCCGCGTCTGGCAGCGCCGCGACGGCCGTTGGCGACACGTCCATTTTCACCGTTCGGCGCCGACGGCCGGCTAAACGACCTTGCTCGATCGTGGGAATTGATTCATCTGTAGGGAACGCCCTCTGTGGCGTTCCGCCTGCCCAGGATCGTGCAAGGTCGTTTAGGGTGGATTTTCTCCCGCCGCTCGCCTAAGCTGAAAAACAACCATCAACCTAGGCCATCCTCGAGGCGGCCATACCCATGCGCTGTTGGAATTGTGGTAAGCGGCTGCGTGTCAAAGCCAAGCACTGCGCGTATTGCGAGGCCCCCGTCGAATCCGCGCCCAAAAAGGGAGAAATCGACGCCGTCTTGGAATTCTTGGGACAAATGCCGCCGGACGCCATGGAAGAATTGCGCGCGGCGTTCGAAGGGAGCAAGACGGCGGAAGAATTCGCCGACCGCATCCTGGTTGGCGAATGCCCGAACTGCGGCGGCACGGACGTCGGAAATTGCGAGAACGATCCGGAAATTGACGAGCTTCTCGTCGGTCGATGTTACCAGTGCGGCCAATTCTGGTGTACCGAGTGCCGCCGGCTGCTGAATCGCGACGCGCCAACGTGCGAGTGCTGGACGTCGGACGATTGAATCGGCAAGAGAACGGCCGAGACCGTTGCCTTGGCATTCTCCAGGGAAGTTACCGGGGCTGCCCTTCCGCCTGGTAAAAAGCTACAATGAGAGCATGGGGCGGGAAGTTAGGAAACGACCTGGAACCGTGATCATCCCTCAATCCGTACCGAGGAACCCAACCATGCGCCGCGCCTTGCGACCGTGTCGTTCGTTATTTGCCCTTCTGGCTGCCGCCGGGCTGCTGTCCATCGGCACGCCGTGCCAGGCGGCCGAGCCCGCGGGCCGGGCCGCCGAACAGGCCGTGATCAAGGCCCTTGATTTCCTGCGGCAGAAAGGGCAGCTCGACGACGGCTCATACAGCAAACAACAGGGACCGGCCGTGACGGCCTTGGTCACGACCGCCGTCTTGCGCAGCGGTCGGTCGCCCGACGATCCGCTCGCGGCCAAGAGCCTGAAGTACCTCCAAAGTTTCGTCCAGCCCGACGGCGGGATCTACGGTAAAGGGAGCGTGGTGCAGAACTACGAGACCTGCCTGGCGCTGGTCTGTTTCGTCGAAGCGAACCACGACGGCCGCTACGACAAGTTGATCGCCGGCGCCGAGAACTTCATCAAGCAACTGCAATGGGACGGCGAGGAAGGGCACGACGAATCGAGCTTCAACTACGGCGGTGCGGGCTACGGCAAATCGAAGCGGCCCGACCTCTCGAACACGAACTTCCTGCTCGATGCGCTGAAGGCCGCCGGGAACGGACCGGATGACGAGGCCGTGAAGAAGGCCCTGATCTTCGTCTCCCGTTGCCAGAACCTGGAGACCGAAAACAACACGTCGCCCTTCGCCGCGCTGAATCCCGACGGCGGCTTCTACTACACCGTGGCCGCCGGCGGTGAAAGCCAGGCGGGCAAGAACGAAAATGGCGGCCTGCGGAGCTACGGCTCGATGACCTATGCCGGACTCAAGAGCATGATCTTCGCCGGCGTCGGACCCGACGACCCGCGCGTTCAGGCGGCGATCGGCTGGCTGAAGAAGCATTACTCGCTCGAAACCAATCCGGGCATGGGCGATAACGGGCTGTATTACTATTACCACACCTTCGCCAAGGCGCTCGATTCCCTGGGACAAGAGACCTTCGAAGACGCCGACGGGACGAAACACGAATGGCGCAAGGAGCTGGCCGAGGAGCTGGTCCGCCGCCAGCAACCCGACGGCTCGTGGATCAACACCAACGGTCGTTGGCTCGAAGGCGACGCGAACCTCGTGACAGGCTACGCCCTGCTGACGCTATCGTATTGCCACTCGCCGAGAGTGAAGAAGCAAGACGATATCGGGAAATAGCGTTTTTCGGCCTGGACTTTGTCGTGAAATCGCTTCCATTGTTCGACTATTCAAGTGTTCCCGCCGACGAGCGTTCATCGATCGAGCGCTCTTTCGGCGCGTTCACCATGCTGGCCCAAGTGCTCGAGTGGGGACGCGACCTCGATCCCGCGGTGGTTGTAGACGATATTGTCGCCATGGACGAATACAGTCACGATGTCGTCGTGAAGCTGCCGAACGGACGACATCTTGCCTTCGACACGACTTGACTGGGTGCCTTGACGGCGGTCGCCGTCTGGCCCCAGAAGCCGACGCCGGACGAGCTGCTGGACGCGCGCGTACGACGCGGGTGGAAGCCGACTGCGAGCGGCCTTAAGGGCGGCGATCGCATTCTCGGCCATGCCGCGTGTCTGTTCGAGCCTGATCATCGTCACGGGCCTAGCCAAGAGTGATCGCCCCAGCCTTGCACGCCGCCCGCCGGCGCGGGATGCTGGCCGTACTACTTGGCCTCGCCCACGTCGTAACACCACAGCGTACCCAGGTCGCGAACGAAGAGCCGGCCGCCGGAGACGACGGGGTAGGCCCAGGCCTGCGACCGGCCACGGTCGGGCTGGTCGGGGGGCGTGAATCGTCCCAGCTCGTGGTAAGCGTCGGGCTTGGCCTCGACCAACGCCACGTCGCCCTTTTCGCCGTGGATGTACAAACATCCGTCGGCGTAGCAGACCGCGCCCGTGCCGATGCAACGATCCTGCCACCGGACTTTGCCGGTTGCGAATTCGGCGCAGATCAGCGACTGGCCGTTCGTGCCGTAGAGGAAGCCGTCCAGCAGCACCGCGCCGCCGATGGCGGTCGGGAGGCCCTTCTCAAAATAGACCTGCTCCGCCGTGAATTGGCCGTTGTCGGCGCGCAGCTTGACCAGCCCCGCGCCGCCACGACCGGTGCCGCTGTAGACCTGTCCCTCGTGGGCCACCGGCGTGGGGATGTTGGCCGGGCTTCCCTTGGACGTGGCGTCGTACCGCCAGAGAAACTTACCGGTCTTGGCGTCGACGCCGACCACGCCCTTTTGCAGGAATTGCACGTACTGCTTGACGCCTTCGGCCTCGACGACGATCACCGAGGCGTACGCCGCCTGGTCGGCGTCGGCCACGGCCGATTTCCAGATCGTCTCGCCCGTCTGTTTGTCGAGCGCCACCAGCGTGGCCTCGGCGCCGCCGGGCGTGCAGACCAGCACGTCGCCGTCGATCAGTGGCGACTCGGAGTAGGCCCACACGCCAGGCTTGCCGCCGAATTCGCTGCGCAGGCTCTTCTGCCAGTGCGGCGAGCCTGTGGCCGTTTCGAGGCAGGCCAGGTCGCCGTCGGACCCCAGCGCGTAGAGCCGTTTGCCGTCGACCGTGGGGGTCGAGCGGGCACCGGGGTACTGCGGACCTTGGTTCGGACCGACCTTGCCGAGGCGCGTAAACCAGGCCCGCTTTCCGTCCTTGACATCGAGCGCCGCGACGAATTCGTCGTCGATTCCCTCGTTACCCAGCAGGTAGAGCCGCTCGCCGACCACCGCGGGGGTCGAGTAACCGTAGCCGATGTCCTTGACCTGCCAAAGCAGCTTGGGCCCACCCTCCGGCCATTGGTGCAACAACCCCCTTTCGCGCGACACGCCGTCGCGCTGGGGTCCGCGCCATTGCGGCCAGTCGGCGGCGCCTGCGACGAGAGAAAAGGAACCGACGGCCAGGACGACGAGCGGAAACCACCGTGTTTTCATCGTTTACCTCGACAGTTGGGGCTGGTTGGAGAGTTCAGTGTAGGAACTGGCGAGGGGCGTTACAACTGGCTCCTGGAATGGGTCGCGCGGCGGCACGATGGGCGGACGATGGTCAACTGGCCTATCGCAGCGGCGTTCAATCGCCGTACAATGACCCAGCGGGACGGAAGGCTGCCGAAGCTCGACTTGCTTCGGCTGCCGATCGTCGAAAAAGCTTCGAAGGACGGCACGCCTTTCGTTTCCCGCTTTAATGGCTCCAACGATGGGATGGTGAACATTGGACGAGACGATCAAGGGCATGGCCGAATTGAACACGCCGTATTGGGAAAACCTGAAACGGCGCGATCGGCTCGTGGTCAGGGTGTGCGGCTACGCGTCGTTGTTCGTCGTGGCCGTGGCGATTGTTTTTTGCGTCGCGATTTACAATGGATGAGTGATTATTCGCACCGTTTACAGTGCCCCTTGAGGACGACCTCGGTGACACGGCCCAGCGCCGCGCGCTCTCCGACGAGCGTCACAGCGGCCTGGTGCGAGAGATCGGGAACGCAGGAAACGTCGCCGCAATCGACACACAAGAAGTGCGTGTGATCGCCGGACTCATGCTCGGCCCCCCGCCGCAATTCGAATCGCCAGACGTGGTCGCCCAACTCCAAGCGGTGTAACAGGCCTACGTCCGCGAGGTCCATCAGGTTGCGGTAGATCGTGGCCTTGTCGAACCCCTGGGGCGCCAACGCACCGGCGACTTGGGAGTGCGTCATGGGCCGTGACGCGCCAAAAAGCTGGCGCAAGACCGCCAGGCGCGCCGGAGTGCCACGCAAACCCTTGTCGCGGATCAATCGGCGGACGTCATCCAGCGCTGGAGCGTCCGCGCGCTTGGCGTGCTTTTTCACTAGGTGGAGCAACCCTGCCTTGCCGTGGGACCTCACGTCCCGGCGAGGGTTTTCAGGACCGGGACGCGAGTGTTGGTCAAGAGTTGATTATAGCCCGCTACCGCCTTGCGCGTAAGCCCCGCGGGCGCGTTGCCTCTCCAACTCGTGTAGGAACAAAGACAAAACCATCGAGGCCACCGGCTTAGGCGTGTGGCACTCTGCCCTCCGCGCAGCGCCGAGAAACCGACGGCAGGCGAACCACGAAACACACGAATCACACGAAAAATGGACGGAGACGACCAAAGCCGGGAAGAATACCGACCCCCACTTGAGCCACGGATGGAGCACGGATCAACACGGACCGAAGAGGGTTTCACGCAAGGCCGCCATGACGCAAAGTAAGAAAAAAATTTGGCTGGCCGCTTCAAAGAGTGCATCCACCGGGTAGGCGGAGAGATTGAAGACCCCTTGGGGCCAAACGGTCACCGTGACATCATGATCTAGGTTCTGCTGAACGGCGTAGGCAAAAGCTAAGCTCTCCCGCGCCGATCCGACGAAAAGGGCTGGCTTCATACGAACCGAGACGGAGTTTTTTTTGAGTGTCGGCTCGCATTCCCTTGCAGTCCGTCGACGTAACACCTTACGCCGCAAAGTGCCCCCTGATGGACTTGAACCATCAACCCTCTGATTAAGAGTCAGATGCTCTGCCAATTGAGCTAAGGAGGCGTGGGCGGCCGAGTTCGCCGCCGCGCGCGGCGACTTCGGCACGGTTCCCAACCCGTAATCGTAGCGGGCTGGCCGTTTTTCTCAAGGGCAAATTAGGCGTTAGGCGGTGGGCGTTGGGCGTTGGGCGGAAGGCGTTAGGCGCTCGGGCGGGCGGAAGGCGGTAGCGGGCGGTAGGCGGTAGGCAGGGACGCGGAGCGTCCGCGGAGGCGTTCCCACGCAGAGCATGGCAACAAGTGGATCGCCTAACGCCTAATGCCTTTCTTGTCCGTAGAGCGTGGGAACGAGCAGCCAATCTGCGAAATCGGTGAAATCTGCGGTTCACTGCCGGCATTTGCCTAACGCCTACGGCACCAGCCAGGGTGCGGGCTGTTCTATCGCTTGTCGCAACGCGTCGAGAAACCGCGCGGCGGGAGCGCCGTCGACCACGCGATGATCGAACGTGAGGCTCAACGTGAGCACCTCGCGCGGCACGATCTGGTCGCCGACCACCGCCGGCTCGCGGACGATCCGCCCGACGCCCAGGATGGCGCACTGCGGAAGGTTGACGATCGGCGTGAAGGCGTCGACGCCGTACATGCCCAGGTTCGTGACCGTGAACGTGCCGCCTTGCAGCTCGTCGGCCGTAAGCCGCCGCGCACGCGCACGCTCGACCAGCCGCCGCGTCTCGGCCGCCAGTTGCCGCAGTCCCAGCGACGCAACGTCGCGAACGACCGGCGCGAGCAGCCCGGCGTCGGAGTCGACGGCGATGCCGATGTCGATCGCCTCGGAGAAAAAGATCCCGTCGTCGCGCCATGAGGCATTGAGCGTAGGGTGCTGCTTCAGGGCCGTCGCCGCCAGCTTGACGATCAGGTCGGTGAAGCTTGGCACCAGTGAATCGGGCGAATCGCCCGCCGCCTTGAACTGATTGCGGAAACTCACCAGGTTGGTCGCGTCGGCCTTGCTCGTGAGCGTCACAGCGGCGACCGTGCCGGCGCTGGCCGACATCCGCTGGGCGATCGTCCGCCGCGCCGCCGATAACGGCACGAGACGGCCGGGGGTCGAGCGCGCTTCACCGGGTGGGCTACCGAGCGCGGTTTCGTGCGCGGCGCCCACGCGATGGTCCGTGTGAGCCCGCACGTCCCGCTCACGAATGCGGCCCGTGCGCCCGGTGCCGGTGATCGCCTTCCAATCGACACCCAGTTCGGCCGCCAGGCGGCGAGCACGGGGACTGATGGTGGTGCGCGCCCCACGGTCTGTCACCGCCGCTCTCGGATTTCCGACTTCCGACTTCCGACCTTCGACTGCAAATTCGTTGCCGAGCACCGAACCACCACTCACCGAACCACCGCTCACCGAGGTGCCACTCGCCGAGCCACCGGGGGGCTTACGCCCCCCGCTCGCCTGTCCCCCGCTCGCCTGTCCCCCGCTCGCCTGTCCCCCGCTCGCCTGTCCCCCGCTCGCCTGCCCCCCGCTCGCCGGCTCCGTTTCCCAGGAGGGCGATTCGCCCGGCTCCAGCAGGTAGCCCAACACCGCGCCGACGGGAACCGTCTGGCCGGGGCGCGGCGCGTCGGGCGGCAATCGCAGCGTGCCGCCGTCGATCGACTCGATCTCCTGCGCCGCCTTCTCGCCTTCGAGCACGAACAGTTGATCGCCCGGAGCGATGGTCGCCCCTTCGGGCTTGAGCCATTCGACGAACACGCCCTCTTCCATGGTCCAGCCAAGACGGGGGACTTTGATGGGGACTGCCATGCGTGTCGATTACTCCGCCATCAATTCGCGAATGGCACCGGCGATCGCGTCGGCGCTGGGCACGACGGCGGCCTCCAAGGGCGGACTGTAAGGCGTCGGCGTGTGGACGCCGTTGAGGCGGCGGATCGGCGCGTCGAGCTCGTCGAAGCCGCGGTCGATCACCTGCGCGGCGATCTCGGCCCCAATGCCGCAGGGGGCGAACGTCTCGTCGACGATCAACAACCGGCCCGTCTTGCGCACCGACTCCAAGATCGTGTCGATATCCAAAGGGGCGACAGTCCGCGGATCGATCAGCTCGACCGAAATCCCCTCGGCGGCAAGCGGCTCGCAAGCGGCCAGCACCTTGTGGACCATCAGCGCCAGGGCCACGACGGTCACGTCGCCGCCGGGCCGCACGACCGCCGCCTTGCCGAATTCGACGAAGTGCTCGCCGTCGGGCACGGGACCCTTCACGCTCAGAATCTCCTTGTGCTCGAGGAACATCACCGGATCGAACGAGTTGAGCGCCGTCTTCAAGAGGCCCTTAGCGTCGGCGGGGGTCGAAGGGACCACGACGCGGAAGCCGGGGAAGTGCGCGTACATCGGGTAGAAACTGCCCGAATGGTGCGTGGCGGCCGAGTGGCCGATGCCGATGCAGCCCCGCAGCAAGAGGGGCATCTTGAGCCGGCCGCTACTCATGTATTGCATCTTGGCGACCTGGTTGATCAGCTCGCCCAGCGAGTCGAGGATGAAATCGCCGAACATGAAGTCGACCACGGGCCGCGTGCCGGTCATTGCCGCGCCGCAGGCCAACCCCACGAAACCCCGCTCGCTGATCGGCGTATCGCACAACCGCTCGGGGCCGTAGAGGTCGTACAAGCCGACCGTCGTGTTGAAGTTTCCCCCGCGCTTGCCGACGCCCTCGCCAAACACGAAGATCGCGGGGTTCTTGGCCATCTCCTCGGAGAGCCCCTCCAGGGTGGCCTTCATGTAAGTCATTTCACGCATGGGACCGTTTATACTGCGCACGAAGCGCGAAGGGAAGGATGGTGAAGGCCGGGTAGTGGACTATCGGGTCCTTCGGTGGTGGGACATAAGCTGCGTTGCTGGCCGGCCGCTGCGGAAGGCAGCGGCCTCTTCCTTTGCGCCTTCGCGCCTTTGCGTGAGACTAATTCATCGACCACGCACAGATCGGCTCGCGCCCATGCCACTCGTGTTCGACGCCTTTCATCAAGAGCGCGCAGTCGAACTCGACTGAGCCGGCCGGGAAGATGGCCCGGTCTTCGAAGAAGCTCGACTCGATACGATCGACGGCAAGCGGCTGCGCGCGCCACGCGAAGCTGCGAAGCTCCAAACCGTCGAACGTCCCGAGCTTTGAGGTGACCGAGTAACCAAGCGATCCCGCCTCGAAGAACTCGGACGCTTCCCGAAGCGATCGAAACACCGACGTGCCGGGCAAATCGGCGCTGGCATGCCCCTCGACGACGAGGTGCGTGTGACCGTCATCGCTGTCGAGTCGCACGTGGTAACGGTCTTGCGCCTCGGCCACCTGGAACCGAGCGTGCCGGTGCTCGCCGGGAAAGAGGTGCCCGCCCACCAGGCTGTTCAAGCGAGACGACGTGTCGCGTCTGGGGATGAAGACGCCTTGCCGGTGTTCGCCGTTGCGTTCCCATTCGACGGCGATGCGGTGGGCGGCGTTCTCGGAAGTCAGGCCCAGGGCCGGCGGCAGCCAGCGCGGGCGAATGTGCTTCAACCGGATCAGGCAGACACCCGCCATGCCGAGGCCGCCCACGAGCTTTGGGCGAAAGGGGGCCGGCACGAGCCGTTCCAAAACGGTCGGATCGACCCGAAAGTTCACCAGGATTCGCCTGTCGATCGTGCCACGCACTACGGGAAGCTGCACAGGTTGGTCCCTTCGTTGTACTACACGTTTTGCAGCGACCCCTCGCCAGCTCGCCCGGCAGGTGAAGCAGTTTTCCGGCTAGCCACGCACCCCTGCAAACACAGCCGTTCTTCGCCCGTGGTCCGGCTCCCCGCCGCCCACGGCGGCGGTGAGCCCGACCAAGGGGCCGTTGGGATAGATGTCATGGAGCGACTCCTTAGCCATCGAAACTTTCCGCTCCTGCCGCACAAGCCGGCGAGGGGGCGGCCGAGCACTCGCGAGTTGTTTAGAACAACGAGGCGGGTCCTTCGATAGCTGTCGTTCAAGGGCCCAAGCAATGAACCGGAATTCGCGCAGCCGATTAACGCCGAAAGATTTCAAATCGATGACGCCTCCCAGCGGCGTCAACGTCCCTGATTTTCAAATGCCTCGATCTGCTCAAGGAACCAGTCTGTATCGCCCGAGTCTCCATGCGCCGCCATTCGTTCAAGGTACCGAACTGCCGCCGGCCTTTCGGCCGGAAAGGATGCCAAGGCATAGGCGGCGCAACACCGGTTGGAGAGATGGAGCAGCGGAGAGGCCAGCAACCTGCGCAGATCGGCCCTGAGCGGGTCGCCCCGCGATCCCAGTTCCCACACGACATCGAGAACATCTTCCAGAATAACATCCGAGGACCCGTCGTCGTCGAAAAACCCACGGTGCTCGCCCTCCGCCAAGTACCTCTCCAGACACTCAATCACGGCGGGATTCTCCGGGTCGATGCGCGCCAATGCCACAGCCGCAATGCCCTCCGGCCGCTCTTGATCACGCTTGGCCAGCCGAATCAACGCGGGTATTGCGGACGACGCGTCGGGGCCGATTTGGCCTAGCGTCCAGGCCGCCAAAGAGCGATGGAAAGCACGGTAACCCGTTTCGTCGGCCAAGGGCGCTTCGAGGAGCCTCGCGAGTCTGGACACCGCAGAGCGGCTCTCGGGACCGATACTTCCGAGTGCGAAAATTGCCAAGTCCCGAACGTCGATAAGGTCACGACCGCCCGCACCGAATGAGCCAGGCGTCGGCGCGCGATAATAATACGAGTCGTCCGGCAGCCAACCTTTGTGGAGCCATTCCGTGGCGCCCAACTGACTTGCGCGGTCTTCCAGCAGGTCGATCAACCGCGGAACGGCGCCGTTGGCGGCTGGTCCAATCTCGGCTAACGCTCTGGCGGCGAGCGCCCGCGTCCGCGGGCGAGGGTGGTCCAACAGCTCCATCAACTTCCCGACGGCTGCCGGCCCGATTTTGCCCAGAAGGGCCGCCGCGGCGACGTCACGGCCCTTTGGTTGGTTGTCCGTCGTCAATTTCGTCGTCAAAGTCGTCGTCAATTGGGCCACCAGGAAGTCCATGGCCGGCGCCGCGGCCGGGCCCAATCGCCAATCGCCAAGAAATGACAACAATTCGGCGGCCGTCCCTGGCGGCAGACGCGCGGCCCAAGCTCGATAAGCTGCCAGGCCGCGAGCATTCGCACGCGCGGTTTACCGCGAGAAAGCATTTTCCTCAAAAGAGGCAGCGCCGCCGGACCGATGCGCGGGGGCAACGACAATGACGACATTCCACCATTCCATTCCTTTTCGAAATCGTACCGTTCATCGTCCGGGTCATCGTCGAAAAGCGACACTAGTTCGCCCATCACTCCGGCCGCCCGCGGACCTAGCCGTTCGCAATAGTACAGGGCGCGATCTCGCAGCTCGTGATCATTGGCGTGCAGCGACTCGACCAGTACCACCAGGAACTCGCGGCCAGCCGAGTCAACCGCCCCCAGGGCCGTGGCCATCGCCAAGGCGACGCGACGATCAGGGTCCTGGAGCCTCTGGCGCAATGCGCCGGCGGCCTGCCCCGCGTCGCTCCCCAGCCGCAGCAGTTGCTCGGCCGCCGCGATTCGCGCGTCAGCCGACGAATGCGACAAGTATTCGATCAAGTTCGGTACGGCGGACAACGGGGGAACCGGCAAGTGCTCGCGCGCAAACCGCCCACTTGACTTTCTTCCAGCCCCGTTCACGGGGCTTCCAGGATGGCTTAAGCCAAGCAAATGGTAAGCCCTGTGAACGGGGCTGAATACACAATAATATGCACCCGTTTTCCTCGGCATGAACGCCGGGGCTATGACCGCTTCGCGGGAGGCCCCGTGAACGGGGCGGTGCATCACTCGCGGCGTGTGTAGAACAACGAGGGCGTCAGCCTCAGGCTACACTCTGTCGACCCTTCGGGTCTATCGTCCGGTATGCAGAAGCCCCTTGGAAGCCTGTCCCATGTTGCCCACACCGCCCCCGCCCGGCGTTTCGATCGTGAGCACATCCCCGGCTGCGGCGACGAATTGCACCTGGCCGGGTAGCTCGTCCACCGTGCCATCGGCGCGACGCAGCGTGTTGCGGCCCAAAGCGCCGGGCTGGCCGCCGGCCAGGCCGTAGGGCGGGTAAGGGCCGCGACGTTGAGAAAGGATCGATACGTCCAAGTCGCGCAGGAACTCGATGCGGCGGATGATGCCGTCGCCGCCTCGATGGCGACCCTCGCCCCCCGAACCGCGGCGGATCGAGAACTCATGCAGTCGGACCGGGTAGCGCTGTTCGAGCACCTCCGGGTCGGTGAGCCGCGTGTTGGTCATGTGCGTGTGGACCGCGTCGGCGCCCGCCGCCTGGGGCGTGGCGCCCGCCCCGCCGCAGATGGTTTCGTAGTAGCCGAACGTGGCGTCGCCGAACAAGAGATTGTTCATCGTCCCCTGGCTCGCCGCCGCCACACCCAACGCCCCAAGCAGCGTGTCGACCACGCGCTGCGACGTCTCGACGTTGCCCCCCACCATCGCCGCGCTCGTCGCGGGAGTCGCACCTTCGGTTGGGTTCAACAAGCACTCGGGCAAGACGATCCGTACCGGTGCCAGCACGCCCTGGTTGAGCGGAATGTCCTCGGCGATCAGGCACCGCAGGCAGTACATCACGGCCGCCGTGACGATCGCCCGGTTGGCATTCAAGTTGCCCGCCAACACGGGGCCCGTGCCGGTGAAGTCGATCACCGCGCCGTCGCCAGCGACCGTGACGGTGACGGCGATCGGCGATCCGTCGTCGAGGTGCTCAACGAAGCGGCGCTCGCCGTCGGGCAACCTGGCCAGCGCGGCGCGCATCTTTCGCTCGGCGGCCGTCTGGATGTGCCGCATGTAAGCCGTCACGACGGCGAGACCATGGCGCTCGACCAGTCGCCCCAGGTCTCGTGTACCCTGGTTGTTGGCGGCCACCTGGGCTGCGACGTCGGCCAGGTTGTCGGCGACGTTGCGCGTCGGATAGGGGCCGGCGAGAAGCAGCTCGCCAAGGGCGTCGATGCGCGAGCGGCCCGCCTCGACGAGCTTGAAATTGCGGATCAGCACACCCTCTTCAGCCAGGTTCCGGGAGAAGGGGGGCATCGAGCCGGGACGGATGCCGCCGATCTCGGCGTGGTGCGCACGGCTGGCGGTGAAAAACAAGAGCTGGCCGGTCGCCGTTTCGTGGACGGGCGTGACGACGGTCACGTCGGGCAGGTGCGAGCCGCCGCGGTAGGGGTCGTTGGTCACGAACACGTCGCCCGGCCGCATGCCGGGGTTGTCGGCCAGGGTGCGTTTGACCGTTTCGCTCATCGCGCCCAGGTGTACCGGGATGTGCGGCGCGTTCACCACCAACTCGCCCGCCGCCGTGAACACCGCGCAACTGAAGTCGAGCCGTTCCTTGACGTTCACGCTGCTCGACGTGTTCCGTAGCGTGATGCCCATCTGTTCGGCGATGCCGGCGAACTGGTTGTTGAAGATTTCGAGCATCACGGGGTCGGCGCTCTTCGAAACGTCGTGCGAGACCTCGCGGCGGACGTCGCCCCCCTCGTCGGCCAGGAGCAGCTCGCCTCTCGCCAGGACGTCCGCTCGCCAGCCGGGATCAACCACCGTCGTCGCCAGCAACTCGTGGACGATGGCCGGCCCGCGCAAGCGATCGCCGGGCTGAAGTTTGGCCCGGTCGAAAATCTGAGTGTCGCATGCGACGGCGTCGAAAAAAACCGTGACGGTCCGCTCCGGCCGCGGCTCGCCCGGACGCGGTACTTGGGTTGGCGCATCGTAGTCGGCCGTGCGGCCGATGACCTCGACCCGCACGGCGACGATCTCCAGCGGCCGGCCCTCGTGCCGGTAGCCGTAGAGTTTCTGGTGCTCGTTCTCGTACGCGGCGGCATAGGAAAACGGCGACTCGCCACCCACAATCGTCAGCCAGGCGTCGAGTCCGCGGTAACGGAGATCGAGCGATGTGCGGACTTCGATCCGCTCGGGCGCGATGCCTTCCGCGAGGACCTCGCTGCGGGCTTCTCCGGCGAGGCGTTCGATGGTCGGGGCCAGCTCGCCCAGGGCCTTTTCGCCGTAGGGTTGGTAGACGCCGGCCGCGCGGTGCCGCGTGACGTCGGCCAGTCCAATGCCATAGGCGCTCAGAATGCCCGCGTCGGGATGGAGCAGCACCTGCCGCATTCCCAACTCGCGGGCGACGGCGCAGGCGTGCTGGCCGGCGGCGCCGCCGAAGGCGACCAGCACGTAGTCGCGAGGGTCGCACCCCTTGGCCACCGAGATCGTCTGAATCGCCTTGACCATGTTCGAGTTGGCCACGCGCAGGAAGCCGTCGCACAGTTCGCGCGGCTCGAAGCGCCGGCCGGTCGCCTCATGCACCGTCTCGGCCAGTTTCGCCAGCCGCGTCTCGACGGCGGACCGATTGAGCGGGAATGGAAAATGTTCCGGCAGGATCTTCCCCAGGTAAAAGTTCAGATCGGTCACGGCCAGGGGGCCGCCGCGGCCATAACAGGCGGGACCGGGATCGGCGCCGGCGCTATCGGGACCGACGACGAGCTTGACGCCGTCGAAACCGCAGATCGAGCCGCCGCCGGCCGCGACCGTCTCGATGGCCAACATCGGGGCCACCACGCGAACGCCGGCTTTCTCGGTCTCGTATTCCAGCTCGTAGCGGCCGTCGAAGCGTGCCACGTCGGTGCTTGTGCCCCCCATATCGAAACCGATCGCCCGTTCGAACCCGGCGGCGCGGGCGACGCGCGAGAAACCGACCACCCCGCCCGCCGGCCCCGAGAGGATGCTGTCCTTGCCCACGAACCGCTCTGCCGTGACCAGCCCTCCGGCCGAGGTCATGATCCGCAGCTCGCCCGACCCCAGTGACCGGCGCAGGGACTCGACATATGCCCGCAATACGGGGTTCAGGTAGGCGTCCATCACGGTCGTGTCGCCGCGAGAGACGATCTTGATCAGCGGGGCGACGCGGCTGCTGGCGCTGATTTCGTCGAAGCCGGTCTCGCGGGCAATCCGCGCCACGAGCTGCTCGTGCGCGGGGTGCGCGAAGGCGTGCAGCAAGCAGATGGCCAGCGATTCGATGCCGTGGGCCTTGAGCGAGGCAAGCTGGTCGCGTACCTTCGCCGGGTCCGGTGAAATCAGCACGTCGCCGGCTGCCGTCACGCGCTCGTCGATCTCGACGACGTCGGCGAACAGCGGAACGGGCTTGCGAATGTCGAGGTCGAACAGCCGCGGCCGGTTCTGGTAGCCGATCTTCAAGATATCGCCGAAGCCACGAGTCGTGACGAAGGCCGTCTTCGCCCCGCGGCGCGTCAAAAGCGCGTTGGTGCCGCGGGTCGTGCCAAGCCGTACCACGACCGGCGGAACCGCGCCGTCGGGCGGAAGGCCCAGGAAATATCGGATGGCGACGATCGGCGCTTCTTCGTGTGAAACCAGTTCATAGGCCTGGCCCTCACGCGGCGCGAGCGGCAGCGGCTGGGCGAAATGCAGCTCGCCCGCCGCGCGGTCGAACCGGGCAACCTTGGCCTTCGCGACCGTTCCGCCGGCATCGTCCAGGAGCCGCAGCTCGTAACCGTCGAAGAACCGCTCGGGGTCGGCCGACCGCGCCGGGTCGACGATCGAGGCGCGCGCCGAGCCCGCGGCGGCCGCGCCCTTCGTCACGCCGGAGCTGAGCAACTTGAGCCGGTCGAGCGAACCATCGGGCCGCCGAGCGAAACAATCGGTGAACGTGCCGCCGACGTCGATCCAGAATTCCCAGGTAGTCTTGATGGCTTTCCGTCGTGATGGTTTTCATCGCTTGCCTGGCCCCTTTGGCGACTGTTGTACCATACGATCGTGCCAATTGGCCAGACTGCCGCCCTACGCGGATTGTTCATGGTCTCACACCAACCCGCAGCGCAAGCAAGGCCCAGTATTCCAATTACCTTGCTTGCGCGGCGGGTTAGTGTGACGGCAGACTGCGCGCGTTCTCCCAGGGACCATGAATAATCCGGGCTACGCGGCGGCGGACGCTTCGAACCCTCGCAAAGACAACTGCCGCGGTGGGTGCCGTTGGTCAGCCAGCCGGCGCCGGAAGCCTTCGCCGAGGTGGACGATCACCTCCAGCACCAACAAGTCGGCGCGGGCCATCACGTGCCGCGCGCTGCGATTGCCCAATCCGCGCACCAGCTCCTCAAGCACGCCCAAGTGCATCTCCACGGTCCTCGGCGCAGAGACGTCGGCCGAGGCCAACATCTCGGCCAAAGTCGCCATTTCCGCCGCGAGGTTGCCGGAACCCATGATCACGTAAGCCCGCAGAAGCTCGCGATAGTGGCTCACGAGTCCCGCGGGCAACTCCCGCGGCCCGGCACCGGGCGCGCGCGTTTCCTCCTGCGCGTCGCCCGGCGGCGCGAGATCGCGGATCAATCGGCGCTGCTGGTCGAGCAGCCGCTGGGCCTCGCCGTGCTCCAACCTCAGGCGTTGGCGCTCGGCCTGCACGAGGCGTCGGTTTTCGCGAATCAAGCGGTGCCGTTCGACGGCGCGGGCCAGCAACCAGAGGAGCATCCGCGTCGTGGTGGCGGGAACGCAAACATAGGCGTCGGCGCCCGCTTCGTGGCAGGCCGACGCGAAATCGAATTCGCTTTCGCGGCCCAGCACCACAAGCGGCTCGTCGGTGCCCCCAGCGCGTAACGCCGCCAGCAATTCCAAGGCGTCAATCTCCCCCGGCTCGTGGCTCACGAGCACGGCGTCGAACGCCTCATCGCGCAACCTCGTCAATCCCTCGGTCGGACCGTGGACCTCAACCAAGGTGACCTCGGCCGCCCGGTCGAGAGCGAGGGCCTCGGCGAGCCAGCCGCCCGAACGCTGGGAGGCCGCCAGGTGCAGCACTCGCAAGCGGTTCGGCAGGTTTCCCCACGCCAGCGCCGCGGCGGGTGGACTTTTGGCAGTGGTCCCTAAGACGATTTCCATTGGAAATTCTGGCTTTCACTCGACCGACAATGAGACATTGTGCCACAAGAAAGGGATGGTGGCTGGCGGCAGAGCGTCAGCGATGCCCCGGCTGGATCGCGACCGGGGCATCGCTCTGCCTGGCCTGCGCGAAATCGGGGTAAATCCGATCGAATGGCCCCATACTTTTGATCCTGATTCTGTTCCGCCGACGCCCGGTGGTTCCAGAAGGTGCCACCGGCTTGCCCGGTGGAGTTTCACGTTGTCAGCTACAAACGGCTGGCACCAATATCCCCCGATTGCCCGGCCGCTGCCTTTGGCAGCGGCCGGGCAATCGGCGTACGACGACAGGGACGGAGACCGCCTTTGAGTAGCTGCCAACGTCACGGACCACCGGGCAAGCCG
>Ga0307373_10006177_pt1 | contig 19198 bp, 15 predicted proteins | sample OX2MG_FD_202534 | JGI IMG/M metagenome (GOLD analysis project Ga0307373, IMG submission 202534) | Soil microbial communities from Risofladan, Vaasa, Finland - OX-2 | ecosystem: Environmental > Terrestrial > Soil > Coastal area > Acid sulfate soil | place: Finland: Risofladan, Vaasa | collected...
ATGCCGCGGTCATGCTTACGTCGCCTAACGAGCGAAGCACCACAGCCATCGGACCGAATCCTTTCGACCCAGAGCGCAGCGGCTTCGCCGCGTCAGCGGGGCGGGAACAGGGCGTCGACCTAGCTGGCGCTGTCGGCGCCCTGTGGGGATGAGCGGTCAGCTCGTCCACCTCCTGGCCGTCCCGATTCCGCGCGAAGTGAGACGTCTACACCCAGGCTGTGGTCGCTACCGCAACGGACGATCTGCGAGCGCTTCGGGAGTGCGACACCGGCTAGCTTGCCAGGCGATACTGGTGGGGTGACCGATCGTAATGTGCTCGGTGGCGAGCTTGAGCCGTGTGGCATCGACCCCCTCACCGGCTTTTACCGTGACGGGTGCTGTCGTACCGGTCCAGAGGACCGGGGAAGCCACACGATCTGCGCGGTGGTCACGTCCGCGTTCCTCGAGCACCAGCGGCGGATCGGCAATGACCTGATCACCCCGATGCCTCAGCACTACTTCCCTGGGCTCGTGCCCGGCGACCGCTGGTGCGTGACCGCGTTGAACTGGCTGCGGGCACACGAGGACGGCGCGGCCGCCTACGTAGTGCTGGCGTCCACCCATGAACGGGCGCTTGAGGTCGTTTCTCTTTCTGCGCTCAAGGAGCACACCGTCGACGTCCCCCCGGATCCGGGACCATTCGGGGGGTAGTAGTGCTACGAACAAACGTTCGACTCTGGGTCGAACGTTCCTGCATTGCCCGCAGGCGATCACGTAGCGACGCGATGCGGCGGATTATTGGTTCGCGATCCGAATTGAGCGATCCGCGCCGGCTCGCCCCCGCATCGCCGCCGTCACATCGTTCAGGCCAGCCACGATCTCGCGCTCGCGCCTGACCGACATGCGGCCGCTGCCGCAGGAGGCAGTCAACAGGCTGCAGGCGGAGTCAGTGTCAAGCCGCGACAGAGCGATGTCGAGGCGCCGGACCCCGTCCCTGCCATGCTCGGGACGCTCGACCCCGATCGCTCCCCAGGCGACCCAGCCGCCGCGCTCGAGGTGGCGTCGCAGGACGGCGGCCGCCTCATCGTCGAGGGGATCGAGTGCGAGGTCGAACGAGAGCAGGTCGGGCTCGGCCCGCTCGATCAGCCCCCACGGGACATGGCAGCAGAGATGCAGCCCCCAAGCGGGAGCGACGGTGCGGAGCGGCTCCCAGGCGCGCTCGACCCCGTCTATCCCGAAGATGGCCAGTGCCGGCTCATCGACGACGAGCACCGAGTCGAAACCCAACTCGGCGAGGCGAGGCACCTGTGTCGCGGTGTTCGCGGCGAGCCAGCGGGCGACTTCTTCCGCCAGCACGAGCGCCTCGTGCCGGGAAGGCCGCCCGCCGCCATCGCGCTCCAGCGCGCAGGCGAGGGTCGCAGGGCCGGTCACCTGGAGCTTGACGAGGCGGTGCCGCGGGGGATGGCGACGCAGCTCCGCCAGGAACGCGTCCCAGGCCCGCGGGCGTTCGCGGTCGCGCTCGACCGACCAGCCGCAGCGGCCGGGGTCGGCGCCGAGCCACTCGCTGATCATGTCGCCCTCCAGCCGCGGCAGCTGCGGGCAAAACGGCAACTCGTAGGCCGCCACCGCGTGGGCGGCGGCGGCGGAGGCGTCGCCGAAAGGTAGGCTGCCGACCCCTGTCGTCGTCCAGGGGCGCAGGCGATCGAGCACCGTCATGCTCACGCCACCGATACGGCCGCCCGGCGCCGATGGGTTGCCGCGACCAGGTGCTCGAGCGCCGGGCGCACCTCCTCCCAGCGGCGGGTCTTCAGGCCGCAGTCGGGATTGACCCAGAGGCGATCCCGGCCGACGCGGCGCTCGGCCAACTCCAGCAGCGCCTCGATCTCCTCGACCGAGGGGATCCGGGGGGAGTGGATGTCGTAGACGCCGGGGCCGATCTCGTTGGGGTAAGTGACGCCATCGGTGAAGGCGTCGAGCACATCCATGTTCGAGCGCGAGGCCTCGATCGAGATCACGTCGGCGTCGAGCCGCACGATGTGCTCGATCATGTCGTTGAACTCCGAGTAGCACATGTGGGTGTGGATCTGGGTCTGTGGCCTCGCTGGCGCCGTCGCCAGGCGGAAGCAGTCGACCGCCCAGCGCACGTAGGCGTCGCGCTCGGCGAGCCGCAGCGGCAGGCCCTCGCGCAGCGCCGCCTCGTCGACCTGGATCGCCGCCGCTCCGGCCGACTCGAGGTCGAGCACCTCGTCCTGGACCGCCAGCGCGATCTGGGTGCAGGTCTCGCTGCGCGGCTGGTCATCGCGCACGAAGGACCACTGCAGGATCGTCACCGGGCCGGTCAGCATTCCCTTCACCGGCTTCTCGGTTCGCGACTGCGCGTAGCGCCACCACTCGACGGTCATCGGCCGCGGACGTGAGACATCGCCGAAGAGGATCGGCGGCTTCACGCAGCGGCTGCCGTAGGACTGGACCCAGCCGGCCTCCGAGAAGGCGAACCCGGCGAGCTGCTGGCCGAAGTACTCGACCATGTCGTTGCGCTCGGGCTCGCCGTGGACAAGGACGTCGAGGCCAATCTCCTCCTGGAAGGAGATCACCTCGTCAACCTGGCCGCGGATGAACTCGGTGTAGGCGCCCTCGTCTAGCTTGCCGCTGCGCAGATCGCGCCGCGCCGCGCGGATCTCATCTGTCTGGGGGTAGGAGCCGATCGTCGTTGTCGGCAGCTCCGGAAGGCCCAGGCGCTCCTCCTGCAGCGGCCGGCGCTCTTCAAAAGGCGCCGGGCGGTCATAGTCGCTCGGCTCGAGCCCGCCGACCCGCTCGCGCACCGCCGGGTTGTTCGTGTGAGCGGAAGTGCGCCGGGCGTGGATCGTCTTGCGAGCCGCGGCCAGCAGCTCGTCTCGACGCTCCCCGTCGACGCCGGCCGCCTCGCCGAGCGTCCGCAGCTCAGCGAGCTTCTCGGCGCCAAAGGCCAGCCACGGGCGAACCTCGGAGTCGATCGCGGTCTCCCGCGCCGCCTCGTGCGGTACGTGCAGCAGCGAGCACGACGGCGCGATCGTCACCCGCTCGCCGCCGAGTGCGGCGCTCGCCGCGTCGATCCGGTCAAGGGCCAGGTCGAGATCGGCGACCCAGACGTTACGCCCATCCAGCACACCGAGCGAGAGCCGCGTCGGAACGTCACGCAGCACCGTGAGCGCCGGCTTGAGCTGCTCGGGCGCGCGGACGAGGTCGAGGTGCAGCTCGGCGGGCGCCAGCTCGCCGATACGCTCGAAGGCCGCCGTGTCCAGCCCCGCGAAGTAGGTCGTGAGGCAAAGCTCCACGTCGGCTGCGGACGCCATCACCCGCCACGCCGCCGTGAAGGCGTCGAGCTCGGATGCGGTGTGGTCAAGCGCCAGGCACGGCTCGTCGACCTGGACCTCGGTCGCGCCCGCGGCGCTCAACTCGACCAGCAGCCGCTCGTAGACCGGGACGAGATCCTCGAGCGCGTCGAGCGGGCGCTCCAGTCCCTTCGAGAGTGCCAGAAAGCTGAACGGGCCAAGCACGACCGGGCGCGTCGAGATCCCGAGCGAGGCGGCCTCGCGCAGCGGGCCGGTCCAGTGATCCGCGCGCAGCTCGAAGCGCTGGCCGCGCTCGTGCTCGGGCACGAGGTAGTGGTAGTTGGTGTCGAACCACTTCGTCATCTCCAGGGGACGCTGCTCGGCGGTGCCGCGCGCCAGCCCGAAGTAGGCGCTCAGATCGTCGCGGTCGGGCTCACCGAAGCGAGCGGGGATCGCGCCCAGCGCCCAGGCGGTGTCGAGGACGTGGTCGTAGAGGCTGAAGTCGCCACAGGGGATCGCGTCGACCCCCGCTGACTGTGCCTTTTTCCAGTTGGCGCTGCGTAGGGCTCGCGCCGTCTCCAGCAGCTCCTCCTGGCCGGTCTTCCCGGCCCAGAAGGCCTCCAAGGCGAACTTCAACTCCCGGTCGGGGCCGATGCGGGGAAGCCCCAGGACGGCGGTGCGTGCCATCGGATCTACTCCTTTGCCGTGCGGCCAAGCTCGCGAGCCGCGGTTGTCGGTGCCCCCGCGGTAGCTGGCCGTGGGGCGGAGTCGACAGGTCTTCGGGCTCGGACACGATCGTGACGACCGCCTTCCCAGGCTGGTGGCCCAGTGGCGATTTCGTCGTCTCGCGTGTCCCTACCGCTGCGCGTCAGCTCCGGGCTCTGAACCGGATTCCCTGACCCGACTGTCGGGTGCGATCGACTCCGCAGCAGACGATAGCGGCTGGCGGGCACCGTGTCGTGCGGCGGCGCGCTTCATCCCCACCCTGCGCCAGGGGCTACGGTCCTCGCGTAATTTCGCGGCACAGCCACAGACCTGCCGCGCGGCCTGTCGGCGGAGCGTCATGTACTCGCTGCCAGAGAGGGCGGTCCTCCGGGTTATGCGCACACCACTCACCGACGCCGGGCGGCAGCCTGAGTCAACCGGGTAGTCATGTGGTGGCTAACATCCACTCGAGGAGGGCGTTCTTGGCGCTGGGAATCGGCAGCCCCGTGCTGTCGGTGCTTGGCTGCTGGCCTGGTTCAGGTACAGCGACTGCATTCTGAGCTACGGCGCGCACCACTCATAACCCGGCTGGGGTTGTGAGGCTTTGAGGATCAGTCGATACCTTGGAATCGAGATGAGGCTGACAGCTGGAATCGGCCGGCTGGGCTGGTCGCTTGGCGCGACGCTCGCCGCTGCCGGTTTGCTGGCGGCTCCTGCGGCGGCGATGTCGAGCCGCGGGCCGCTTTCGCCGCGGCTGACCGAGCTAGCGAAGCCGTCTGTGCGCTTGAAGTCTCCGGCCAAGCAGGCGGCGATACTCAGCGTCGCTCCGGGCGGTCCGGGCAGCCTGCTGCGCGAAGGCAACCGAGTCCTCGTCGACGTCCGCTTCGACCACGGAGCCGCCGTAAGCCTCGATGCCCTGCGCGCGGCGGGGGCGCGGATCGTCACGGTCAGCCGCCGCTACCAGACGGTCACCGTCGCGGCCACGCCCGCCTCGCTGCACGATCTCGCCGACGTGGCTCGCGTGCAGGCTGTCACCGAGGATCTCGCGCCGATCCTCTACGGCAGCGGAGATTCGCCGCTCACCGCAGTTGCCGGCGCGCAATGCGAAGGGGGGTCGGTGATCTCTGAAGGAGTAGCGCAGCTGCACGTAAAAGAAGCGCGGAGCAATTTCAACGTGAACGGAAGCGGCGTAACCGTTGGCGTCCTCTCCGACTCCTTTGACACGGCCACCGAGGCGGCCGACGGCAGTGGAAGCCCGGTGGCTACCCACGCGGCCGAAGACGAAAGAAGCGGCGACCTGCCAGGCCCCGCTAATCCGTGCAGCGGCCAGAAGACCCCGGTCGACATTCTCGAAGACTATGCGCCCGCATCGCAAAGCGAAGAACCCGAAGCAACGGACGAGGGTCGCGCGATGCTTCAGATCGTCCACGACGTGGCGCCGGGGGCCAATCTCGCCTTCGCGACGGCGTTCAAGGGTGAACCCTCATTCGCCCAGAACATCGAACGTTTGGCGAAGCCGAGCTCAGAAGGGGGTGCCGGAGCGAAGGTGATCGCCGACGACGCCACCTATTTCGAAGAGCCGTTCTTTCAGGACGGACCGATCGCGGCCGCCGTCAACAAGGTCACCTCCGATGGGGTGAGCTACTTCTCCGCCGCCGGCAACAACAACCTCTTCAATGCGAGCGGGCACGAAATCGGCTCGTGGGAAGCGCCGAGCTTCCGTGATTCCGGAACCTGCCCCGCGGCGCTGCTCGCCCATGCCGAATTTGGAGCCGAACACTGCATGAACTTCAACCCAGGGTCAGGCGCTCCCAGTGACTCCTTTGGGATCACGGTCGAAGGGGGGGCGACGTTGACAGTCGACCTGCAGTGGGCGGAACCCTGGTTCGGCGTGAAGACGGACCTCGACGCGTTCCTGCTCAACTCCAAAGGAGAACCGATCGAAGAAGAAGGTGTGGTGGTTGGAAACTACGGCGACAACATACAAACTCAGAAGCCGGTCGAGGTGTTCCAGTGGGAAAACAAGACGGGGTCGACCCAGGAAGTCCGGCTCGCCATCAACCGCTGTTCGTCGACCTGTGATCCGGCTGCGAGCTCGACTGCGACCCCGCGGCTCAAGTTCGCGCTGCTGGAGAACGGCGGGGGTGTGAGCGAGACCGCGTACCCGGTCTCATCGGGAGGAGACACTGTCGGCCCGACGATCTTCGGCCACAACGGCGCCGCCAGCGCGATCACTGTGGGCGCTGTTCCCTTCAACAACAACGAAGAACCCGAGAGTTACTCCTCGCGCGGGCCGGTGACCCACTACTTCGAACCGGTCAACGGGGCGACCCCGGCCGCCGCGCTCGCCTCTCCGCAGACGATCTCCAAGCCCGACGTCGTGGCGAGTGACTGCGTCGCCACAACGTTCTTCGCCTTCCAGGAAGAAGGTGTCTGGCGGTTCTGCGGGACTTCTGCCGCCGCACCCCACGCCGCCGGGGTGGCCGCCCTGGAGCTCCAGGCGGACCCCACGGCGACCGTCGCGCAGATTCGCAACGCCCAGACCAGCACCGCCAGCCCGGTCGGGCATTTCGGTCCCGAGGCCGTGGGCGCCGGGCTCCTCAATGCCGATGCGGCCGTCGAAAGCCTGCTGGGGGTGCCCGTAGTCACGATCACAAAACGTCCGCCCAGCCGGACCTCAGATAAGACCCCGACCTTCAGCTTCACCTCCAGCGAAGAACCGGCCTCCTTCACCTGCTCCCTCGACGGCGCTTCACCACAGCCGTGCAGCTCCCCCTACACCGTGGCGGCGCCGCTCGCCGATGGCCTGCATGAATTCGAGGTCACCGCGACCGATCCGCTGGGCAACGTCGGCCACACCGCTGATGCCTTCACTGTCGATTCCACTCCCCCAGCCGTAACATTCACCGATCAGCCGGCGAGCATCAGCAATGAGACGATCCCGACCTTCAGCTTCACCGCCAGCGAAGAACCCTCGACCTTCACCTGCTCCCTCGACGGCGCCTCACCGCAGCCGTGCAGCTCCCCCTACACCGTGGCGGCGCCGCTCGCCGACGGCCTGCATGAATTCGAGGTCACCGCGACCGATCCGCTGGGCAACGTCGGCCATGCCTTTGACTTCTTCACCGTCGATACCACTCCCCCGGCTGTGACATTCGTCGATCAGCCGGCGAACATCAGCAATGAGACGACCCCGACCTTCAGCTTCACCTCCAGCGAAGAACCGGCTACCTTCACCTGCTCCCTCGACGGCGCCTCACCGCAGCCGTGCAGCTCCCTCTACACCGTGGCGGCGCCGCTCGCCGACGGCCTGCATGAATTCGAGGTCACCGCGACCGATCCGCTGGGCAACGTCGGCCATGCCTTTAACTTCTTCACCGTCGATACCCGGCGTCCCAGCACGTTCTTTGTCGCACACCCCCGTCGGGTTATCCGCACGCACCACAAAAAGGCCAGGGCCACGTTCCGCTTCGGCTCCGACGAAAGCGGCGCCACCTTCGTCTGCGCCGCCGACCACGGCCTGCTCCATGTCTGCGGGCCCACGTTCTCACGTTGGTTTGACCTCGGCAGCCACCTCGTGGTGGTCGAGACCCGCGTCACTGCGAGGGGCGTCAACGGAACGCCTGTCGTCTTTCATTTCAAGGTCAAGCGTGTCGGCTGACCGTCAGGGCGTCGTCCCCGCCGCCTCGGTGCGGATGGCGGACGTCATTTGACTACAACTGCGATGAGACTCAAGCTGATGGTCGCCTACACCTTCGTTGACCAGCTGCGCTGAGTTGGTTGACGATTAGTCGGTGGCAGCGCAATCGTCGAACCCTGCAGCCTGAACGCGCCACCCCGCCGGGAACCAGTCAAGACGAAAGAGGTGGGCAACTGCTCCTCCTACCAGGGGATCACCGCAGCAGTACGCGGCAGCGCTTCAGCAGCTCCTCCAGGGTCTTCGGTCGGAGATTGCCAAGTCGGCGACGCAAGCGCTCGTGGGAGATCGCTCGCAGCGGCTCGGCATCGCGAAGCTCCGCTCCTTCAGTCCCCCTCTGAGGCGGGGATTTCGACGTGGAGCGAACTGTCGAAGTCGGTCCGGGTGAGCGGGACCGCGACGGAGTGGAGGATGTCCGGATCGTCGTAGAACTTCGGCGGCGGTCCGTTGACGATCACACGGTAACGAGCTGAGCGACCTCCTGACGACCGGCATGCGGTTTCGCGGCGAGCAGGGCGTGACGCTCGATCGCGACGACGAGCTCGGCGAGGTCACGATAGCCGATGATCCGCCGGAACTGCTGCTCGGCAACGAGCATGCCGGCGGCGGTCCAGCGGCGGCGCATGTCACCGTCGCGCCAACGCTTCACGTTGCGCCGGATGTGGCGGACGATCTCGATCATGCTCTCGCAGGGGTTGGTCGAGCCGAGCGTCTTGGCGAGCTGGCCATCGATCCCGAGCCGGATCAGCAACCGCTTTACACACTGGCGCGCAAGCTCCACAGCGAGAAGCAGATCACAAAGAAAGGCACCGGCTACTCAGGCAAGTCTCAGTAGCTGGTCGAGCACGGTGCCAGCTGGCGCTAGCTTTCGTTGTAGCTGGCCGGGTAGCTTTGGATCTGACGAAAGCGTGGGCGCCTATCCGCCCTGACCGCAAGCCGTGAATCCGTACTTCTTTAGGGCCACACCGACCTTCCCTCCAACCTTCGTGAGCTTCACGTAGGCGGCCCTGTAGGCATTGAGGTTGCCACTCAGGGCCGCCTGCCGCCGCGATCGGGTTTTCGCGAGCGGTGCCCGAGGCGTTGAGGCCATGCCTCAATCCTGACGCAAGCGCACTTCAATCCTCAGCCGAAATCACTTCCTCGATCCCGATCAGGCGGAGTCGGTCGCTCTCCTGCGCGGCCTTCTTCAGTCCGTCAGTGAACCCACTGCGCGAGAAGAGGACGATCGAAGGCCCCCCCTTCTTAATCTTGATGCCGCCCTGCGCGAGTGCCGGCAGCTTGTACTTCTCGATCTCTCCTAGCAGGGAGACGGAGATCGGCTTGGACGTCCACTTGCACTCGGCAACGAGGGAGACACGACCACGGTGGAGGCCGACTACATCGATCTCCTCGGTCTCTCGCTCATGTTTGGCACGCAGCTCATTAAGGGCCGGCCCCCACCAACTGCCAACCCGGCTAGCCTCGCTGCCGAGATTCGCTCGCACCCAGCGCCGGCAAAGAACCTCGAAGGCCGGCGCGATGTGTTCGGGGAATGCCGGCTCCACCTCCGCGGTCCACAAGTCGGCGGGCTTGAGTCCGGCTTCCAGCTCGGAGGCGTAGGGCCGGACGAAGCGGAACCAGAAACGGAAGAAGCCGTCAGTCAGGCGGTAGCGGTATCCAGTCGAATTCTCCTTGCTCGTGATCGGCAGTTCGCGGTCGATGATCCGCATCTCCTGGAGAGTGCGCAGGTACTCGGTTAAAGACGTGCTCGGCGTGCCCAGGGCATTGGAGAGGTCACGGAGAGCTTGAGGGCCCGAGGCGATCTCGTCGAGGATCGAGAAGTAGATAGCCGGCCGTCGTAGCTCCTGCTGGAGGACGTAACGCGGCTCCTCAAAGAGGATGCCAAGGTGGCTAAGGACGTTCTCGCCGAGCAGCTCCTTGAGGGAACCGCCACGCCCAAGCTCGTCCAGGTACATCGGCATGCCGCCACTCACCGAGAAGCGCTCGACCCAATCGCGGGCGCTGTCGGCCTCGATGAATGGCACGCACTCATCGGGGCCGAGCGGGGAGACGAAGAAGCGGTAGAGGCGGCCATGAAGGGGACTCTCCTCAGCCAGAAGCCTCTCCATCGAGCTGATCTGGGAGCCGCAGAGGATGAACTTGGTCTGGGAGGAATCCTGCTCCTCCTCGATCACGGCCTGGATCGCGGTCAGCATCTCTCGGCGCTCTTTCTGCGCGCTCGGCATGAGGTGTGGGAACTCGTCGATGACCGCAAGAGTCTTCTTTTCGCGACCGAGCCGGTAGAGGGCTCGGAAGAGATCCGGCACGTCGGCAAGGTCGGGGCGCAGGCCCAATGGCTCCTCGAGCGCCCTCGCGAGCTTCGTCAGCTGAGCCCCGCGAGCGCCCTCCTCGGCAACCAAAACGATGGCGGGCTTCTCATGAGCGAAGGCGCGAAATAGCCACGACTTGCCGACGCGGCGCCGGCCATACATCGCGACGACCCGCCTGTTCCTCTCCCTCCACCAGCGGCCGAGCTGCGCGAGCTCCGCCTCGCGGTTCAGAAACTCGCTTGCTAAAGGCCATTTGAAGGTCTGTATCGCCATATAACCTGGATTATTATAGCCGAGATTATACGAGCGCTTCTCAGTCAACCCGCCGGGCTGGGAAGCTTTAGTCGCTGGCTGCGCACCAGCCGCGCCTCGACGAGGGGGTCACCAACGAACTCGATCTCAACGCGCCCGGCTCTACCAGTGCCGACCCGCAAACCAGGTGGGCTATCCGTCAAAGTTCTCGCTCCTGTCGCGCTGGGGCGCTACCCTGAGGTCACTGTGAAGCACTCGGTCCTGAGCACCACCCCCACCGCCGAGAAGCCGGCACTGAGCGATGAGCAGCGCGCCGAGCGACTGCGGCTGCTCGCCGAGCGGCTGCGCAGGCCAGACGGGTTTGATCGCGACACGCTCAGACACATCGAGAAGCTGACCGGCGCCGAGCGGTAGCCGCCGCGGTGGACGCCGTCGAGCTGCTGCGCAGCGACGCCCCGTTCATCGCCGACACCTCGGCATGGTGGCGCGTCGCGTCGCTCCCCAGCGAGCTCGGCGCCCTCCTTCAAGCAGCGGTCATCGACGACCGACTGTGGATCACGCCGATCGTGCGGATGGAGATCCTCTACTCCGCGCGCAGCACCTCCGAGTACGTCGCGCTGGAGACCGAGCTCGACGCGCTACGGATCATCCGCAACGATCGCTCTGTGACCGACGCCGCGATGCAGGCGATCGGTGAGTTGGCCGAACACAGTGACGGATACCACCGCGTGCCGCCTACCACCGCGTGCCGCCTACCGACGCGCTGATCTCCGCCGCCGCGGCCGAGCACGGCGGTATTGCGGTGCTCCACCGCGACGCGCACTTCGACAGGCTCGCCGAGGTCCTAACGTTCCAGGGCGTCCAACTCCCAGGATCCTGACCTTCGCTCGCCGGTCCCCCTCCGCGCAGAAGTCGAGGGTCAACCCACGAGACGCCCGAGCATCGTCCAACTCAGAAGTCTGGTGCGGCGTCATCGGGACGCTCGCATTCCGAAGGCAGCGGGGCTTGGCCCCCCGAGCGGTCACCGCAGTGGAGCCGCGCCGCGTAGACAGAACGCGTACTGTCGTCAGAGCCCCATCGCGCGGCCGACCAGCCTGTCCATCGCGCGGGTCGGTAAAAGTCGCGTGAGGAACAGGCGCATTTTGGCGTCGCGTCCCACGACATAGCGGGGTTTGGGTCGGCTCGCGGTCAGGGCGTGCTCCACGACCCGGGCGACCTCGAGCGGCGCTATGCCCGTGCGCTCACCAAGAGCGATGAACTTGGAGATCGCCGCCACCCCGGCACCGTAGAGCTGCAGTGCTTCAGCCGGCATGTTCGTCGTCGCCTGCTCGGCGCTGGCGCGGCCCTTCTCCCAGATCGGCGTAGCTACGGCCCCCGGCTCGATCGCTGCGACCTCGATGCCGAACTGGCGCAGTTCGAGTCTCAGCGCGTCGGTGACCGCCTCCAGCGCGTACTTCGACGCGTTGTATGGCCCGAGGAACGGGCTGGCCAGGCGCCCGCCGATTGAGGTCATGTTCACGATTCGCCCCCGCGCCTCGCGCAGCGCGGGCAGGGCCGCTTGGGTGAGAGCGACCTGGCCGAGGAAGTTGACCTCGAGCTGGCGGCGCCAGTCGTCGATCGGCACGAACTCGAGCGGTCCTCCCACCGAGATCCCGGCGTTGTTGACGAGTCCGACAAGCCCGGCGGGGGAAGCCTCATCGACGGTCCGCATCGCGGCGGCGATCGACGCGCTGTCGGTGACGTCGAGCATCAGCGGCCGTGTGCGCCCAGATCCGGCGCCCAGCAACGAGTCGGCGTCTGACTGCTTGCGCACGCCGGCAAAGACCGTGAAGCCCAGGCTGTCGAGGTGTTCGGCGCAGGCTCGCCCGATGCCTGTCGAGGCGCCGCTGATCAATACCGTGCCTCGGCTCGGGTCATCTGCCACAGCGGCGCGATCCTATACGGCACGTCTGCTGGTGGTTCCACGATCGACCTCGCCCGCCAAGCGCCGGGACTTCGCGCAAGGCCACCTGCGGAGCAGCGGTCAGCGCCATTCAGATGCCGCGCCCTTGGTGCGGCGCTCACGGAGCCGAGGTTTGTATTGCGGCCTCGGAAGGCGCTATGAGCCCGATGGAGTGGCCACGAAGACTGGAATGATCCGGCTGGTCTTCGTTTGGTAGTCCGCATAGCTGGGATAGGCGTCGACGGCGCGCTCCCACCACAACGCTCGCTCCTCGCCCTGGACCTCTCGTGCGACGAAGTCGTGCGGCTCCGCGCCGTCTTGGATCATCAACGCGGTGGGGTCGGCGATCAGGTTGCCGTACCAGGTCGGGTTGTTCGGAGCGCCTCCCAACGAAGCGACGAGCGCGTACTCACCTTCGTGCTCGACCCGCATCAGCGGAAACTTGCGGGTCTTGCCGCTCTTTCGCCCCCGCGTGGTGACAACTACCACGGGAAGGCCCGTATCCCGGAGAGTGTTGGCACGCCGGCCGTTGCTTGCCTCGTACTCTTCGACCTGCTCGCGCACCCAGTCCCAAGAGCTCGGCTCGTACTCACCTTGTAGCGGCATTTCCACTCCTTAGATGATTCAGTCTCGACAGCGGCTCGTGATGCTCCACGCCTAATTGGCGAAGACGCGGCGCTGCCAGCCCAACCTCGTCCGCGTGCCCGCCAGACACCGTGGCAGCAGCTCTCACAACAGCGTAGTCTGCCACGAGACCTGATTTGCCCGACCGAAGCAGTCGCTGCCAGTCGCTTCGGCGTCACAACCGAGATTCGTCCAATTGCGGTCAACAAATCAGCAGTCCGGCTGGCTCCCGCTCGTGGAGGCAAGCAGGCGCCGCCAGCCCTGCTTTCCGCGCGAAGCAAGGCCGCGGGTCGCTGCGTCGGGAGGTACCTCTCGAAGCAAAAGCAGATCCCGACAGACGACTGGACGCCTGGCAACGCGATCGTGATCTCTGACGTCGGGCGCGTTAGGCATGTGGTCAGCGTGTGCCGGTACAGCGCAGGTCGGCGTCGAGCGGGCCGATCCGGTACTGCGCGAGGTTCGGAGCCACGCCGGTGAAGCCACCGCTCGTGCAGTTCTGCCGCGCCTGCGTGAGTGTTGCACCGGTTCCGGCCACCCAGTCGGGCAGCTGGCCGTTGAAGGCCGTCGGTGTTGTCTGCGCCGTCAGCCCCGTGATCTCCTTCCATTGGGCGCTGGTGGAGTAGATCCCGATCGGTCCGGTCGCGCCGGCGTTGTGCAGGCCGGCGATGAAACCCTGCAGCGCGGCGACATTGAGCTGGTAAGTCCCAGCCCAGCTCGACATCAGCTCGACGTCCAGCCACCACGGCGCGGTCTTGGCCGCGACCGGGTCGAGCGCGTCGACGAGCCGGTAGGAGTGGGCGGCGCGCTGCTCGCCGTAAATGTAGGAGCAGGAGTTGGTCAGCAGGCCGTTACAAGCACCGTAGGCCCCCGCGGTGCCGACGCTAGGCCAGTCCGCAACGTGATGACCGCCAGGGTTACCCGTGTCGATATACAACGATAGGGGCGGCTGCTTCGGCCTCTTCTGGCCCGGCGCGCCGCGGGCCCAGTGCAGCTCGCCGCTGATACACGGGTTTGCGTTCTTCGCCAGCCCGCCATTGACACCGACGATCCCGAACAGCGGATTCGACGGGTAGGAACCCGAGCACTGCGGATAGGAGACGTCATAAGCGGTGGTCGGCGACGAGCTGCCGCTCGCCGCGATGACCAGCACCACAACGACGATGAAGGAGAGCGCCACCACCGGCATCCATCGCGCTCGGTACCGGGAACGACTGGCAGGCGGCACGGCCGCCAAGCTACCACGGGGCGGGGCACGCGCCGGTCGTCAGCGGGCGCCAGCAGAGTCACGCCGAACCGCGAGAGCGTTAGCAGCGTGCGCCGACGCGCTCGCAACCACGTGAAGGGGCGCCCGGCCACCGGGCCGTTCCCCGGCCCGCTCAGTGGGCCTCCTCGACCGCGCCTTGGTGGGTGCCGAGCAGCCACCGCTTTGCGAGCGAGGAAACCGTGTGCACGCCCGGGTCCGGCTCAGGCCCTCGACCTCGAGCAGAAGCGCCTCCTGCAGGCGGGGAGCGGCTGCGTAGGGCTGAACATCTTCGGCGCTACGAGCGGCGCTGAGCTAAGACGCCCACAGGCTTCCAAGCCGGTGGGCGTCTTAGGGCGTCCCGTGGGTTCGAATCCCACCCCCTCCGCTAAATCGCTTGTTAGAGCGGTTTCGGCCCCCACCCTCGCATTGTGCAAAGACTCCCAAGCTCTCTCCATGACTCCACGGTGCCTCGAAAATTGCATCCAGAAGTGCATCGGCCACGGTCTATGTGCATTCCAACGCCGCTCACGGCGAGCAGTCGGTTGCGGTCGCCCCCCTTGGTACTCGCGCGACGGATCCTCAGACGTCAGGTGGCTCCGACGCGGCCCAGCTCCAGTCGAGCACCCGGGTCAAATCCGGGCGCCCCGATTGCCAGGAACCCGCTTCCTAGAGCGGGTTCCGGCGTTTTCAGGAGCGGCCAAGGTACCAATGAGGTACCAATTTGAGGAGGCGCCTGCCCACGCGACCCCCGGGGGGGCAAAGCTCGAGGACGCTTCCGCTTCGGTTGAAGGTTTAACTTTGTTAAAGCTGGGTATGGCTCTTTCAAGATGCTTGCAGGCGGCGCATCGCCCAATTGGAGAGCGGCAACGCTAGGGGCCAGCCTTGTGCTCGCGCTGTTTTTTTCCGCGTTCGGTCCGGCCTTCGCGACGGGAGCTGCCGCCAAACCGATCATCGAAGAACAGCACGAACCGCACACGTCCTCCGACGGCTGGCAGGCCGGCACCTGCACCTCAGATGCACCGACTAAATGCTCGGTCGACACCCCGGCACAGTTCTTCGAACAGGCAGCCGGTCATCCACCGGTGGGGTTTACCCAGTTCATCATCAAGCACACGACCACGAGCCCGGGCGTTGCCGAAGAACCTTCAGGACTTATCAAAGACCTCCGTGTTGATTTGCCGGTGGGGCTGAGCGTCAACCCAGGCGCCACCAAACAGTGTGAACTGGCGACGTTCAAAGCGGGCGCCAGCGGCTGCCCACTGGGCTCAGCTGTCGGCGAAAGCCAGATCACCTCAACCGCCGCAGGTCTTGTCTCGCCTACTCCCCTGACGGCCACGGTCTACAACCTCGTCCCCTCCCCCGGCGAACCGGCGCGTTTTGGCTTCAATCTGTTGAGCAACAACATCTACCTGCGCGCTGGGCTTGACTCAGAAGGCCCCTACCGTGAGTGGAAGGGCGATTTCCACGAGTACTTCACAATCGAAGCCCCAGAACCGCCCTCCGGGACGAAGATCCTGAAGAACCGCTTGGTCTTCAACGGCCGCGCCGGTGATGGCACGTTCATCACCACGCCCAGCACTTGCCACAACCCCGAGGCGGCCCCCTTCGAAGGGATCTACTCGACCTGGCTTCGCGCCGACTCCTACGAAGAAGAAGAAGCCGGCTTTCCGAGCGGCTCTTCCTTCATCGAATCGCCAATCCCGAAAGGCACGATGCCGCGCGAATGCGGATCGATCCCATTCGAGCCCTCGCTAGGGGTCAATCCGAACACGACCCAAACGGACTCCCCGGCGGGGGCGAGCGTCGAAGTTGCGCTGCCGCAGATAGAAAAAGGCGAAAGCCAGGACACCTCTAACCTGCGAAACGCGAGCATCACCTTGCCCTCGGGAATGGGGCTTGACCCCTCGGCCGCCTCCGGCCTTGCTGCCTGCACCGACGCACAGCTCGGGAAGGGGAGCTCCAGCCCGGTGAGCTGCCCGGCGAGCTCGAAGATCGGGACGGTCGAGATCGAATCCCCCCCGATCTCCGGGCAGCTCCATGGCGAACCGCTGAGCGGCACTGTCTATCTGGGGCAACAGCTGAGCCGCGACCCGGCCTCAGGCGAGGAGTACCGGGTCTTCGTCGACGTCGAGTCCCCGCGCTACGGCATCTCGGTGCGCCTGATCGGAAATGTCAGCGCCGATCCGCAGACCGGCCAGCTGACCGCGACCTTCAGCGAAAACCCCCAGGTGCCGTTCACCTCCTTCAAGATGACCTTAGACGGCGGCCCAAAGGCAACGCTGACCAGCCCGCCGACCTGTGGCCCCAACCAAACCAGCGGCCAGATCGCGCCATGGTCGGGGAACCCCGACGCGGCGCCGAACACCGCCTTCACCCTGACCGGCGCGCCTGGAGGCGGGCCATGCGCGAAGTCGCTTGCCGCCCGGCCCTTCTCGCCTGGCTTTTCGGCGAAGACGACGAACCCCCAGGCGGGGGCCTTCTCCAAATTCGACACTAGCGTGGAGCGCGAAAATGGAAGCCAGGAGCTAAAAGGCGTCGCCCTCTTGCTGCCGCCTGGCCTCACCGCGAAGCTTGCCGGAGTCAGCTATTGCCCCGAGGAGGCCCTTGCCGCCGCTGCTGGCGCCTCCGCTCTCACCGAGACAGAACACCCCAGCTGCCCGCAGAGCAGCCTCATCGGCGCCGCTACTGTCGAAGCGGGCTCGGGAACACCGATTCCCATCGTCGGGAACGCCTATCTCGCCGGCCCTTACGAGGGGGCGCCGCTTTCGATGGCGGTAATCACGCCCGCCAGCGCCGGACCTTTTGACCTCGGCACGAATGTGGTCCGTATCGCTCTCCACCTAAACCCCGAAACAGCCCAGATTGAAGCTGCCTCGGACCAAATACCCCATGTGTTCGGCGGCGCCCTGCTTGACATCCGCAAGGTCGAGGTGCAGGTAAACCGCCCCAGCTTCGTGCTCAACCCGACCAACTGCTCGCAGATGGCGGTGGACGCGACGCTGCGCGGCGGGGGCTCAAATCCAATCGATCCAGCTTCGTTTAGCACCACATCTGTCTCGGCGCCCTTCCAGGTCAGCGAATGTGGAAAGCTCGGCTTTGCCCCAAAGCTCTACCTCCGACTCTTTGGCGGCACTCACCGGGCACGGAGCCCGAAATTCCGAGCGGTGCTCGAGGCCCACTCCGGCGAAGCAAACGTCGCTCGCGCCGCAGTTACGCTGCCGCGTGCCCTTTTCCTGAAGCAGGAAAGCCTCAGTAAGATTTGCACCCGCGTCCAGTTTGCAGCTGGCGCTTGCCCTCCGGAATCTATTTACGGATACGCCCGCGCCGAAACCCCGCTTCTCGACAAACCCCTCGAAGGGCCGGTCTACTTGCGCTCCTCAAGCCACGAACTCCCTGACCTCGTCGCTGCGCTCAACGGTCAGGTCGACGTCGTCCTCGATGGGCGGATCGACAGCGTCAATGGCCGCATTCGCAACACCTTCGAAACGGTCCCGGACGTGCCGGTATCGAGGTTCGTGCTGACAGTCCCGGGCGGGGCAAAAGGCCTTCTGGTCAATTCGGTCAACCTCTGCCGCACTGCGGTAAAAGCCACCGTCAGGCTTACCGGCCAGAACGGTAAGACGGCCAACAGCAAGTCTAAGCTCCGTACTCCCTGCAGGCGCCACCGGCGCCACAAAGCCAAACACCGGCATCGGCGCCGATGAGAAAGTGAGCCAATCTCGCATTGTCGTTACAAAATGCCCTGATGCGAAGCTGGCTTTGAGCGGCCTCGGTGGAGACAACGCAGAGCACGCGGCGCCGCCCGAACTGGAGCGCGGAGCGGCCGACGTTGCGCGCGAGTCGGCCAAGGTATCAAGGACGCGCCAGCCAGGGGAGCTTGACTGCATGATCAGCTCGCGCAGCAGCGGGACGGGATTCTCGGCCGTGTAGCCGCGCACTCGCGGGTAGCGGCGGACGTTGGCAAAGCTCCTGCCCGTTGGCAAAGCTCCTGCCTTCAGGGAGGAGCGGCCAGCTCTTCTCACTCCAGCAGATCAGCTCGTACTGGGCACGCCGCCAGGCACCACCAAGCCAGCACCCGGTGGAGCTCGGCGAAGATCGGCGGCCACTCATCATCGCTCAACATCTCGAACCATTTGCCCCGGCCCCGGTTCACCGGACACTTGGGTGAACAAAACGATCATGGCACGATTTCCTGAGCGAGCGAAACGAGGTGTTCCCGCGCTTCGATCGGGGTGCGGTAGCCATGGCGCTCCAGTAGCCACTCCTGGTTGTAGGTGACGGCGAAGCGCCGCACCGCCGCGCGCAGCTCCTCGAAGCTGTCGAAGCGCTCGATCCAAAGCACCTGCTCCTTCAGGGTCTGGATGAACTTCTCCGCGCAACCGTTGGTCTCGGGCTCGTAGTGATAGGCAGGAGAGCGGGCGATCCCGAGGTGATCGATCTCGACCTGGTAGTGCTCACTGCGAAAACAGGGCCCGCCGTCATAGCGCAGCGAGAGCCCCGAGGCGACCGCGGCATCGACGGAGCCAAAGCGCTCTGAGCACACCTCCCGCAGCAGGTCTGCCGCGGCGAAGCGATCCATCCGCAATCCGGCATCGGCCCATCCCTCTCCCGAGGCGTGATCGATCATCACGAACACCGCGCAGCGGCCCTCTTCGCTCCACCCCTCGGTCGCATCGGTGGCCCACAGGGTGTCGGGGACGCTGACGGTGATCGTGCCCTCATGCAGCCGCTGGGCGCGCTTTCTGACCTTTGCCGTCGGCGCCAGCAGCCCGGCCTCACGGGTCAGGCGCAGGACGCGCTTGCGGCTCGTGCACACGCCACGACGACGCAGGCGCGCCCATACCTTGCGATGGCCCTCACCGACGAAGGGGCTGTTGGCCAAGACATCGCGGATCTCCGCCAGGAGCTCCGGGTCACCCATCACCCCGATTGGTCCAGGACGCCGCCGAAGCGGCTCCGAGGTGCCCCGCCGCCGGCGCGCCTCACACGCCGCCGAACGGGACACGCCTGCCACCCGGCACACCACGGCAAGTGGTGCGGGCAGCTGCTCGCTCACGCTGAGCGCCTCGGAAACTGAGGGTGGCCCTTCTTCTCCAAGAGGGCCTTGACGATGTCGAGTTCCATCGAGAGCTCACC